>Ga0164318_10005303_pt1 | contig 12456 bp, 16 predicted proteins | sample GuaBasSedimGuay9_FD_113734 | JGI IMG/M metagenome (GOLD analysis project Ga0164318, IMG submission 113734) | Subseafloor sediment microbial communities from Guaymas Basin, Gulf of California, Mexico - Guay9, Core 4571-4, 0-3 cm | ecosystem: Environmental > Aquatic > Marine > Hydrothermal vents... | reverse complement strand
TGGCTAATTATGGATGGAAGCTTAGAAGTGTGATTGAGGGAGGAGCGATTTTTTTAAACTTTCAAAAAGAAAAAGAAGCCTGTATTGTGAATGTGGAGTATATAAAAAGAAAGATATTTCTTACTTTTGCCCTTTCTCCTGTAGAGAGAGAAACCCCTTCTTCAGATTAGTATTTTATTTTTTTTGCGTAAGTTAAAATTTTTTTACGCAGAGAGTTTTCTATATCCCATCCCCAGCAAGCAGCTAATTGGGAAAGTTTTAAGACAATTTCACTGATAAGAGATTTATTAGTCGGCTTTTTTTTAAGTTCTTTTATTTTTCTCTCAATTTCTTCAACCAATTTATGAGGGTCGCTTTTTCCCTCTAAGGAAGCCAATTCTTTAAATAAAAGATACCCTAAAAGTAGAGAAGGGGCATTTTTAGGCAGTCTCTCATTCAGTTTTTTTCTCTTTTTTTCTTTTGCTTTTTCTTTAATCCAATGATTTAGCACTTCTTCTTTATTCTTCAGTCTTTTTGCTCCAAATACATGAGGATGACGGGTGACTAATTTTTCATTAATCTTTTCTAATACCTGCTTTATATTGAATCTTTTCTTCTCTTCAAAGATTTGAACCAGAAATACCAGGATAAGAAATAGGTCTCCTACCTCCTCCTTTGCTTTTTCAAAATCTTTTATATGGAGAGTATCAAGTAACTCATAAGTTTCTTCTAAAAGATATTTTTCCAAATCAGACAACTTCTGGGTTCTATCCCAGGGGCATCCGGAAGGTGAGCGTAATATTTTTACTATTTCTACTAATTTTTTAAATTCCCGCATAAAAGTTGTAATGAAATATCTTCTTAAGAGGCCTTTTGGGGACATGAAGAACATTTTTTCTATCCAGCCAATATTTTACCTCATCTTTTTCCTCCAATATGGGAGATTCATCCGGATATCCACAGGCAATTATAGAGTCAATTTTGTAGAAAGAGGGCAATTTTAAGATTTTGTGTAAAGCTTTTCTATTTAAGGCACCTATCCAACATCCTCCCAATCCAAAACAGGTGAGGGAAAGAAGAATATTTTCTGCTGCTGCTCCCACATCTCTTAAGTCTGGTTTTTCTGATTTTTTCTTATTTATAAGAATTACAATGTAAAAATAAGGTCTTCTCTGAGGAGGGGGAACTCTTTTAGGGTATACATAACCTGCCCAACGCAGATGAGGAAAAATTTTTTCTTTCAACTCTTCTTTATCAATTACAAAATATTCCAAAAATTGTCGGTTAGCTGCTGAAGGAGCACATCGAGCAGCATTGATTATCTTTTTTATTATTCTTAAAGGGGCTTTTTTATCTTTAAAGAGACGAACAGTTCTTCTCCTAATAATGAGAGAATAAAATTTATTTTTTGTTTGCCTCATTGTTTTATGTATCCACTAATTAAAAAATCCCTATTTAAACGGGTAATTTTTAAATCTTTTACCTGAATTATCTTCTTTAAAGTACCCACTCCTTCCCCACCAATAGAGGTAAGAGTCTTGCCCCCCATTATTTTAGGAGCATAGAAAAAGTAGATTTTATCTACCAATTTCTCATCAAAAAACTTTCCCAAAGTATAGGAGCCTCCTTCAACAAAGATAGAACAGATGTTTTCTTCTCTATATAAAATTTTAATTATGTTTTTTAGGTTAAATTCGTAAGAATTAAGTATGAATAGTTTTGCTTTTTTCTTAAGATGCGATATTTTTTGTTTCTTTTTAAGAATCTCCTTTTGGCAGAAGATGATGAGGTTGTTTTTGGCTTTTTTAATTATTTTTGCCTCAAGAGGAATTTTTAGTTGAGGGTCAATAATTATTTTATAAGGAGATTTCCTGATACCCTCAAGAGAAGGATTATCCAAAATTATCGTATTTATCCCTACACATACCGCATCATACTTGTCTCTCAGTTTTCGGGCATAAATTCGGCTTAGTTTAGTTGTAATCCATTTCGACTCCCCTTTTTTAGTAGCAATTTTACCGTCTAATGTTTGAGCAACCTTGGCTACAACAAAGGGGAGTTTTTTTTTCATATTTTTGAAAAATATCTCATTTAGTCTTTGTGCTTCTTCCTTAAGTACCCCTACCTCTACTTCTATATTATGTTGTCTAAGTTTTTTTATGGAGCGTCCATTCACCTTAGGGTTAGGGTCTTGGGTGGCAACAACAACCCTTTTTATTCCGGATTTAATAATTTCATCTACACAAGGGGGTGTTTTCCCCCAGTGAAAGCAAGGTTCCAAATTCACATATAAAGTTGCTCCTTTAAGAGAAGTTTTAGCTTTTTTTATAGCTTCTATCTCAGCATGAGGAAGTCCCGCTTTTTTATGGAATCCTGAAGAGATTATCCGGTTGTTTTTTACAATTACTGCTCCTACTAAAGGGTTAGGAGAGACAAACCCTTCTGTTTTTCTTGCTAAACTAAATGTTTTTTTTATAAAGAAAATATCTTGTTCGCGCATCTTTTAAATTTTCCAGCCACAGATAAGGAACTTCCACTCCTCCTATATGAGTGAAATCCTTAAAACTTCCATGGGAATCAGAGCCTCCTGTAGGAAGAAGCCTAAATTTTGTAGCTAATTTTAAGAGAGATTTTTCCTTTTGAGAATTAATTGTAGGATATTTGATTTCAAGTGCTTCCAGCCCCCAGTTGGTGAACTCTTTTATCCATTCCTGATGGGGCAGAAGATGGGGATGAGCAAGAGAAGCTATGCCTCCTGCTTCTTTTATAAGAGTTATTGCCTCTTTCACAGAAAATTTAACCCCCCCTACATATAAAGGAGAGGAAGAAGAAAGATACCTGCGGAAACCTTCTTTTATGGAAGGTATCTGCTCCGTTTCAAAAAGGTAAACTGCCAGATGGAGTCTTGTAGCTACACCATTTTTTACCTTTTCCAGAAGTCGGTCAATATCTACTTTCAATCCTAAAAGGTTAGCTTTGCGAGCCATTTTTATAAGCCTATTTTTTCTTAACTCCCTTGCCTGTTTTAATGCTTTCCTAAAATTAGGGCTTTTTTCATCGACAAAATATCCCAGAATATGCACTTCTTCATTTTTATATTCACAACCCATCTCTATTCCAGGAATGAACTCAATATTGAGTTCTTCACTTAACTTTGTAGCTTCCCTGAAACTTTGTGTAGTATCATGGTCAGTAATAGAGATAGCTTTCAAATTTGCTTTTTTAGCATATAGAAATATCTTTTTTATGGAGAGGTCACTGTCGGAATAAGAAGAATGAATATGCAGGTCAACTCTTTTCATCCTTATATTTTTTGCTCTCTTTTTTATAAATTCTGTCTAAAACCCCGTTAACGAAACGGGCAGAGTCTATATCTCCGAATCTTTTTGCTAATTCAATTGCTTCATTAATAGAGACTTTGGGGGGTATATCCTCTAAAAAGAGAAGTTCATATATTCCCATTCTTAAGATATTTTTATCGATAACAGCCAACCTTTTTATCTCCCAGTTTTCTACGTATTTTTTTATGAGCTGGTCAAGAAAATCTATATTTTTATCTACGCCCTTTACCAAAATAGAAGCAAAGTTGACTACTTCTTGAGATTGAGAATAATTTTTTAAATAATTCTCTAAAGCTGAGGAAGGGGCAATTTTAGAAATCTCTGCCTGATAGAAACTGCATAAAGCAATCTCTCTTGCCTTAGAGCGAGGCCGCATTTTACATTTGAGAGTAGATATTTGCCATTTCTATCGCTACTCGGGCTGCTTCCCTTCCTTTATTCCCTTCCTTTGTCCCTGCCCTTTCTATTGCCTGCTCAATAGTTTCAGCAGTAATTATCCCCAAGGCTATAGGAATCTTATAGTTTAAAGAGAGATTAGAAACTGCTTTGGTTACTTGGGGGGCAAGAAAATCAAAATGAGGTGTTTCTCCTCGAATTAAGGCACCCAAGGCGATTAAAGCATCATATTTTTTGGAAATAAGTTTTGCAAGAATTTGAGGAATTTCAAATGCTCCCGGACACCAGACAACATCGATGTTTTTCTCTTCTACCCCTTGCTTTTTTAGCTCGTCTTGACAGCCTTCCAAAAGATTTCTACTTATAAATTCATTGAATTTTGATACCACAATAGCGATTTTTTTGCCTTTACCCTGATAATTTCCTTTTATTTCTTTCATTTTATCCTCCTTCTTCCGCTAACCGTAGGGCTAAAAATTGAGCCTTTGCTTTATTTACCGTTTCCTGGTATTCCCTTTCCTTTTTAGAATCAAAAACAATTCCTGCCCCTGCCTGAACATAGGCATATTTTTTTCTGAAGATGATTGTGCGAATTATTATACAAGTATCTAAGGAGTCTGTAAACGAAAAATAGCCTACACATCCAGCATAAATTCCTCTTTTGTGGGGCTCAAGTTCATTAATTATCTGCATTGCTCTTACTTTTGGTGCGCCACTCACTGTTCCTGCAGGAAAACAAGCTTTGAGGGCATCAAACATATCATATTTTTTATCTAAAGTCGCCTGGACTTCACTTACAATATGCATCACATGAGAAAATTTTTCTATTTTCATAAATGCAGGTACCTTTACGCTTTCTTTTTTAGCTACTCTTCCTAAATCATTGCGTGCCAAGTCCACAAGCATAATATGTTCGGCACGCTCTTTGGGGTCAGAAAGCAGTTCTTTTTCTAACTTTCTATCCTCTTCTTCATCTTTTCCTCTTCTTCTTGTTCCTGCGATGGGTCGAGTAACAAGTATTTTCTCCTCACACCTGAGAAGCATTTCCGGAGATGCTCCTACAATCTTTAAATCCTTAAAATCTAAATAATACATATAAGGAGAAGGATTAAGAAGTCTTAGATATCGATAAACTAAGAGAGGGTCCTTTTTGAAGAATGTTTTGAATCTTTGGGAAAAAACCGTCTGAATTATTTCCCCTTCCTTTATATATCGGCGCGCTTTTTCTACCTTCTCCAAAAACTCTTTTTTTCTGATGTTGGAGACAAAATGTAAAGAAGCTTTTTTTTCTATATTTAATGGTTTAAGATTATAAGGATTTGTGATTGATTTGAATATTTTTTCTAAAAGTTTTTTTTCCCTTTCATAAAGAAAGGATGCGAGTTTTTTTTCGTAATGTAAAAAGGAAAGAATTTCTACTTCTTTTTTAAGATGGTCAAAAATGATTAGAAATTTGGGAAGAATAAAGTAGCTATCAGGGGTATTTATATCATCAGGTAACTTTTCTCCTATAGGCTCAAGGAATCTTACAAAATCATAACCTAAATATCCTACAAATCCTCCAAAAAATCTCAAGTTCTTTTTAGGCCAGATTTTGAACTTGGACATTATTTTCTTAATTTCTTCCAAAGGATCAGTTGATGTAACAAACTTAGAAAAATTACCTTCCCTTTTTATATAAATATTTCTTTCCTTACTTTTAAATACCATTAAGGGTTTAAAGCCCAGAAAAGAATACCGAGAAATTTTTTCTTCTCCCTCTACTGATTCCAGAAGAAAACTTTCTTCTTTAAATATTTTTCTTAAAGTAGCATATACAGATAGAGGACTTAGATAGTCAGAGAAAAATTTTGTTGAGAAGACGAAAAGATTTATATCCCTTTTATTCTTTGCCCTTAGAAATTCTTTTATAGAAGGAGAAACCCGCATTTAAATTAATCTTTCAAAGAAACAAGTAAAGTTTCCTGTATGACAGGCAACTCCTACCTGTTCTACAATAATTAATAACGTATCTTTATCGCAGTCATAAAATATCTTCTTAACTTTCTGAATGTTACCACTGGTTTCTCCTTTTCGCCATAAGGTTTTTCTTGAACGAGACCAAAAACAAGTTCTTTTTTCTTTAAGGGTAATTTTTAAAGACTCTTTATTCATATAGGCAAGCATCAGGACTTTTTTTGTCTTCTCATCCTGGACAATTACCGGAATAAGACCTTTCTCATTGAATTTTAATTTAGACAATTTCATCTGGTTGCCAACAATTATATCATAAATTAGATAAAAAGGAAGGTTAAATTTTAGGCAATTTGTGGTAGAATAAACAAAAAAAGGAGGAGGAAGGATGAGAAAAGATTTAAAAGAAAAGATTAATTCTCTTTGGAGATCGACGAAGAAAGATTTGGATAAAATTATAAAGGATACTACACAACTGGCAAGAAAAGGCGAAGAGTATATTAAAGATATTTCTGAGAAGGGCAAAAAGAGGCTGGAGCATTTATCTCTTTTTCTTCAGAGAGAAAAATTATATTATCAATTGGGTAAGAAAATATCTTCTACTTCCTCTCATCGTTGGGGAAAAGATAAAAAGATAGAAGAGATATTAAAGAAAATAAGAAAAATAAATCGTAAAATAAAAAAGAGTTAGATACTTGATATTTCTGTGGTGACTGTTATAATTTTTACATTACCGGGCCCGTAGCTCAGCTGGCAGAGCAGCTGACTCATAATCAGTTGGTCCCAGGTTCGAGTCCTGGCGGGCCCAGGCTCTTTAAAATGAGGCAATGGCTGGAAACTTAAATTATTCCTTAAAATGTTTAGCAAAGGCAACCTCGGATGCACTTAAATTAAAAAATGCTCCGCTTATCAGCGGAGAGTGCATACGAGTCCTGGCGGGTTTGTCTGTTAATGAGCATATAGCTCAGAGCATCCCGCACTTTCTGGGCAATTAGCTCAGGTGGTTAGAGCGCGTCGCTCACATCGACGAGGTCGCCCGTTCGAGTCGGGCATTGCCCATTTTAGAAAGTGCGGGATGGTTACAGGTTTAAATCCTGCTGTATGCAGGTAAGCTTGAGTTTGAATGAATTTAAAAGAGGAAATAAGAAAGCTGATCACTCTGCAAGAGATTGACTCTTCTCTTTATCTTCTCAGAAATAAAAAAGAAAAAGAAAAACCTCAAGAGATAGAAAATTTAAAAAATGCTTTTTTGGAGAAAAAGAAAATTCTTTCTACTTTTGAGGAGCAAATAAAACAATTACAGTTAAAAAGAAAAGAGAAAGAACTGGAGCTTTCCTCCAAGGAAGAGAATATAAGAAAAGCCCAAACCCAGCTATATCAGTTAAAAACAAACAAAGAATATCAGGCAAAACTTACAGAGATTTCATCTCTGAAGGCGGATGTCTCTTTGTTGGAAGAAGATGTGATAAAGATATTGGATGAGATTGAAGAAGCTCAGAAGAGATTGGGGGAAGCTAAAGAAGAGGTAAAGAAAAAAGAAGAAAAATTTAAAGCCGAAGAGGCAAGAATTAAAGGTGAGATAAAAGAGATAGAGGTAAAAATTTCTGAGTTGGAAAATAAAAGAAAGCAATTAGCTTCTCAAATTGATAGTAATCTACTTTCCACCTATCAAAGACTCCTTGAGACCCGCTCAGGGGTAGCAATTACTTATGTAGATGAGAATGAAAATTGTGGAGCTTGCCATATTAAAGTTACAGCACAGAAAATAAATGAGATAAAAATGTATAAAGAGTTGATATTTTGTGAGAATTGTGTAAGGATTCTTTATGTTAAGGAGGATTTGAATGATTAAAGTTTTTATTGATGGTGCATCAGGTGGTAATCCAGGAAGAGCTGGAATTGGTTATTTAATTTATAAGGGAGAAAATTTAGTTAAAAGAAGGAATTTTTACTTGGGTATAACTACTAATAATTTTGCTGAATATATGGCTTTAATTTTTTCCCTCATTGAAGTTTTAAATTTGGAAGAGACCTCCTGTTGTGTGTATTCAGATAGCAAGCTTTTATGTGAGCAGATTAAGGGAAATTTTAAAGTAAAAAATAAAAATTTATATCCTTTATACATTCTGTGTAGGCATATAATCTCTTTTTTTAAACAGTTTAAAATTATTCATATTCCTCGCAAGAAGAATAAAGAAGCAGATAAATTGGCAAAAGATGTAATTAAGGAGGTGGAGGAATGAGCGGTCACTCTAAATGGGCAGGAATAAAACATAGAAAAGCAGCTCAAGATGCAAAGAGAGGAAGGTTATTTACCAAGTTAATTAGAGAAATTACTATTGCTGCAAGAGAGGGAGGGGGGAACCCTGAGACTAATCCTCGCCTGCGCACAGCTATTGATAGAGCTCGGGATGCGAATATGCCTCAGGATAATATCGAGAAGGCAATAAAAAGAGGAACTGGGGAGTTGCCCGGTGTAACTTATGAATCTTGTGTTTTTGAAGGTTATGGCCCGGGAGGAGTAGCAATAATGGTTGAAGCTTTAACCGATAATAAAAATCGCACATCAAGTGAGATAAGAAATATTTTCTCTAAAAAAGGAGGAAATTTAGCTGGTTCAGGAAGTGTGGCCTGGGTATTCAATAAAAAAGGATATGTGCTTGTGGATAAATCTAAAATAAGTGAGGATGAGCTTTTTGCTATTGTTGTAGATGCAGGCGCTCAGGATTTAAAAACAGAGGGAAAAAGTTATGAGATATTCTGCCAGCCTCAGGATTTTGAGAAAGTGAAAAATACTTTGAGGGAAAAAGGGATTGAATGGCAGATAGCCGAGCTTACAATGGTTCCTACCTCAACAGTAAAGGTAAGCGGGAGTCAGGCAAAGCAGGTTTTAGCTTTGGTTGAGGCTTTAGAAGACCATGATGATGTGCAAAAAGTTTATGCTAATTTTGATATACCTGAGGAGATTCTTGAGCAGCTTGCTTCCGAGTTATAGATGGTAGTTATTGGAGTTGATGTCGGGCTTAAAGTAACCGGTTATGCAGTGTGTGAATTATTTAAGCACAAACTAAAACTGATTGATAAAGGTGAAATTTCTACTGTTGTTACTTCCTCTCTTCCCCAAAGATTAAACAGTATTTTTAGAGAGCTTTCTCTGGTAATAAAGAAATGTTCTCCTGAGGCGTTAATCTTAGAGAAGTTGTATTCTCACTACCGTCATCCTACTACCTTAGGCATCCTGGCTCAGGTGAGAGGAGTGGTGGTGCTTTTATCTTATATTTACAGACTAAAACTATATGAATTTTCGCCTACACAAGTAAAAAAGGCCATTATAGGAAAAGGTAATGCTTCTGGTTTTCAGGTAAAAAAAATGGTAGAGAATATTTTAGGAAAAAAAATATCTTCTACTCATATCGCTGATGCTTTTTCTTTGATAGTAACTTTTTCTCATCATTATGATCAAAAAAATTAAAGGAAAATTGACAGGCAAAAAAGAAGATAGGGTATGTATGGAGGTAGGAGGGATAAATTATGAGATAAGTATCCCTAAGGCGGTATACGCCAAATTAGATAAGAAATTAGGAGAAGAGGTGGAACTTGTGATTTTCCAGTATTTTCATATGGAGGGGAACAGGATTATTCCTATATTGGTGGGGTTCACTGAGGAGCTGGAAAGGGAATTTTTTGAGAAGTTTATCAGTGTAGCAGGTGTAGGCCCTCAGACAGCTATAAAAGCTTTGGAGAAACCGGTATCATTAATTGCGCAGGCGATTGAGGAAGGAGATATAGATTTCCTAAAGAATCTTGAAGGAATAGGAAAACAAAAAGCAAAACACATTGTTGCTTCCCTGCAGGGAAAGGTAGGAAGATTTGCTTTGATAAAGGAAAAGGAGGAAAAAGTAAGGATACTTTCTCAAGTTAAAGAGATTAATGAGGAGGTAAGAAGAATCCTTAAGAGATTAGGTTACACCTCTAAAGAAGCGGATTTAATGATTGAGAAAGCGTGGCAGAGGAATCCTCAGCTTACTTCCTCTGAGGAATTATTAAATCAGATTTATTATCAAAGAAAGAAATGAGGAAGGAGGCGATTTTAGAAGCTCTACTTTTTATTTCTGATAAGCCTTTATCTTTACAGGATTTATGCGAAGTATTAGCGGAAGACAAAGAGAAGATAGAAAGTTATCTTAAGGGTTTAACAGAGGGATATAAACAAAGAGAGGCAGGGATAAAAATTATAAAGGTGGCTGGTGGATTTAAGATGTGTGCCAACTCTCAATATGAAGAATGGATAAAAAAGTTATCCCGTCATCGTAATAAGAAAAGTTTATCTAAAGCGTCTCTTGAGACTCTGGCGATAATTGCTTATCGGCAACCAATCACTCGTTTAGAGATAGAAGAAATTCGAGGAGTTGATTCTACAGGGGTAATTCACCATCTTTTAGAGTTGGAACTTATAACTACCGGAGGGAAAAAAGAGGTTCCAGGAAGGCCCTTTCTTTATGTGACGACAAAAAAATTTTTAGAGTATTTTGGGCTTGATTCTTTAGATGATTTACCTGATTTAGAGGAATTTTCTAAATTGAGCGAAGAGTTAAGCGGAGGTGGAAGATGAAGTTTTTATTTACTTCCGAATCAGTTACGCAAGGACATCCCGATAAAATCTGTGATCAGGTATCAGATGCGATATTAGATGCTATATACGAGAAGGATCCGCAGGCACGCGTAGCGTGCGAGGCTTTAGTAACACGAGGAGTGATTTATATTGCCGGGGAGATAACAACATCCTGTTATGTAGAAATCCCCCAAATTGTAAGAAACTTAATTAAAGATATTGGTTATGATGACCCTAATATGGGGTTTGATTATGGAAGTTGTGGGGTAATTACGGCAGTTCAGGAACAATCCTCTGATATTGCAAGAGGAGTAGATATTGGAGGAGCAGGGGACCAGGGGTTGATGATTGGCTATGCCTGCAGGCAAACAGAAGAACTTATGCCTTTACCCATTATGCTTGCTCATAAATTGGTAAGAAGATTAGCTTATATAAGAAAGAAAAAAATTGTTGATTATCTTTGGCCTGACGGTAAGTCTCAAGTTACTATTGAGTATGAGGGCAAAACTCCCAAAAGAATTGAGGCAATAATTGTTGGTGCTCATCATAAACCTTCAGTTAAGACAGAAAAATTAAGAGAAGATATAAAAGAATTAGTAATTAAACAGGTGATTCCTCCTCATCTTTCAGATAAAGATACAAAAATTTTTATTAATGCCACAGGAAGATTTGTGGTTGGAGGACCGGTTGCCGATACTGGGGTGACAGGAAGAAAGATTATGGTGGATACTTATGGTGGCTGGGCACGTCATGGTGGAGGCTGTTTCTCAGGCAAGGACCCCACAAAGGTTGATAGAAGTGCTACTTATATGGCAAGATATATCGCTAAAAATATAGTCGCCGCAGGGTTAGCTGATGAGTGTGAAGTACAACTCGCCTATTGTATTGGAGTAGCAAAGCCTGTAGCAATAATGGTGAATAGCTTTGGAACATCAAAAGTGGATGAGGAGAAATTGGTTAAGGCAATAAGGGAAATTTTTCCTTTAACCCCTCAGGGGATTATTGAGCATTTGAAGCTTTTAAGACCAATTTATAGAAAAACTGCCTGCTATGGACATTTTGGAAGAGAAGAAGAAGGTTTTAGCTGGGAGAATTTAGATAGAGTGGATGAGTTAAAAAGATTTTTTAACTTTAAGTAATTATGGAATTTGAAATTAAAGATAAAAATTTAAGAAAAATTGGAAAAGAAAGAATTGAGTGGGCATCTTTGCGTATGCCTGTTTTGGAACTGATAAGAGAAAAATTTAAAAAAGAGAAGCCTTTGAAAGGAATAAATATATCTTGCTGTTTACATGTAACTACAGAGACAGCAGTTTTAGTAATTACATTAAAAGAGGCAGGAGCAAACATCAGGCTTTGTGCTTCTAATCCTTTATCTACCCAGGATGATGTAGCCTCAAGTTTAGTTTATGATTATGGAATAGAAGTATTTGCTATTTGTGGGGAAGATAAAAAAAGGTATTATAAATATATTGATAAAGTATTAGAGATAGAACCCCACATTACCTTAGATGATGGAGCAGATTTAGTCTCTACAATTCATAAGAAGAAAACCTTCCGGAAATCTCTTCCTTGGGCAGGCACGGAGGAGACTACTACCGGGGTAATTAGATTAAGAGCATTAGAGAGAGAAGGAAAATTACTATATCCAATAATTGCTGTGAATGATGCTTATACAAAACATCTTTTTGATAATCGTTATGGCACCGGACAATCTACACTTGATGGGATAATAAGAGCAACAAATAAATTAATTGCCGGTACTAATTTTATTGTGTTTGGATATGGGTGGTGTGGAAGAGGAATTGCAAAAAAAGCAAGGGGGTTGGGAGCAAATGTAATTGTTTGTGAAGTTGACCCTTTAAAAGCACTTGAGGCGGTAATGGATGGATTCAGGGTTTTACCTTCCTTAGAGGCAGCAAGAATTGGTGATATTTTTGTTACAGCAACAGGAGATATAGAAGTAATAGGAAAAAGACACTTTTTGTTGATGAAGGACAAAGCGATTTTGGCAAATAGTGGGCATTTTAATGTGGAGATAGATTTAGAAACACTTGAGGAACTGGCAGTAAGAAAAAAAGAGATAAAACCTTTAGTCACAGAATATGTAATCTCTTCTAAGAAAGGAGAAAAAAGAATTTTTGTTTTGGGAGAAGGAAGACTTGTGAATTTAGC
>Ga0164318_10005302_pt1 | contig 12457 bp, 19 predicted proteins | sample GuaBasSedimGuay9_FD_113734 | JGI IMG/M metagenome (GOLD analysis project Ga0164318, IMG submission 113734) | Subseafloor sediment microbial communities from Guaymas Basin, Gulf of California, Mexico - Guay9, Core 4571-4, 0-3 cm | ecosystem: Environmental > Aquatic > Marine > Hydrothermal vents... | reverse complement strand
TTCCAAAGGTCACTGTGAAGAATCTTGAGGATGCGAACAAGATTTTTGGGCCGGCGCAAGCTGCTGTTGCAAAGGCTGTTGCGGATGCGGTGGAAGAAGAGATAATTCCAAAGAACAAGGTGGATGATTGGGTTATAATCTGCAGTGTGTTTGTTCATCCTAAAGCTAAGGATTACCGTAAGATATATCATTATAATTATAGTGCAACCAAGCTTGCTTTGAAGAGAGCGTTAGCCAAGTATCCGTCATTGGAAAAGCTTTTCTATGATAAGGATAGGGCTAAACATCCGATAATGGGATTCAGAGTGCCGCGTTTGTGGAGACCACCATACTTGCAAATTTCTCTTGACATTCCGGACTTGGAAAGGACGAAGAAGATTATAGCGCAGATTCCACGAAGCGACAGAGTAATCTTAGAGGTTGGGACTCCGCTTATCAAGAGGTATGGAACAAAAGTGATAAACCAGCTTAGGGAAGTGGCTAAAGACAAGTTTTTTGTCGCGGACTTGAAAACCTTAGATGTTGGGAAGGTGGAAGTTGACCTGGCCTATGAGGAAACTGCTGACGCCGTTGTCGCAGCTGGATTGGCACCGTCGGAAACTCTTAACGCGTTTATTTACGAAGCTAAAAGACTTGGAATATACGCTGTTGTGGACATGCTAAACGTTGAGAATCCCGTGAAGAAGCTTAAGGCGCTTAAGGAATTTCCAGAAGTGATTGTCTTACACAGGGGAATAGACCAAGAGACCGGAAGAACAATCGGGTTAGAACTCATCCAAGAACTGCGGCGAGCCTTTAAAGACAAACGATTTTTGATAGCTGTAGCTGGCGGAATCGTGCCCAGAACGGCAAGGGAAGCCTTGGAAAAAGGCGCTGACATAATCATTGTGGGACGATATATTACTCAGTCGAAGGATGTTGAGCGGGCTGTGAGAGACTTCCTTGAATTAACACCTGAAATGCGCGAGGACATAGACTTGTTCAGGGTGCATGTGGAATAATCCTTTTCCTCTCTTTTTTCATAAATCCTTAATAGATAGATATTCAACTTTCATAGCGTCGTGGAGCGTTTGAAACTATGGCAAAATTCAAAGTAATAGTGTCAGACCCGGAAAACGGAAAATCCAAAATGGTTGAACTGGAAGAAACTAGGGCTGTTCCCTTAATTGGAAGGAAAATAGGTGAGATAATAGACGGTTCAGTTGTTGGTTTACCCGCGCACAAGTTGCAGATAACAGGAGGCTCCGATAAAGATGGCTTCCCTATGAGACCTAACGTTCACGGAGGGGTTCGTAGGCGTGTGATATTGGGTGGGGGAGTTGGCTTTAACCCTCGGGGCAAAGGTGAGAGAAAACGGAAGACGGTGCGTGGGAACGTGATAACGGACGAAATAGTGCAGATAAACATGAAAATTGTGGAAAAACCAAAGCAAGCCAAAATGGCTAAAGAAAAGAAGAAAAAGGAAGAGAAGGAAGGGGAAATATCAGAAAAGCCCACTGAAAAACCAGATTAACAGCTTAACATTTATTAACTCGCACAGTTTACATTTTCAACAACTTGTAAGTCTTATGGGAAAGTGAAGATGAGCAGTAAAAAACATGCGTTGCCCAAACAACCGGAAATCAACATAGGTACGATAGGTCATGTTGACCATGGAAAAACAACTTTGGTGCAAGCATTAACAGGTGTTTGGGCTGCAAGACACAGTGAAGAGTTAAAGAGGGGTATAACAATAAAACTGGGCTACGCTGACATGCCCGTTTATAAGTGCCCAAAATGCGAACCGCCTAAAAACTACACAACAAAACCTGTGTGTCCAAACTGTGGCTCCAAAACAAAATTTGTCAGAGCTGTCAGTTTTGTGGATGCACCTGGTCATGAAGCCTTGATGGCGACCATGCTTTCCGGAGCAGCCATAATGGATGGGGCGATACTTGTGATAGCGGCGGATGAGCCTTGCCCTCAGCCGCAGACGAGAGAGCATTTAGCCGCGGCTGAAATTACGGGTATAAAGAACATAGTGATTGCGCAGAACAAGATCGACATTGTTGATGAAGAGAGGGCACGTCAGAGCTATGAGGAAATCAAGAATTTTGTGAAGGGAACTGTTGCGGAAAAGGCGCCGATAATTCCCGTTTCAGCTCAGAGGGGGGTGAACATGGATGTTCTCATTCAAGCGATGGAAGAGTTTATACCGACACCGAAGCGGGATGAAACGAAACCGCCCCTCATGTACGTGGTTCGCTCTTTCGATGTTAACAAACCCGGTACTCCGATTGAAAAGTTAGAGGGCGGCGTTATCGGAGGCACAATAGTGCATGGAAAATTTTCGGTTGGGGATGAAATAGAGATAAGTCCCGGAATCAGTGCGAAGAAAGGAGGGAAAACCGTTTATCATTCTCTCTTCAGCGAAATAGTGAGTTTACATGCTGGAGGGAGAAGTGTTAAAGAGGCTCGTTGCGGCGGATTGGTTGGAGTGGGAACACTTTTAGACCCATCATTTTCAAAGGCTGACGGCTTAACGGGGAATGTTGCTGGTAAAGCGGGTAAACTTCCTCCGGTTTTGTCGGAGCTGGATTTTGAGATGCATATTTTTGAACGTGCGGTTGGAACTAAGGAGCTTGTGGAGGTTAAGGGGATAACGATGGGTGAAACCTTGCTTTTGCATGTTGGCTCCGCGATTACTGTTGGAAAGGTTACCTCTGTGAAAAAAGGTTCAGCAACCGTTGTGTTAACTCGTCCTGTCTGCGCTCATGAAGGCTCAAGAGTTGCGATAAGTAGAAAGATAGCTGGAAGATGGAGATTAATAGGCTACGGAATGATAAAATAAATGTCTGTTAAATCCAAATCTGTTAAGAAAGAGCCTTTAAAAATAATTTTGGATTCTAACGCGCTTTTTGTTCCCTTACAGTTTAAGATAGACATCTTCGAAGAGTTAAAGACACTTTTAAACAGAAACTTCGAGTTAGTCTTGCTTTCACCTATTCGAAGAGAGCTTGAAAAACTAGCAGAGAAAGGTTCTCCGGGGATGCGGAGGAACGCCTCTTATGCTTTAAACTTGGCTGAAAGATGCGTTTTTTACGATGTAAATCGAGAATTCGCTTCTCCCGATGATGCTGTTCTTCAGATGGCGAAGGAGTGGAATTGTCCTGTGTTTACAAATGATAGAGAACTTAAAAAGAGGCTAAGAGATATAAATGTGCCAGTTATCTATGTGAGGCAAAAGTCCCGGTTAGAAATCAACGGGAGAGTGTAATCGCTGTTTAAACTGTTAAATTTGGAGGATACAATTCGTATTCCACCTGAAACCTTTGGAAAGCCCCTTGAACATGTAGGGTACGAACGAGTGCGAGCGAAATATGAGGGAATGGTTGACGAGGAGTTAGGCTACGTTATAGCTGTAACAAACGTAAAAGTGAGCCCCGTTGGAAAGATAATTCCAGGCGACGGCGCCACCTATCATAAAGTGAGTTTTTCTCTGTTGACGTTCTATCCGAAGATTCAAGAGGTTGTTGAAGGGGAGGTTGTGGAGATCGCTGATTTCGGAGCGTTCGTGCGTGTGGGACCTATCGACGCTTTGCTCCATGTCTCGCAGCTTATGGACGACTTCATTTCCTACGATGAAAAACAAGGAGTGCTCATGGGGAAAGAGACAAAGAGGAAACTCACGAGCGGAGATAGGGTGCGTGTTCGAATAACAGCTGTTTCTCTTGGAAGAGCCGGAAGCTCGGGAAAGATAGGCGTAACGGCTAGACAACCCTTCTTGGGTAAACTTGAATGGATTGAACAAGAAGTGGAAAAGGTGAAAGGAACCGAGGCGGAGAAAACTAAGAAACCAGAAGAGAAAAAGGAGTAGGTGAAAATTGAGTGAAAAAGCTTGCACAGTCTGCCATCTTATAACAACTGGAAACATTTGTCCAAGGTGTAAAACACCGACCTTGAGTGATGATTTCAGTGGAATGGTTATAATATTTGATCCGCAAGGTTCAGCTATTGCGAAAGCCATGAACATCAAGGAAAAAGGGCGATACGCTCTGAAGGTTCGATAGGTTGTCCACGTATTATCTTACGTCAGATTTACGCAAAAAATTGAAAAAACCAGTGGGTTTGTTAATTCGCGGTTCATTTAAAGAGACTATGAGAAAGCTTAAGAGGATCGTGGAAGAAGAAAGGCCTGTAAAAATTATCGCGGTTGGAGATAGAGTCTCCTTAAACCTTGTGAAAAACGGTTTGTTTCCGCATCTCTTAATCGTGGACAACAAGATTATGAGGAGAAGTGTTTCACCCATCTTGATCTCCGTTAACAGAACCTTTCGCGTTAAGAATCCTCCTGGAACTATAACAACGGAGGCGTTGTCAACGATAGAAGAGGCGTTAAAACAAGATTATCGCACAAAAATAGTGGTTGAGGGAGAAGAAGATTTGCTTACCCTTGCTGCTGTCTTGTATGCGCCGGAGAAATCTTTTGTAGTGTATGGTCAGCCACGTGAAGGAATAGTTGTTGTTAAGGTTACAAAGGAGAAAAAAGCTGAAGCAGCCAATATTTTGAAAAGTATGAGAAAGACTTCGAAAAGCTAAATAGAGAGAACGTGTTATCAAGTCAACACAAGCGATGAAACCATGAAGCTCAAAATACTCTCAGAGAAGGAGAATCCGCTGTTAAAGAGAAAAGAAATACGTTTCCAAATAGAACATGCTCAAACAGGTGGAACGCCACCAAGGTTAGAGGTCAGAAAAGCAGTCGCAGAAGCTTTGAAGGCGAACCCTGATTTAGTTTACGTCAAAAAGCTGGAAACAAAAACCGGAACGCAGATAGCTGTTGGAGCGGTAAACATTTATGAAAGTTTGGAGCAAGCAAAGCTTGTTGAACCCGAATACGTTATAAAAAGAAACATGCCGCCTGAGAAAACTGAAGAAAAAGCTGAAAAGAAGGAAGAGGAGAAGAAGGAGTGATAAATGTCTGAAAACACGGAGAAACCCGTAGCGCCAGTTGAGGAAAAGAAAGGTAAAAAAGGAAAGCCAGAGAAGAAAAAGAAGGAAGAAAAAGGAGTTTACACCTTGTACAAGATAGAAGGGGACAAACTCGTTAGGCTGCGTCCAACCTGTGACAGATGCGGACCAGGATATTTCATGGCTGACCATGGTGATAGATACACATGTGGGCATTGTGGCTTCACAAGGTACAAGCGTGCTGAATGAAAAATAAACAACTTTAAATTGTGGCGATTGCTTGTTAGTTGTTGATGATTTAGATGCTTCGGGTTAACGTTGCAATAACTAATGTTTCAGCGGAACGTTTTTGGGATATTCGGAAGCCTATTCCTCCAATTCAGATAAACACAAATCTCAACCTGATAGGAGTTGAAAAGAAGTCGAATGATTCTTTAGAGGTGCCTTTTGTTCTAACGGTTAATTATAATCCTTCCGTTGCACAGATCAGCCTTAAGGGAAGAGCTTACGTTGCCGGGGACAAGGCTGAAATCGATAAGATTTACGGAGAATACAAGGAGAAGAAGCCACCGGCACCTGTTATTGTCCAGTCAATCTCTAACGTTGTTTTCATAGAATCCGTACTTATATCAAAAACTTTAAACATTCCACCGCCTATTCCATTGCCGAAAATTTCAGCTAAAAAGCCATCGGAAAAAGGCTCTAGAATAAATTACACCGCTTGAGTTTACTTTAACGGAACGTACATTGATGATCTGGATGCGCCTATTCCTGGCGTTCCGTGTTTTACAGGCTTGTTGGTGATTGCAAACTCGCCTAGGTAATGTCCTATCATCTCTGGTTTTATCTCCACGGGAACAAATTCTTTGCCGTTGTGGACTAAAATGGTGATGCCAACCATCTCGGGTAGTACGATCATGTCTCTGACGTGTGTTTTAACCACAACGTTGCTTCCTTTTCTTAAGGCTTCTTTCGCTTTCCTTATCTTTTCAAGTAAGGTTCTCTGTTCCGGTGTCAAGCCTCTGTGGAGGCTTCTCCTCTGTCTTGACGGAAGGATGTTTATGAATTCATCCATTGACATGCTCTGAAGTTGATCAAGCTTGTATCCGCGGTATGTGAATTCTCTCGGCATTTTCCTCACCTTTTCAATTTGATATTACACTTTATAAACTATCTGGCTTTTCTTTTTCTTTTCTGTCCCGCGCCTTTCGCTGCGATTAACCCGACCTTTTGTCCGGGTGGTGCTGTGCGTGGAACGGTTGTGCCTTTCCTTGCGCTTCTCTTGCTGCTTCCGTAGGGGTGAACAGCGGCTATCATTGCTCTTCCACGGGTTCTCGGGTATTTGTGTCCCTTTGCTTTCATTAGATGAAATTTTGAACCTGCCTTTAGGAAGGGTTTTTCTGTTCTTCCAGCCGCTGAAACCACACCAATCGTTGCTCTGCAGTTGTCGTTGATGTACCTTGTTTTTCCCGACGGAAGTTTCACTATTGTTCCTTGAGGTGTATGGGCTACTATGGTTGCGTAGGCTCCAGAGGATTTCACTATTTTACCTCCGTCTCCTGGGTGAAGCTCTATGTTGCACACTATTGTTCCTTCAGGGATGTTGCCTATTGGGAGAATGTTGCCTATTTCGATTGGAGCTTTCTTTCCCATTTTGATCTGTTGTCCTATGTAGACTCCTTCCGGAACCACCGTGTGGCATGTTTGTCCGTTTTCAAATCTTATCAATGCGAGGGGTGTCCCTCTTCCAGGGTCGTGGACGAAGTCTTCGATGACACCGTTGACTGTTCTCTCGTTTTCCTCTTTCGTTATCGGTGGATATCTGGCTGGGGCTACTCTTTTGTGAGTTGAGGCTTTGTAAGGTGAGCCTCCTCGTCCTCGTCTCTGCACGCGGATTCTTTTTCCCATATTTTTCACCTATTATAATATTCCCAGTTTGATTGCGACGTCCACCGCCTTGTAGTCTGGATGGAGTTTGACGAAGGCTTTCTTTTGTCCTTTCGGGGTTATTAGCAGGTTGACTTTTTCAACTTTCACGTCGTATAATTCTTCAACAGCCTTTTTTATTTCGTGTTTAGTCGCTTTCATGTTCACTATGAAGACCAGTTTGTTTTCGCTTTCAACCAGTAAGCTTGCGGCTTCAGTCATAACCGGGTATAATATAACGTCGTAGGGATCCATTAGGCTTCCTCTCCTACTCCGTAGATTTCATTTAGTTTTTGGATTGCACTGGTTGTCCATATTGTCAGTCTTCCCGGATGCGTACCTGGAGCAAGAACTTCAGCGTTTAGATTGTTAACTGTGACCACATCTACTCCTGGTATGTTTCTCGCAGCTTTGCTTATGCCTTTGTTTTCAGCCACCACTATGAGAGGTCCGACTGCCTGTTTCATTTTTCTTCCTCTGAGTTTACCCTTTCCAGCTCTGATTTTTCTGCTTTCTTTAACACGGTAAATGTCTGATAAGACTCCTAGGTGGATGAGCGTTTCTTCCACGTCTTTTGTTCTCTTCAGCCTTTCAAGTTCCTTCGTGACCACTAACGGGATTTGCAGAGTGTCCTCAATGGAGTGTCCTCTTGCAGCCACAATTTTTTTGGATGCTGTAGCAGCTATTGCCGAGAATAAGGCTAAACGTTTTTCTTTCCTCGGGATTTCTTTAACCGTTTTCTTCTCTGATTTGGGTGGGTGTGCTTGTCTTCCACCAACTGTCCCAGGGGCAAAGGCAGCTCTTTGGCTTGGTCCTTTAAGCCTCGGCACTCTGGCTATGCCTAGCCCTACTCCTCTGGATTCCGCCGTTGTTCTTTTTCCAGCTCTCGGGTTTCTGCCTTGTGGCTGGAACCGTTTTGATTGTATGGCTAGTACTGCGCGTTTTATTATGTCTGGCCTTATGGGTGTTTGGAATACCGGTGGAAGTTTTATCTTTCCTATTGCTTTTCCTTGAAGGTTGAAGACTTTAGCTGTTCTTTTGACCACGGTTTTTCACCTTATTTTCCCTGGGGTGATTCTAAGGATAGGTAAGTGATTTGTGGTGGTGTTTCAGAGATTTGTTTTGGCGGTCGAGCTGGGTATCTGATTTTCACTGGGCGTTTTTCCGGACCTGGTATGCTTCCGCTTAGTAGTATGTATGGTCCACGGATTATTCCGTATTTTATGAAGCCGCCTTTCGGTGTGATTTCCTTTCCGTCCGTGCCTATTTTTAGGATGCGTTTGTTGTATTCTGTTCTCTGGTGGAATCCCATCTGTCCTGCTCTCGGGATGCTGTAGAGTACGTGGGGGGGCTTCCATGGTCCCAGGGTTGCGATTCCTCTTTTTGTTTTTCTCGCCTTGTGCTGGAGAATTCTTACTCCCCAACGTTTTACTGGTCCTTGGAATCCTTTTCCTATTGAGACTGCTGCAACATCCACGTATTGTCCTTCTTTGAAAACTTCTGCTGGTGTTATTGTTTTTCCAAGTATGTTTTTTGCGTATTCAAATTGGTGCTGGATTGTACCTCCGCCGATTTCGATTTCCATTATATCTGGTTTCTTCTTTGGTACACTTGCTTTTTTTGGCTGTGTGATAGCTATGACGCGTATCTTGGCGGTTTTGTCGAGGTTTTCCTCTATTTTTTTGAGTGCTTCTTCTGTGTTGAACTTTTCGGGTATCGTGAATACGCGTTCAAGCTCTTCAGGCGGATCTTCCATCCATGCTTCCGTTAGGGTTTCAAGTCCATATGGTGTTTTTTTGTAAGCTCTTACAGCGCATATGAGTATGGGTGGTGTTTCTATAACCGTTGCTGGAGTGATTACTTCTTTTCCATAATTTGATGAGCGTTTTCGGTTTTCCACGATGAAAACGTGGGTCATTCCGGCTTTGTAGCCGATAAAACCTAAAAGTTGAGGTTTTTCCGCCTCTATTTTTGGCCAGTAGCGGATTCTGGCTAGTATACTTTTAGCGCGTTTCCTAGGTGAGTATGCTAGTGAACCGCGTTTCGGTGCGTGTTTTTTTCTGTGACCCATTGTTTCTCCGCTTCGCGTCTTTTAGGAATGAGAACATTAGGTTATAAACGTTACTAATAATTGTGAATGCAATGATTTCGATTTATTGAGGGGATTGTTGTGTCAAGTTGAGCGCCTCAATCTCTAGCACTACCTTGTGCATGAGGTTCACATAATGATTTTGTTTTCAATTTATGATAGAATTTATTTGCTAAATTTGATACCCCCCCTCGTTTTTTGTTAGGTCTGTTGTTGAAAGCGTCTATTTGGATAGGAATAAGCTGTTTATTTTTTCTAGAATTTTTTCGGCTGCTTGTTCAGGCGTGTGTTTTGTTGTGTTTACTGTTATTTCTGGTTTTATTGGTGGTTCGTAGGGTTGTCCTATTCCTGGAACGGTTGGCGCTTTTCCTTGTAAGGCTCTAGCGTAGATTTGTTTCGGTGCCAAGCGTGTTTTTTTACGTTTTGTTTCACGTTCTATGCATGTTTCTAATGGGCATTCCAGATAGGCTTCCATGAACTGTGAGATTTGTTTGCGTGCGTTTTCTCTGTAGCGTCTCAAGTTTCCGGTAGCATCTATTATGACGTTTACACCGTTCTGGGTTAACAGTTTTGCTATGTAAACGAGGGTGTTGTAGACTATGTCGCGTTCCTCCAGTGAGTATGTGGGTTTAGGGGTTAAGACCTTGCGTAGGGCGTCGGAAGCCAAAAGTTGAGCGTGAACACCCTTCACTTTCAGAAGTTTTAACAAAGTCTCTGAAACAACGGATTTGCCGCTTCCAGGCAAACCCGTAACCCAGACACACCAGCCATCTGTCATGTTTTCATCTCATGCATGTTTTCCTTTAAGAACTGATAACCTTTTATTTTTATTAGATGACTCTTACATTTGCAGTCTGAGGAGCCGAAACCTAGAATAGGCACTCCCATCTCGCTAAGCTTCTTCGCAGTTTTGCACTCTTCAGTCTTATCCGCTCCCTTTTTATAAAAAACTCTTACAACGTTTGCATGTTCATTCGCTAACAGGTAGTCTATGTGCCAGAACTTCTGCTTATTCTTCTTAAGATGACGCTCCACACGTTTTTCCAAGCTGTTCTGGGCGGAACCGACATAAGCGTACAGTCCCTTCTCAAAAAACATGTTCCCTAAACTGCCAACATTCACGGTTATGTCTTTGTTGACTGACACTATTAACACGTAGATGCCTTTCATTTTGAAAACTTCTAGAAAAGAAGAAAAGCTTTGGTAATTTTAGGTTTTGCGTCTTTTAATCAAAACGAAAGCCAGTATGGCGATGACGATTATAAAGATGATTGTTATAATGATGTAGAGGAAAGTGTCCCTTGGCAATCCAAAAATTGAGGGTGTGACGCTGTAATCCAGAGTAACAGTTTTGCTTGAGAGCGTTGAAAACCTGTTGTCAAAATGCAATATGTATGTTCCAGTCTTGGAAGCCGTAAAAGAAAAAGTTCTCTGAGTGACATGGTCATAACTGAAAATAACGTTTCCATCAGGGTCGGTAGCGTAAAAGTTTATATCATTACCACCGCCGCCTGCGACAACTATGCTTCCAGAAATCTTATCTCCAGAAGTGAGTCCGACGTTTCTTGTAACTTCGTGTAAAGCGGGAACTGTGAAAGTTTCAGTTTCAGCGAAAACACATCCAATCAGAAAGGTCGAGAACATAATAAACGAAAGTATAGGAATTAATGTTTTCAAATTCAAATATCTCAGCCTCGATATTCAGCATTAAACGGTTGAAAACTATAAAACGTTTACTTATCAGCAATATACAACTTCAGAATTTCTTTTACAGCCTTAACGGAATAACCCATATCCAAAAGTTTCCTTTTCAAATCCTCAACGGATTCAGCATCCAATCAGGAACACCACGGACAATAATAATTAGAACAAAAACATATAAGACTTTAATTCCAGCTTCGAAATATGTCAAAAAATAAACTTATCACCCCCCTTTAATGTACTCGTTAACCGCTGTTAAATCAAACTTCGGGCACTGCAAGATGTTCTTTACAAAGTTCAACAGTTTCATGCGAACATCCCTTTTAAGATTAGGATACCATATAGGTGAAGCGACAACCAAGCCGCGCCAAGCGTAAAAAGGTTGAACAACCTCTAAGATTTCAACGTCATTTGTTTTCCGCAGATAATTCTCCCAGAACAAACTAAACAAACGCTCAAACACGCCAGCAAGCTCACCATACTTCTGCAGAGAATAAAAAATGTAATTGATGGTCATTGCTGTAACATCATCTGCGGGTTCACCCCACTCCCCACGGCTGCGGTCCAAAACGGTGAAATCCATGCCTTCGTGGAACATGATGTTCCAAGGATGGAAATCACCGTGCACTTGACTGAGTCTATGTGCTTTCCGTTTAAGTCTCCAACGCCAAACAATACAGTTTCTCTCAATGTCTATTAAGTCAGACTCTTGTACAAAATCAAGGTTAGACGGGTAACTATCCAACAAGCCCATGATGCATTCGCCGTGTCCAACAAGTTCTCTGGCGCGCCTAACGTAAAGCCACGGCGCTTCCTTTTTGACTCTGTGGATGTCAACGAGATAATCGGATAAAGCCAAACAACGCTTCTCATCCAACCCGTTCAATTTTCCCGTTTCTTTGATGCGGTCCAGATCAAAATGGTAAAGCTGTCCATCCACGTGCTCGGTGACGATGAAAAACTCACCACAGTTTCCCAGAGACCTCATTTCGTTATTAACCGTAAAGGCGCCAACATCCACGGAACGCACATGCTTTGGCAACTTGTTAAAAGCATGATGCTGCCAAAGCAAAATCTGAGCGCGGTCAGAAGTAAAATCGTGACCGAAACCTTCAGGACGCAAAGTCTCTAAAACAACCTTCTTCACTTCACCGTTCAAGTTAAACTCTATAACGTAAGGAACACCGTAACCGAAACCCTTCAAATCCTTTCCAGCCCGAGCCTCTTCCTCCTTGCCCAGAGGGAAAAACCGAGAAACCTTAACGGGTGCATTATATACTGTGGAGAGGTATTTCTCAACCTTTTCTACGCTTAAGTCCATCAAATCGAAACCTCAAACCAGAATTACACGGGTTAAAGTTAAAAAGATAATGGCTAACAAGCAAAATAAAGTTTAAACGAGCGAAACCAAGAATGGAAAAAACCAAGGTTGTCGGCTTAACCTTCATAATTATAGGCTTAGCTCTCGTGCTGCATCATTACATTTTTTGGCAGCGAATAGCAGACCTAAAAGATATGATGCATCACGAATTCTTTGAAGCAATATTCTTCACAGCGGGCATAACACTGCTAATAAGTGCATGTGTCAAGCAAAACAAAAGGGAAAGTGAGGCAAAATGAACATCCTAATTCAAAACGGAACAATCATAACCATGCACAAGAGAAAAATAATCCGTCAAGGAGCAGTCGCCATAGAAGGGAAAACCATAGTTGAAACAGGAAAAACCAGAGACTTAAAAAGAAAATATGGAAGAGGCTACGAGAAAATAGACGCAAAAGAAAAAGTTGTCA
>Ga0164318_10005300_pt1 | contig 12459 bp, 22 predicted proteins | sample GuaBasSedimGuay9_FD_113734 | JGI IMG/M metagenome (GOLD analysis project Ga0164318, IMG submission 113734) | Subseafloor sediment microbial communities from Guaymas Basin, Gulf of California, Mexico - Guay9, Core 4571-4, 0-3 cm | ecosystem: Environmental > Aquatic > Marine > Hydrothermal vents... | reverse complement strand
ATCTCTTCCAGAGCCTCAAGATCTTCTGCTTCTCCTGGTTCTGTGACCTCGTCTATCTCTTCCAGAGCCTCAAGATCTTCTGCTTCTCCTGGTTCTGAGACCTCTTCTATCTCTTCCAGAGCCTCAAGATCTTCTACTTCTCCTAATTCCGTGACCTCTTCTATCTCTTCCAGAGCCTCAAGATCTTCTACTTCTTCTAATTCTGTGACCTCTTCTATCTCTTCCAGAGCCTCAAGATCTTCTACTTCTTCAAGAGCGGGAGCTTGATCTCCAGATAACTTTTTTAATGTTTTTTGTGGATTCGTATTTAAATTAGCTGAAATAATTGATGGCGTTGTTTCAAGTATTCTTTTTAAAACATCCTCAAGATTAGATATTTCAAGAGAACCCTTATTAGATTGTTCTATACGATTATCTATAAGCTCAAGGAGCTCATTCCAGGATTTATCTATAAGTTGATCAACTTCTACTGATTTTTCTTTTTTAATTCTTCCAATGCCACGTTTAATATCTTTTTTTACAGAATCACCTTTGAATCGTAGTTTTCTCTTCCATTCATCTATATCCAAATCTTCACGATTCTCAAGATACTCTTTTAAAAAATGTGATTGTAATTTACGTATCCTGCCGTTTATTACAACTATTTTATCCTGCTTTAAACTAAATATTAAGAAAACAATTAAATAAGTTGTTATAAAAAATGATGTTAGTAAAAATGCTATTAATAAATCATCTAATTTGTACTCATCTGCACTTACAATTTCTGCAATATTTCCTAACTCCGGAATATTTTCAGATATAAGAATAAATTCATCACCTGTTTCTGTATCCGAATAAATTCTAGTTGAATCAGAAAGAATATTTTCCCATCCAGTATTTTTATCATTTATTTCGAGTATATTCTTTATATTTCCACCAAAAACATAACCATCTTCATAAATTGCTAATTTACCATCAATTTTAAGAGAACCATTTTCTATTAAATATCTGCGTAGATCATTCAATGAAACAACCAAAATTGCTGTCCCTCGATTTATGCCTAAAGAATCTATTGCAGATATTTTATAAATAATTTGATTTCCTATACTATCAAGTATTATTTTCCCTTCATTGTTTTCGAGTAATTTGTAATCCAGAATACCTTCAGAAGCTTCTTTAACATTTTTATACACCTTTCGAAATGAACTACTACTCGACTTTTCTGCAAAATCTGCAGAGCTGTAGTGTATTAATAATTTATCATCATAAAACCAGATAAATTGAATTCCCTTATATTCCTCTTCAAAAAGACGAATTAAATTATGAAATTTTGTTATGTATTCTTCATCCCATTGGGAAGTATAAATTTTTTGTATATCCAAATCATCCAAAATTGATTTGAATCTTTCCTGATAATTTTTGTTAAAAGTGTTAATATCATCAATTTTTTTTGTAAGCTCATTTTGATTAATTGTCTGTACACGCTTATTAAAGAACTCTAATTCAAAAGCAGAAAAAAGACCTGTGAATGCCAAAAAAACAAAAATAGAGGAAAGTATTACTGTAATTAATAGACTTAAAGCTATTCTTTGAAGTGCATTCATTTACTACTGACCTAACCCCTCCGTCCTACAAGATAGTATACAACACTTCATTATCGGCAAAAACACTACCAAGGGTAAGAGTAAAAATAAAAAGGACCATCAAAATATAATTTTGATGGTCCCTGTAAAATCGATTGTTATTTAAACTATTCAGTTTTGGTTGCAGTATCTTTTTTCTCTACGACTTTGACTGCTTCTTCTACGGGAGCCTCTTCTTTAACAGTTTCTGATTCTTTTGGTTCAGTTACTGGTTCAGGTTTTACAGCTTCTACCTTTTTTTCTGTTTTATCAGCTTTTTTACTTGTTTTCTTTGGTGCCTTTTCTTTCTTGGAAGATTCACCATCTTTGTCAACAAGTTCAAGAATTACCATATATGCAGCATCACCCTGTCTGGCACCTAATTTTAAAATTCTTGTATATCCACCAGGTCGATTTTCATTTCTTGGTGCGATATCGGTAAATAACTTTGCAAGGATTTCTTTATCTTTTATATCACGGGCAACAAGTCTTCTATTATGCACAGAATCAACTTTTGCTCTGGTAATCATTTTCTCAACAGTTCTCTTTACAGCAAGAGCTTTCGACTTCGTTGTAGTAATTCTTTCATACCTAAAGAGAGAAGTTGCCATATTTCTGTGCAGAGCTTTTCTATGACTTTCTTTAAGCCCAAGCTTATTGAAACCTACTCTATGATTCATTTTCTTCTTCCTCATTCATTTCGAGTTTTCTTGAGGTTTTAAGAACACTGTAATCAGTCATTCCAAAGCTCAGGTTCCACTCTTTAAGTTTTTCTTTTATTTCAAGCAACGATTTTTTACCAAAGTTCCTTGTTTTTGCAATCTCATCTTCTGATCTTAGTGTTAAATCACCAATAGATCTTATATTTGCATTTTTTAAACAATTACTTGATCTTACAGAAAGCTCAAGTTCTTCAACTGGTGTTTCAAGGATAGCTTTAATCCTTTCCTCTTCTTCATCGACTTCTTCATCACCAGTAACAGCATCTTCATCAAAATTTATAAATATAGTAAAGTGATCTTTTGCAATTTTTGCTGCTTCTGCCAATGCATCAGCAGGGCTTATAGTACCATCAGTATGTATTTCAAGTATCAGCTTGTCGTAATCATTACGCTGCCCGACCCGTGTATTTTCAATAGAATACTTTACACGCTTTATAGGTGAAAAAACTGCATCAATTGGAATAGTTCCAATTACTTCAATATATTTTTCATTTATTTCAGAGGGAACATATCCTCTTCCATGATCAACCTGAATCTCAAAATCAATCTTGGCATTCTCCATCATCGTTAATATTTCAAGATCACCATTTGTAACAATTACACCCTCAGCATTTCCAAAAGCAGAACAGGTTACAACACCTGGTCCTGAAAGCTCAGCCATAATTGTCATTTGATCAACACCTTCAGGTAATTTTATCTGAAGTTGTTTTAAACGATTCAAAATTTCAGGTGTATCTTCAGCCACCTCAGCTATTGATTCATATTCACTTGATATCATATGAGGAGTTCCTTCCTCATTGTAACTAGTAATTTTGACAGCCGTTACAGCATAACCCTGAATAGATGAGAGTAAAACCCTTCTAAGGGTATTGCCTATTGTTGTGCCATACCCTCGTTCAAAAGGGTATGCAATAAACTTCCCATAGTCGGTGTTTACTTCGCTGTGCTCAAAGGTTATCCCTTTCGGCATCTTGAATCCCTTTAAAAGGTTTTTCTGCGCCATGTAAACTCCTATCTAGAATAAAGTTCTACGATTAACTGCACATTCACATCAAGAAGATCGGTTACTTCACTTCTTTGAGGGAATGCATTAATTTTGCCTTTCATCTCGTCCGGATTGAGATCCATCCAGGGATAAACTCCAGATTTTGTGTACTCTTTAAGACTTTCCTTGATAACTACCATTTTCTGGCTCTTGGATTGAACTGTAACCTCATCATTTATTTTTAAACGATAAGAACCTATTGTTACTCTTTTTCCATTTACAAGAATATGTCCATGAGAAACTAACTGTCTAGCCTGCTTTCTTGAAGAAGCAAATCTCATTCTATAAACAGTGTTATCTAATCTTCTTTCCAGTAAGGTTATAAGATTATCACCTGTTTTTCCAAGCAATCTATCTGCTTCCTGGAAAGTCAATTTAAACTGTTTCTCCAGCATTCCAAAAGTTCTTTTTAATTTCTGCTTTTCCCTTAACTGAATCCCGTAATCAGAACGTTTTTTTGCTCTAAATCTTGGACCTTTACCAGGAGGAGTTGCTTTTTTTGCTATTGGGCATTTTGCACTATAGCATCGCTCTCCTTTAAGGAAGAGCTTTGTATTCTCAGTTCGACAAAGTCTACACTGAGGGCCTACATATCTTGCCATATTTTACCTCTTTATACTCTTCTTGTCTTTTTAGGTCTGCAACCGTTATGTGGAATAGGTGTAACATCTTTGATGCTTCTTACAATAAGACCAAGATTCCCAAGAGAACGAATTGCAGATTCACGTCCAACTCCAGGTCCCTTTACAAATACGTGAACCTCTTTAAGACCTAAATCAATCGCTTTCTTTGCTGCAGTTTCTGCTGTAACCTGAGCTGCATATGGAGTAGACTTTTTTGCGCCGCGAAAACCTAAGCCACCTGCACTTGCCCATGATACTGCATTCCCATTTAAATCAGTAACAGTAACAATTGTATTATTAAAAGTAGCCTGTACATAAACTTTTCCTTCATACACAGTCTTCTTTGTTTTCTTTTTTACTTTAGCCACTTAATTCCTCCAACCCTACTTCTTCTTTCCAGCTACAGTTTTCTTCTTACCCTTTCTGGTTCTTGCGTTAGTTTTTGTACGCTGTCCTCTTACGGGTAATCCTCTTCTATGACGAAGACCTCTGTAACAACCAATATCCATTAAACGTTTAATGTTTAAAGCTGTCTGGGTTCTTAGTCTACCTTCTACTGTGTAATCTTTGTCAATTGTTGCTCGCAGTAAATTAACATCATCGTTAGATAAATCGTTAATTCTAATGTTAGCGTCTATATTGTTTTTCTTACAAATTTCGACAGCAGATGTTCTTCCAATTCCATATATGTAGGTCAGTGCAATTTTTACTGCCTTATTAGGAAGGTCTATTCCTGAAATTCTTGCCATTTAAATGATCCTCCTACTTCTGCCTCTGCTTATGTTTAGGATTCTCACAAATAATTCTGACAACCCCTCTTCTTCTAATAACCTTACATTTATCACACATAGGTTTAACACTTACTCTCACTTTCATATTTTTATCCTCTATAAATTACGAGATCTAATCTTGCCTTTTTTCATTATTCCATCATGATGATGCATTCTTAAATGTCCCTCAATTTGAGACATAGTATCAAGATCAACACCAACCATTATAAGTAATGAAGTACCACCCATCAACATTGCTATAGCAATAGGGAAATGGAACAATTTCTGTACAATTGTCGGTATTACCGCAATAAATGCCAGGAATATCGACCCGGGTAAAACTATTCTATTTAATATTTTTGAAAGATGTTCTTCTATTTTTTCAACTCGAATACCAGGTATTGAACCACCGTTTTCTCTTATCTGCTTTGCAATCTCTACGGGATTAAGAGTAACCTGAGTATAGAAATATGCAAAGAAAACTATTAAAAGTGTATAAGCAATAATATAGGGCATACCCTGAGGTCGCAGCCAATATGAAAAGCTTGCCAGCCATTTAACTTCAGGACCTAAACTTCCAGCTATCTGTAATGGAAAAGTAAGGACAGATGATGCAAATATTACAGGAATTACACCGGAAGGGTTTATCTTGAATGGAATATATGTACTTTGTGCACCATACATTTTACGCCCAACAACACGCTTAGCATAGTTAACAGGTATTTTCCGTTGCCCCTGCTGCTCATATATGACCAGAGCAACAACTGCTACAAACATACCAAGTACAATTATAACATGTACTGTATTGATTTCTCCTGTTTTTACCATCCTAAAGAGAGTAATAAAACCATTTGGCATTCTAGCAACAATACCAGCAAAAATTATCAATGAGATACCATTACCTACACCACGCTGAGTTATCTGTTCACCAATCCATATTAGGAAAACAGTTCCAGTAGTTACTGTAAGCATCGCAATAATTGTATATTGCAACCGTCCCATTGTAATGGCATTTGGAATTGAATTAGCATAAACAGTTACTACATAAGACTGCAGGATACATATTCCGAGTGTTGCATATCTGGTTATTCGCTGTATTTTTTTCCTACCGCCATCTTCTTCTGATAATTTCTTTAAGGATGGAAGAACCAACAATAATAACTGCATTATTATTTGTGCAGAAATATATGGCATAATTCCTAGCATAAAAATTGAAAAGTTCTTAAATGCACCACCAGCAAAAAAATCAATATATTCTGTTATACCAATATTACTGGAACCCTGCTGTGACATGAAATAAATTTTTAAAGCATTTATATCAATTCCTGGTATTGGTAAAGTTGCACCAAGTCTAAAAACCACGAGCATAGAAATAGTAAATAATATTCTATCTCTGAGATCCTTGACTCTAAACACATCAAACAACGCGTTACTGGACATCACTACCTTCTTTAACCATAGTTTTTCCACCAGCTTTTTCTATCTTAGCTCTGGCACCAGCAGTAATTTTTTCAACCTGAACATCAAGTTTAATTTTTATTTCACCATTACCAAGTATTTTAACAAGAGATTTTTTCCCTTTCAAAAGACCCTTTTCCCGTAAAGATGCGTCATTAACTACATCTCCATCTTTAAACTTTTCCTCAAGTCTGGAAACATTAATAACAGTATAAATCTCTTTAAAAGGATAATTTGAGAATCCCCTATGAGCAATTCTTCTATAAAGAGGCATCTGACCACCTTCAAAACCAGGTCGTGTTCCACCACCAGATCTCGAATTCTGCCCATCACGACCTCTACCTGCAGTTCGGCCCTTACTACCTGTACCACGCCCTACTATAGATTTTTTCTTATTAGCCCCTACAGGAGCTTTTATCTGTTCCATGTTTATTTGATCTCCTCTACTTTCACAAGATGTGATACAGCATTGACCATACCCATGATTACAGGAGTCATTTCCTGTTCAACAGAACTGTTCATTTTCTTTAAGCCTAAAGCTTTTACAGTTCTTCTCTGCTCAGGCAAACGACCTATTACACTTCTAACAAGCTGTATACGAATTCTTTTAGCTTTTTTCTTAGCCATCATTAACCCCACATCTCGTCAAGGGTTTTGCCCCTGTCTTTTGCAATTTTTTTAGCATCAAAAATATTTTCAAAACCATCAAAAGTAGCTTTTACAATATTCATAGTATTTTTAGAACCCAAGGATTTACTTAAAATATCATGAACTCCACAAGCTTCCATAATAGCCCTTACAGGACCACCTGCAATTACACCCGTACCAGGAGAAGCTGGTTTCAAAAGCACACTTGCACTTTTAAAATTACCAATAATTTCATGCGGTACAGTAGAGTTTTTTACAGGAACAGTAATAAGATTCTTTTTTGCTTTGTCTATACTTTTCCTGATTGCTTCAGCCACATCATTAGCCTTTCCAAAACCCCAACCAACACGGCCGTTACGGTCACCAACTACCATAAGTGCAGAAAAAGAAAACCTTCTACCACCCTTTACTACCTTGGCAACTCTGTTAAGCTTTATTAGCTTTTCAACAAATTCTTTATCTCTTTCCACAATTCCCCCTAAAACTTAATGCCGGATTTTCTGGCACCTTCAGCAATACCTTTCACTATACCGTGATAGAGGTATCCATTTCTATCAAAAACAACTGTGGAAATTTTCAATGCTTTCAGCTTTTCACCAATTGCGGCACCAAGCTTTCCTGCATTTTCAACATTGTTCTTCAAATCTTTATAAGACTCTTCCTGAGTGCTGACAGATACAAGAGTGTGACCCGCATTATCATCAATTACCTGAACATACATGTTCCTGGCACTTCTGAAAACAGTCATTCTAGGTCTGACAGCTGTACCTGAAATGGACTTACGAATATGTTTTTTCCGTCTAATTCTTCTTTTACCTTTTTCTACAACTCTTTTCATACCCGAACCTACTTAATACCAGATTTTCCGATCTTTCTTCGGAGTGTCTCTTCTTCGTACTTTATTCCCTTGCCTTTATAAGGTTCAGGTGGACGAAGGGATCTTATCTCGGCACATGCCTGACCAACTTTCTGTTTATCAATACCAACTACATTAATTTTATTGGTACCTTCACATGTTATGGTTAAATCTTTACTAATATGATATTCAATTTGAGTTGAATAACCAAGATTAAGTAAAAGAATATCTCCCTTTACTTCAGCTCTGTAACCTACACCGTTTACAAGTAGTGATCTTGCAAAACCAGTGGAAACACCAGTAACCATATTATTGATCAATTGTCTATACAATCCATGATAGGCATTTGCCTTTTTAGACTCAACTGTTACATCAATTAAGACTTTATCATCTTTCACTTCAATAGACACTTCAGGTTTATAATCCTGAGTTAATTTCCCTTTGGGTCCTTCAACTGTTATTAAATTATCAGCTGCACCGACCTTTACACCCTGTGGTATCTGGACCGGTAATTTACCAATTCTTGACATATCTACCTCACCTTACCAAACAGAGCAAATCAGTTCACCACCGATTTTCTTTTCTGAAGCCTTTCGGCCTGTAATAACACCTGTTGATGTTGAAACTATAAGAACACCATGACCATTATAGATCCTGGGCATCTTTTTATATCCCATATAAAATCTTCTACCAGGAGTAGAAATCTTTTTAAGACCATGAATAATAGGTTTTTCTTCAGTATCATATTTTAAAAATATTCTGATACTATTAATATTATCCTTTGTAGTCTTCTTAAAGTTTTTAATATATCCTTCATTCTTAAGTATCTTTACCACTTCAAGTTTTAACTTTGAAGTAGTTACATCTACTTTTTCGAAACGCGCACTACTGGCATTACGAATTTTTGTAAGCATATCTGCTAAAGGATCTGATACTGACATTTCGCTCTCCTTACCAGCTGGATTTTGTTACGCCGGGAATTAAACCGTTACTGGCTAATTTCCTGAAACAAATCCTACACATCTGAAATTTTCTCATATACCCTCTGGGTCTACCACATACTCTACACCTATTAACAACACGTGTACTGTACTTTGGTTTCCGCTGGGCTTTTATAATCATAGATTTCTTTGCCACAATTAAACTCCCTACTTCTTAAAAGGCATACCAAGTTTCTTTAAAAGAACTCTAGCTTCCTGATCTGTATTTGCTGTTGTAACAATAGCCACATTCAATCCGCTTATTCTTTCAATTTTATCATAATCAATCTCCGGGAAAATTATTTGTTCTGTAACTCCCATTGAAAAATTACCATGTCCATCAAAAGCATTAGGGTTTATTCCCCTAAAATCTTTAATACGGGCTATAGCAACATTCATCAAACGGTCCAAAAACTCCCACATTTGATTACCTCTTAAAGTAACCTTTGCTCCAATCTCCTGTCCTTCACGTAATTTAAAGTTAGAGATTGATTTTCGAGCCTTAGTTTTAACAACATGCTGACCTGAAATAAGTTCCAATTCCTTAACAGCGGATTCAAGAAACTTTTTATTGGATATTGCATCACCTACACCAGCATTAATAGAAACTTTCTCTATTCTTGGTATTTCCATGGTTGACTTATATCCAAATTCTTCAAAAAGCTCTTTTGCCACTTTTTCTTTATAAAGCCTCTTTACATTAGGTACATATTGTTCCATTAGAGCACTTCTCCATTTTTCCTGGCAAATCTTACCTTTTTACCATTCTCAAATTTATATCCAATTTTCGTTACCTGACCAGATTTAGTAGTCATTGCAACATTGGATATATGCAAGGGTGCTTCTATTTCTATAATGCCGCCCTTATCCTGCTGACTTTTTTGTTTAGTTGCTTTTTTCACCATATTCAGTCCCTGGACTATAACTCTGCCAGCAACCCGGTCAACCTTCAATACACGTCCGGTTTTACCTTTTTCTTTACCAGTTAAAATCTTAACGGTATCGTCTTTTCTTATCCTGGTTTTCATTTTCTCTTTCATGACAACCCCTTAGAGCACTTCCGGAGCAAGGGAAACTATCTTCATTTGTCCAGTTTCTCTTAACTCTCTTGCTACAGGCCCAAAAATACGCTTACCTTTTGGATTATTATTAATATCAATAATAACACATGCATTATCATCAAATCTAATATATGTTCCATCTGGTCTTCTGTATTCTTTTTTAGTTCTAACTATAACAGCTTTTTGCACTTCACCTTTGCGAATTGCTGCATTTGGTATAGCATCTTTTACCGCAACAACAATTATATCACCAATTCCTGCAATATTTCGCTTGCTACCGCCAAGAACTTTTATGCACTGAACTCTTTTTGCGCCACTATTATCTGCTACATTCAGATATGTCTGCATCTGTATCATAACGCAACTCCTTTTATACTATTTTGCCCGTTCAACAATTTCTGTAAGACGCCAGTGCTTATCTTTACTGACAGGCCTACACTCAACTACTCTAACGGTATCACCTACATGAGCATCATTTTTCTCATCATGAGCTTTTACTTTTTTAGTACTTTTAACATACTTCTTGTAAAGACCATGCAGAGTTTTTGTTGTAACAGCAATAACAATGGTTTTATCCATTTTGTCACTTACAACCTGCCCTGTATAAGTTTTTTTATTTACATCCATTTCCAAGCCTCTCTTATCCTCTGCTCTACTTTAGTTCTTTCTGATTTTAAGAGCGTATTCATGAATAATTGTATTCAACCTGGCAATGGATCTGCGCATTGTCCTCAACTGAAGAGGATTTTCAACATGCCCCATAACCTTGTTAATTCGAAGATCAAGTAATTTACGACTCAGATCTTCTTTTTTTGTCAACAACTCATCATAAGTTAAATCATTAATTGAATCTTTCATAATTTACTCCAGATCCCTTCTTGCTACTATCTTTGTTTTGATAGGTAATTTTGCACCTGCAAGAGTTAATGCTTCTTTTGCAAGAATACTATCTACTCCTGACATCTCAAACATTACTGCTCCTGTTTTTACAACAGCAACCCAGCCTTCAGGATTACCCTTACCTTTACCCTGTCTTGTTTCTGCAGGTTTTTTAGTATAAGGCATGTGAGGGAAAATCCTTATCCAAACTTTTCCACCACGTTTAATTTTTCTTGTCATAGCAACACGAGCAGCTTCAATCTGACGGTTTGTTATCCATCTTGGTTCAAGAGCCATAAGGCCGTAATCACCAAAGGATACTTTGTTACCCTTCTGGGCAACACCATCTCTTTTGCCCCTCTGAAGCTTTCTGTATTTAGTTCTTTTTGGACTAAGCATACTTACTTCCTCCTTGATGGAGCGGGTTCTCTTGTCTTCTTAACTAGTAAACCTGCATCATCCTTACGGTCATTTTTATAAACATCACCATTATAGACCCAAACCTTTACTCCAATTAAACCAAAAGTAGTTAAGGATTCAGCAAATCCATAGTCGATTCCGGCTCTAAGTGTATGCAAAGGGATTCTTCCGTCTTTACTCCACTCAGCTCTTGCCATTTCAGCACCACCGAGTCTACCACTAATTCTTATCTTTACTCCCTGAACACCTGCTTTCATTGCATTTGCAACAGCCATTTTAAGAACTCTACGAAAAGAACCTCTTGTTTTTAACTGTCTTGCAACACCCAAAGCAATTAGTTGAGCGTCTACTTCAGGACGTTTAATCTCTTTAATTTTGATCTGAATTTTTTTCTTTGCAGTTTTCTGAAGACGAGCACCAATTTTTTCAATATTAGAACCCTTTGCCCCAATAATAATACCAGGTCTTGAGGTTTTTACAACCAAAGTAATTCTTTGAGGTTGTCTAATAATTTCAATATCAGAAATCTCAGCACCTTTAGTTTCAGGAGCTTCCATCATCTCTTTACGAAGTTTTAAATCTTCATGAAGAGTGTCGGCATACTCCCGTGGGTCAACATACCATTTAGACTTCCAGGTCTTATTAATACCCAGTCTCATTCCTATAGGATTAACTTTTTGACCCATCTACTCCCCCATACCTGCAATTTCATCTATTACTACATAAATATGACACATTCTTTTTAGCAGAATATCTCTTTTTCCACGAGCTCTTGCCCATACTCTCTTAAGCCTGGGACCTTCATTAACCTGAAGCTCTCTGACATACAACATCTCTTCATCGAGTTTTTTATTCAATGACAGGGCGTTGGAAGCCGCGGATTTAATAGCTTTTTTCAAAAAATCTGATCCTTTTTGAGGTAGACTATCCAAAATTGCTATTGCTTCTGTATATGGTTTCATCCGAACATTGTCAGCAATAGGCCGAACCTTAGTTGGTGAAATCATAAGAAATTTAGCTGTTGCGCTGTATCCCTTTTTTCCTTCCATCTCTACACCTATCTCTTTCTCATTTTCTTATCAGAATATGCATGACCACGATACATCCTGGTTGGTGCAAATTCTCCAAGTTTATGACCTACCAGGTTTTCTGTTATAAAAACAGGAATCCATGATTTGCCATTATAAACCGAAATTGTAAAACTAACCATTTCCGGAATAATTGTAGAAGTTCGTGAATAAGTTTTAAGCATCTTCTTATCCCCGGACTTGGTTGCCTCAACAATTCTTTTGTAGAGTTTTTTCTCTATAAACGGACCCTTTTTAATTGACCTTGACACTTGTCACTCCTACTTCCGTCTCTTAACAATAAACTTGCCAGAAGATTTTTTCTTCTT
>Ga0164318_10005299_pt1 | contig 12459 bp, 7 predicted proteins | sample GuaBasSedimGuay9_FD_113734 | JGI IMG/M metagenome (GOLD analysis project Ga0164318, IMG submission 113734) | Subseafloor sediment microbial communities from Guaymas Basin, Gulf of California, Mexico - Guay9, Core 4571-4, 0-3 cm | ecosystem: Environmental > Aquatic > Marine > Hydrothermal vents >... | reverse complement strand
AGTCCAAACAGGCTACTTCTATTATTCCGACAAATACTTCCTCAGCGTCACCCTTTCTATTCCCATCGCTTTAGCGGTTCTCACCTTATTTTCCCCATATTTTATGTAGAGTTTTTTTGCTTGATAACGGATAAGTTCATTGAGATTTTCCGGCAGGTCATATTCGTTTCCTGTTTTTACAGATGCAATTTCTTTTTTATGCATATTTAACAGTTTTTCAAAATTATTTTCTTCAAGAACCGCTGCGCGTTCGAGGAAATTGCTCAATTCTCTAACATTTCCGGGCCAGTTATAAGTTTTTAATATTTCGATTTTTTTGGGATTTAAATGTCCAAGACCTTTATTAAACCAAATATTATCAGCAATTTCTGTAATGTCCTCAATATGGTCGCGTAGAGGAGGTATATGAATAGGAACAACATTCAGTCGATAGAAAAGGTCTTCGCGGAATTTCCCTTCCTGAATCATTTTAGGTAAATCTCTGTTTGTAGCGGCGATAATTCTGACATTAACAGAAATTTCTTTTACCGAACCTATTTTATTAAAACGGCTTTCCTGTAAAACTCTTAGAATATTAGCTTGGGTGTCCAACGGCAGTTCACCGATTTCATCGAGGAAAAGAGTGCCACCATCAGCTTCTTCAAACGCGCCTTTTTTATCAGATGTTGCACCTGTGAATGCGCCTTTAACATGCCCGAACAGATGGCTTTCCAATAAATTTTTATTAGAAGAAGCACAGTTAAAAGTAATCATCGGTTTGTTTTTTCGTGGGGATTTTTCGTGAAGATGAACCGCAACGGTCTCTTTTCCGGTTCCTGTTTCTCCGAAGATCATCACTCGTGCATAATCTTTAGGGCCTATTTTGTTGATAGTTTGATAAAGATCCATCATAATCTGACTTTTTCCTTTCAATTCTCTATTACCGAATTTTTTATAGAATTCAATCATCATTTTTTGTTGATTGGCCACAGTGGTGGCTTTATTAATGGCCACAGTGGTGGCTTTATTATCACCCGCAGTGGCAGTTTTATTATTAATATTTTTTCCACGAGTAGTTTTGCTCTCGGGACAAGTTGTTGATAGAGTTTTAACAGCATCAGAAAAAGCGGTTTCGTCCTGAAAGCATCTGTATCTATGTTGTGCAGCTTTAATGAGCAAGAACTGTTCCAGATATTTCCCTTTCAGTTCCTTTTCGGAAGAGGAATCGATAGGGAGTAAATCTTTATAAGGTGTTTGATAGAAATCCGCGACAATTTTTATTAGGGAAGTTTTAGTGTCTTCAACACAAGAGGTAAAATGCTTTTTAAATTTCTTTGGAATGGTAAGAGCACTGATATAAACGACTTCTACACCGTTCTTTTTCAGTGATTTAAGAGCGTTAATCATCATTTCGGAGTTTTTATTTAAACCGATACCAAGGATGATTATTTTATTGTAAGGAGATTTTTTTTGATTTGAAAGGTTAGCAAGATGGATAGGTAGTTTGCGTTGACTGATACCTAAAACATCAGCGGAACTGAATTTTCTTAAAGCGACAGCTGCTGCCGTTGCGTAACCCACATAGCCCCAACCGGTAAGTATTTGAATTTTATTCATAGGAGGTCTTTGTAAAAAATTATGGATTAATGGTTAAAAAATGACCAATTAAGTGGATAAATTTTATCAAAATGAATTTAATAAAGCAATGAGGGAAATAAATTATAAATTACGAGTTTATTTGCAGGAGTCATCCGGCTCTTGCTTTTGATTTATTTCATAATAATAGACACGCTTGGAAGTGTGTTTTATTTTCTGCAGCCGACCTGAAACTCTTCCCCGGCATCCCGGTATGCGCGGAACACGTACGCAGGTCGCCCCGACACTTTTCCAATTTCCAGTTTCCAATATCAAGTATAGAGTATAAATATTTAAAAACTCCCTAAAAGGGAGATTCATCGTAGCGTAGGGTTAAACTCGCAATAGCGAGAGCAACCCTATGTTATTAATATAAGCAATAATTGCACTCTATAGGAGTACTTCAATTCCATAATTGCACTCTATAGGAGTACTTCAATTCCATTTTTAGATATGATTGAAGTATTACTACAGAATACATTTCTTACTTTTTTTATACCTACGGCGTTGCCGCAGGCTACGTTGAATTTGCCTTTCAGGCAACCGGAACACGTAACCAACATATAACTTTCTGCTTCGGAATTCTTTGCATCTTAGCGCTGTGCCCGGAGAATTTCGGGCCTTAGCGAGATAATTTTTTGTTCACGGAAGTCTCTGGAAAAGGATAATTGGATATTTTTTGTTATTTGTTATTGATTCATAATAAACTTTTCATTATAATAATAACAATTAATTATTTAGAAAAATTTAAATGTAAACTTATTAGGAATAAATATGGAAAATTATAAAGTAGCAGATATTAATTTAGCAGAATTCGGTCGCAAAGAAATAGAAATCGCTGAACAGGAAATGCCGGGTCTTATCTCAACAAGAAAAAAATACGGTCCGCAAAAACCACTCAAAGGAATTAAAATTATGGGTAGCCTGCACATGACTATCCAAACCGCTGTGCTGATTGAAACTCTCGTTGAACTCGGTGCGGATGTCAGATGGTGTTCATGCAACATTTTTTCCACACAGGATCATGCTGCAGCGGCAATCGCGAAGATTGGAGTTCCCGTTTTTGCGTGGAAAGGTGAAACTTTGGAAGAATACTGGAATTGTACTTTAAACGCGTTGACCTGGCCCGACGGTTCAGGTCCCAACCAAATTGTTGATGACGGTGGAGATGCGACACTTCTTGTTCACAGAGGTTGCACAGCAGAAGATGACGCTTCGATTCTTGATGTACCGACAGACAACGCGGAACTTCAGGTTATTAACAATGTTTTAAAAAGAGTTCTTATTGATAATCCTGGACATTGGCATACAGTGGCAAAAGAAATCACCGGCGTTAGCGAAGAAACAACAACAGGTGTTCATCGTCTAATCCAAATGGAAGAAAGAAGCGAGCTGCTTTTTCAAGCAATTAATGTAAACGATTCCGTAACAAAATCAAAATTTGATAATGTTTACGGATGTCGTCATTCGCTTGTTGACGGAATTAAACGCGCGATGGATGTGTTAATCAGTGGAAAAGTCGCTATGGTGTGTGGCTTCGGCGATGTGGGTAAAGGTTCCGCAGAATCGTTAAGCAACGAGAAAGCACAGGTGTGGGTAAGTGAAGTTGATCCCATTTGCGCGCTGCAGGCGTGTATGTCAGGGCATAAAGTGTGTACAATTGAGGATGCGTTACCGCATGCTGATATTTATGTTACAACAACCGGAAATAAAGATATTATTACCGCGGAACACATGTCCAAAATGAAAGATCAGGCGATAGTTTGTAATATCGGTCATTTTGATAATGAAATTCAGGTTGCTAAACTCGAGGCGTGGCCCGGAATTGTTAGAACTGTGATTAAAGGGTCCGAATGTCCGGTAACTCGTTACACTTTCCCTGACGGTCACAGCATTTATCTTCTCGCAGAAGGCAGATTAATAAATCTTGGTTGCGCAACAGGCCATCCGAGTTTTGTGATGAGTAATAGTTTTACAAATCAAACGCTTGCGCAAATTGACATTGCGAAAAATCCGGAAAGAAAAATCGGGGTTTATCGTTTAAGCAAACAATTAGATGAAGAAGTAGCAAGGCTGCACCTTGATAAACTTGGTGTGAAATTAACCGTTATGTCTCAAGAACAAGCGGATTATATCGGCGTTCCGGTTGAAGGACCGTACAAACCGGATCATTATAGGTATTAAGGAATGAACATGGAGTGTCGGCATTCGCGGGGCACATATTCGGTTAACAAGTTATTTAATAACCGATGATCAGTTATTGAAGATTTTTGAAACTTTTCAATATCAAAATGAATATTACCAAAAATCATGCCTTTATAGCTTCCGCGGGAACGGGGAAAACCGAACAACTAGCTTTAAGATTCATTTCTCTGCTTGATTTTTCTTCACCCGATTCAACTCTCGCGGTTACTTTTACCAGAAACGCTGCCGGTGAGATACTTGAGCGAATAATCAAACGTCTTATCAACGCGTATTATTTTAACGATGAAAAAAAGAAACTTGAAGAAGAATTACAGCTTTCCACACCGTTAGAGCAAGAAAAATTAAAGTTGTGGATTTCCGTGATAATTGACAAACTGCCCCGTCTTTCCATTTCAACACTTGACAGTTTTTTTTATCAGATAATTGCTTGTTATCCGTTGGAACTTGGTTTAAATTCCGCGCCTGACATTGCGCAGGGATATGTTGATAAAAAACTTAAAAATAAAGTTATAAAACAGTTATTCGCACAGGCAAAAAATGTGCCGGAATTTTTAACATCGCTGAAGGATATTATTGCCGGGCTAACAGAAAATAAAGAAAGCGGAAAAATTACTGACAGAATCAACGAAGTCATCGATATAGGTTATAAATATTTTCTTGATTCGCGTGCGAACGCGTGGAAAGGTTTGAAAACTAATATTGTTATTGAAAAATTACCGCTTTGGGAAGAAATGATTAATAATTTGGCTTTGAGCTATCCGGGAGAGAACGGAAATTTTAATAATTATATAATAAAGCTTAAAAACAAAGATTACAATAGCGTTTTTTCATCCGGCGCAACAAAAAGTTTTTTGAATGGTAAAGAAAAATATTATAAATTAAGATTTGACACCGAAGCGATAAAAGAATTATTACAAAATATTATTGATTACGCGACAGTAAAAATTCTTGAAGACTCAAATAAAAAAACAAACGCTTATTTTTATTTACTCAATATCTATGATCAACTTTTGGAAAATGCTAAAATCAGTGAAAACGTAATCAATTATTCCGATATTTATAAATTGCTTATTAATAATATCACTCCGGAAAATAATCAATCGGGTTTGCACGTTTATTATAGATTGGATTCACGTATAAATAACTTCCTGATAGATGAATTTCAGGACACAAATAGAGAGCAATGGCAGGCTGTCCGACCGCTCGCTACTGAAGCAATTATGGACACGGACGAAGATCGTACATATTTTATGGTTGGTGATATGAAACAGTCGATTTATGGATGGCGCGGTGGAGACCCTCGGCTTTTCACGGCAATATGTAACCGATATGAAATTAAGACCGACACTCTTGTAAAAAGTTATCGCGCGGGACAAAATATTCTTGACGCGATAAATTGTATTTTTACTTCACCTATTGTAAAAAATTGGGCAGATGAATTTAAATTTGAAAAACATATTAGCGCGGTAAAAGAACCCGGATACTTTGAATATGTGGAAACAGGAAAAGAAGAGATTGAGGGAATTGATTCAATTCATTTTTCTGTTAAAGAATTGTTAAATAAAATTAATCCTGTTGAGCGGGGGTTAAGTATATCAATACTGTTCAGGAAAAAGAATGAAATAGATTCTATGGCTGATTATTTGAAATCTAATGGAATAGAATGTTTCATTCAAGGCAAAAGTCCTCTTTTTCAAAGATCAGTTGTCAGACGTTTACTTGCATTATTTGAACTTATGGAAAATCCGGAAAACCGGGTTGCAAAATATCATATCACAGAAAATAATTCCTATTTAAAAAATATTGTTCCGAAAAGTAAATTACTTTTGCATACCTGGTTAAACTCTTTAAAGCAAAAATTAATTTATGATTCTTACGCCAATGTTATAGCGTCAATTATTCAACCGCTTTTCCCTGAATTAGATGAAAAAGCAATTATTTATCTTGAGCAGTTAATAGCAATTGCTGAGCAATATGAGTCAATTAAAACAGCGAACCCGAAAGATTTTCTTATTTTTGTTGAAGAAACAGAAATCTCAACTCCGAAATCCGAATCAGGAATTATTCTTTCAACAATTCATGGAGCAAAAGGGCTTGGTTATGATGTTGTTATTTTACCTGATTTATCATTTGGAACGAAAACACCTTCTGTATATTATGAGAAAAATAAAATAGATATTTTAGGTGATGAAAAAGAAATAAAAACTATTACAACTTTATCAAAAAAAGAATTCGAAAACGTGCTCCCGGTATATAAAAATATGAGAGAACTGTATCTAATCGAACAAAAGAATGAACTCCTTAATTTGCTGTATGTCGCGCTTACAAGAGCAAAGAAAGCCGTATATTTATTTGATAAGGAAATAAAAACAGAGATAAAAGAAATTAAAAACTTCTCAAATTTGCTTGGGCCCGCTTTAATCGATTTTGAACATAAAAACGCGTCTGCCGGAACAGAAAACATTTCCGGAGTTGCTTTTTGCGCAATCGGTTCGGCGAATTGGTTTAAGAAATATGAGCCATCTAAAACTAAACAAAAATCACGAAGAAAAATTGTCAGAAAAATCTCCCTTAAAAAAAGTGTAACAAGATTCAGACCGTATCAAACTCCTTCATCACTACACATATTCAAAAATAATGATCGCGCGGCCGTTTTTTCTTCCGGAAGTAATGATGGGCGAGCAAAAGGTACTATAATTCACGCGTTTTTTTCGCGAATAGAATGGTTTAGTGATGACATAACAAAAGAAAAGTTGTATGATAATTATTTAAATTCAGCGCGAAAGATATTTCCGGGAAAAGAAGAAGATTTTTACAAAAAAACTGTTGACGAATTTTTTGAGATTTTAAGAAAAGAGCAAATAAGAAATATTCTAACGAAACCGGATGAAAAATGTGAAGTAAAAAACGAATTTAGTTTTGCCGCGATAATTGATGAAAAATTAACAAACGGGATTTTTGACAGAGTTGTTTTTTTCCCTAATTCCTCTTTACCGGAAAAAGCTGAAATCTATGATTACAAAACAGACGCGGTGATCTCTGAAGAAGAAATCAACGCATCAACAGAAAATTATAAATTACAGATTGAATGTTATAAAAAAGCACTTGTCAAAGGATGCAGCCTTGATAAAGAAAAAATCACCGCGAAATTAGTTTTTACAGCACCGGGAAAAATAATTGATGTCTGAAAGAAAAAATATAAATTGACAGTAATTAAACGTCGCTCGAAAAGGGCGGCGGAATTAAAATCACAGGATTAATCATCGTTTTTTATCCATGAAACAATAAATTAAATCCACTTCATCGCAATTGTAAGCCAGATTGTCATAATAGGAATAGCGATTAAATACATCCAAAATATCAATGCAGCCATATTTTCTTTGTTGGTATCAGCAAATTGACTTATAACAACTAAATTCATCGCGGGCGGCATAAATCCTTCAAGCAAAATTATAAACGACATCATCGGTGTTCCTTCCCAGCCCAAACTTTTAATTAAAATTAAAAATAAAAGAGCAATTAATGGTGCAATAAGATATTTTCCTATTCCAACCAAAAATGCTGTCGAAAACTTTATATTAGTTTTGCCGTAAGAATTTAATAGATTGCCACCGAGAATTATCAGTGAAATCGGCATTGTAGCCTTGCCCAATATTAAAGCTGCTTGTTGAAACATTCCTAATGGAGCCTCGTTTCCGACAAATAAAGTTTTAGTCCATGGGAATAAACCTAAAAGGATTGCGAGAAAAGTTGCAATTACAGGTGGAGTGATTATTTTATTAATTTTTAAATGTTTAATTTTTTGTTTTGCAAGAATTGGATAACCGAGAATCCAGATCAAAATTATAAACGGAACAAGATATAGGGATAAAAAAGTAACGCCTTTTGCCGCGGCATTTTTATCCATAAAAAGTTCAGGAGCTTGAAGTGTTATTGCCGCAATGATTACAAGCGGAATATAGATACAGTTCCCAAAAGCGACACTTGCAACAACACTCCGTTTGAATTCTTTTTGTCGGCCTGAAAATAAAGACAAGATAAATCCGGCAAAAAGTCCGCCGCTAACGTTAACTAAAGCCGCAACAGGAAAAACCCACAACTCACGCAACGCGTCAAAACTTATTGCGGAAATAATTTTACTGAAAAGTAAACACGGTAAAATAACATAAACAAGTATATTAGTTAAATCCTTAAGTGCCTGTTCGTGCAGGATTTTTTTGTGTGCGAGAATTGCACCACAACTTGTTGCGATAAGGATTGTGAGAATAATTTCTATGCTTAACCAAAAATAGTTCATAATTTCCGAATTTCTATTTTTTCTCCCTGCTCTATTTTATTACAATTTCGCGGAAAATTTATTAAACAATTAGCGTTAGCCATTCCTGACAGCATGGCTGAGCCGCGTTGCCGTAAAGGGGAAACAATATTTTTTTCATCAACAATTCCGCGAATAAATTCGAGTCGAGGATCGGTTTTGGTAATTGTTTCTTTTAGTTCTGCTATTGTTCTTTTAAGTCCCGCGGAATTAAAATCGAAACCTGTTTCACGGCGAAGTGCAAATCGAACATAAAGATAATAAGTAATAATTACCGACACAGGATTTCCCGGTAAGTTAAAAATAATTTTATCTTTTCTTTTGCCAAACCAAATTGGTTTGCCAGGTTTAACGGCAACTTTCCAAAATATTTTTTCAACACCATTTTTCATTAAACAATCCTGCACAAAATCAAATTCTCCCATCGATGCTCCACCGGCAATTAAAATAACATCGGCTTTTGAAATTGCCGACTTGATCACTTTGTCAAGCTCTGCCGGATTGTCTTTAGCGTATTCAAAAAAAGAAATATGGAAATTATCTAACGAGACTGCCGATTTTAATGCCGGTCCCGTTGCGTCAATTATTTCACCGGACTTGGGAATGGAACCCGGAGGTAAAACTTCATCGCCGGTAATAATTATTGCAATCTCCGGTGGCGCGTAAATTTTTAATTTTGTCATTCCAAGCGAAGAAGCCAAGCCGATAACGGCAGGGTTGACAACAGTATTTTTTGCTACAAGAGTATTTCCATTTTTTGCCTCTTCGCCTTTAAATCTGATATTTTTTCCTTTGGATATCGGTGCATAAAATTTTACAATATTTCCCTCGCGTTCAGTGTTTTCAACTTTTACAATTGCATCGGCGCCGAGAGGAACAGGAGCGCCGGTCATTATTGCGGAACATTTACCGCAATCGACCGCTTTTGTCGGTTGAGCTCCTGCAGCGATAGTTTCAGTAATTTCTAAAGTTACGGGAGTAGTTTTTGTAGCGTTAATTAAATCATCGGAAATCAGCGCGAAACCGTCCATTGCGGAATTAGTAAACGCCGGAATGTCATTTGACGTGATAATTGGTTCAGCAAGAACACGTCCGGCGCATTTTTCAAAAGGAAGAAAAACGGGGTTACTCAAAACGATGTTGCTATCAATAATTTTAATAGCATCGTTAAAATTTAAAAGTTCATTATTTTTCATTTAATAAATTATCCTCCTATTATTTTCATTTCACAAAAAGTTTTTCCGGAATTAAGTTGATGACCCGATACTTTTCTCTGCGCGGCAAAATGTAATTTCTTAATAATTAGTTTTTCATAATTATCCGCGTGTAATACCTCTCGCAATGAAATTCTTTCTTTGCCATGAAGGCAGGGGATTAATTCTCCGGAAGATGTTAATCGCATTCGATTACAGTCAGCGCAAAAAGGTTTACTGATTGGAGAAATAAATCCGATTTTTTGAGGACCGTTATCAACTAAAAACCATTCCGCGGAACCTTTTTTTTCATTGTCGCTTAAGCGAGATAGTATATATTTTCCCCGTAATTTTGAAATTAGAGTTTCATTCGACAAAAATTGCTGATTGCAATAGTATAAAATCCCCCGAATGCCCTTTAAAAAAGGGGGATTTGTCGATTGACCTTTATTCGGCATTAATTCAAGAAAGCGCACCGTTAAATTTTCTTTCTTACCGAATTCTATAAATTTTTCCGCCTCGTTATCATTAATATCTTTAATAACAACCATATTAATTCTAACATCCTCGAAATATTTTTTAGCGATACGAATTCCTTTTAACACATTTCCCAAACTCCCGCCGTTAATTTTTTTGTAAATTTCCGGATTTAAAGAGTCAAGACTTATGTTCAAACGATTTAATCCGGCTGCTTTTAATTCCCGCGCGAGTTGGGGAAGTAAATGACCGTTTGTCGTTATTGAAATATCATTAATTTCTTTAATTTCGGAGATTCGCTTTACAAGTTCAGACAGATTTTCGCGTAATAGAGGCTCTCCGCCGGTAATTCTTATTTTATAAATACCGAGTTTTGCCGCCGCAGAAACAATTTTAATGATTTCATCAAAACTAAGCAGCGAATTAATCGGTTTTCCGCCGGTTGCACAGTAAAAACATTGCAAATTACAATCGGTGGTAACGGAAATCCGAAGGTAAGTTATTCTGCGGTTAAAATTATCTTTTAATATTTCATTCACAGTAAGAGCGGGACTTTTAAATTAATTTTTATCTTTTTTTAAAGAGGAAGGTTTGTTATTTGAGACAATCGTTGCAGCCCAATTTTCTTTCCCCGGAGATTTGATTTTTATTTTCCCGCCACCTTTAATTTTTTTGACCGGTCCCCATTTTCCGGTATTAATGTTTATCCAACGAAGGGTTAATTCGCCTTTCGCGGAAGATAAATCAATTGTTATTTCCCCGCCTGCCGGGAAGTATAAAGCATAAGCACTTCTTTTCTTATTAGTGGCAAGATATGCTTCATTTGGCTTGCGATCCGATAATAATTCATTTGCGGGTTCAACGGACCACAACGGTATAATAGATTCAAGTTTTCTCGCGGCTTGAATCGCGGCAACGGCTTTATCAGTCAATCCCAATCCTGCTTTTGGTCTGTGAAATCTAATAGCAGCATCTCCGGCAAGTAAATGTCGCCAGAAACGTTCAAGACCGTCTTGATCTGTATAACCGAACCGGTATCCTGTAGCACCGTACGTTTTGATTGTGTTTATTGGTCGGGGATTTTTTGACAAATATTTTTTTACGTAAAGAAAATTATCCCAATGTACTTGCCCTTTTTTGTGATTGTTTTGCGACACATCAACAAAATCATAAAGTTCAGGATGATCAAATGTCTGTTTGTGTTCTTTTGACCGAAGATTCCAGGAATCCCACATTTCCGTTACGTTAATTTTTTTTCCTTCTTTGGCAGCTCGCTTTTTTATATATTTTGCCCAGTATTGACCCCATTCCGGCTGAGCGGATGTTTCATTATCAATACAGTACAGCACATTATCGTATTTAAGAGTATAATCCAACATTTTATCAACAAATTTTTGCTGATATTTTAATACAACGGTATTGTTCCGCTGCTTCGGTGTTGTGAAAAAAAACGGCTGCCTGTTCGCGCCGGGATGATCCGGATAGTTTTTAGCAAATCCCGACTGTTTGTAAGTGTAATTAATATTATTCTTCGGGTTGTAAGGATGAATTTGCCACCGGTTTTTTCCACGGTTATCTGTGTAATCAAAGCGATCCCAAATTTCAATCTGAATAATGATATCCCTTTTAGATGTTTCGCGTAATAAGCGTTCAAAACGGTCCCAGTATTCTTTATTCCATTTGTTTAAATCATACTTGCCGTTCTTTAACTTTTGAAAAGGATAAACTTCAATTCCTTTGTCTTTCCGGTCGCTCATTGTATTCCGAATAACATTCCCCCCGGCGTTTTTTAAGCGGTCAAGTTGTGCAATAAGTTCTTTTTCATGCCATTGAAATAAGTTGTCATCATCACTGCCGCCTAACAGGAGCACAGGTTTATTTTGATAGCTCCAATAAAATTGGTTTTCAGACCATGGCTGAATTGTTGTTGATCCGGCAACTACATTTAAGGTCATCAAAATTAAAGATAAGAGTATAAGATTAAAATACATAAGATTCCTTTGGTAAAATGTTAAAGTGTTTCCTATTATAAAACGATTTATTAATGTTTTTCGCCCTTGATCATTTTTATCGCGTGAATTAATGATGATTTTAACGCGAAAAGTGATTCCTCTACCCCTTTCGGGCTGCCCGGTAAAGCGATTATCAAAGTTTTATCACGAATTCCTGCAACGCTGTTTGACAAAATAGCAAAAGGCGTTTTTGTTCTGCCGTAATTTCTTGCCCATTCGGTAATTCCCGGCATTTTTTTATCCAGAATTTTTTCTATTGCGGCGGTGGTGAAATCGCGATCACCGAGTCCGGTTCCCCCGGAAGTAATTATCAAATCAACATTATTTTCACAAAGTGTGATGATATTTTCTTGAATTTTTTTCGCGTCATCGGGAATAATAATTATATCATCAACAGCAAAACCGAGCCCTTGAAGAAAATCCTTCGCTGCAGGCCCGCTTTTATCTTCGCGTTCTCCTTTTGAAGAAGCGTCACTTATAACAATTACGGCGGCTTTATAATTATGATTTTCCGGTTTTACATTTATTCCGCCGGTTTTTTTAACCAATTTTGTTTCTGAAATCTTTACCGTGTCATCAACCGGTTTTAACATGTCGTAAATAGTAAGCGCGGCAATTGAAACAGCGGCAAGCGCTTCCATTT
>Ga0164318_10005298_pt1 | contig 12459 bp, 10 predicted proteins | sample GuaBasSedimGuay9_FD_113734 | JGI IMG/M metagenome (GOLD analysis project Ga0164318, IMG submission 113734) | Subseafloor sediment microbial communities from Guaymas Basin, Gulf of California, Mexico - Guay9, Core 4571-4, 0-3 cm | ecosystem: Environmental > Aquatic > Marine > Hydrothermal vents... | reverse complement strand
TAACAACTTATATCCGAACAAAAGTACGGATATAACGCCATATAGGAGTTATATCTGAACAGGCATGCAGATATAATTTACATACGGACATATATCATGATATTTTAGCATTTTACACCGCAGACCATATCAACCCTAAACCCCAAGCTTCCCAACCAACCCGCGCAGCTTCTCACAACTCTCATCAAACATCTTCTTCTCAACATCAGACATCTTCCAATCAACAGCCACAGCGCCATTCTTCCCCAACCTAACAGGCACCCCGACACTGACATCAGAAAAATTCATGGAACAAGGCGCAACAAGCCCCGAATCACGAATCACCGCCTCAACCATATCCGCGACACAACTTGCAGGCGCAAAATCAGTAATCCCCTTAAGTTTGATGATCTCAAGCGCAATACCCCGCACATCAGAAGTAATCCTCGTAATATCAGCATCAGTAAATTCAACCGCAGCACCCTTAACCCGAACCCTTGAAAACAAAGGCACCATCGACTCCCCGTGCTCACCCACAACATCGCACGACAAATCACACATCTTAACCCCGAGATGCTTTGCAACAACATACTTAAAGCGCGCGCTGTCAAGCCATCCCCCAAAGCCGATAACTCTGGCCGCAGGAAACCCAAGTGCCTTAAACGCAGCATAATTCATCAGATCCATAGGATTACTACACGTAATAACAACGGAATCCGGCGCATACTTCTTGATACCCGCGCAAACAGACGAGACGATCTTTGCATTCACCTTCGCAAGCTCAAGCCTGTCCTTCATGTCAGGTGTCCGCGGCTTGCCCGCAGTAACAACAACAACCGAAGACCCGCAAATATCCTCATACCCCCCCGGAATAACCTCACACCCGTTAACAAAAGCAACAGACTGTGCAATATCCATTGCATTGCCGCGCGCAACATCAGCAAGCACATCAACAATAACAACCGAATCTGCAATGCCTCTTTGCGCAATAGTATAGGCGATCTTTGAGCCCAGCTTACCGCATCCAATAACCGAAACTTTATTCATCATACCACATCCCAATACTTATCCTTGCGGACCATAATCTCCCTTATCTCCTCAAGAACATTCATATCTGAATCCTTCAAAAGATCCTTATTCTTCAAAAGCAGCTGATAATCATCCTTACTCAAAAAAGAGAATAATATCTCCCCTTCCTTGATATTTCTCCCAACAATCGCCCCCTCAAGACTCACCGCAACCTGCATCCCGCTCTCAGCACACGACACATTCTTCCCCTTTTCCTGCATAGCATGCACAGTCCCGACAACCTTGCCGTCATTATTGATCAGCCGCACACCCTGGTGGATAGACCCCGAAAGAATCTCCATACCGACAATCGCCGGCTTAGACTGCCTAAACACAAACCCCTCCATAAACCTAAGCTTCGCAGGCACGCACACAGACTCAAGCACACTCTTCTTCTTCTTCTCCGAAAGCTCAGAAACATACTCCTCGTAATCATCAATAAGCCTGTAAATAACATCACTCTTAAAGATCTTCACATCTCCCCGCCTTGCAAGCTCATCTGCCTCATCAAGCACCTTCGTATTAAACGCGAAAATGACCTTATGCGCATCATCAATCTCCTCCATACACACAACATCCTTCTTATTCACAACACCAATCTCCGCCCTCTTTATCTTGATATCCTTCTCCCGGAACATCTTGACAATCGCCTCAAGACTCCCCAAAGCATCTGCCCTGATAATCACCCCGCGATCATCAGTCCTAATCTCCACTTCCTCAATCTCTTTTTGCACCTCGCGCTTAAGCTCATCTGCCTCATCCATACTCCTGGCAGCCATAATCGGAACCCCTGCAACAACATTATCAAGCCCGGGCGCAGAAATCTTCAAACCACTCGCAGCAGCAACAGCATCCATAGAAATAAACTGCTTCTCAACCCTGATCTCCTTCATCGGCTTAGTCTTAAACAGCGCCTTCACTTTCGTACATATCGCACCGTCAGGATGGCCGATAACAAGCACATCCCCCTTCTCCACAATCCCGTCATAAAGAATGACATCAATAGTCATCCCAAGCCCCCTGACATCCTTAACCTCAAGCACAGTCCCCTTCCCATGACCGTAAGGGTCAATCTCAAGCTTTTTTTCAAGATACTTCTGTGTCAGGCCGCAAAGCACAGTAAGAAGATCAGCAATACCTTCCGAAGTATTCGCAGAAACAGGAACAATCGCAATTCCCTTAGTAAAATCACCCAACCGGTCAAACCTGTCAGTTGTAATCCCCTGCTCATGAAGCTCACCTATTAGCTTATAGACCTTCATATCAAGATCTTCGCGCACCTCCGGTCTCTGCATATCATAAGTATCAGCAAAGCACATCTTCTCATGCGCAGCCCATCCCGAAATCTTGTCTATCTTGTTCGCAGCAATAATAAACGGCGTTTTATACTGTTTTAAAATATTAAGAGACTCAACAGTCTGGGGCTTAATCCCCTCAGTAACATCAATAACAAGAATCGATATATCCGCAAGCATCCCCCCGCGCTTGCGGAGCAAAGAAAACGCAGCATGCCCCGGCGTATCAACAAAAAGCAGCCCCTGCAACTTAACATCAATCCCGTACTTTGAAAGAAGCGTACCACATGACATGATAAGAACATCCTTCGGCACCTCAGACGCCCCGATATGCTGCGTGATGCCGCCTGCTTCCCCTGACGCCACCCTCGACTGCCTGATAGAATCAAGAAGCGTAGTCTTGCCATGATCTACATGCGCAAGAATCGAAATTATCGGCTGCCTTATATGCATATTATTCACCACTGTTAACGAAATGACTGAATGTACAATCTATGAGAATATAATTTTAAATAATATTGTAGTGTCAACAGGAATAAGCAGTTTGGAAGCGCAGAATAGTCTTTAAACCCCAAACTCATGCATTTTTGTCATCAATATCATCCATAACCTTACAGATTAATACTTTCAAGTGGGGTATATTCTGAGTAACAGACAGTCTTCCATAAGACATCTACGTCAACGCCGAAATATTCATGGATTAACTTATCCCTCATACCTGCCATATCTTTCCAGGGGATCTGTGGATACTTATTTCTTAACGAGACAGGTATCTTTTTTGTGGCTTCGCCGATTATTTCGATAGCTCTTGTTACTGCAAAAACTGTTTTTTTATCATCTTCAAAATCATCATATTCAATATCTTTTACAAATTCTTCAATCGCATCAATGGAATCCATAATATCCTGAATATAATCCCCATATTCCCGTATCATACATACACAACCTCTCTTGTGATATGTCTCCCGATTCTTGGCTTCAATGCGCTTTTCATAACAAGATCAACCTTTTTGTCTGTAAGCTCACTTAAATGGCGTTCTAATTCCAAAAACTCAAAAAGGCTTACTGGCTCTTTAAAATCAATAAGAAGATCAAGATCACTTTTCCTCTTTTGTTCGCCCCTTACATAAGAGCCAAAAACACCAACTTTTTTGACTCCATACTTCTTTCTAAGATTCTGCTTGTCTTTTCCAAGTATCATTATAATCTGTTCTACTTCTTTCATATCAAGCACCTTTCAATGTTCATATCTCATATTATTTTTTCATTTTTAAATAATATTATGGTAACTACTCAGCCTATAGAAACCCACAACATGCGAAGCTATCAAGGTAAACCTACCAATCCTGTTCAAAAATAGACAAAATATAAAATCAATATCTGATGACGGTATTGTGATTATCGCAATATTTCATCAGAGAATTTTACTTGATATTATCTTTTTGGAAAACACTATGCGCAGGGTATTTCATTTGTTAGGAGACACCTGAGTAGTTACATATTATGATGTCAACAAAAATAAGCCTCCTTTGGAAGTATATTTGCATTTTTGCAACCAAATACCGCCTATTACAACCTATTCAGACAAGACAGAATCCCTACTTTATCTGCAGACGATTCTTCCAGAACTCGCACACCATATCAGTCTTCACAGAAGCCATCCCAGTATACAAATCCGGGTTAAAAATAATCTCCTTTTCAGCATCAGAAAACTTGTTCAGATAAGGTTCAAGCTCATCATCAATCTCCATTACATTGCGCAACCCTGTCTCCTCCTTCTCAGCCTTCAGCGTAAGCTTCCGCACGTACTCATGCGCATCAGGATGCCCGTGCAAAGAAAGAAGCATATACAGGGGCTCAGCTGCAACCATCTCTTTGCTCATATCAAAATTCATCGAAAGATTCTCCTTATCAACCGCAAGCCTCCTCGACACCTTCGTAAGCCGTACAACAGATACATAAAAGGCAGCAAACAACTGCGGGATGAACCTCTGCGACGCAGAATTAGTAAGATCCCGCTGGTGCTCGGAAATCTCATCAAGATACGCACACATCATAGTGGGCATAAACGCCTTATACATACTCTTCACATTCTCAAAATTGATCGGGTTCCTCTTATGCGGCATAGTAGACGACCCCACCTGCTCAGCAGAAAACTCCTCCTTCACCTCAGCAATCTCCGTCCTCTGCAGATTCCTCATATCATCAGAAAAATTAGCAAGCACAGCAAACGCAGAAACAACAGAATGCATCAGATCCGTCATAGGCTCAGGCGCAGCAATCTGCGTCGAATGAAGCGCAGGCTCAAGCCCAAGCGTTTCCAGAAGATTCTTCTCAAACGCAATCGGGTTCTTAAAAAAAAGCGAAGATGCATTATAGGCACCAACTGCACCGGAAATCTTGCCACGAAGCCCGTCCTCTGCACTGATAATCGCCTCAATCCGCCCACCGAGGCGGTTGACATAAGATGCCATAGTAAACCCAAATGTAATCGGCTCTGCATGCTGACCGTGAGTCCTGCCGACCTGCAGCGTATCCTTCTCCCTAAGCGCAATCTCAATCCACGTCTTCTCAAGCTCAACAAGCGCAGGCAAAAGCACTTTCTCACAAAACTCCTTGTACCGCAAAACATTAGCAGTATCCACAACATCATAAGACGTCAGCGAAAAATGAACAAACCTCCGCGCCTTTTTAGACACCTTTGCCCTGATACAGTTCGCAAGCGCACGGATGTCATGCTTGATACGGTCCTCCTCCTTATACACTTCAGTAGCAGTCACCTTATCGCATGCCTTGGAAATATCAAGAGCAATTTCCTTTGAACATATCCCCTCATTTACAAGTGCATCAGCAAGCGCCGCCTCTACCTTAAGCTTATACCTGATATATGCATTCTCAGAAAGGTACGGCAAAAGCGCATCCTTAACCTCCTTGTCGCGTCCGTAATATCTGTAATCAATCGGGGATATATTTTCAAACAAATCCATTTTAAAGCACCGTCTTCTTAATATCATCTTTCACTGCCCTTATATGCGCATCCACCTTTCCGGACAACGCATCATCAGTAAGCGCAATAATCTTAACAGCCGCAACAGCAGCATTCCCCGCACCAAGAACAGTCATGCAGGGCGCACCTGAGGGCATCCGCAAACTGGAGTGGACATCAATCAGATAAGCTGCCTTATCCTCAAGAGGAGGGCATGCAATCACTGGCTTCACGCTATTTGCAGCAACAGTCCCCGAAAGCCCGTTAGACATCCCTGCAACAGTAACAAACACCATATCCGAATACTTCTTCTCGCACTCCTTAATAATGTCAATCACAAGCTCAGGCGTCTTATGCGCAGATGCGACCCTGTACTCATAGCGCATCTTGAATTCATCAAGCGCATCGCCAATCTTCTTGCAAAAAGAAAAATCCTTCTTAGAGCCCATCAAAATAACAATCATCTTCAATCACCACACAATCCATAATAATTACAATAACTATTTGCACAAAAAGATTTATATAAACATCAAGGGAACACCCAAAGAGGTGCAATAACTGCAAAATTAATGCTTATCTGCTGCAAAATCAATAACGTTAAATACTATCGTATACAAAATCATACGTATGTATGAAAAAGTAAACATAACCGAGACACACCTGGGAGTATTGACCCTTTTCACAAAAGGCTACAACAAAGAATATTACATCCGCGAAGTCCACAAACTCCTGAAAATAAGCCCGAGAACAGCGCAGTTAATACTGGACAACTTAGAAAAAAAGACCGTCCTCGAATCCAGGACAAGAGGCAAAATCAGGCTATACAAACTCAAAAATACCATGATTGCAAAAGAATATATCTCACTTACCGAACAATACAAAAAAATTTCATTTCTGAAAAAGAATCACTTAACCCGGGAAATCATAGAAAAAACAACTCCATGTATAAAAGGAATTGGAATAATTTTCGGAAGCTACGCAAAAGGCATACAAAAAAAAGATTCAGACCTTGACATATTTATTGCAGGACATTATGATAAAGACAAAATAGCCCATATCTCAAAATTATACGGGACAGACATCAGCATAAAGAACTATCCGGATAACTTATTCAGGAAAAACATAAAAAAGGACGTACTCTTAAAAGAAGTACTTGAAAACCACATAATTATTTGCGGATGCGAGAAGTTCATAGATGCAGTATGTCCATGGTAAAAACACACCCCGAATCACTTATTATCCTGCTCCCACTTGCGCGCATACTCAATCCGCCTCTTCGCACACGGATGTGAAAACAAAAAATACTCAACAAGCGGGTGCACAGAATCATCCGAAAGATTCATATCAGAAAGCCGCTTCTCACACGACACCTGCGCATCAACTTTCCCGGTCGCCTCAAGCGCAAAAATATCCGCCGCCTTCTCCCTCTTCCTTGAATAAGCCATCATAGGTCCCATCAAGACAAGCTCAATACCTGAACTGACCAGAAGCAAAAGCGGGAGGCCGGCAACATCAGAAACACCGCCAATCCCAAACATCGAAGAATACCTCTCAAAAACCGCAATAACCACAAGAAACACAGGGACAATCTTCAAAGACTCAATAACAGTGAACCTCATAATATCCTTATGGACATAATGCCCAAGCTCATGCGCAACCACAGTCTCCACCTCATCCGCAGTAAACCCCTCAACAAGCGTATCAAAAAGAATAACCCTCTTAGACCCACCGATGCCTGCAAAACACGCATTTGCCTTATTTGACTTCTCACTTTCGTATGCAATATCAATCCTCTTGATATTTTTCACACCCATCTTATCCAGTATCTCAAAAATCCTCTTGCGCATATCTTCATTCTCAAAAGGCTTAGTCTTATAAAATATCGGAAAAACCACAATAGGGTAAACATAATCAAAAAATACTGTAATGACAATATAAAGCACAGCCGCATACACATACCAAAGAGGCGTCATCCCTATCAGCACATAAAGCCCTGTCAGAACCGGCACAGAAATAACATACATCAGCGCAAGTTCCTTGAAAAAATCCTTAAGCCACGCAAACACATTCTGGTTTGAAAGCCCGTACTTATGCTCATAGATGAACCCGGAATAAAACGAAAGTGGCAGCTGCACAACCGTAAGCAGTGTAAGGAATATAGCAATATACACTGGCAGGTAAAACACTCCTGTAAATGCAAGCGAAAAATCTCTAATACCCAAAGAAACCCCAGAATACAACAGCACAACAAAAAACACAATCGGCAGAAGCATAGAATTAAAGATACCATTGATTATCTTCGTCTTCGTATAGATTTTCGCAATCTTCCTCTTCTCAGGATCATACTCATACGGATACTTTACTGCCATAATAACCAACAATTTACAAATAATCTTTGGTGTATCTTGCATAAATAATTTGCTTGTATATTCGTATGTAAATCACCAAACTATATATACTACTTACAAACTAAATATAACATACATTCAATTGAATAACGATTGATGCCCTCGAGGCGACAAAACCATATTCAATTGATTATAGTTCAGGTCGTTCCTAAATGGACAGACTGAACAAAAAACCAATAGACCTTAACTATATGGCAAAGACATATAGTCCAAAAAGTTATGTCTTTGACTATATTTTGAATGAAGTTCAAAAGTTTGAATGTAAAAGTCATAATCTTCAATACCACAGGTATTAATATGATGTCGCGCAAAATGCAATTAATAATAACAGGACTGATGCTAATCTTCGTATTCACAGGAACGGCACATGCTCAAACATTAGAGAACTGCATAGAATGTTCAGACTGTAGTGTACTTGAAATGTGGAAATCAATGTGTTCTTTTACCTACCAGATATGCATCATTCAGGGTCTGCCTGATGATTTTTGCCTAAGCCAAAAAGAAGAGTGCGAAAAAAACATAGATGATCTCGTCACTGAATGTATGAGTATATGCAAAAACAGTTGCGAAGAAACAGACACCTGTCCTGATAGTGACTGTGCAACAGGCGAAAACTGTCCTGCCGACGCCAGTGCCTGCAATGACAGAATATGCTACGAGCCAACATGTATAAATGGCTGTGGCGAAACCGCAGTGCCTGAGGGCTCAACAGACGAATCCTGCAACTCCCGGGCAGGTTGCATAAGTCCGCCATGCTCTTGTGACGGAGCCGGCAACTGCATAGCAGAGCCCCGATCCTCCTGCAAAATAGATATTTCTTTCGACAGATCAGAGTACTGTGAAGGTGACTCAATCAGAATGACAATCCAGCTAAAAGAAGACAATATGCTAACAGATTATGACACCCTAACCTCTGTCATACACCTGCCAACAGGCAGTGACGTGGATGTCACGGGAATGGTTCAAAAGGCGTCAATTGGGACTTATACAATAGACGGTCACTTGGGCGGGCCAGGCACAAGAACTCTTGAAGTACATTCACAATTTGGCTCATGCAATGAAGAAGAAGAATCTTCTTACAATGTACTTTCATCTGATAGTCCTGAATGTTTAGGGGGGAGTCCTGATAGCTGCCGCGTAGATATACTATTTGACAAAGCTCACTATTGCCCCGGGGACAATATAAGAATAACAGCAGAATTTTATGACGGAAGTACTAGGTCTAACCCTGACACTTTTGAAGCAATTTTGCACAAACCTGCAGAAGATATGGATATTACCTCTTTATTCAGTCCTGCATCAGTCGGAACATATACAGTAGACGGGACCATAGGCAATCCTGGTCAGCGCACACTTGACATAGGTGCATCATTTCCAAACTGCGACACTAGCGCTTCAACACAATTTGTGGTTTACTCCACAGATAGTCCGGAGTGCACTGGCGACGGCGCAGAATGCACAAGCGATGCCGACTGCGACGACAATGACTCATGCACCACAGACGCATGCGATTCATCCGGTAACTGCCGTAATACACCTGTGACCCAATGTCGCGATAATGACGGCTGCTGTCCAGCAGGATGCACGTCGCAAAATGACAATGACTGCACTGGCGGCAGCGCAGAATGCACAAGCAATGCCGACTGCGACGACAATGACTCATGCACCACAGACGCATGCGATTCATCCGGTAACTGCCGTAATACACCTGTGACCCAGTGTCGCGATAATGACGGCTGCTGTCCAGCAGGATGCACGTCGCAAAATGACAATGACTGCAGTGAAACAGAAACATGCCGTATCGAAGTGAAATATGACAAATCCATCTACTGTGACGGTGATTCAATATCCATAACAGCAGAATACAAAAGCAGTGGCACTCTAAAAGATCCGCAAGCGCGAAAGATAATCCTCGAAGGCGCAGGCCCATCGCGTGATGTTACAAATGATTTCATCAGGATTCGTGAGGGCACATACGTCATCAATAACCGTGTAGGAGATGCAGGAACCCGAATACTCACACTCACATCAACAATGCCTGATGGCTGCAGCGCCGGAACAGAATCACAATTCAATGTACTGTCCGAGCAAAACTGTATTGAATGCGAAAATCCATCCCAGTGTAATGACAACAATCCATGCACAACAGATAATTGTGTAGGCGGATTCTGCACACATGATGATATAACATCATGCACATCAGGCGATGGGTGCTGCCCGTATGGATGCAACCCTGCAAATGACAATGATTGCACACCCGAATGCTCCACTCATGTGCAATGCAATGACAACAACGCCTGCACGATAGATACATGCGCAAGCCAGATATGCGTGCACGAACTAAAAACAGCATGCGAGGACAACGATGACTGCTGTCCGGCAGGATGCACCGAAAGTACAGACAACGACTGCAGTGGTACGTATGACGTCCTGATAGTTGCACTCAGAAACAACATGGATGACGTTTACAGCACCACACAACTTGCAAGCCTCGAAAATAAGATTCGCAATGATTATGTTAATGCATTACAGGGTGATGGCTTAACTGCCCGCTTCTTTTACCTTGATGAAGACGAGACTTCTGATGTTATAGCCACAAAGGTTGCGAAATCGAGTACCCACAATGCGAATTCAATTGACGGGGTTCTGGAAGAGTTGATAAAAAAACTAAATGCAAAATATATAATAATTATAGGCGGAGAGGATAGATTCCTGATGGGAACCATGAGCGGGTATAAGAGTGATGACTTCTATGGAAACTACGGGGAGCCAAACGGCAGGATTGATATTCCTGTCGGAAGAATACTTGATCCAAATAATGGGGATTATGACCAGCTCATGGCAGCTCTTGATGCGCATATCAGCATGCATAATTCAGGAGGACTGGATCTATCAAATCACGTTGAACGTACATTAGGCTCAAATTATCTTACCATGGAATGTTTCAGCCAGTATATATGGGGTGATAAATGTCCTGGGAACCCCAGTTGTAAAGTAGGCACCAGGGATTCATCAACAGCGGCTAGTGGCAAAGGATTTTTCTACCTTACACAGCATGGATCTCCTGGCCCGCCACAAATATATCCAAATGCTTTAAGTCCAGGCAATCTAAACAGTATGGATGTGGGTGGTGCCATGTGGATGATGGTGCCATGCCATGGCGGTGTTATAGATTACTCCAGTGCAAGTCAGGGAATTACCCAGATGTTTGCCAAAAGAGGGGGTTCTGTATTTTTCGGAAGCACACACTATAATTGCTGTGCAAGCCGGGGCACAGCATGTACTGAAAATATAGATAATGGTGGTGTTGGGGCACTATATTACAGATATGTGCGTAACTTCGCTGTAGGGAAGAGAATCGGAGATGCATATCTTGAAGGCAAAAATGACTATCTCTCAGAAATCGGGTATGCAGACCGTGCATTTATAAACAACTTCTACGGCGATCCTACCCTGAAAATAAAAAATATGTGGTGATATGCCGATAAAGTATGTCGCTATTAAAACAGGTGGTTACAATGGATGATTCAAAGCTAAATACGAAAAACATTTTATTGATTCTGGCAGTAGTTCTGATATCCGTGGTAGCGATATACTTTATATTGAAACCTTCGGCGCCTGTGTATGGAGACGGAATCTGTGATGTTACAGAAAACTGCTTAGATAATCCTAAAGACTGTAAATGTTCTCAAGGAGAGTATTGCTCACATACAAAAAAGGAATGTGTGCTGCCAATATGTGGAAATGGTGTATGTGAAAGCTTTGAAAATAGTAATACATGTTGTAATGATTGCTTCTGCGCTCTTGAACAGGAGAATTGTAATAAGAAGACACATAAATGTGAGTTATCTGATATAGGGATAAGTGATGAGACAGTAACAAAATTAATCAGCCAGTATTTTAATAGTCAGCAAAAAAATATAGAAAAAATCAGTAAAATAAAAACAGATGTTTTTGAAAATGAAATAGTTAAATCTGCTGAAGTCACTATAACCGGAGAAGATAGAATATATTTAATTGTCATAGATGCAAACGGAAAAATAACAGAAGTACCAATTTATCAATAATTTGAGGATAGGTGATGCCAGTACTTCGGCAGCCAAACCAGTATAACAATAAGGACTATGCGCAATCATTTCAATCACCCTCTTTATATCGGCAACCTACCTTCCCGAAGAGTTTATATCCCCACAGGAGAATCAATTTATACCTTCCATGATAGAAGTGATGCATCGTGCAGATGAGATATATGCGATAACGTGCAAAAGAATAATTGCGCACAATCAAAAGTTCAGGGTACTAAACCCAAAAACTCATCTGCACCATGCGACCCTCTAGATAATATGATGCAATAAGTAAATACGATGAACTAAATAATATTATTCCCAAAAAAACCAAAGTAAATGTCATCTCAAATAACATAGAAAACGAATCACAGTTTTCTGCCGGTAATCCTCTCATACATCCGCATGTAAAGTTCAGTCGTCTGCAAAATAACATCTTCTGGCAGCGCAGGAATATCCGGTTCAGGAAGCCCTTTATTTCGCGCATTCTCGAGCTTATCAAAATACCCAATCTTTCGATAATGCATGCGCACAAACTCTTTGGAAAGCTCATTGATCTTTCCTTCCTGCCACTTATCCATATCCCACCACCGGTCCTCATCAAGCGTTCCGAATGTATCAAGAAGCATAATATTCCTGTTTTCATCCATGCCGAACTC
>Ga0164318_10005297_pt1 | contig 12462 bp, 12 predicted proteins | sample GuaBasSedimGuay9_FD_113734 | JGI IMG/M metagenome (GOLD analysis project Ga0164318, IMG submission 113734) | Subseafloor sediment microbial communities from Guaymas Basin, Gulf of California, Mexico - Guay9, Core 4571-4, 0-3 cm | ecosystem: Environmental > Aquatic > Marine > Hydrothermal vents... | reverse complement strand
CTTATTTAGTTCACCCATAAATTATATCCAATTCTTAAAATGCTTATTTAGTTCACCCATAAATTATATCCAATTCTTTAAATATTTTTCCCCAATTAAAGTTTTCTTTAACCAATCTTTTCCCTTCATCTCCAAATTTTTTTCTTAATCTTCCATCTTTTATAATCTTATAAATAGCCTCACACAAACTATCTTGATTGTATTCACCAATAAACCCAACTTTTTTAATCCAATTAAGTTTGTCTCCTTTTTTTGTTGTTATAATTGGTGTTCCGCAAACACAAGATTCTAAAAAAGTAATTGGAAAACCGGAAAAACAAGGAGTCACAAAAACGTCGGCATCAATAAATGCGCTCAGTTTTTCTTTTTGAGAAACAAATCCAAGGAATAATATTTTATCAGTTATTTTTAGATTTTCTATTAGCCCCTCCAATTCTTGTTTATAACCGCTATCCGGACCAACCAAGACCAATTTAACATCAGTCAATTTTTTAGATAATTTGAAAAATGAATTTATAAGTATATCAATCCCTTTGTTCTTATGCAACCTTCCAACATATAAAATTATTTTTTCATTCTTTTTTAGTTTATATTTCTTTCTAAACCCTCCCTTCTTAGGTAATACTTTATAATCCTCCAAATTAATACCATTTGGGAGAATAGTAATTTTATTTTCACTTACACCCATTTGTTTGTATTGCTCTTTTTCTGTTTCTGTAAGAGCAATAAGTTTATGCGCCCCTTTCAGTATTTTAAATCCAAAAAATAAATCAAATATTTTTTTAAATTTTTGTTTCTGAAAAAAAGGCAATACTGAACCGTGAGCTTGTAAAACATAGGGGATATTATATTTCCTTGCATAATGAACTGCCATTATAGCTAAAAGGGTTCTGTGTTCATGGATGTGAATTACATCAAAATTTTTAATTTGTTTTTTTGCCACAAAAGGTAGATAATAAGGGGAATATAATTTACATTTCCATCTCAATTTATTTGAAATATTCCTAAAATAATAGGTTTTAATTCCTTCCACATCCACAGGATAATTTCCCCTAACATTTAATCTCTTACTGCAACCATCGGTTGTATAAACAGTAACCTCATGTCCTTTTTTAACTAATTCTCTTGAAATATCATAAACAACTCTTACAACACCCCCAGATTCAAAACAAGGATAAAAAGCCCCGCAAACATGCAATATTTTCATAATTATATTACTTAAATGATATTTTAAATTTTTATTTCTGTATATACCAATTTCAATAACCCGGAAGGGTTTTGTATTGATCCCCATCTAATAACTCCTTAGACCCTTAACTGTCTTCTAAATAACTGACGCAATAATTCAACTAATAACGGAAAATTATTTTGTGAACCTTTTGAGAAAATCTCTCAGATAAAGAGATTCAAAGAAATATTTCTTATTTGTCTTATATATATTTTGCAATTTTTTTGCATATTCTTTTTCAAAATAATCTATAACCAAATAATCTATTTTATTTAATTTAAATTTCATTCCACAGCAATACTTCTTTAAAAAAATATCAAATAAGTCATCTAACACCCACCAATTCTTATTAAATATCCGAAACACAGGATGTTGTTTTATGATATTCAGACTGAATTTAAATCTTGCAATATCTAAATGAGGTGTAAATATACATTCTCTCTCAGGAAAATCCAATAAAAATAATTTTTTGTTATTAATTAAAATATTCCAAGGGGTATAATCTATATAAGATTGTGTTTTTAAATTCATGCCGCATTCCATTAAAGAGAATTTTGTTGTTAGTCTATCTGAAGTTATTTCTTCATTTAACAAAGGAGTATTTAAGTCCAATCGTTTTGAAATACTTACTTTAAATATTTTATGAAACTTTGACAGAGCAACTGCAGAATTTTCAATAGTATTTTTAAAAAAATTATTCTCCTGTGGTTTCGAACTGAGTAATAAATGCTTAAAATCAATACCCTCAATATAATCCATTATTATGAATCCTTGTTCGGTGCTGTAATCTAAGATTTTTGGAGTAGTTATTAAATCACTTTTGCATTTATCTCTAAAAATAGATTGTGTTTTAACCTCAATATCTATATTTTCCGGGGGGCATAATTTAATTAATAAACTCTCTCGCGGTTTATTCACATCCCCAATACCAATTTTATATATTTTGGAATTTACTGTTTTGGTTCTCTTTAATATATTTACTTTTTCATTGGAATATAACTTTCTAATGACTCTCAACGGTTCAGCTATTTTTTTCATAAACAAAATCAGTCCAGTTTCCTTGCAAGAACAACATATCCTGTAGAAATTAAAGGTATTGCCTTTTTCCCCTTTATAAATTCCCACCTATTTTCATAAAGCAACCTTTTAATCTCTTTTTTTGAGATGTAATATAATTTACCCCGGTCTCCTAACTTTAGAACCCTCTCCGCAAAGATAACTAAATCTGTTAAAATACCCTTAACCCCAAAATAGATTATCGCATATTTTTTACTCACTCTATATAACTCTTTTAGCGTCTCTGTGTGCTGTTCTATTGGAATCCTATGCAAAAATCTGTTGCAAATCACCACATCAAAAGACTTATCTTTAAAAGGTAATTTCCTTATATCTGCCTGAATTAATTTTAAATTCTTATTTTTAATTTTTATTTGTGATAACATCCCATCTGAATAATCTGCGCCAGTTACAGAGAAATTCATATCCAATAATTTTGGTAGAAGTTTTCCTGAACCGCAGGGCGCATCCAAAATTCTATTGCCTTCGCACAAACTTAACAAATTTTTCACTGTGTTTATCTCCGCTCTTGCCACATTCACACCAAAAAAATTTATTGGATTTAATAACCCAATACCGCCTTTTGAAGTAAAATTTTTATGATAATTCTCCGCGTATTTCTTATTCTTAAAAACCTTCTGATATTCCTCGTAAGTTTTGTCTTTCTTATTTTCCTTCATATATTTATTTAATTTATTTTACAAATAAGTCTCCCTAACTAAATAATTCCCCTTATTTATAATTCAAATAAATATTCTTCAAATTCATCAGTAAGCCCATCCCAACTATTTTTCTCAACAAATTTCCTCGCTTTTTTCCCTTCAAGTCCAATCCTATTTTTTTTACTTAATTCCAGAACCTTCTCAACAACATCTTCGGGTTTATCAACATAAATTACACCATTATCATTTCCAAATTCAAGTATAATTCCCGGAAGTTTTGTTGAAATGACTGGCTTCTCCATTGCCATATATTCATACATCTTTATTGGAACAATATCACGCATAACCTCATTATTATAAGCGGGAAGCAAGCAAACATCAGAAGCAGAAATAAATTTAGGAATTTTCTCAAAAGGTTGTTTTCCTGTCAAGATAATCTTATCTCCAAATCTATCCTTTATTTTTTTCAAATCTTCATAAGCATCTCCTTCACCAACAATCAACAGTTTTATTTTCTTGTGTCCCAATAAACTTGAAGCAACTTCCTTCAACCCAGAAAAATCATAAAGCCAACCCATGAAAAACAAAACAAGTTCATCATCTTTAATCCCATATTCTTTTCTTAGACTGCCTCCTTTGATTTTTAGATTATATCTCTTAAAATCAATTCCTGCCCTTATCACATCAGTCTTTTTCAGGTCTGCTCCCATTCTGGCAGTGTATTCTCTCAAACCCTCGTTTATAGATAAAACTTTATCAGAACCAACCATATTTCTACGCTCAATAATTTTTGCAATTTTCCGCAGGAATTTCTGAGGGACTAAAGTATTTAGAGAATCAATTATATAATACACAAAAGGGATTTTATTCTTCTTAGCCAAATTAATTGCAATATTGGCGTTCAGAATCCCAAACCCAACAATCACATCAGGATGAAATTCTTTTATCTGTTTTTTTATTTCCTTCCTGTGCGAGTGGATTAAAGAAAAATACTCCAGCAAAGGCAATTTTATAATAGGGGGTCTTATCACAGTAATATTTCCATCCTTGATTGCTTTATGCTGATTTTTAAAAACCTTTCTTTTTGAAAATAATTCTTTTTCATGAGACCTCCAGGAAATTTCAAAATCTATCACTCTTATTTTGTGTCCTTTAACCGACAATCTTTCAAAAAGATGGTGCGATTGGTGGGGTCCTTTTTCAACCCAATCCGACTCCTGAACAACAAGAATATTCATCTTAGAATTCCGCGTTTTTATTTATATTGTGTTTATTTTCCATAAACCACTCATAAACTTTTCCAAGACCTTCTTCAAAAGTAGTCTTTGGCTCATAACCCAGAATTCTCCTTGCCTTCTCAATTGAAGAACAGAGTCTTTTTTTAACATCCCAGTCTCTTTCACCAACCTGTTTCATCCCCGAATTATTTCCAGTTAATCTATTTATTTCTGTCGCCATATCAATTACTTTATGTTCTCTCCCTGAACCGAGATTGATTGATTCTCCTATTGCTTTTTCCTCAAGACCCATTGCAAGCAACCCATCAATTATATCTTCCACATAGGTCCAATCTCTTGTCTCTTCTCCGGTTCCTGTTATTGGTAAGGATTTCCCGTTCATTGCCCAGTAAAAGAAATTTGGAATTACGTTCCTATATTTTCCCGGAACTTCTCCTGGACCAAAAACATTAAAGAACCTTGCGTTCACAATCGGGAGGTTATATAAATTGTAAAAATAATTTGTGTATAATTCTCCGAGTAATTTTGTTACCTGATAAGGTGTGTGCAATTTTATAGAAATGTCATGTTCCTCAAAAGGCATTTTTGAATCAAGACCATAAACTCCGCAACCTGAAGAAGAGTAAACAAATCTTTTCACTTTTACCAGATTGGCATACTGCAATACTTTCAGGATTCCAATCCCATTTATCATTAAATCGGTTTCCGGGCTGTCCACAGAGTTCTGGTTTGCAAAATGCGCTGCCAGGTGGAAAATATAATCGGGTTTTTCCTTGAAAACTCTTTTCAAAGCCTCATCATTAAGAATATCTCCTTTTACAAATTTTATGTTTTTATGAACTGGGAGGTTCCATTCATAAGCAGAAGAAAGGTTGTCAAAAATTGTTACCTTTGCACCGAGTTCTGCCAATCTCTTTGAAAGGTTTGTGCCTATTGCTCCAGCTCCTCCTGTTACAAGAACTTTTTTTTCATTATAGCCTGGGAATTCTTCTGGTTTTTGTTCTTCGGTTTCTATTACAGGTATCTGCTCGCCGAGCATTGCTATCTGGGCTTTCATAAGTTCAAGAACCTGTTTTGTATCTGAAATATCTTTCTCCAAATCCACAATATTAACACCTATATTTCTATTTTCTGCATCCATATTATTCTATAATATTATTATCTCTAAACTTATTAGAGATTATTTTTTTCTCAAATATTTTAATATTTATATTAACTACCATAATATGATATAATTTTATATATAACTTTAAATTAGTGGTTTTATTAAATCCGCCCTTCAATTTAACCTATATTTCCATTTCATCCACTCCACTGTTCTTTTAATCCCTTCTTCGGGGGTTATTTTTGGGTCATGTTTCAGGTCATTAACTGCTTCTGAGCAGTCAATTGTCTTAATCTTTGTTGTAAAGGGCTCTGCTTCTTTGTATGTGACTAAAGAACCTTCTTTTCCTATTGCTTTTAGGATTATATCTGCATAATCTTCAATAGGTTTCTCCCATTCAGGCTTCCCCGCAACATTGTAAACTTTTCCGGAAATGAAATTATCTATTATATTCGCCCAAGTGGCGCAGGAATCCTCAACATAATCAATTATCCTCTTATGCCCTTTATACACAGTAAATGGTTTGTTAAAAAGAGCGTGGTATATGAATTTTGGGATAAATCCTCTATAAGGAGTATAATGTTCATGAGGACCGTAACAATTTACGGGTCTTACCCTGACGGTTTCTGTGCCAAACATCTTTGCTGAATTCAAACACATTAATTCCCCGGCCCATTTTGTTATTGCATAATCATTCATCTGGTAAGTATCTTTTATTGGGTTATTTACCATTACATTCTCAAGCATCCTTCCCTCGTAATCCCCGTAAACCTCTGCGCTTGAGAAAAAAATCATCTTAAATTTCAGCTTTTCCTGCAATCTCAGCATATGTTTTGTCCCAATCACATTTGTCTGCCATAGATTCTCATAATAATCCTCACCATTCCATCTCCCGTATTCCGCGGCTAAATGATAAACATAATCAAATTTCCTACCAGCAAAAACTTTCTCCAACTGCCTAAAATTCCTGACATCAGTCCTGAAATAATTGTCCCTATCTGTGTTAAAAAGGTCAACAGCAACAACTTCGTGTCCTCTTTTTTTTAGTTCATTTACCAGATTAGTACCTATAAATCCTGCTCCACCAGTTACCAAGATTTTCTGCGTTTCCATAATTTAATCAAATTTTAAATTAATCCTTTTGAATTTTTTTAATTAATATTTTCAAAATTAATTGGATTTTTTGTTTTTGGTGATTATTCTTAAGATCCTCTCTCCTGCTTTTCCATCACCTAAAGGATTCTCCCAATTTCTTTCTTTGTTTAGCATTATTTTTGAACATTCAAGAATTTTTTCCGGATAGGTTCCCGCAAGAATATTTCCCCCAACATCAATTGTCTCAGGTCTTTCTGTATTATATCTCAAAGTTACGCAGGGAACTTTCAGGATACAGGCTTCTTCCTGCACTGCCCCGGAATCTGTTAAAATTAATCTTGCATTTGCTTCCAGTTGCATAAATTCCAAAAAACCTGTTGGTTCTATTAATTTAATTCCTTCTGGAATACTCATATTAAATTCTTCCAATCTATTCCTTGTTCTTGGGTGAATTGGATAAATAATAGGTAAATTAAATTCTTTAGATAATAATCCCAGTCCTTTCAAAATTCCTTCCAGATTCTCTTTTATATCAACATTCTCTTCTCTGTGCACAGTAATCAGTAAATAATCCCTCTGTTCTAAATTAAAATCTTTCAGAATATTCACTTTGTTATCAGCAAGTTTAATATTCTGATAAACCGCATCAACAATGGTATTTCCAGTCATAAAAATTGTTTTTTCATTAAAACCCTCTTTTAATAAAATCTCTTTTGATTTTTCTGTTGGAGGAAATAACAGATCTGAGCAATGGTCTGTTAATATTCTGTTTATCTCCTCGGGCATTCTCCTGTCATAACTTCTTAAACCCGCTTCAATATGGGCTATTTTTATCTGTAATTTATACGCTGCCAAAGCCCCAGCAAGCACAGTATCAGTATCGCCTTCCACCAAAACAACATCTGGGTTCTCTTCCTGCAAAATTTTCTCTATTCCCGCAAGCATCTTTCCTGTCTGCTCTCCGTGAGTTCCTGAACCAACATCCAGATTATATTTTGGTTTTGGAAGTTCAAGCTGCTCAAAAAGCAACTTATCCATATTGTAAGAATAATGCTGTCCTGTGTGAATTATAAAATAATCTAAATTTAAGTCTTCGCATTTTCTAATAATAGGTGATATTTTTATAATCTCCGGTCTTGTGCCTAATATTATTGATAATCTCATAAAAATATTCAATATAATTTTAATTATTTTCAAACCCTCTAAAAAACCAGAATAGAATATTATGGTTAATTATTTAAAAAAGGTGGCTTCAGGAGCTTTCTTCATCTTCCTCTTCAGTATATTCGGGGCTATAGCCTCGTATTTCCTGAGATTTGTCCTAACCTCAAATCTTTCTCCCGCAGATTATGGGTTGTTTTATGCGTGCCTTTCTATAATTGGTCTGTTTGCTTTATTTAATGATTTTGGATTATCCGGTAGTTTAGTCTACCATATCTCTAAATTCAAAGCAAATAATAAATTTAAAGAATTGAAAGGTTCCATTTATTTTGTATTTTTTGTCCATATAATTTTTGCCTTGATTATTACCAGTACTATTTTTACTTTCTCAGAATTTCTCGCAATAAATTATCTTCATATTTCAGGAGATATTTCAAAAGGTGTTCTTGTTTTAAAAATACTTGCAATCACTTATTTTATTCAGATTTGTTTTAGTACTTTCTATGGGATACTTCAGGGTTTCCAGAAAATGAAGGTATTTGCTTTTGCGGGATTCTGCAGGCTCCTGTCCTGGTTTGGTTTTACTTATTTATTCCTCCTGTTAAATTTCTCTTATATCTCGCCTGCTATTGGTTTACTGTGTTCCTATATTTTTGTATTTATTTTATTCTCACCTTCAGTTTTTAAATTAATTCCTAAAGTAAAACTAAAATTTAATAAAGATTTGTCAAAAAAACTGGTTTTGTATGGATTGCCTTTGATGCTCACCTCAGCAGCGGGAATGGTTATTGGTTATACTGACACAATTTTGATTACTTTTTTCCTGGGTTTGGAAAAAATCGGTATTTACCAGACAGCCCAGCCAACAGCAAGACTTCTCTGGTTTTTCTCAGGAGCATTCGCAACAGTTTTGTTCCCTCTTGTGGTGGAATTAAAAACCAAAAAAGTAAAAGGTCTTGAAACCGGAATTTCTCTGATTTACCGATATATCTGGATTACAATAATTCCTTTATCTTTGATGGCTTTCACTTTCTCAAAAGAGCTGCTTAATCTATTCTTTGGTTCTTTTTATGCGCAGGGTTCTGATGTTTTAAAAATCCTCGCAATTGGGGCTCTCTTTTTCTCAATTGTCCAAATAAATGGAGTTATTTTCAACGGACTTGGCAAACCTAAAAAATACACAAAAATAATTTATATTGGAGCAGGAATAAATTTAATAGGGAATTTAATACTTATTCCAAGGATGGGGATTTCAGGAGCCGCAATATCCACTTTGATGACCTATATTGTAATGTTTTTATTCAGTTTTGTAGAACTAAAAAAAATGATAAATATAAAGATTCCTTTCAGGGAATGGGGTATTACTTTTTTCTGTGGACTTGTTTCGCTTTTATCAATTTACTTGCTAAAAGGTTTTATTGCCACATCCAATTTAATTCTTGAAGTTGTCTTGTGTTTCTCAATATCCATCTGTTTATTCCTTGGTTTATTAATTTTCCTTAAAGTAATTAACATTAAAGAAATAATGAATTTAATAAAACAAGTTATTAAAAAATAGATAACCTTATATATACTTTAAATAATTTTAATGTTTTATAATGGAAGAAATAAAAATTCAAAATGTGGTCGTATCTGCGCATGTAGAAGCCATATTTCCTTTAACGAAAATTGCAGAAGAATATATTGATGCAGAATATGAACCAGAAGCATTTCCCGGACTCGTAATGAGATTGAAAGATCCAAACATCACAGCTCTTGTTTTTAGGTCAGGAACTATAGTATGTGTTGGTTCAAAAACAGAGAAAGAAGCCAAAGCAGGAATAGAAAAAATTATGAAAATGATAAAAAAACTTGGCGTAAAAATAGAAGAAAAATATAAAACAAAAATCGAAAATATAGTTGCTGTAGGCACTTTAGGATACGATTTAAATCTTGAAAACCTTGCTTTTAAAATGGAAGACTCAGAATATGAACCTGAGAATTTCCCAGGTCTTATATGCAGGTTAACAGAACCAAAAGTATCTTTCCTTGTGTTCTCAAGCGGGAGTATTGTTTGTGTTGGTGGAAAAAAGATAAGCGATGCTAAAGAAGGTTTGGGTTTGATTGAAAAAAAACTGAAGAAGTATTCTTAATTTCTTACTTTTTTATGTTTAAAGCTTTTATTTTTGATTTGGATGGAACCTTAACTGATTCTATTAATATATGGGCTTCCCTTTTCAAAAAAACATTTAAAAAATACAATATATCTATTAATGAAGAAAATATCAAAATTCAATTTGGCAAACCTTACACAGAAATTATTGAATATTTTGTCCCGGGAGATAAAAAAGAAGCAATAAAATATTTTAAAACAGAAAAAGATAAAATTAGTATTAAAAAATTTAAACCATTTCCTTTTGTCGCAAAAACCCTCAAACAATTAAAACAAAAAGAAATGAATATTGCGATTGCCACAGGAAATAATAATTATATGATTAACAAAATCCTTGAAAAATATAATTTAAGCAAATATATTGATTGCCATATCTGCACAGAAGAAGTTAAGAAAGCCAAACCAGACCCTGAAATGATTTTTAAGATTCTTAAATATCTGAAAATTGAGAAGAAAAAATCCTTATTGATTGGTGATTCTCCTTATGATATTCAAATGGCTAAGAATGCAAAAATAAAATCCTGCGCAGTTCTTACTGGGGTATTGAATAAAAAGTCGGCTGAAGAAATAAAACCAGATTATATTTTTAAAAATATTAAAGGGGTTCTTGATTTGGTTTAATCAGCCCACCAATTCCACACCTATTTCATCCTTTAATTTCTTAGTAATCCTTATTCTTATATCTCCCACGGGAATATCCATCTCTGTGAATTTAATCTTTGAAAACTCTTTATTATATTCCTGATATCCAAGGTAAAAAGATATTTTATTATCAAGGAATTCTATTTTACCTTTTCTTAAAGTTAATTCAAGTATTCTTGAAGAATTTATTGGTTCTGCCATCAAATCAGAAACTGAAAAAGAAATATAATTTATAATATTCTTTCCCTGCTCAAAATCCATTTCCTGTTTCTGTTCCTGAATTAAAGGAATTCCATATTGCATCACCATTCCAACCACAGATAATGAGAGCACAAGAACCAAAACTGCAGACACCACAACATTCATATATAATTATTATTTAAATCTACAAAAACCCTGTTCTTTTAATTGTACTGCAAATTCGCTGTCAAGTTCTTTTTCTTCTTTTTCTTTGAAAGAACATATCTCTCCAGTAGGTGTAACAATTTCAGGTATATCTAATAAAAAGACTACTTTTAATTTATCTTTTTGTGATTTATTTTTAGAAAAATTTTCTTCAGGTTCTTCTTTAATTGATAAGGATTTATTCTGAGTTTCTTGATTTATATTCTGAGGCTTAAGTTCCTTGGTTTTTGGTTCTTCTTTATTGTCTACTAAATTTAAATTATTTTCTTTTAATTCCATATCTTTTTGTTTTGATGGTATTTCATTTTTATATGTATTTGTATTTTCATTTTTTAATAATTCTTTTCCTGTTTCAGATGAATTCCCAAATAATTCATCAAATGAATTGTGATATTTCTTAATTACATCCACCATATTTACATAGAAATCTCTCTCAATATCCTTTAAATCCTTTATATTATCCGGGAGTTTGTCTGTTTTATAAAACAAACATGCCATATTAATAATTTTCTTTTTCCTCAAAGAATATAAACTCTTAATTAAGCTATTTGCTGAAACCTCTTCGTCAGACCCTTTTTTCAATTTAATATATTCGGTAACTGCTGTTGAAAAATTTTCAGGCAGACTCTGCAATTTATCTTGTTTTTCAAGTTGTTTTAATTCCCGGATTTTTTCATAGGTTAATATCATACTTCAAATAAAGTGGAAAGATGGCTTTTTAAAATATCAAATGGTTTTTTTGCGATTGCCAGCCTAATTTCTCTTGTTCTTCCATATCTCCCTTTTGAAATAACTTTTGTTGAAATTATTCCAAGCATATTAAGTTCTGATATTAAATCAGAAATTCGCCTCTGGGTTAAAATTCTATAATTATTTCTCTTGCAGAGTTGATTATAAATTTCATAAACATCACCAGTTAAGATATTCTCCTCGTTTTTTTCAAATAATTTCAATATTGAATATAATGTTAATTGTGAATGTCTTGGCTGCATTTTTGCCAATTCCACAATCCTATCCAATTCAATTTTTTGTTCCGCCATACCAACATGTTTTTCTGTTATTTTTGTTTCATCATTCCTCTCAGCAATTTCCGCAGCAACTCTCAGCATATCCAAAGCTCTTCTTGCGTCTCCCTGTTCCTGAGCCGCTATAGCTGCACATTTTCTTATAACACCCTCAGAATAAACACCTTGTTTGAGTGCTTTATTTGCCCTTTTTTCAATAATATCATTTAACTGTGGAGCATTATAAGGAGGGAATATAACTTCTTCCTCTGACAAAGAGCTTTTCACTCTTGGGTCTAATTTATCTGTAAATGAAATATCATTTGAAATTCCAATAATACTTATCTTTGAATTTACTAATTCTGAATTTATCCTTGTTAAATTATACAAAATTTCATCACCTATTTTATTTATTAGAACATCTAACTCATCCAAAGCGAGAATAATTATCTGTTCTTTCGAATCCACCATTTCAAATAATTTAGTATATAAGGTTTCTGTTGGCAGACCTGTGTCCGGAACTTTAAAATTCATTTCTTTTAGAATATATGCCAGCATCCTATATTCTGTGTCAGATACCTTCCTCAATTTACAATTAACATAAATTGCGTTAAAATTTGATGTATTCGCTGCGAGCATTTCATTAAATATATATTTTATAGCCACTGATTTTCCTGTTCCTGTAGTGCCATAAATAAATAAATTTGAAGGTTG
>Ga0164318_10005296_pt1 | contig 12465 bp, 25 predicted proteins | sample GuaBasSedimGuay9_FD_113734 | JGI IMG/M metagenome (GOLD analysis project Ga0164318, IMG submission 113734) | Subseafloor sediment microbial communities from Guaymas Basin, Gulf of California, Mexico - Guay9, Core 4571-4, 0-3 cm | ecosystem: Environmental > Aquatic > Marine > Hydrothermal vents... | reverse complement strand
GGCCATGTTGACCAGGAGGATAGCTTCTTCGCTCAAAAGCACAATTGTCAGAATAGCACCTATCCCCTTTAAGGAAAAGTTTCATATTCTCTCTTCTACAAAGTTTGCATGAAGGTCCAATATATCTTGCCAAACTATAACCTCCTTAAACTCTACGTCTTTTTGGGGGACGACAACCATTATGCGGAATGGGTGTAACATCTCTTATAAGATTAATCTTTACGCCTGCTGCTTGAATAGCTCTTATAGCTGCCTCCCTGCCTGCACCCGGGCCTTTTACGTAAACATCAAGAGTCCTTATTCCATTTTCCATTGCCTTTTTCGTAGCGCTTTGAGCTGCTAACTGAGCAGCAAAAGGTGTTGATTTTCTCGAACCTTTAAATCCTTGCGTCCCTGCTGAAGCCCAGGCAATAGTATTGCCACTCATATCTGTAATTGTAACAATTGTATTATTAAAAGTTGCTTGTATATGAGCAATACCATTTTGAATATTCTTCTTTACTTTCTTTTTTGACTCTTTTCTCCTCTTTGTAGCCATCTAATCCCTCTATTATTTCTTTTTTCCCGCGATTGGTCGTCTGGGGCCTTTTCTTGTCCTTGCATTTGTATGTGTCCTCTGCCCACGAACAGGAAGTCCTCTTCTATGTCTTAACCCACGATAACAACCTAAATCCATTAACCTCTTGATATTCATGGAATATTCTCTTCTTAAATCACCTTCTACCTTACAATTAGCATCAATATATTTACGAATCTTAACAAGATCACTCTCAGGTAATTCTCCCGCACGAATATTAAAGTCTACATTACATTCTTTTAATATCTTTTGGGCAGTAGAACGACCTATACCAAAAATATAGGTTAAAGCTATCTCTATTCTTTTATCTTTGGGAAGATCAACCCCTGCAATTCTTGGCACAAGCTCCTCCTTTTATCCCTGTCTCTGTTTGTGTTTGGGGTTTTCGCATATAACTCTTAATACCCCTTTTCTTTTAATGATTTTACATTTATCGCAAATCTTTTTTATAGATGATCTTACCTTCATTTAACTCACCTAATCTTTATTTTTTTATTTTTATATCTTACAAAATGCAATAAGCTAATTTTTTAATTATATCATTTTGAACGATAAATGATCCTGCCCCTTGTTAAATCATAAGGAGAAAGTTCAACGGTTACCCTGTCCCCTGGTAATATTTTTATATAATGCATCCTCATCTTCCCAGAGATATGGGCTAATACCTTATGTCCATTATCAAGTTCAACTCGAAACATAGCATTTGGTAACGTCTCAAGTACTGTTCCTTCTACTTCAATTCCCTCAGCTTTTGCCATAGAATATCTTGCCTCTCTTTTAAAGGAGGACTTTTATTTTAAAATTTAACTTAAAATAGATTCTATCCTGTTAAATATCTCTTTAATCTCTCCTGTACCTTGAACCTCTCTAAGCAAACCCTCCATTTTATAATATTCAATCAAAGGTGCGGTCTGTTCTTTATATATTTTAAGACGTGCACGAATGGTTTCTTCTTTATCATCATCTCTTTGGTATAGCTCGCCGCCACACTTATCACAAATTCCTTCCTTTTTGGGTGGAGAAAAGATTATATGATACATTGCTCCACAATTTTTACAAGTACGACGCCCTGTTAATCTTCTTATCACTTCTTCCTCATCTACATCAATAGAGATAACAGCATCTAACTTTATCTCTTTTTTTGCAAGAAGCCTTTTAAGAGCCTCTGCCTGAGCTAAAGTTCTAGGGAATCCATCTAATATAAAACCTTTTTTACAATCATCTTTTTTTAACCTTTCCTCTATTATACCAATAACAACATCATCAGGAACAAGTTTCCCTTTATCCATATATTCCTTTGCCTTCAATCCCATGGGAGAACCCTCTTTTACAGCAGCCCTTAAGATATCGCCAGTAGAAATTTGTGGTATATCATATTTCTCAACAAGCATTTTAGCCTGTGTCCCTTTGCCAGAGCCTGGAGGACCCAATAGTATCAGATTCATATATCAACCCTCCTATCTTCTGCGACCTCTTAATTTGCCTTTTTTCATCAAACCTTCATAATGACGAGTAAGCATATGAGATTCAATCTGTTGCACTGTATCAAGTGCAACACCTACAACTATTAATAAAGCAGTCCCACCAAAATAAAATGGAACATTAAATTTTCTAATAAGAAAGGTTGGCAAAACACAGACAGCAGAAACGTATATTGCTCCACCTAACGTAATTCTTGTAAGAATTCTATCGAGATATTCTGCTGTATTCTTGCCAGGTCTTATCCCCGGAATATAACCACCATATTTCTTCATATTATCTGCTACATTGTCAGGATTAAAGGTAACTGCTGTATAGAAGTAACAAAAAAATATTATAAACCCAACATATAAAATTGTATACACTAAACTCCCAGGGATCAAAGCTCTTTTTACTGCTTCCATCCAGGGATGTTTTACAAAATTAGCAATAGTTGCTGGAAACATAATAATAGAAGATGCAAAGATAGGAGGAATAACCCCTGCAGTATTCACCTTTAATGGAAGATATGTTGCCTGTCCCCCATAGATCCTTCGTCCAACAACCCTTTTTGCATATTGTATATTAACCCGCCTTTGTCCTGTCTCCATAAAAATAATTATTGCTACCACAACAAGCATAAGTACTATAAGACCAATAATCAGAAAAAGCCCCATTTCTCCTGTCTTCATAAGCCTAATAGTATTAATAATCGCCCCTGGCATTCTTGCAACTATACCAGCAAAGATAATCAAGGAGATACCGTTACCTATACCCCTTTCAGTAATTTGCTCACCTAACCACATAAGAAATGCTGTCCCTGTTGTAAGGGTGATCATGGTCATCAGCCTAAAACTCCAGCCAGGGTTAATCACTATCATTTCTCCGCCAACACCTCTCATACTCTCTAGTCCAATGCTTATACCTAAACCTTGAATAAGACTTAAAAGAATAGTACCATATCTTGTATATTGAGTAATTTTTTTATGTCCTTCTTCGCCTTCTTTAGAAAGTCTATCCAAATATGGCACAACCACTGTTAGAAGCTGTAAGATAATAGAAGCTGAAATATAAGGCATAATACCAAGGCCAAAAACAGAAAGTCTGCTTAAAGCACCACCAGCAAACATATCAAAAAAAGAAAGCAATGTCCCCTTGGCTTGAGCAAAAAAGGAAGCCAAAGCTGCCCTGTCTATACCTGGAGTAGGGATGTGAACTCCTATCCTATAGACAATTAGAAGCAAAAAGGTCATCAAGATCCTTTTCTTTAATTCAGGGATCTTTGTAATATTACTTAATCCACCAATCAAATTAGATCACCTCAACCTTTCCTTTGGCCGCTTCAATCTTTTTAAGAGCTGAATTAGTGATTTTATGTACCTTAATAGTCAAAGGTTTATTAATTTCTCCGTTTCCCAAAAGTTTTACCCCATCATATATCTTTTTAACAAGCCCTACTTTAATAAGAGTAGCAACATCTACAATAGAATTTTCCTCAAAGCGGTCCAAATCAGAAATCTTTATAATTGCATATTTTTTCTTAAAAATATTGGTAAAACCTCTTTTAGGAACCCTTCTGGAAAGAGGCATCTGCCCCCCTTCAAAGCCTGGTCTTACACCTCCACCTGAGCGAGAATTTTGTCCTTTATGACCCCTGCAGCTGGTCTTGCCATGTCCAGAACCTGGACCACGCCCCACCCTTTTCTTCTTCTTTATTGCTTTTGCAGGAGGCTTAAGTTGGTTTAACATTATTCTCTCCTCTAACTTTTTTTACCTCAACCAGATGGCTTACTTTTTTTATCATACCCCAAATTTCAGGAGAATCCTTTAAGATTACCTTTTTATTGAGTTTATTTAAACCAAGCCCTTTAATTACAGCTTTCTGTTTTTTTGGTCTTCCTATTTTACTACGCACAAGAGTCACTATCAACTTATCAGACATGCTCAATCTCCTCTGTTATTTTTTCTTTCCCTAATTTTCCCCTTTTTTTCAAGATATCATCTGGATCCATAAGATTACTAAGGCCTTCTAAGGTTGCCTTAACTAAGTTATTAGGATTGTTTGATCCAAGGGACTTGGTAACAATATTTCTTATTCCTGCTGCTTCCATTACTGCTCTTACTGCTGTTCCTGCAATAATACCCGTCCCGGGCGGAGCAGGCTTAAGCAAGACCTTTCCAGCGCCAAAATGCCCTATAACCTCATGAGGAATTGTTCCCTTTTTTATAGGAACAAGGATACAGTTCTTCTTTGCGCGCTCTGTACCCTTTCTTATAGCCTCTGGAACCTCATGTGCTTTGCCTAAACCAACACCAATGATTCCCTTCCCATCTCCTACTACCACAAGAGCGCTAAAAGAAAACCTCCTTCCTCCTTTAACAACCTTTGCTACCCTATTAATAAATACTACCTTATCTATAATTTCTGTTTCGCTTGAATCAAGCCAAATCAAAAGAGTTCTCCTTTCGTGATAATCCTTTATAAAAATTATTTATTTATAATCTTTAAAATTTAAGCCCCTTTTCTCTTGCCCCATCAGCTAAAGCCTTTATCCTTCCATGATAAAGGAAACCGTTTCTATCAAAAACCACTTTGGTTATATTTTTTTCTTTTGCTCTTTCTGCTATGATTTTCCCAACCAGTTTAGCTGCTTCTTTATTCCCTGTAGATTTTAATTTCCCTCTAATTTCTTTATCCAGTGTTGAGGCGCTTACCAAGGTTATCCCTTTTTCATCATCAATTAATTGAGCATATATATGTTTTAAGCTTCTATAAACATTCAATCGCGGCCTTAATTGAGTTCCGCTTAATTTTTTACGTACCCTCTGTTTTCTCTTTAAACGATTAAGAACCTTTTTACTGACTTTCTTTAATCTCAAGATTAACCTCCTAAAAATTATCCTCTTGCCTTCCCTGCTTTCTGATGTACAATTTCACCCAAATATCTGATCCCCTTACCTTTGTAAGGTTCAGGAGGTCTAAAACCCCTTATCTTCGCTGCAACCTCACCAACTTGTTGTTTATCTATCCCTTTTACTGTGATAACAGTCTGCTTTTCATCTACTTCAACATCAATACCTTCTGGAATTCTGTATACAACAGGATGAGAATAACCAAGAGATAAAACAAGTTCTTTATTTTTTTGTAAGCTTGCCCGATATCCAACACCAACAATCTCTAATTTTTTTTCAAAGCCATTAACAACACCTTGAACCATATTGTTTATAAGGGTTCTTGCGAGCCCATGAAAAGCTATTCCTTTTTTCCTACTCTCTTTGTTTATCACCTGAATTTCCTTCTGAGGGGTATCTATAATCTTTAACTCTATACCTGGTGGAAGATTATAACTAAGCTGCCCCTTTGGTCCTTTTACATTTAACCTTTTTCCATCAATTTCAATCTTAACCCCCTCAGGGAGTTTAACAGGCATTTTCCCAATTCTTGATACTTCACTTTTTCCCATCACCAGACCTCACACAAAATTTCTCCACCAACATTGGCTTTTCTTGCCATCTTATCTGTCAGTATTCCTTTAGATGTAGAAAGTATAGCTATTCCAAGCCCATTTTTAACAAAAGGTATCTCATCTTTTGAAACATAAACCCTTCTTGAAGGCTTAGATACCCTTTTTAAATGGATTATCCCTTGTTTATTAGAGTCATATTTTAAAAATACCCTTATCAAAGGATGTTTTTTTTCATCTGCAACTATTCTAAAATTCTTAATATATCCTTCTTCCTGCAGAATCTTTATCACCTCCGCCTTTATGTTTGAAGAAGGTATATCTACCCATTCATGTTTTGCCTTACTTGCGTTTCTAATTCTGGTTAACATATCAGCTATAGGATCGGTCAAGGACATTTATTTTTCCCCTCTTTTATTTCATCCTTTAAAATACTAAAATTTTAAGAATTATTTTATCAAAAAAGCTCCACCCCTTATGTTATTTTAAAAATCTAAACAAATTGGTCTATCTTTAGAGTAATTACCAACTTGATTTAATTACTCCAGGAAGTTCCCCTTTTAAAGCAAGTTTCCTCAAACAGATACGACACATATCAAATTTTCTATAATATCCTCTTCTTCTTCCACATATAGGACATCTATTATATTTTCTTACCTTAAACTTTGGCTCTCTTTTTGCCTTTGCGATAAGTGCTTTCTTCGCCAATTTTACCCCCTAACTTCTGAAAGGCATTCCAAGAAGTGCTAAAAGCTCTTTTCCTTCTTCATCTGTTTTTGCTGTGGTAACAATAACTACATTCATACCTCTTATTTTATCGATCTTATCATAATTTATCTCAGGGAAAACGATCTGCTCTCTTATCCCTAAAGTATAGTTTCCCCTTCCATCAAAGGCCTTATTTGAAACACCTTTAAAATCTCTAACCCTTGGAAGCGCCACGTTTACCAAACGGTTAAAAAATTCATACATCCTTTTTTTACGTAAGGTAACCATGCAACCTATAGGCATTCCAGCCCTAAGTTTGAATTGGGCTATTGATCTTTTAGCTCTTGTAACAACAGGTTTTTGACCCGTTATGGTCATAAGTTCTTCTAAAGAGGTATCAATCACTTTGATATTTTGAATTGCCTCTCCCAAACCCATATTAACAACAATCTTTTCCAGTTTTGGAACTTGCATTATATTCTTATATCCAAACTTCTTCATCAGAGCAGGAACAACTGTTTCTTTATACCTCTCTATTATGGTTTTCATTAAAAAGCTCCTTTAGTGCTACTATTTTTTATCTATTACCTCTCCACATCTTTTGCATACCCTTACTTTTTTCCCATCTTCAAGCGTTAAATGGCCAACACGAACAGGTCTATTACATTTATCACACAAAATCATAACATTAGAAATATGAATTGTACCTTCTTTTTCTAAAATGCCACCCTGTCTGGAAGCAGATCCAGGTCGGGTATGTCTTTTTATAAAATTTATCTTTTCAACTATAACGCGATTCTTTTTTGGAAAAACCTTTAGTATGCGACCACTCTTGCCCCTTTCCTTTCCACTAACAACCATAACTAGATCGTTTACCTTTATATTAAAATTTTTTCCCTTCATAATACCTCCGGAGCAAGGGAAACTATCTTCATAAAACGTTTAGCTCTAAGTTCCCTTGCAACAGGACCAAAAATTCTTGTACCAATAGGTTCATTTTGTGGATTAATAAGCACCGCGGAATTATCATCAAACTTTATATATGATCCATCTTCCCGTCGAACTTCCTTGGCTGTCCTTACCACAACTGCTCTTACAACTTCACCCTTTTTTATCTTCGAATTTGGAATAGCATCCTTTACTGATACTACAATAACATCTCCTAAACTGGCATACCGCCTTCGAGTACCACCTAACACCTTTATACAACCTACTTTTTTAGCACCAGAATTATCGGCAACATCCAATATTGTCTGCATCTGTATCATTTTTTCACCTCGCAAACAGTAATTTATCACATAGCCTTTTCAAGTATTTTCTTAACTCTCCATCTTTTCTCTTTGGAAAGAGGTCTCGTCTCCTCTATTAACACCTTATCTCCAATATTGCATTCATTTTTCTCATCATGCGCTTTAAATTTTGCTCTACTTCTTATCACCTTTTTATAAACTGGATGAGTAACTAAACGATGAACCTCAACCACCACAGTTTTATCCATTTTATTACTGGAAACTACCCCTACCAATTCTTTTCTGATTCCCTTACGTTTCATGAGTCACCCTTAGTTTTTTCATCTTTATTACTTAAGATCTTCTTTTTCTTCTCATTTAAAACAGTCATTGCACGAGCAATATCTTTTTTTACTTGTTTAATCCTTGATGTATTTTCAAGCTGTCCGATAGCAAGCTGAAATTTTAAATTAAATAGTTCTTGTCTAAACTCTTTCAGTTTTTTCTCAACCTCTTCTTCACTCAACTCTCTTAACTCTTTAGCCTTCATGGCCTAACTCCATAGATACAAACTTTGTTTTAATAGAAAGCTTATGAGAAGCCAGTCTAAGAGCTTCTCTTGCTTTTTCCTCACTCACCCCTGACATTTCATAAAGGATTCTCCCTCTTTTTACAGCCGCAACCCAACCTTCAGGAGAACCTTTTCCTTTACCCATCCTGGTTTCTGCTGGTTTCTTTGTTATTGGTTTATCCGGAAAAACCCTAATCCATATTTTACCACTTCTTTTTATGAAACGAGTTATCGCAATTCTCGCTGCCTCAATCTGCCTTGCAGTTACCCAGCCACCAGTAGTAGCTTGAAGGCCATATTCCCCAAAGGCCAAAAAACAACCTTTATGAGCTTTTCCTCTCACCCTTCCTTTTTGTTTTTTCCTATATTTAACTTTTTTTGGAGCAAGCATAAGTTCCTCACTTTATATTAAAAATCTATAAAACATATGTCAAAAATTTTTTACGCTACTTCTTTATCACTTTTTTCGCTTGTCTTTTCCTTACCTGAAAGGATTTCACCTTTATATATCCAAACCTTCACGCCAATAACACCATAGGTAGTAAAAGCCTCTGCAAAACCATAATCAATATCTGCCCTTATTGTATGAAGAGGTACTCTACCTTCCCTATACCACTCCCTCCTTGCCATCTCCGCACCTCCTAAACGACCTGCACAGGCAATCTTTATACCTAAGGCACCAAACTTAAGTGCTGTAGTAACAGCCTTTTTCATCGCTCTTCTAAAAGCAACTCTTCTTTCCAATTGAATAGCAACATTTTCAGCAACTAATTGAGCATCTACTTCAGGCCTTTTGATCTCCTGAATATTTATAAATATCTCTTTATTATCAGTAATCCTTTCAAGCTCATGCCTTAAACCTTCCACCTCAGCACCTTTTTTGCCTATAATAATCCCTGGACGAGCAGTAAATATATTTATCTTCACCTTTCTGCCTTTATTAGCCACTCGCTCAATCTCAACACGAGAAACAGCTGCATGAGCTAAACGTTTTTTTATGTAATTCCTAATTTTTATATCTTCATGCAAAAGATCTGAGTAATTCTTTTTAGCAAACCATCTTGATTCCCATGTTTTATTTATTCCTAATCTGAACCCAATGGGATGAACCTTTTGTCCCAATATAGCCCCTCCTTTTTAAATATAAAGAGTCTCAATATTTAAATAACAAGATATTTTCAAAAATGACCCGTTTTTATTTTTTATATTTATAAACAATTCAAATTTAATAGCGTTATTAAAAATTTATTAATGACTTCGCAAAGATTAAAAGCAAAATAATTAATATATTTCAAATATCATTTTTCATCAAGCACCACTGTAATATGACAGGTTCTCTTCCTTATCCTTGTAGCCCTCCCCATAGCCCTCGGTATAAATCTTTTTAAAGTAGGCCCAGAGTCTACAAAAATCTTTTTGATAAAAAGCTTATCTACATCAACATTTGATTGGCTGCTTGCATTTGCTACCGCAGATTTAAGTAGTTTAATAATAACCTTAGCAGCTGCCTTTTTAGTATAAATTAAAGTCCCTAAAGCAGAATTTACTGTTTGCCCTCTAATTAAATCTGCTACAAGACGTGCTTTTCTCGGTGCAATTCGGACATATTTAACCTTTGCTTGAGACTCCATTGATTTCCCCTTACTCCTTTTTAACCTTTCTTCCCTTTAACCTTACTTTTCCTGTCTCCTGCATGACTATAAAATGTTCTTGTTGGAGAAAACTCTCCTAACTTATAACCAACCATCTCTTCAGTTATAAAAACAGGGATAAATTTTTTCCCATTATGAACAGCTATTGTCAAGCCTACAAACTCTGGCACAATTGTTGACCGTCTTGACCATGTTTTTATCACCTTGCTACTTTTAGATTCCTTTGCTGCTAAAACTTTTTTCATTAAAGAAGGTTCTACATAAGGACCTTTCTTAAGAGATCGAGCCATCCATTCACCCCTTTTTATACTACTTTCTTCTTTTTACTATATATTTATCACTTGGTTTTGTTTTTCTGGTTTTCATACCCTTAGTAATCCATCCCCATGGAGAACAAGGATGTCGTCCACCTGAGCTTTTCCCTTCACCACCACCTAAAGGATGGTCAACAGGATTCATCGCAACCCCTCTTACCCGTGGTCTTTTCCCTAACCACCGCGATCTCCCAGCTTTACCTAAGGAGATATTTTCGTGATCTGTATTCCCAATCTGACCAATAGTAGCATAGCAATCCTCTAAGATCATCCTTACCTCACCAGAAGGGAGTTTTATCTGGGCATAACCATTTTCTCGCGCCATCAACTGACCATAAGTACCAGCACCTCTAATCAGTTGTCCACCTTTGCCTATCTTTATCTCTACATTATGGATTAAAGTCCCTGTTGGGATCTTTTTAAGAGGAAGAGCATTCCCTGGTTTTATATCAACATTTTCTCCAGCCTCTACCTTATCCCCTACTTTCAAATTTAAAGGCGCCAAAATATAGCGCTTTTCTCCATCAGCATAATTAAGCAAAGCTATATTAGCACTCCTGTTTGGGTCATACTCTATTGCCGCCACTTTAGCAGGGATATTCTTTTTATCTCGTTTAAAATCAATTATTCTATAACGTCTTTTATGCCCTCCACCTCTATGGCGTATAGTTATTCTACCTTTAGTATTTCTTCCCCCTGATTTTCTATAGGGAGCTAAAAGAGATTTTTCTGGCTCTTTCTTCGTGATTTCATCAAATATTAATACACTTTGAAATCGCCTTCCAGGAGAAGTTGGTTTATAAACTTTTATTCCCATAGCCTTATCCTTATTATTTTTATTTTACATTCCTTCAAAGAAATCAATCCTGTTACCTTCAGCTAAGGTAACTATTGCCTTTTTCCAATCAGGTCTTTTTCCCTCAAAACGGCCAAGTCTCTTCTTCTTTCCTAAGACTGATATAATGTTTACCTTTACTACCTTTACATTAAAAAGATTCTCTACAGCATTTTTTATCTCTATTTTATTAGCATCAGACCAAACCTCAAAGGTTACCTGATTATTCTTCTCTTTTTGTAAATTACTTTTCTCTGTGATTACAGGTCTTTTAATTATTTTATAAAAATCTTTCATCTTATTAACCTATCTTCAATTGGCTTTATAGCTTTTTCCAATAATAAAAGATTATCAAACCTAAGTATATCATATACATTTAATCCCTCTTGTCTTAAAACTCTCACATGAGGGACATTTCTTGCAGATTTTTCAAGATTTTCATTTTTATTATCAGTAACTATTAAGACATTTTTTAAGTTAAGATTATCCATAACCTTTAAAAAACTTTTTGTCTTAATCTCACTCAATTCAAATGAGTTTAAAATCTTTAATTTTCCTTCTTTAAATTTCAAGGAAAGAGCAGAACGGAGTGCTGATTTTCTCATCTTCTTTGGAAGCCTGTAACTGTAATCTCTTGGTTTTGGTCCAAAAACTACACCACCACCTCTCCATAAAGGGGATCTAATTGTTCCAGCCCTTGCTCTACCTGTTCCTTTCTGACGCCACGGCTTAGCCCCACCTCCTCTTACTAAAGAACGTCCTTTTGTTGAAGCATTGCCACCACGTCTATTAGCTAATTGCATCTTGACTATTTCGTAAAATAGATGCTTTTTTACCTCTCCATTAAAGACAAAATCATTTAGCTCAATCTCACTTACCTTTTCATTGTTTATGTTAATCACTTCTGCCGTTGCCATATCTTAAACCTCAATATTCTATCCCTTTGCTGTTGCTCTCTTCTTCCTACTAGTAGGGGTTAACGTTACTATTCCATTTATATGACCTGGTATTGCTCCTTTAACAATAATAAGATTTTTCTCAGGTCTAACATCTATAACCTTTAAATTCAGCACTGTAACCTTTGCATTTCCCATATGGCCTGGCATTTTTTGACCTTTAAAAACATGAGCAGGATAGGCAGCTGCTCCAATAGAGCCACCATGGCGGAAATATTCATGGGTACCATGTGAGGCCTTAGCCCCCTTAAACCCATAACGTTTCATAACTCCAGTAAAGCCTCTGCCTTTACTTGTGCCAGTTACATCTACATAGTCACCTGGTTTAAAGATATCAATAGTAATCTCTTTCCCAACTTCAAAATCATCAACATTATCAACCCTAAACTCTTTTAGATAATAATAAGCACCCTTCCCTGCCTTTTTAAAATGGCCTAAGAGAGGCTTATTTGTCTTACTTTCTTTCTTTTTCATAAAACCAAGTTGTAAAGCATTGTATCCATCTTTTTCTTTGATCTTTTTTTGGATGATAGGACAAGGACCTGCTTCTACCACAGTAACAGGTATTAATGTACCATCATCTTGAAAAATCTGTGTCATACCAAGCTTACGTCCTATAATTCCCAACACCATATCTCATCCTCTAATTAATTCTCACTAAAAATAAAGCACAAACTAATTACTAATTAAAACTAAAATAT
>Ga0164318_10005295_pt1 | contig 12466 bp, 8 predicted proteins | sample GuaBasSedimGuay9_FD_113734 | JGI IMG/M metagenome (GOLD analysis project Ga0164318, IMG submission 113734) | Subseafloor sediment microbial communities from Guaymas Basin, Gulf of California, Mexico - Guay9, Core 4571-4, 0-3 cm | ecosystem: Environmental > Aquatic > Marine > Hydrothermal vents >... | reverse complement strand
TTCTTGTTTACTCAATGAATTATAATTCAATCAAAATTGAAACTATTGATTATCCCATTAATCTGTTCGTTAGAACCGAGAAATAATTTAATATATGTAATGTTTGAATTATAATTCTTCAAGTATCACGTAATTATTGAATGTGTTATCTATGATTAAAACGAAAGTCTTAGTACTCAGTATAATCCTACTTACAGGAATAATATTTGCAGGGGTATCTTTAAATACATATATATCTGAGCTAGACACTAAAGATGCTATGCTAGATTTAAGCTACATTATAAAGTCATTTCAGGGGCATCAATTTAATGTAAGTGAGAGAGAAATTCTTCTATATGGCTTCGTAGCCACGTTAACATATGATGGAATGATAGAATATCTCTCAGGAATCACTATCCAAATACTCGTTCATAACTCAGGAAATGCATTTCGTGTTGGAGAAGTAAGTACAGATAGGTATGGTTATTTCGAATATAGAATCGAAAGAGCGGTAGAAAAAGGATATACTTCTATTTCATTAAAATTTGTATTAGAAAATAATCATATTGCTGTTAAAAATGGAAAGAAAGATATCTTCTTTACAAAAATGGATAGATATACACTAAATGTTTCTTCTGGGGCTATCTCGATTTATGATCCTGATAATGTGACAAAGAGTCTTACTCCATCTCCGGGGGCGAAATACGTTAGTACTTCTAAAGTAGTTACGTATTTAATTACTGGTCCCAAGAAAGGTGCTGCGATGGTATTTGAACACCTTTATTATGCAAGTGAATTTATGATTGAGTCAGTAAAGGTCAATCCACCGAAAATTGCGGCTATTCTCGGTTTTTCTTCAGATAAGCCGAGAATATACTATGATGTAGAAACTAGAAGAATATTCATAAACAGTAATCCGGATTACGCCGATTGGTATGATTTCTCTGTTGTAGTGCATGAATATGGCCACTTCATTATGGATGTATACGCAGATCTATATCCTCCATATAGTATCTGCCATCATGCTTGGTCTGCGCATACAGATTATTATACTGCTTGGATCGAAGGCTGGGCAACGTTCTTTCAATCTGTAGTCAAAGATTGGTTCGGATTTGGTTCGGCAGAGTATTACATCGATTCGTATATTGGGATAGCAGTATTCAATATTTCTTTGGAAAGGGAATATGCCCCAAATAAAAAGCAAGATTTTACTGATGTAGAAGCGGCCGTGGCCGGATTCCTGTGGGATATTTATGATAATGTGAGAGATGATCAGGATAAAGACGGGTTTGGAGATGATATTAATTTAAGTTTCAAGGCAATTTGGGATGTTATTACTAAGTATGACCCTGCACCAGCGGATCTCAATCATAATCATCCATGGACAATCGTAGAATTTATTTTTGGATTGCAGAAGGAATATCCAAATATAACAAGCAAGCTGTGGCCTCTGATGTGGGAACATGGAATTCGCCAAGGTTTGATTGTAAAAAATGCCGAGCTTTTTGATCAAAAAAGAAGCTTAGAAAGATTTAATTTTGTAGCAAATTATCTTGGATTCACAAGTTTAGTGTTTATAGTTGAACTATTTGTACTTTTCATGAGCTACAGACGTAGAAGAAGAAAATTAAAAACATTCTGGTTATATGAGCTATAAACAATAGTAGATAAACTGTTTTCTCCAAATACCACTAAAAGTATCATATAGTCATGATGAGGAAAGGCTTAAAATAGCTATAGTATTTAAAGTAAAATCTTGGAAGAAGAAAAAAGCTTGGAAAAGCTATAAGTTTAGATTTTTATGAATACCAAAGGGGGCTTACAATTGGAAAGGAAAAAGCCACTAAGAAAAAAATATAAGATTAAATTTAACAAATTAGGGTTACTATTACCTATTATCTTATTAAGTCTTGGGGCATTACTATACTTCTCAGAGCTAACAAGTGTTGGACTTAAACTCTTAGGTTTAATTATATTATTTAGTGGAGGCATATCTCTTTTCATCTTATCGCTCTCTTATGTACAAATGAAAGCTGTCGTGCATATGTTAGAAAGCGAGCAAGAAGAGACGGAAGAGGAATTTCTAGCGGACAAATATAAGCAGTAGTATAGAGCAGAAAATCCTCTTTTCTCCTATTTTACGATACACTTTTTGTTCTAACCTGCTAGTCCGATCTAATGGACTATCATGTAAATAAATGTATATTATTTTTTGGAAAAAATATATTAATTGCTGTTTTTATAATCAATAATTAACTCAATTAGTTTTATATAAAATTAAAACTAGAAATATCAGTATCTTAGATAATAAAAATAAAATAACACTAAAAATTTTATAGCGATAGCTAAGTCTGAGGGAGATTAATGCCAGAAATGATATTTCTAATGAGATGGGATCCAAGAGTTGGGCCTCTTGTACTTGGTTCATATCCCGTAGGGGAAGAAATGTCAAAAGAATTTCTTCTTAACGTCTTTGGTCTTATTATTCAACGAGAGGAAGAACGTCTTGAGGGCTTTTACTCTGTATCCTACGGAGGCAAAAATGTAGTTGCGTACTACTCAGGTCAAGCTTTAAATCAAGTTTTTGGAATCGTTTTACAATCTGGAGAAGACGAAGAAGGCTTTCGTGGCGCAATGGTTAGAACTGCAGTATCTGTCTTCAAAAAAGGTGAGCCTCCAACGAGTACTGAGGAATGGGAACACCTATGGCGATGGATGAATAGCTATCCGCAGATGAATATCGAACAAAGATTAGGAGATGCGTTTAGGGAAAGCGAGGTTAAAAAATTATTATCCATAATGTTAGAATCAGGTGTTCTTACAATCGATGAAGTAGTAGATAACATGAGGACATACTTTCCAGTTCTTCCAAGAGATATCATAACTACGTATGTTCACTTTCTTGAAGCTTTAGGTATTGTCTCAACAAAATGGGATGAAAAAGCCCTTATAGAACGGGTTTATCTCTTGCGCGATGTACTCTTCTATCGAAAGAAACCCGAAAAATATGAAGAAATTGCTAAGGAAGTACCAGAATACGAAGAAAAATACAAAAATTTTACCTCGAGGTATTATGAAGATTTATGGGAAAATGATCAGGAAGCTTTACCAGAATTATTAGGAGATCCCATGAGTTATAGTGTAATAAAGATATTCCGAGAGAAAGGAATTTTGGAAGAATCAGATATTCCCTCCGAAGCTTCAGAGGATTTAATAACCCGCTTACTTGATTTAGAGATAATTGGAAGAGAAGGAGAAAGATACTATCTCATAGCCGACCCGTCGGTAAGATTTGTGTTTCCAAAGTACACAATCTCAAAGGTTATTTCACGTGTAAGAAATGAGGAAATTAATAAAGATTTAGCAATTGAGCATCTTAAGATCATGAGAGATTCTTATCTATCATAACTTCAAGTATTTTTTGAAAGCATCCTCTATTTTCATTTTTATTTCGAGATTTTTACCTAATTTAAGAAGTTTTGAATAAAGTTGTACTACGAATCTAGTGTTTTTATTCTCGAGGATCAAATCTAACAGCTCTATATAACTGGTCATTAATTGTTTATTCTCTCCTATTGTGAGGAAAATAATCCTTAATAAACGAATTAACTCTTTTTCATTGAAAACATCCCAATAGAATTGTAGTGCCTCTAATAACTTCTTTAGAATATTAACTCGGGGCTTTCTTAAAATTCTATTAAAAATGAGCTTAACAAAGTTAGTTGATATTTGTTTTCTTACTTGAATTAATGAGTTGAGGATTGCTAAGTATGCTTCTGTTATATTTGATGCTAATAATGCATTAATTGCCTTTTTGTAATTCTCTGGATCTAGTCCAGACAAATGTTCCATAATAGCGTGCGTAGCCATTTGTCTAAATTTTTTATGTTTATCATAGCAGATAATTATTAAAAGCTCAAAGAACTCTTCAAAAAATTCGCTAGACAGTCGACATATTGAAAATACAGCTAAATTCTTAACTTTCGGATCTCCTCTAAAATAAAACCTTTTTAATATCAGAGCCTTTTTCTCTATAGGGATCGATAACTTTTCTATTAAAAATGACAAATCCAAAAGAATAGAATCGCCAAACCGCTCAAGAAAGTTCAACATCAGCTGTAGAACATTCTCATACGGAAGCAGTTCGACGATATTACCTATGAAATTGATTATTGATCTACATTCCTCTAATGTCTCACAAGACCGAGCCCAGAGGTATAGATCGCCATTGACTTTTCTGAGCTTCCAAGTTAACAATTTCTACACATCAATACTTTTTTACCCAATTTCTAATTCTAAAATGAGTTCAAATTTCCTATTTCCCTTTTCTTTAAAGTTAAAATTTAATAGTTTCAGTTCTTTTTTCTCTCTTATCCTTATTAATTCACTAATAGCGCCCACAAATAAAGGTATTAAGACTGTTTCTAGTTGCTCTTTACCACAGAGTTCTCCATGAATTCTTAATATACCTCTACAAGGCTCGATTAGAATTTCTTCTGCTCTCAAATCCTCTATTATAAATTCCAGAATTGCTGAAGCTATTTGAAGATGATTTCCCTTCATTTTCTCTACAAGTTCAAATTCTTCTGGAAAAGAATCTTTGAACTCTAAAAGCATATTTTTACCGAGTTCAAATGCAATTTCTTTTGCATTTTTACTGAAAATCTTAAGAAAAGAACTCGCCAAAACGCATAATAATTTTTTCGAGATAAGTCGTCTCTTAGTTTCTAATCGACCTTTAGAGGTCCATAGTGTGTATGCACCTACTTTAACAGATTCAATAAGCCCTTTACTTTTAAGTGCTTGAAGATATTTCAAAATGGTAACTCTACTAGCTTTCGTAGCTTCGGATAAATCGGATATTGTTAGTCCTATTGGCGATAATTTTATTAATTTTAATAATTCTTCGCTAAGATTTCTACGCATGAAAGTCACCATAATTATCATATCAATTATCTTTAAAAAATATTTAAAAGCATTTGCATACATTAATTTTATAACAAATTATTGTAATTAATATTAACAACTAATATTAAATTAGGATCGGGATTCATTTTGAGCTATATGGTCGAGCTGATAAATCTTGTGAAGAAGTTTGGAAATATAGTTGCAGTAAATGGTCTGAATCTCGAAATAAATAAGGGTGAAATCTTCGCCTTATTAGGCCCCAATGGAGCTGGAAAGACCACTACAGTTCGAATGATAATGGGTCTCTTAAAACCGACAAGAGGGAAGATTTTCGTAGATGGAATTGATATCAGTAAAAATCTTTCAGAAGCAAAGAAAAGAATTGGATATGTTCCACAATTCTTTTCCTTATATGAAGATCTTACGGTTTTAGAGAATCTTTACTTCTTTGGAAAAATATACGATCTTCCTAAAAACGTGATTAATGAAAGAATAAGAGAGCTTCTCGAGGCAGTTAATTTAAGGGAACATAAAGATAAGTTGGCAGGGAACCTAAGTGGAGGACTTAAAAGAAGATTGAGTTTTGCAGTAGCATTATTGCATGATCCCAAGTTGCTAATTCTTGATGAGCCAACGGCTGGTATAGATCCGCCTCTACGAAGAGCTTTTTGGAAAATGTTCAAAGCATTAAGAAACGAAGGAAAGACTATTCTTGTAACAACCCACTATATGGACGAAACTGAGCATGCGGATAGAATTGGTTTAATTAGCAGAGGACAACTAGTAGCTATAGGAACACCAACAGAAATTAAAAGAAAGGTATTCGATGGAGATCTTATTAGAATAGTCTTTCGGGGAGGAAAAATATTAACCGAATTGAATGCACCTTGGCTAGTAAGGCTCTTACGCAGAGAAAATACTGCTAATGGTGAACAAGAAGTAGTTCTCATTGTAAAGGAATTAGCTTCTGTTTTACCAAAAATACCTATAGTGCTCAAGAAACTCGGATTTGAGCCGATACTGATAGAACCTGTTTCTGTTACATTAGAGGATGCATTTATAGCATTAACTTCGGGAGGTGAAATTAATGTGGGAGAGATTATCCGCGGTTATTGGTAAAGAATGGCGGCAATTAATCAGAGATAAGAGAACAATAGCATTAGTTATAGCTTTACCTCTTACTGTTATGACGATATTTGGCTTAGCCTATAGCGGAGATATGACTGGGGTAAAAATAGCTTTGGCAATTGAGGATGATGGACCATTAAGTTCGGTAATAATCTCAGAAATTTTTAATTCGCGTGTATTTGATGTTGTTTATATTGTAGATAGCTTTGATGAAGCAAAATACCTTGTGGAGCAGGCAGAGGTTAAAGGAGCAATAGTGATTCCTGCTGGTTTTTCTACAGATATTGCGAATCTAGGCATTGGGTCAATGTATTTAATTTTGGATGGTAGTTGGTTCAATCTACCATCAGCAATGCAAGCAGAAGCCAATCGAATAATATCCGATGTATCCGATAAAATAGCACTATCTCTTTCGGTACAGAGGGGGTATTCTCAGCCCGTAAGTATAACCCTTTACTCGATATGGATTCATGGCTCTCTTAAGGTAATAGATATAATCGGGCCTACAGTTATGGGAATTATGGTTCAGCAAGTGCCAATGACATTAGCTGCGATATCCATAGTTCGAGAAAGGGAAAAAGGTACCCTAGAAAAACTTCTAACGACACCGATGACTCGTTTTGATCTTATAATCGGAAAATTGATTCCATTCGCTGTAGTAGGTGTTATTATAGGAATCAGCGAACTTTTTATGGTAACAGCAGTTTTTGGGGCTATTAATAGAGGAACACCGTTAGACGTCTTAATCACGAGTTTAGCTTTAGCTTTGGCGGCTTTAAGTCTCGGGTTATTATTTTCTGTTATCTCTCGAAATCAGTTACAAACAATGCAAATAAGCACGTTCATGTTAATAGTATCATTTCTCTTCTCAGGTTTTCTATTACCGATTGAGGGAATGAAAAACGAGATTCGATTTATTGTATACGTTATCCCTCTCTACTATTTTTACCAGGCTATAATTGGGATAACGATACGTGGAGTTTCTATTATCGATGTGATCGAACCAATCCTCTCTTTATTCCTATATGCGCTTATTTTTCTTGTATTAAGTATGGCGCTTATGTCTAAAAGAATAGGATAGGTGACATCATATGCGACACTTAAAAGAGGTATTAACCTTCATTTTGGTGACCAATTTAATATTAGTACAACCCCCACTAACCGATGTAAATATAACTAGGTCATTTCATATAGCACTAGAAAATGCAACATATATATCACAAGCAATCTATTTGGAGAAATATTTGAGTCTCTATGATGTTTTCTGGGTATATGCTGCAACTACAATAAATATCTCTGGTATTGTTATCCCTTCAGGGACAACTGCGATAGTTATAACTCTTATAAATAATGGAAGTGCACCTATAGAGAATATCGAAATATTTCTGGATCTTTCGTATATCGGCGAGGTTAATGAAACTACAAAGAGATATAATGACAAAGTAGATCCGAATCACTCAGTTTCTTTTGCATTTGAGATAGAGCCTTTCGACAATATATCTATCTCCGAATATGATGCAATAATGCAGGTATTTTACTATGTTGAAGATACTCAGATATATGATGAAGTGCTAGTCCCGATTGCCGTGACCGGATATCCGGAGTTAAAAATACATTCTAGTGCGTTATATTTCTCCTCAGAAGGCGACTATAACTTAACAGTAGAAATTGAAAATATTGGAACCGGACCTGCTCGGAAGACAATAGTGCATACCTTGGGGTATCCACCATATGTTACAGTACTAGGTGATGATTGGTCTGAAATAGGTATTATCCCTGCTGGAACAAAGAAAAAAGTTACATTTACTTTGCATATAATCGAGAGCGGAGTAAGTGCAATTCCAATCTTTGTAAATACGACATTTATGGATCAGAGAACTACTGATTTTTATTCTGTTGCAGAGACGATACCTGTAATTTATAACGAAACACCGCGATTATCGATGATCTCGTCAGTTTACGTTCCTACTAAGCTCTTTCCCGGGGATAAAAATGTTCAAATTAATGTAGTAATAAACAATCCAACAATGAAAATTATTCGGGACATCATAGCAGAGCTAATCCTTCCTAATGATATTAAACCAAGCTATGCTGGATCTAGTAGAGTGTCCCTTGGATCACTCCCACCAGGATATACTGTTACACTAACTTACTATTTGGATATCGAAGAAAATGCAAAACCGCGCAGTACAAATCTCGAATTATTGGTTATATTTGATGGGGGAGAAAATAGATTTAATATTCCGATAATCATTGAGAGAAAAGGTAGTTTTTCTATTGAAAGCATATCACCAAGCATATTAGAGCTTGGAAAACGAGGTATTACTCTTCAGATAGGCATTATAAATAATGGAAGCGTAAATGTGGATAATGTCTATTTGGAATTAATGGCTAGTGGAATACTTAAGGGAGAACTGGTTTCTTACGTAGGTAAATTGGAATCCGGGGAAAGTAAAACTGTAAGCTTCTCTGTTGATGTTTCTTCTGATGCACCCATAGGAAATATTACTTTAGATCTTAAGATCTCATGGATTCAAGAGGGGCGGTTCTTAACGAGCACATATGGGATAAAAATAGCAATAAGAAAAACCGAGTACACGACGAATATTATCGATATTACTATTATCACAGCGATCATAGGACTTACTGTTATTCTTGTTTGGCCTCTAGTAAAAAATTTTAGAGAAATTTTCGCTAAGCGAGGGGGAGCTTAATGAAACGTGAGGTCTTATCCGTAATCATGGTTATTTTAATAATCTTGCCTATTCTAATAAGCAATTCTCCAAAAAACAATACAATCAATAATAATCATGTTCCACTTAAAAATAACGTAGATCAAACAGAAGGCTCAAGGTCTGTCTATGGAAATTCGCCAAAACTAGTAACACAAGAAAATAGAGCATCCTTTAATGAAACGTACTATGGACAAACGATAAATACATGGATGGTTGGTCCCGCAAAGAATATTTACAAAGTAATAACTTATTCTGAGGATGGTAAAACGTATTTCTATATAATGACCGACTATGGTATTCAATTACTAAACACTAGTAATATTAAGATTCTAGGAGCTATCTACAACAATATAACTGATATTTTCCTTGAGGATGTTAATAATGATGGCTCTAAAGACCTACTTGTTGGAACTTCCCACAAACTTACTGTATTGCTAAAGAATAGCTCAGAGCTATGGACGAAGGATTTCTTTAATATCACCAAGATATATGCTGGCTCAATATTACCCACAGAAAAGATAATTCTCGTCGGACTAGGGAATAATCACTTAGTAGCTCTAAATAAGTTTGGTGAAAAATTATGGGATAAAGTATTAGAAGGAGTGGTATCTAATATCGAAATAAGAGATATAGATTCCGATGGCCTTGAAGAAATAATAGTAGCAGATAGTGCAGGTTATTTATACATACTATCAAATGCTGGAGAAATAAAGTCAACGTATCATGCGGATAGTCCAATAACAGCTATGGACATCTCTAATGATAATAAAATTCTCCTCGGAACGGCGAGTGGCAATCTTGTAAAGATTAATGCTCAATGTGAAGCTGAATGGATAAAAATTTTTGAGTCTAAGATCATAGGAATTCAAATAAACGATATTGACTTGGATGCTAATGAAGAAATAGTTATTGGAACAGAATCTGGTACAATATATGCCCTCAAAATGAATAGCACAACATTATGGCAGAATAACCAGAAAGATACTATAGGTAAGCTGGTACTAGGGAACGTTCAAGGGGATAATCATCCAGAAATTGTTTTCATAAAGAATTACGAAAGAATCACTACTATCTTATGGAATGGAACCAAATTATGGGAAAAATCGCTAGAATGTAGAGTGTTAGATCTTAATTTATTTAACTTAGATACAAATCCCACTTTAGAGATAATTACTGGTACAAATCTCTCTAAAATAATTGTACTAAATGGTTCTGGATTAATAATCAATGAGCTTTTTGCAGGAATTGCTCCAGAAGTATTTACACTTGGTAACATCTACCAAGATGGTAATCAACAAATAGTTCTTGTCGATAGAAACAGGGATCTCCTAGTTATAGATAGGCATGGACAGATTACAAATATAACAAGAGTTCCAACACGGGCGACAGAAATTAGTCTAGGAAATATGGATATCTCTGATACTCTAGAAATTTCCGTTGGTTTCATTAATGGCTCAATTATTTCCTATGATTTAACAGGTGCTCCGATATGGAATTATACACTCTCAAGCGAGATAAATCTACTATTAACAGAAAACACTGATTCCGATGACTTTTCAGAAGTATTTAGCGCAGATATTTCTGGTACAACAGCATTAATAGATAACAATGGCACAGAAATTTGGCAAAAAACGCTAGAATCGAATATATCTGACTGTAAAATCGATGATATAAATGAAGATGGCACTATTGAGATCATAATAGGACTAGAGAACGGTACACTTCTAGTGATCAATTCAAGCGATGGAACTGTTATCTGGCGTTATACTCAGAGTTCAGTAATAACTTCATTAGCGGTTAATGATATATCGGATAATAATGGAAAAGAGATCATTTTCGGAACAAATACTGGAGCAATTTTTATAGTGAATTCGAGTGGCGAAATGATAAATAATAAAACACTTTCAGCTCCAGTAAGCTATGTTCTTGTAAATGACTTAAACGGAGATGATAATAAAGAAATAATAATAGCAACATTAGGTGCAGGAATTTTAATTCTTGATCAACAGTTGCTACCTATACGTACGATGATGAACAAAGGTTCAATCTACAAAATTGTTTTGGGAGATGCCAATGGTGACAGGATGCAGGAAATTATAGCAATAAATCAGACGAAATATGTTACTATTTTAAATCAGACTGGAGAAATTCTCTGGATAGTTGACACGATTAATCTTACACAATCAATATATTCTTGTGATATGAATCTGGATGGAACATACGAGGTTGTGGAATATACGAATCTTGGTATAGGAATTATTGATGTTTATAAAGAGATATGGCTTTTAGATCCGGAACCAAATGGAATCTATACATCAAGTAATATAACAGTATCTTGGCGTTCGAGTGGGGTTCTCATTCATTCTTATGAACTATATTTAGATGATAATCTAGTTAGAGAATTTAATTATTCAGAGACTGCTTTTAATATTTCAAATTTAGAGGATGGACAGCATAAAATAGAAATTAGAGGGATTCCTGAGTATGGTAGCGTGATTAGGAAAAGCGTAAGCGTAACAATCGATACGACCGTGCCAAGTGTGGCAATAGTTTACCCGAAAAACGGATCTTATATCGGCTCCAGAAATATGACAGTAAATTGGATTGGCTCTGATACAACGACAGGTATTGATTATTATGAGATACAGATAAATAAAACCAGTTGGATAAATGTCTATAAGAATACAACATACGAGTTCGTGAATTTAACAGAGGGAGTATATGAGGTTGTTGTAAGAGCATGGGATATTGCTGGATTGATGAATTCAACCAATATCACAGTGATAGTAGACTTAAATGCGCCCACTTTATGGATGCAATATCCTAGAAATAATAGCTATATAGCCTCAAGTGATGTTCATCTTCAATGGAATTTCTCAGATGCTAGTCCAGTAGAATTTCAACTTATTTTAGATGACAGAGAAATCTATAATACAGGCAGAAATACAACATATTTACTTGAGGATTTATCTGAAGGGTCTCATAAGCTAGTGATAATTGGAACTGATATACTAAAAAGAACGAGTAATATAACAATTTATTTCGAGGTTGACACAAAAAAGCCAGAACTAAGAGAGATCTCTCTAGAAAATAATAGTTATGTAAACTCTCGTAACATAACCCTATCTTGGAGTGCTGAGGATGAAAATATAGACTACTATCAAATTTTCATTGATGGAGAATTTCAAGCCAATTTAACTAAACCAGAATATGCTTTTAACGCAACAGAAGGCCAGCATAAATTGAAAATAATTGCAATAGATAAGGCAGGCAATTTGGCAAATGTGAGTATACTGTTTATTGTCGATATTACTCCTCCAGAAATTAACCTAATGTTTCCGTCGAACTGGTACTTTTTTAACACGAGTAAAATTCAACTTATATGGAATGGTTCTGATAATATAGGACTAAAGAGATACTGGCTAAAGGTAAATAATAGTGCTTGGTACAATCTTGGTTTAGATAATACTACAGAGATTTTAGACCTTAAGGATGGTGTTTATCTTATCTATCTTATAGCAGAGGATTTCGCGGGCAATTATCAGGCTATACAAACAGTTGTTGTTGTGGATACAAAGAAGCCGATTATAGAGATAACCTTACCAAAAAATGATACGATCATTAGAAACAGTTCCATAGAGATCGAATGGACTTATGTAGAACAGAATCCATACCAAGTAACATTAATGATAAATGATAGTCAAATATTGAATTTG
>Ga0164318_10005294_pt1 | contig 12467 bp, 10 predicted proteins | sample GuaBasSedimGuay9_FD_113734 | JGI IMG/M metagenome (GOLD analysis project Ga0164318, IMG submission 113734) | Subseafloor sediment microbial communities from Guaymas Basin, Gulf of California, Mexico - Guay9, Core 4571-4, 0-3 cm | ecosystem: Environmental > Aquatic > Marine > Hydrothermal vents... | reverse complement strand
CTTGACTTCCTTGTCGGTGTCATTATGAAAAATGAAGGTTCCCACCGCGTCGGTGCCTGCCGCAACGGAGTCCAGTTCGATATTGGCCTCCTCGACCCAGAATCCCTTTGCATCCTTGCCGGGTGCCGGCTCACACTCGGCGTACACCACCGACGACACGGCCACCGTGGTCATAAGGACGGCAAGAACGACCATCCGTTGAAATCTCTTCATCTAAACCTCCTGTGCCGGCTTCTAGCCGGCCGGAACGGAATTGTAACACTCGTTTCTTGGATTCCCTCAACGCTCAGTGAAGGTCGCCACTGGGGCGCCCCAGCTCCAATGATATTGCAGCCCTACGGGCCAGAAAAACTCCACGCACTGGTGTCGGAACTTTCGAACCCGTCTGAGAAAATCGAACCGGTCACGCATTCATTGAACTTGAATGCCGCGATACGGGTCTTCCAGATGAACTGGCCGGTGGTGGTGATGTATTCCTGGGTGTACCAGAAGGTGCAATCGTCTGAGGGATCGATCGACATCGTGGAGTAGTCGCCCCAGCGGTTGGCGCCGTACGAGGGATTCTGATGACCGGCTCCGGTCGCAATTTCAAGTTCGGAAAAGGTCATCGTACCCAAAGGATCACCGGCCAGACGGCCTGTTGCCCGGATCGAGGGCGAGGTCACGTCGCCGGAAATGCTGTAGCCCATGGCAATGTTCCCACTACCGTCCATCGACACAGCACCCATCCAGCGCTCATCGGCATCAGGACTGTAGGTTCCCTCCTGGTACAGGACCGGAGTTCCTCCAGGATTTCGGATTTCGTACCACCTCATGCCTGCAGGATTCCCGACCGTGTGTGACAGCAATACAGACTCGTGATCATCAAAGTTGCGGTAGGCCGCTCGAAACATCAATCGGGGACTGAGAGAATCCAGATCGTTGGTCGTCCCCGGTTGGTCGATGCCGCCAGAGGTCGAGAAGGAGGTCAGAGTCACACTGGAGTTGGGATCATTGGTGCCGATGCCGCAGGTCGAATTGGCGGGCGTGTCCCAGTTGATCGAGGTCTCCCAGATATCCATGTAGTCGGTGCCGCCACCGTCATAGGCTGCGAAAAAATACCCAGGGGATCCGTCTGGCGGGGCCATGTCGCCATCAATATCGGCCGGCAGCAGACTGCCATAGGCGGGGCCGATGTTGAAGTATTGGGGCGCCCGGGGCGCAACACCCTGGATCAAGTTCTCGCGATCGAACACGGCAACCGCGGCGCCGCGCCAACTGCAGCTCCACGAGTTGTCGCACAGGAACTGATTGACGGCGAGAAGCGCGAGCCCTTTTTGCCGCTCCACCCTTCAGGCAGCTTGTTCAATCCTTCAGGCGTGTCATGTTCTCGAGAGATTTTCAACGGCCGGTCGGCCTTCTTTGAGACCTTGATGTCCCGAAGCGGAGGCGAGGTGTCGAATTTGACGACCTTGAGCTGGACTGAATCACCAGCGGTCTCCAGGGCGACAACTGGATTCTCAGTTTCGGCTGAGACGGCAAATGCAGCAACACTCAGGGCCAGACAGACTTTTGAAATTTGGGTGAGGAAATTCATCAGTGCCTCCTTAGGCATTCCGCACAATATAACATCGGGGAGTCTGAATTTCTTTCAATCTCGCGGCCCAAACTCTTGAATCGCCGCCCCCAAACATCTACGCTGTGCCGTCCCAACAAGGGAACGCACGGAGGAATCATGAGAACGATCATCGAACCCTTTCGCATCAAGATGACCGAGCCCCTGAAAATCACAACCCGGGAACACCGCGAGCGGGCCCTTCAAGCCGCTCACCACAACGTGTTTCTGCTGGCAGCCGAAGACTGCTGCATCGATCTCTTGACCGATAGCGGCACCGGAGCAATGTCCGCCCAGCAATGGGCCGCAATGATGTTGGGTGACGAAAGCTACGCCGGCAGCCGGTCGTGGAAGAGATTCGAAGCCGCCGTGCATGAGATCACCGGCATCGAACATGTCTTCCCCACTCATCAGGGTCGTGCCGCCGAGGGCATTCTGGCCGAGTGCATTCTGTCCCCAGGGGACATCATCCCCAACAACAGCCACTTCGACACAACCCGCGCAAACATCGAGTACGTCGGCGGAATCGCCGTCAACCTGCCGTGCACCGAAGCCTTCGAGACCGGTGTGCCTGCACCATTCAAGGGCAACATGGACATCGAGGGACTTCGCCGCACCATCGCTGAGCACGGAAAAGAGAAGATCCCCTTCGCCATGATCACGGTGACCAACAACACAGGCGGCGGCCAACCGGTGTCGATGGCCAACATTCGTGAGGTCAAGGCGGTACTCGAAGAGCACAATATCCCGCTGATCATCGACGCATGCCGCTTCGCAGAAAACGCCTTCTTCATCCGTGAGAGGGAGGCCGGCTACGAAAACACCTCATTGCTGGAAATCGCCCAGGAGATGTTCTCGTTGGCCGACGGCGCGACAATGAGCTGCAAGAAGGACGGTCTGGCCAACATCGGTGGCTTCCTGATCTGCCGCAACGAAGAGTGGGCCGGACGCTTCCGGAACCTGCTGATACTTCGAGAGGGCTTCCCGACCTACGGCGGTCTCGCCGGGAGAGATCTCGAGGCGATCGCCGTTGGTCTGATGGAGGCATTGGACTACGACTACCAGGTCTACCGCCATGCGACGGTCGAGTACATGGTCGAGCGCCTGGTCAAGCTGGGTATTCCAATGGTCCAGCCTGCCGGCGGCCACGCTGTCTTCCTCGATGCCCGCAAGATGCTGCCCAATGTTGAGCAGCTCCAGTACCCCGGAATCGGCATCGTCAACGCCTTCTACCTCGAAGGTGGCGTTCGCGCCGTCGAACTGGGCAGCGTGATGTTCGGACACTTTGACGAGCAGGGTCATGAGCAACCCTCACCCCTGGAACTGGTTCGTCTGGCCTTTCCGCGCCGCGTCTACACCCAAAGCCACTTCGACTACCTGATCGAGGTCGTCGAAGAGGTCTGGCAAAACCGAGCTGCCATCGGTGGTCATCGAATCGTTGCAGGGCCGAAACTGTTGCGGCACTTCACGTGCCACTTTGAGCCTGTGGAGTAGCCGAGGACGGTATTGCTCCAACCCCGGCCTTCGGGGCCGCGCAAGCGCGTCCCCGCTCGGTGCATTTTCCTCAAGGGGGGACATCTTGAAAGCCAGGAGAGAACCGCCCCTTGAGAAAATGACCTCGGCGGCCTACGGCAACGGCCCAGACTCGATCTCCAAGGATTTCGCCGTGGGTTGCCACCTCTGACGTTGTCCGAAACGTTGATCAGGCCGGGAGGGTACCGCAGGACAACATCAGAAATGGCACACCCCGTCGGAGAGTATTTTTTTTGACTCCCCATTCCCCGTCCTTTGGCCCCCAGTCTTTTCCCTTTTTGTGCCTCTTTGTGCCTCTTTGTGGCTATCCTTCCTTTTCCTGCCTTTTCGCGGCTACTATTCTTGTGGCTTTTTGCAGATTCCCTTTGCGTTCCCTTCGCGGTCTTTGCGTCTTTGCGGTTCAATTGTGTTCTTCTTCGATGTCCGCGGGTGACTCACCAAACCGTGAGGCACGATTCCCGTAGAATCCCCAGATGATCCACTTTCTTTCCTTCCTGGTCGGTCTGGTTGTCGGGGTTCACCCGATCGAGGTGGCGGTCACGGGACCGGTCGCACGGGTGGAGATCCGACTTGACGGCGAAGCGTTGGCCCAGATCAAGGGCAGGCCCTGGCGAACCAAGGTCGACATCGGGCCGACCCTCAAGCCTGCTCTTCTCGAAGCTCTGGCCTTCGATACCGACGGACGTCTGTTGGGCCGGGACCGCCAGTGGCTCAACATGCCCAGACCACGAGCCGAGGCCGTTGTCATCCCTCGGCTCGATGAAGACGGGCTCGTCATCGGTGCTCATCTCCAATGGAATAGCGCCGAATTTCTGAAACCCAAGGCAGTCGATTTCCGCCTCGATGGAAAACCACTCAGTCACAATTCGGATTTGTCGGTCGACCTTCATGGCGCCGATCCCTCAACCCTCCATATTCTTGACGTTGAAATCCGATTCCCCGATCACATCGTCGTTCGCGAACAACTGGTTTTCGGCAAGGGCTATTCGAGTGACCTCAGTCTGCACCTGACAGCCCTGCCGGTGGTCGTGGACGATCCCGCTGCCTTCCCGCCCTCAGACGGACTCAAGGGTTGGTTCGAGGCACGAGGGAAACCGATTGAGGTGGCTGATGTCGAAAAGGGCAAGGCACAGTTGGTGATCGTCCGCGGCTCGTCGGTGGATAACCACCTCAAGGCACTTGAACTCAAGTTGGAGGAGAACGCGGAGAAAGACCGCAGTGACCGTCTCAAGGCCGATGTTTTCTTCCGGGTCATCGGCACCATTCCGACCGGAGGCCCTCGAGGCAACGCCCGCCTCTTCCCTTTCTCACAACCCAAAACCGTCGGTCGCAAGGGCCTGGCCGATGAGTTGGAGAAAGCCCGATTCGGCGACCTGCAATTCGGTCTTCACCGCCGGGCCGACGCCGTCGCCCTGGCCGGCCTGGAGGCCGCCGGCAGCAACCAACGACGTATCGTTCTGTTGATCCTCGGCCCCGAATCGAACGACTCCAGCGCCCACTCGCCGGCCGCCGTGCGATCCTATCTCGAAGCGCTCCGAGTACCCCTGTTCGTATTTGACGTAGCTGGTGACAGCCCGGCCTCCGAAGCATGGCGTCCGGTCGATGAGGTCATCGATCCCCTGAGGTGGCTGTCGTCGGTTCAGTGGCTCCAGGAAGATCTCGACAGCCAACGAATCGTCTGGCTGATCGGCCGACATTTGCCCGGCGACATCACCCTTGGACCAAAGGCCGAGGGTATTGAGTTGGTGCGGTAGCGTACGAGATTTGCCAAATCCTGTATGATACAGGCTGAAAAGGAGACGGGGATGCGCGCCGTCATCACGGGCACCGGCATGTACGTGCCACCAACGGTCGTCACCAACGACGACCTCATCAGAATCATGGACACCACCGACGAGTGGATAAAGCAGCGGACCGGTATCGAAGAGCGCCGGTTTGTCGAGGTCGGTGTCGCGACCTCGGATTTGGCCGCTGCCGCCGGCAAGGCAGCGATCGCCGACGCCGGTCTCGAGCCTTCCGACATCGATCTGGTCGTCAATGCCACGATGACGCCTGACTACTATTTCCCGGGTCCGGCGCCATTGATCCAACACAAGCTGGGCCTTGGCAACATTCCATGTCTGGACCTCCGCCAGCAATGCATGGGATTCGTCTACGCACTCAACACCGCCGATGCTTTCGTGCGTTCGGGTCAAGCACGCAAGGTCCTGGTCATCGGCGCCGAGGTCCACTCCTGCCTGATGCCGTGGAAGAGCTGGGATGTGCTCCTTGGTCGAGAGGCCGGTCCGGTTCCACAGGAGGAGTATGAAAACAACACCCTGACCCGGGGAAGAACGGTACTGTTCGGTGACGGCGCCGGTGCAGTCATCATTTCCGCTGTAGACACTGAGGACAAGGGAGTCATCGACAGCCTGATCCACACCGACGGCAGCCAGGTGGAACGACTGTGGACCAAGGGTGGCGGCAGCGCCTTTAGGCCCTTCTTTACCTCGGAAATGATCGAGTCAGGGGACATCACACCGTTCGTCGATGGCCGAAGGGTCTACGCCCTGGCAGTCATCAACATGCCGCAAGTGGCGATCGAGTTGCTGGGACGTCACGGCCTCAAGCCCGATGACCTCGACCTCGTAATCATGCACCAGGCCAATTTGCGCATTAACGAGGGGGTCCAGAAACGTCTGGGGCTCCCCGACGAAAAGGTATTCAACAATATTCAGCGATACGGCAACACAACAGCCGGAACCATCCCCATCGCCTATCACGAAGCCCGCGCGGCGGGCCGTGTTTCTGAAGGTGACCTGGTGTGTTTCATCGGTCTGGGAAGCGGCCTCAACTGGGGCGCTATCCTGTATCGCGCGTAATCGGCCGGGCGGTGCCCTGAAGGACCGCCACGGCCTCGAGAGAAATGGAGGGCCCATGGCCCGGAAAATGCTTATCAACGCCACCAGACCCGAAGAGGTCCGCGTGGCCATCGTCCACAACACAACAATGGAGGCCTATGAAGTTGCGGCCTCGGAATCAGGCCTGATCAAAGGCAATATCTACAGGGGGATCGTCGTCAGCGTCCGCCCCGCCCTTGAGGCGGCCTTCGTCGATATCGGGACCGGCAAGGACGCCCTCGTCAGGGCCGACGACATCGTGCCCGAGGCCATGCACCGAAAACACTCGGGCAGCGGCCGGCCCCGTATCGAAAACATAGTGGATAAGGGCAAGCCCATCACCGTGCAGGTGACTCGAGACCCGATCGCCCACAAGGGCGCCCAGGCGACGACCAATATCAGTCTGGCAGGGCGCTACCTGGTTGCCATGCCCTTCGACGACGTGCGCGGTGTCTCGCGCCGCACCGAAGACGAAGAGGTCCGCAAGGCCGCGAAAGAAAAACTCGCATCCATGGACCTTCCCGAGAATCTCGGCATCATCGTGCGTACCAACGCGTTGGACCAGCCAAAGGCCACTCTCAATCGTGACCTCAGCGCACTGCACCGCCTGTGGAAGAAAATCAAGAAAGAAGCCGGCACCGGCAAGGGCACAAAACTGCTCTACTCCGACCAGGATCTGGTGGTGCAGGCTCTTCGTGACCATCTGGACAGCTCCATTACCGAGGTCCTGATTGACGACGACGAGGTCTTCGCCAAGGCCAAAGGCTACATGGCCAGCTTCATGCCGCGGGCCAAGACCCGTCTCATCCGCTACACCGAACGAATGCCGCTGTTCAGCAAATTCGAACTGGAAGATCAGATCGACCGGATCTATCAACGCAGCGTTGATCTCCCTTCGGGAGGTTCGATCGTCATTGACGGCACCGAAGCCCTGACCGCGATCGACGTCAATTCCGGCCGCGGGACCAAAGGCGGTTCCCAGGAAGAGAACGCGTTTCGCACCAATATCCAGGCGGCCTCGGCGGTCGCCCGACAACTTCGCATGCGTGATATCGGCGGTCTGATCGTGGTCGAATTCATCGACATGCGCGCCTCCAAAAACAATCACGAGGTCGAAAAGACCTTACGCGATGCGATGAAGAGCGACAAAGCCCGGCACACCGTCAGCAAGATCTCGGCAAACGGTCTGCTGGAAGTCAACCGCCAGCGCATCAAGAAGGCCCTTCAGCTACGGAGCCACCGGCCTTGCCCCACCTGTTCGGGGTCCGGCACCATTGCTAGTTCCGAGCTGGTGGGTCTGAGCCTGCTCCGCCGGATCGAGGCCCGAGCAGCCACCGGGCGTCTCCTGAGCGTCAGCATCGAGCTTCACCCGGAACTGGCCGACGCCCTGCAAAACGAACGGCGCCAAGAACTGGCGAGCTTGGAACGGGAATTCGACATCCGCGTCGAGGTCATCGCCGCGTCCGGGCTTCACCGTTCGGAGGAGCACATCGAGTGGGTCAAACGGGAGGAGCGGCGTAGCCTCACGGAGGCGCCTACCGAACAGGCGGCCGTCAGCGCTGCGGATCTGGCGGACGGGGTCGGCCATCAAGCAGCGAAACAAGAGACTCAGTTGGAACCGGAAGGATCCGTCACCGAGGAAACACCAACAGATGACGCCGCTCCAAAGAGCTCCCGCCGTCGCAGGCGGGGTGGTCGGCGACGCAAGAAGGCCGTTCTGAAAGATCAGGTCGAAGACACAACCGAAGGTGAATCACACGCGGCGCCTCAGGCCGAGGAACCCGTAGCGCCGGAGGCCACAGCTACCAAAACCGCAGATCCAGAGGCTGAGAGTGGAGAAAAGAAAAAACCACGCCGTCGTCGTCGACCCCGGCGGTCAAAGAAGGCCAAGACGGAGAACGGTAGTAGCGAAGCTGAATCGCAAGACACCCCCAAGAACGATAAGGACCCTGCCGAAGACGCAAAAAAGGACACACCTTTGATCGACAAGGCCCCGCCAGGGGGAGACCCGTTCGCTTATTGATCAGCACATGGTGGGCCAAAAAAAACTGCGGGTTGCCGCTGGTCTAGCGACAACCCGCACAACCCAACACCAAGAGGGGTTTGTGCTGGGGCCTTCAAAGAACCGTAGTCATCGGCCGCCGATGGTCACCGACCCGCTGAAGGACGAAATGCTGACCCTCGCACCTCCGGATCCGGTTGAAAATTCAAGCTCCGAGCCTGGCGTGTGTTTTGAGGTCCGGATGGATTGATCGCCGGTCAGGCGGTTGTCGATCGATCCCGAAAAGGTCTCGATTTCGAAGTCGGCAATGGTCGAACCGGGCACCGCCAAGGTCAGGTCCCCGCTCATGCTCTCCACGTCGAGATCGCCACGATCAAGAGCTGCCTCGAGGGTGATGTCTCCTGAGACGGTCTCGAATTCTCCGCCGGAGAGCAGGCCACTTTCTACAGCGATGTCCCCACTGACCGACTCCGCCTCCAGTTCGCCCCGTACCTCACGAACCAGAATGTCACCGCTGACGGAGGCCAATTCCACCTGATCGGCGGCAAGCTCGACAATGACATCCCCACTGACGCTGGCCGCTTCAATTCCGGCCGGCGTTCCGAAGACCTTGACGTCCCCGCTGACCGATTCCAGATCGAGTTCTCCAAGAACCCGGGATACCGTTATGTCAGCACTGACAGCCTCGACTTCGATGGCAGACCCTGAAGGAACCATCACCTTGAGGTCGGCATATGCTGATTTCTTGGGATTATTCGGATATTTGACCTCGATCCTGGTGTGATCCCCGGTGACCTCGAACTCAACTTTTTCGATAGAGTCGGCGAGGGTGCCGGTCAGTTCGACCTCGGCTCTGTCCCAGCCCTCAACATCAATCAAACCTGCGATGTTTATGACCTCGACCGTTCCATCAGGCGCCACTGCACTGGTTTCGTTGACCGGCTTGTCGGCCCAGCCAATCATCGAGACCAGGCAGATGACACACACAACACTCAATACATTCTTTTTCATGATTCCTCCTTGTTGTGGGTCAGAGAGAGAATAAATCCGTGGAATTCGCGCCCAAATGTGCCGCAGATTTGGCTTGCCCGATTGAGCGGAACCGGAGGTGTAGCCCGAGCTACATTGAGGATTCCGCAATTGAGAGCGAGCTGAAGATGCGGTGCAGTTGGGATGCGAAAACATGGAGTTCTTCTTTCTCTGGCCCTACTAGGTCCGCGAGGGCATTCGGGCTGCCCAACGGAGCATTTCTATTTGACGGTGATAGGCCAATCGCAAATGCCGGTCGAGGCGTCCCTCGCCGGGGTTTGCGGCCAACACCGTCTCGATGTCGTCAATGGCCCGATCGATCAGGGCCAGATTACTTTCGATCACTTGCATTGTCTCGGGCGAAATCTCCCCGCTCCGCGCCTGTACGACCTCCAACAGTTCATCCCGAGCCTGTCGGTATTCCAGCCGAACATCGTCAAGGGTTGCCGTTTGGTTGCCTGCCTGCACAATTCCGGGTTGCGTCGACAACTGAAGCTGCGACCCGGTATTCGGGGCCCGTAACTGGCTGAGTGCAAATCCAGCGACAACCAGAGCCGCCACGGCCAGGACCACGCGGCGAACCAGCTTTCGTGACGACGGCTGGCCCGTCAGGCGTCCTTCGATATCGGGCCAGAGATTGCGGCTGGGCTCCATTTCACTCGGCAAGCCGGCTGCCGCCGTCACCAGCGAACGGAGGTCATCCATGTGCCGATGACACTCAGGGCACGAGTCCAGGTGCATTTCAAGTCGCTCCCTCAGATCCGGCGCCAGATCGTCGTCCACGGCATCGTTCATCCACAGTCGATAGTCTTTGCATTCTTTCATTCGAGTGCCTCCCTCAACAATCGCCGGGCTCTATGGAGATGGGCCTTTGAGGTCCCTTCAGCCATGCCTGTCATTTCCGAGATCTCCCGATGAAGATAGCCTTCAACGTCATGGAGCACGAAGACTGCCCGAGCGCCTTGGGGCAGTCTCGCGATCGCACGCTCGAGATCCAGACCGTGCAACGATCGACCCGAGGATTTGGCGGCAGAGAAGGGTTCCACGGTGGAGAGGTCCTCGGCCCTGAGGTCTTCTCTGCTCTCCGACCAGCGGCGATGACCTAGTACTGCGTTGACCGCCACCCGGTGGAGCCAGGTACCGAATGCCGCCTTTCCACGGAAGGAAGCCAGCCCGGTCCATGCTTTGACGAATGTCTCCTGGCACAGGTCCTCGGCAAGGGTCACGTCGCCACACAGTCTCCTGCACAGCGCGTAGACTCTCTTTGAGTGGGCTCTGTAGAGAGCCTCGAACGCTCGGACGTCACCTCGTTGGGCCCGTTTGACCAGCAGGCGATCATCGACACCAGCCGGCCCCTGCCTTTGGGCCTCGCTCATTTCCGCAGAACCAACCATTGCCGCGTCCATCATTCTCTTCGATACGTCAGGGAGGAAAAAGGTTTACTGGAATCACAATGCGGGCAGTGCCCGCACTGTATCGTCTGGATGCCGAACCTGACGGCTCCCCGGTGAGAGTGGAAAACGCTACACTGAATCCACCATGACAAGAGACCATTTTTCCGACAACCGCTGGTCGCCCTCGCAGGTTTTCGAGGCGCTCGACGGGCATCCTCGGTGCGAACTCGGCGCCTGTCCAACCCCACTGGTGCCCCTGGAGCGTCTGAGCCGGGAGGTGGGCCATCGGATCCTACTCAAACGGGACGACATCCTCGGACCGGCCGGCGGCGGAAACAAGATCCGTAAACTGGAGTACCTGCTGGCTGAGGCCCTTGAGAAGGGCATGTCCAGGGTCGTAACCGTGGGCGGAACGCAGTCCAACCACGCTCGGTTGACCGCAGCCGCAGCGCGACCCCTCGGACTCGAGGCTCATCTGCTACTCATTGGGTCGCCGCCGGCCAAGGCAACGGGAAACCTATTGTTGGCCCAACTGCTGGGCGCTACGGTGCATTTCATCCCGCCGGGACCGATGGCAGAAGGTCGTTGTGGTTTCGATGAGTTCGATGCATATGTCCGGCTGCAAGGGTCGGAGAGAGTCGGCGACCACTATCACGTGCCTCTCGGCGGCTCCACCGGATTGGGTGCGCTCGGCTACGTTCGGGCGGCTCTTGAAATCGAAGAACAGGCGCTCGAGGCCGGCGTCTCCGATGCACGAGTGGTGCTGGCGGCGGGATCCGGTGGAACTCTGGCGGGCCTTTGTGCTGGACTTCAATTGATCGGCTCATCGCTCAGACCCATCGGAATCGACGTCGGGAGATTTTGGAACGACTTTCCAGGTTTGGTGTGTCGCATCGCCAACGATGCGTTTCATCTCCTGGGTGCTCCATGCTCGTTCACGGCGGAGGAAATTCCGCTGATCGAATCCACCTACGTCGGCCCCGGCTACGCCATCCCCACGTCCGAGGGCGAAGCCGCCGCCAAACAACTGGCGCAGACCGAAGGTCACCTCCTCGATCCCACATACACCGCCAAGGCTTTTGCCGCTTTATTAGAACTTCTACCCACACGCCGATTGGGCGAAAACGCCCCCGTGATCTTCTGGCACACCGGAGGTCTACCAGGGCTCTTTGCCGCCTAGCCTTTTTGTGGCTATTTCTTTGTTATCTCTTTGTGGTCTTCGTACCTTCGTGGTTCAATTGCGTTGCAACACCACGAAGTTGTTATGATGCACCAATGATGATGAACGACGGCCAGCTCGGCTCCAAGACGACAACCCGGGGCATCACGGTCCTTGTGAGACCGGTATTCGTGCCCGAAAAATCAGGACCGGAACAGTGGTTCTTCGCATATCGAATTCGCATCGCCAACGGCGGCACCGAACGAGTGCAACTTCAGAGCCGTCACTGGATCATCACCGATGCCAACGGCCATGTCGAAGAAGTGCGCGGCCCCGGCGTCGTCGGCGAGCACCCGGTGCTCGATCCAGGCGAGCATTTCGATTACACGTCCTTCTGCCCACTTCCTACACCCTTCGGCACGATGGAGGGCAGCTTCCAAATGGTCAACACCGCCAATGAGATCTTCGACGTCCGGATCGCCCCCTTCGAGCTGGCTCCCCCGATGTCGGTGCATTAGAGGCTGGGAAGCTATGAGGCTAGGACGCTAGAAGGCTAGGGCTCGGGGGTTCTGACCGAATCCAACGGTTCCCCACTCTCCAACGGGGCATGACGGCAAGAAAATTTGGATCTTCCTTTTGGCCGTCAAGTGATGTCTCTTGGATGAGTGATTTTTTCAATGACAACCGCCTGGTCATGGGATAGCGCTTCATCAATGAAGCTCTTGAATGCAATGGCGGAAATTTCTGAATCGACGAGTTGGTCGACGAAGTAGAAACCGTATTTCTCTACCGAATAGTTGTAAATCTCTCGAAAGCCTGGTGCTATCGGTGATGGTAGACCTTGAAGTACTGCAGATGGATCCCACCCATTTGGTCT
>Ga0164318_10005293_pt1 | contig 12468 bp, 12 predicted proteins | sample GuaBasSedimGuay9_FD_113734 | JGI IMG/M metagenome (GOLD analysis project Ga0164318, IMG submission 113734) | Subseafloor sediment microbial communities from Guaymas Basin, Gulf of California, Mexico - Guay9, Core 4571-4, 0-3 cm | ecosystem: Environmental > Aquatic > Marine > Hydrothermal vents... | reverse complement strand
CCTCAAGACGGACAGAAGCATAAAATTTTAATGCCCTCCCACCAGGAGTTGTTTCAGGATTTCCAAAAAATACACCGATTTTTTCCCTTACCTGGTTTATAAAAATAGCAGCAGTTTTTGATTTACTTATATATCCAACAAGTTTCCTTAAAGCCTGTGACATCAATCTTGCCTGCAATCCCATAACACTGTCTCCCATCTCCCCTTCAAGTTCAGCCTTTGGAACAAGTGCAGCAACAGAATCTATAACAACAACATCAATGGCATTACTCCTTATAAGAGACTCTGCAATTTCAAGAGCCTGTTCACCTGTATCTGGCTGACTTACAAGCATATCATCAATATTTACTCCAAGTTTTTTTGCATAACTCGGGTCAAGAGCATGTTCTGCATCAATAAAAGCAACCTGCCCATCCATTTTCTGCGCCTCTGCAAGAATATGGAGTGCAAGTGTTGTTTTACCTGAAGCCTCCTGTCCATAAATTTCTGTCACCCTTCCTCTTGGAATACCACCAACACCAAGAGCAATATCTAAGGAAATCGCACCTGTCGGTATAACATCAACTTCTATTTTTGATTTTTCACCAAGTTTCATTATCGCACCTTTACCGAATTCTTTCTCAATCTGTTCTATTGCAATTGATAATGCCTTCTCCTTATCCATTTCTCTCACCTCCTCAGTTTATAACTTTTCAATGTCTTATATACAGGTCCCTCTGGTTTTAAAATACTCTCAATAATCTCAATATTTTCAACTTTCATTTTCCCCCATACACTCTCTTTATATTTTTTTAAAAATTCAGCAAGCCTTTCATTATTGGGATTTGATTTAAATCTTGCAATTGTTATATGCTCTTTAAATCTGTTTTCTCTTGGAAAAGAGAGTTTTTCCATTCTTTCTTCAATTATTTTATTCAGATTCCTTAAATTATCATCAGCATCAGCACCTACCCATAAAACCCTTATTTTCCCCTTTTCAGGGAATTTTCCAATCCCCTTAACTTCCATATCAAAAGGTGGAAAATTACTTGATATATCTTCAATTACATCCCCTATCAATCCGACTTTTTCCTTTTCAACTTCACCAAGAAATTTCAGTGTTATATGGAGATTTTCAGACGGGACAATCCTTGCCTCTTTTAATTTTTCCTTTATCTTCCTTTCCAAACTACTTATCTTTTCCTTTATCTCATCTGATATCCTTATCCCTATAAACAACCTCATTTTTTAAGCCATGGCATCATATCTCTCATCTTCTTTCCAATCTTTTCAATCAGATGTTTTTCTTCTTTCTTTGATAAAGCATTGAATACAGGTCTTCCAACCATATTTTCAACTATCCATTCCCTTGCAAATTCTCCACTCTGTATCTCTTTTAAAATTTTCCTCATCTCCTCCTTAACAGAATCATTTATAATCCTCGGTCCCCTTGTCATATCACCATATTCCGCAGTATCGCTTATCACCTTCCTCATACCCTGTATTCCCCTTTCTATTATAAGGTCAACGATAAGTTTTAATTCATGGCATGTTTCATAATAGGCAACTTCTGGCTGATAACCTGCTTCTACAAGTACCTCAAATGCACTTTTTATAAGAGAAGTAACTCCACCACACAAAACAACCTGTTCTCCAAAAAGGTCTGTTTCTGTCTCTTCTTTAAAAGTTGTTTCAATAACTCCACACCTTGTTCCACCTATCGCCTTTGCATATGCAAGGGCAATATTCAATGCATCTCCGGTATAATTTCTCTCAACAGCAATAATACATGGAACTCCCTGTCCTTTTAAAAACTGGTCTCTGACAAGGTCACCGGGTCCCTTTGGTGCAACCATAAAAACATCTATATTTTCAGGTGGAACAATCTGATGGTAATGGATTGAAAAACCATGTGCAAATCCAAGTGCCTTACCTTCAGAAAGTCCTTTCTCAATTTCCTCTTTATATACATGAGAATGGAGATGGTCCTGGACAAGCATCATAATAACATCTGCCTGCTTTGCAACTTCCTTTGCAGGAAGTGGAGAAAAATTATCTTCCTTTGCTTTTTCCCAGTTAGGTGTCCCTTCCAGTTCACTTACAATAACTTCAATTCCACTATCCCTTAAATTTAGAGAATGTGCTCTTCCCTGTGTCCCGTATCCTATAATTCCAACTTTCTTCCCTTTCAGATATTTAAGGTCCGCATCTTTATCATAATATATCTTTGCCATTTTACCCTCCTTTATCTTTTCCCAAACTCTCTACTTATAGCAATCTTACCTGTTCTGCTCATTTCCTTTATTCCAAAAGGTTTAAGAAGTTCAAGCATTGCCCTGACTTTTGCACTTCCACCAACAAGTTCTATTGTAAGTGTCTTTTTCCCTATATCAACAATTTTCGCTCTGAAAATATTAACAAGTTGCATTATCTCCTGCCTTGCTGAAGGATTTGGTGCATTAACCTTAACAAGAACAAGTTCCCTCTCAACAAATTCCTCACCTGTTAAATCCTGCACCTTTATTACATCTATAAGTTTGTTTAACTGTTTATAAATCTGCTCAAGTATCCTGTCATCACCTCTTACAACAATTGTCATCCTTGAAACTGTAGGGTCCTCTGTCTCAGCAACTGAAAGGCTATCAATATTATATCCACGTGCTGAAAAAAGACCTGCAATCCTTGCAAGAACACCAAATTTATTTTCAACAGTCACTGAAATTAAATGCTGTTTAAAATTTTTATTTTCCATTTTACGCAAGACCCTCTATCATCTTATCAAGAGAAGCACCTGCAGGCACCATCGGAAATACATTCTCTTCAGGATTTATCCTGCAATCCAGAATAACAGGTTTTTCCTTCTCCTCAATCACCTCCTTTATTATCTTATCAAACTCCTCAACAGTTGAAACTTTATATCCTTTCGCACCATAAGCCTCTGCAATTTTCACAAAATCTGGCTGTGCTCTTTCAAGAGATGTAAAAGCATATCTTTTATTGTAAAACAGAAATTGCCACTGTCTCACCATCCCAAGATAATTATTATTGAGTATAATTATTTTTATTGGAAGTTTATTAGAAACTGCAGTTGCAAGTTCCTGGATATTCATCTGTATACTTCCATCTCCTGCAATATCAATAACAATCTTATCAGGACATGCAATCTGGGCTCCAATCGCTGCTGGAAAACCAAATCCCATTGTCCCAAGTCCTCCTGAAGTTATAAGAGTCCTTGGCTTTTTAAATTTATAAAATTGTGCAGTCCACATCTGATTCTGCCCAACCTCAGTGCATATTATTGCTTCACCTTTTGTTATTTCTGAGATTTTTTCAACTATATACTGTGGTTTCAATCCATCTTTCTCATATTTTAAGGGATATTTTTTCTTCCATTCATCAAGTTTTTCAATCCAGCTTTTAATATCAAGTCTTCCAACTTTTTTGTTCATTTCAGCAAGGACTAATTTTGCATCCCCAACAATTGGCACATCAACCTTAACATTCTTACTTATTGCTGATGGGTCAATATCAATATGTATTATCTTTGCTGAAGGAGCAAAACTTTCAAGTTTCCCTGTAACCCTATCATCAAATCTGCATCCAACAGAGATAATAAGGTCAGATTCCATCACTGCATAATTTGCATATCTTGTCCCATGCATTCCAACCATACCAAGAGAAAGAGGATGTTCAACATCTATACTTCCAAGCCCCATAAGTGTAAAAGCAACAGGAATTGATGTTTTCTCAATAAATTCCTTCAATTCTTCAGATGCTCCTGAAGTTATAACCCCTCCACCTGCAAGAATTAATGGTTTCTTTGAATTATTTATAAGATTTACTGCCTTTTCAATCTGCAATGGATGACCTTTATAAGTTGGCTTATAACCTCTTATCTCAATCTCATCTGGATAATCAAAATCCCCTTCCTGCCTCTGGACATCCACTGGAAAATCAATAAGTACAGGCCCTGGCCTTCCTGTCCTTGCAATATAAAAAGCCTCCTTCACTATTTTTGGTAATTCCCTCACATCTCTGACAAGATAGTTATGTTTTGTAATCGGTCTTGTAATTCCTGTTGTATCAACTTCCTGGAAAGCATCATTCCCTATTAAATGTGTTGCAACCTGTCCTGTAATGGCAACTATAGGGATAGAATCCATATATGCAGTTGCTATACCTGTGACAAGATTTGTTGAACCAGGCCCTGAAGTTGCAAGACATACTCCAACCTTCCCTGATGCCCTTGCATAACCATCAGCAGCATGAGCAGCTCCCTGTTCATGCCTTACAAGAATAAATTTAATCCCGCTATCATAAAGGTAATCACATAATGGAAGAATTGCCCCACCAGGGTATCCAAATATAACTTCCACTCCCTCCTTCTTTAATCCCTCAATCAATATCTGTGCTCCCTTCATTTTCTTACCATTATACCCTACCATAAAAATAAATCAAAAAAATTTGAAACTTTATCAAAAAAATGTAAACTTTGTAAAAAAAATGGAAGAAAAAATAGGAGTGATTTTTTATAATTTTGGAGATTTATCCCTTGAGGAGTTTTTAAACTGGTGTATGGAAAATAACTGTTTATATGTAGAACTTGGAAGGGATACCATTGAAGAATATGGAATTGAAAATGTTGGAAGATTGATAAATAAATATGGGATTAAAATTTCACAGATATCCGTTAAAAATGACTTTGTCCAGTCAAAAAAGGAAGAGTTTGAAAAACAGATAATACTTGTGGAAAAAATGTGTAAGGTTATAAAAAATCTTGGTGGAAACCAGTTAAGGATAGATGGTGGATGGCCAAAAAAAGAAGTACCTGAAAAAGAATATAAAAAACTTGTATTTGAAGGGATTAAAAGGGCTGTTGAGATTGCTGAAAGGGAAGGAGTTTACCTTTCTCTTGATAATCATGGTGAAATTACAAATGATTACACCTTCCAGCTTGAGATTTTTGAAAAAATAAATTCTGATAAACTTGGAGCAAACCTTGATACCATGAATTACAGATGGTATGGGTATCCTGTGGAAAAATTACCTCATATTTATAAAGCAATCGCTCCCTTTACCTTCCATACACATATTAAAGATGGGACTGGAACAAAGAAAGAATATAAAGGAAAAGTCCTTGGAGAGGGAGAGATACCTTTAAAAGAAGCAATAAGAATACTGAAAGAAGCAGGATATAAAGGTGTCTGGTGTGTTGAATATGAAGGTGAGGAAAAGGAAAATGGATATAAAAGGAGTGTGGAATGGCTGAGGAGAAACTTGAAATAAATGGAAGGGATAGATGGGATAGCAGATTATCTTTTATAATGGCATCAATAGGTTCTGCAGTTGGACTTGGAAATTTATGGAGATTCCCTTACATATGTTATAAAAATGGTGGAGGCGCTTTCCTGATTCCATATTTTGTTGCACTTTTCACTGCTGGAATACCCCTTATGATTCTTGAATTTTCTCTTGGACATAAATTCCAGGGCTCTGCTCCATATTCATTTTCTCAAATTAGAAAAAAGTGGGAATGGATTGGATGGTGGGCTCTTTTAATAGGATTTATAATAACAACATATTACAATGTTATCATAGCATGGAGTGTTGATTACATCTTTTATTCATTCCCTCTTTCATGGGGAGACAATGCAAAGGATTTCTTTTACAATAAATTTCTATGTGTAAGCAATTCTCCTTTAATTATTGGAAAGATAAGATTTCCAATACTTTTTGCACTCATCGCTGTGTGGGTATCAATTTATTTCATAATCTATAAAGGAGTTAAAAGGGTGGGAAAAGTTGTAATGCTGACAGTCCCTTTACCTTTAATTTTACTTGCAATTCTTATAGTTAGAGGATTGACATTACCTGGAGCAATAGAAGGTATAAAGTATTATCTTACACCTGATTTTTCACGCCTTTCAGATCCAAGAGTATGGCTTGCTGCCTATTCACAGATATTTTTCTCCCTTTCTCTGGGATTTGGAATTCTTATAGCCTATGCATCTTATCTTCCAAAAAAATATGATATAAACAACAGTGCATTCATCGTTTCTCTTGCAAATTGTGGAACTTCATTTATGGCTGGTTTTGCAGTATTTCCTATCCTTGGATACCTTTCCCATATAAAAGGAATACCTATAGAAGAAGTTGCTAAAGCAGGACCTGGGCTTGCCTTTGTAGTCTATCCAACTGCTATAAAACTTCTTCCATTTGCTGCAAATTTATTTTCATTCTTTTTCTTCCTTTTACTTTTAACACTTGGAATAGATTCTGCATTCTCACTTGTTGAGGCATGCGCTACAGGTATAATTGATAAATGGAAAATTAAAAGGGAAAAAAGTCTGCTACTTATTTCAATTCCTGGATTCCTCATAGGCATTCTCTTTACAACTTCCGCAGGGATATACTGGCTTGATATAATTGATGATTTGATGACAAATTTTGGACTTACATCTGTCGGTATTCTTGAATGTATAGCTGTCGGTTTTATTTTGAAGGCAGAAAATTTAAGAAGGTATTCAAATTCTGTTTCAGAATTTGCAATTGGAAAATGGTGGAATTTCTGCATAAGAATTATAACACCGACAGTTCTTATAATCTCAATAATACTTGTCCTTAAAGAAAGAATTTCATCTCCTTATGGGAATTATCCGAGAATTGCACTCACATATGGCTGGATACTTTTCTTCCTGCTTCTATTTTTATCATTCATAATCCAGAGGGGAAAAAGATGCCAGTAAGTGCATGGATAATGTTTATTTTCGGATGTCTTGTCCTTTATGGTGGTCTTGCTCTATGCATATATATAAGTTTAAAGAGAAAAAAATAATTTCAAAATTTTGTCTTTAAAAGTTCACAATCCAGATATATCTTTTTAACCTTTACCCAATCATGCGGAATATCAACTTTAAATGTACCTTCTTCAAATACAGGGTCAAATTCAATATATTCACATTCATAACATTCTCTCACCACAACATCCCCATCCCTTTCAAGAATATGCTCTTTTTTAAGCAATAAATTTTTTTCTTTATCAATCCAGTAAGTAATCTTTACATCTCCTTTCCCATATTTACCTTTTACCTGGAAAATTATACAATCCCTTCCTGCTATTTTCTCTTCCCTCATTATCTTTTTTGGTGGCGGGAAAGGTGATATCCTTTCAGGAATTTTCCAGAATGGCCCTCTTTTAAATTCTCTAACCTTAATATAATTTACCCGCTTTTCAGATGGAATAATCTGCCATAATATTTTCCCATCATATACCCATTTTTCATCTCTTCTTTCCTCTGGTAGATTTGCTTCTGTCCATTTTGCAAAAATATAGAACCTTTTACCATCAACTCCAATCCTTATCCTTGTCCTTACAGAATATGTGAATTGTCCTGCAATTTGAGATTTATAAACCCATTCCCCTTTAAATCTCTTATCATCAGCATTTACCTTTTTTATAAATTCTATTTCTGGAGTTTTCCTTCCACATCCTGAGATAAAGAATATAAAAATAACTGCTATCAAAAATTTTTTCATTTTACCCTGATTATCTTGCTCCAGTTTTTCCCTTTATCTTCAGATTTTAAATAATATATCTGATAATCAAGCTTTGTTCCCGGGATAAGATTGAATAAATCTGGTCTTGTCCCCTGAAAAACCAGATATATTGTTTTGTTTAAAGAAAGAATATATGGTTCTTTAACCATTAAAGGGAGTCCTCCTGTCGTTTCAGTATGCCATGTCTTACCTTTATCCTCTGAATATGAAAGAAAGATAATATTTTTTCTTTTCCCACCAATATATGCAACATAAACAGTCCCGCTTTTATCAACTGAAATCCATGTATCTTCCCCCTTCCCTATCCATTTATCCCTTCCCCATCTTTCTCCACCATCAGAAGAACTGCAGAAATAAATACCTGATTTTCTTCCTTTTTCTCTTCCAAAACCCTCATTTTCCTCAATCCATATTACAAAAATATCTTTACCGATACTTGCAATTTTTGGATATCTCCTTTCTCCATCTACATCATCATTAACTCTTAAAGGTATGCTCCATCTATTTCCACCATCCAGAGACTTTGAAAAATAAACCCATTTTTTCCCATTTTCCTCACCAATAAATACAAAATAGAGAATCCCATCACACCAGGTTAAAAAATAACCCCATGACTGGTAAGATTCATGGAAAGGAATAATCCCTGCTTTTTCCCATTTTCCACCATCCAGAGATTTATAAACAAATATATCGCATCCATAAGGAGACCTGCTTTTATACACAACTTTATATTGGTTGCCATCCCCATCTTTAACAACATATCTGCTCTGATATTCAGCAAGGAAGGAAGGATTTTTACTGCATGCAGAAAGGAAAATTAAAATCCCTGCAACTATTATTCTATTCAAACAGTTTACCATCTTTAAAGGCAGGAACTTCTCTCTTTTCAAATCTCTCTTTATTCCTGATATTTTCAATCTGATTATTTACTGCATTATGCCATCTACAATATTCACAATCAGGTGAACTTTCAGGAATTTCTTCCTTTTCAAGACATTCCACAGCCTCATTTATAATCCTTTTTGCTCTCAGAATATCCAGCTTTAACTCTATCACCTTGAAACCAAAATTTATAATTCCACTCATCTCTTTTGCAGTATAGTCACTTACAAGTTCAGGAAAATAATAAATGAGATATGCTATATCCTTTGTTGGATAATTATTCTCTTTAAGAAGCAAAGAATAAATCTCCATCTGGAGTTGATAAGATGGATGGACTTGCTCCATTGTTGGAGATTTACCCCTTGTCTTATGGTCAAGTGGAACATATTTTCCATCTTCAAGAACAATACATTCATCAAGTTTTCCAGCAATTACAACCTTCTTATCTCTCAAAGTGAATCTGTAATAAAGCGTCTTATCAAGGTGTGTTATCAATTTTCCTGAGATTATATTTTCAAGAAATGGAGGAAGTTTATTTATCCTCCTGTAATATTCAAAATAATCCTTTATAAGATAATCTATACTTGAAGGTAAAGTGGAGACAGGTCCCCGCGGTCTTTTTATCTTATATTTCACTGTAAGATAAAAACACCTTTTGCATTGAGTATATAAATTCAAAGTATTTGGGGAAAGATAAATTTCTTCCATTTTTTTTATTTTACTATAAACGTTCAATATTTTAAAATTATTTTATGTTTTTCATCTTCCCTGTAAGAGATGAATACGGAGTAAAAAGATTCCCATTTGCTGTACTTTCTCTTATTATAATCAACTGTGTTGTATTTTTCATATCTTTTTTCAGCCCTTATTATCACCAGATTATAATGGAATATGGATTTATACCTTCCAGATTTTCCTTCAGAAATATATTTACATCTATGTTTCTACATGGAAGTCTCCTACATCTTGGATTTAATATGTGGTATCTGTGGCTCTTGGGCGATAATATTGAGGATAGATGGGGAAGATTAAATTTTCTTATTTTTTACTTTATGGCAGGGATATTTGCAACAATCCTTTACTCATCCATAATTCCTGAAAGATACAGAAATATTCCGATAATAGGGGCATCAGGAGCAATTTCAGGAATCCTTGGTGCATATGCAGTTTTATTCCCGAAAAGCAGAATCACATTTAAATATTTTTACTGGGTGTTTCTAAAAATAGGGACAGGTGAATTTGAAATCTATTCATATTTATGGTTAACATTCTGGTTTTTACAGCAGGCAGTATATACATTGCTTGTTGCAAAAAGTAAGGTGGAAAGTTCTGTAGCATTTGCAGCACATTTTTCAGGATTTATTTTCGGTATGATAGTGGCTTTTGGAACCAAAATTTTTAAGGAAGCAAAATACAGAGAAAATGTAATGTATGGGAAAAATGCACTGATAAATCTTCTCGGGAAAAACCCTGAGATAGAAAGAAGTATCACAGAAAAGGAAGAGATAGAGAAAGCAAAAAGAGAAATAATTGAGAATATTGAGGAAGATAGAGTTTATGCCACAAAAATTTATGAAAAATTGATAAAAAAATATCCAGAAGTTACTCTTCCCGAAAAAATCCAGATTAAAATTTCTCAATCACTTGAAAGACAGGGAAAGTTTGAAACTGCACTATTATCCTACAGGAATTTTGTCCTCAACTATCCTTTCAGTAAACTTGCTGATAATGCTTTATTTTCTCTTGGAAAGATATTCCTCCAGATGGGAGATTATGAAAAAGCAAAAAATTCCTTCCTCCAGATTGTCCTTTTCTATCCATACAGTGATGTTTATGAAGAAGCAAAATTTTACCTTGAAAAGAAACTCCCGGAGATCCTCAAAAATCATTCCATTATTTACTGAAAAAAGAAAAGAAAGTAAAATTTTTACAGGAAAGAGGAGAGGGAAAATAGATTTAAAGAATATTAAAGAATTCCTCATTACTTGCGGAGATAAAGAATACAGAGCCTCTCTTACAGAAGAAAAGGGAAATAATTTAATTTTCCAACTCCTTCCACAATCCCCTCCGACAGGTGGAGAAATAAGAAAAAGAGGAGAAGTTTCATTTTATTATCAGGGTAAAAAATATCTTACCTATGGAATGGTTTACTGTATTGAAGCAAGGAAAATAACCTTTATAATGGAGACTGGCTTTATAGAAGAAAGGAGGAAAGAGACAAGAGTAAAAACATCAGCTTTACCTGCAAAAATAATTGAGATAAAAAGATTCAGACCAGATATTATAAATGCCTCTATAATAGATATAAGTAGAAGCGGAGCAAGAATTGAAACCCGTTCAATTTTAAATAAACAGTTACCTTATATTATTGAAGGACACCTTATAACAGGACATTTCCACCAGATTTTCCAGGCAGTTTTTAAAATTAAAAATTGTGAAGAGATAAAGGGACTGTATCTTTATGGCATCCATTTTGAAGAAATTTCACCTGAAAATCAGAAAAAGATAGACAAATTCTTAATCAGAGTTAAAGGGAAATGGGGAAAAGACGCATTAAACTATTGAACCCTCCTCAATCAACTCCAGAGCTGCTTTAACAACAACTGGATCAAATTGAGTCCCCATATTCTTTATCAATTCCCTTTTCACTTCATCTAAGGTTAAAGGTCTTTTTCTATAAGGCCTTTTTGAAGTCATAGCCTCAATAGCATCTGCAGCAGAGACTATTTTTGCAAGAAGAGAAATCTTCTCACCAGAAATCCCATCAGGATAACCTTTTCCATCAATTCTTTCATGGTGGTGTCTGACTATCTCTATTCCATCTTTAAACTTTCTTATTGGAGATAAAATTTTTGAACCAATAACCGGATGTTTCTTTATAATCTCCCATTCCTTTTCATTCAGCGGTCCCGGCTTATTCAATATGGAAGAATCAATAAGAAGTTTCCCGATATCATGGAGAATTGTAAGATCTGCCAGAATTTTCAATTCATCTTCTTTAAGACCAATTTTCTTTCCAATTTTTAAACTGTATTCTCTTACTTTTTCAGAATGACCTTTAAGATAAGGGTCTTTCTCTTCCAGCCCAATAACAAGAGAATTAATTATACCAAGGTAAGTATCATGTAATTCTCTGTAAATTTGCTGAAAATTAATCAACAAAGTTACAAAATCAGAAAGTGCAGAAAAAATCTCCTTTTCCTCTTCACTGAAATCCTTTGGTGAAGAATAATAAAGGGTAAAGATGCCAAAAATTTTGTTTTCCATAATTAAAGGAGAGGAAATAAGAGATATCATCCCTTTTTCAACTGCAAGTTCTGGTTTTACATATACCTTGCTTTCCCTTATATCCTTTACAGTAAGCAATTTCTTCTTCTGAAATGCAACACCTGCAACACTCTCTCCAACCTTTATCTTCCTTTTCTCTTCCCTGTACTTTTTACTTGTCCCATAACTGGCAACAAGAACGAGACTTTCTGATTTTGGTTCATAAAGTCTTATATTCCCTGCCTTTGCATTCATCAACTTTACTGTCTTACTGAGAATATACGATAAAATCTTTTTTTTCTTCTTATGTATATTCAGATTTGCATACCTTGTAATATCATAAAGGAAATGGATTGCGTCTTTTAAACTGAATAAAAATTTCCTCTCCTTCACATATACCCCTTTCTTATATTCCCTTCTGCATCATAAATAAATTTTATCACATTACCATCAGACAGACCAACCTCAATAAGCTTATCAAATGCATTCCATCCATAACTTGTCGTCTCTGTATCTGTGGCTTTCTCTATTAAATTCCCATTTAAATCATAGGTGCAGGTTGTTTTCTTGAAGTGCTTATTAATTCAGAAAGATTATGGAACATGCTCGGTTTTTATATTTTTTCTTACTCCCTGTTTTAATTGAGTATTAATTGCTTCCTCTTTTTTTACCACCACATAGTATTCAGCCTTAGGAATATTTTCTATCTTTACTTTTTCCCTGACGATAATATCCTCTTTTTTAACAACTATAGTATACTCTCCAGGAAATACTGTAAGGGTT
>Ga0164318_10005292_pt1 | contig 12469 bp, 8 predicted proteins | sample GuaBasSedimGuay9_FD_113734 | JGI IMG/M metagenome (GOLD analysis project Ga0164318, IMG submission 113734) | Subseafloor sediment microbial communities from Guaymas Basin, Gulf of California, Mexico - Guay9, Core 4571-4, 0-3 cm | ecosystem: Environmental > Aquatic > Marine > Hydrothermal vents >... | reverse complement strand
CCCCAGCCAAATGAGGATGCCATAAAACTTGGGATACGCGCATGTAAAGCTATGCACGCCGAAGTCTCAAAAGTATTCCAATTTTATCGAAAACACTATTTTTATCCTGATTTGCCAAAGGGCTATCAGATCTCGCAATATGATCGTGGTGGTGCAATACCTCTCGGAAAGAATGGTTTTTTGACAATTCAAATTGATGGGAACTCTAAAAAAATTAGAATTAATCGTATACAAGTAGAAGAAGACCCTGCCAAGTTAGTGTATCCCTCCTCTATTTTAGAATCTAATTATGTCCTAATAGATTATAATCGTTCTGGAACACCTCTTCTTGAAATAGTGACGGAACCAGATATTTCAAGTCCTCAAGAAGCAAGAATATTGCTGGAAAAACTTCATGCGATCCTTATGAGAGTTGGTGTGATTGATCCTGAAAGCACAACACCAATGCGATGTGACGCTAATGTCTCAGTAGAGGGCCATCCACGTGTTGAGATAAAGAATATTGGATCTTTTAAAGATGTTGAAAAAGCATTGAATTTTGAAATAATACGAATGCAAAAATACATTTCAGAGGGCATATCGCTAAAGCAAGAAACACGTCATTGGGATTCAAATAGAAAAATTACTGTATTACTGCGTGAAAAGGAGGAGGAAGCTGATTATCGCTATTTTCCAGACCCAAACATACCTCTTGTTGAATTAACTGAAGAGTTTCTAGAAAGTGCGTTAAAAGATATGCCAAAGTTGCCTGATGATGCATTTACTGAGCTTACAAAGAAGTATCAACTATCTCCAGAGTTGGCTAATGTACTTGTATATAACTCCTTCGCGTCATCTGTTTTTGAAAAATTGACGGAAACGCATGTTGATGTTCTGGAGGAAAAAAGTTTACTCTCGGAGGCAGCATCACTTATTGTTAATGAATTAATTGATTTGAAAAAAAGAGGTTATATTGAACGTGTGGATGAAAAGCTTATTGATCGCATCTACTATATAGCAAAGATATCTAAAGAAGGCGGACTTACGAAACCCATGATACGCACTATGTTAATGAGCGGAATAGCAAAGGCGAAGAAACATGAAATTGCTGAGGAAAAGCTGGTTGATAAAGTAATTTCTGATTTGCTCTCAAAGAACAAAGATTTGATATCTAAGGCATTACAGAAAGAAAGTGTAAAAAGCTACTTAGTAGGCAAAATATTAAAAAGCTTAGAAGAAAAAGAGCTGTGGTATCCACCAGATGCTGTTTCTAAAAAAGTTACATCTGCATTACAAGAACTGAAGGACACTATAAAACCAGTGATAGCCACACAAAAAGTTTCTATGGAAAAGATAGAAGTAAAAGAAAAAATCACTCCAGAAAAAGAAACAATTGAAACATTACTGCCACGGGTTCGTAGTCTTAGAATGCACATTTCTGATGTTTTAGAGAAAGATTTAGACATAGCTTATATTGCTGGTTGGATAGAAAGTAAGATGAAAATTGGAAAGATCATTTTTGCAATAATACGTGACGGTACTGGCCGTATTCAAACAGTAATTAAGAAGCAAGATAATGAAGAATTATATCATCACATTGAAGAAACTCCACTAGAGTCCTTTGTTTTTATTGTTGGTGCTGTACGTCGGGATGAACGAGCACCTGGAGGTAAAGAATTAAAAATTCAAGAGTATTATGTCATATCAAAATCATCTGAGCTTAAAGTTCCTCTTATTCAACTTGGAACATCATCACTTCCAGTTCGACTTCACTATCGCTACTTAGATATTCGTAGAAGGACAATGCGAACAGTTCTATATCTGCGTTCTCGTATAACTCATTATGTTCGTGAATTCTTCATGAAAGAAGGTTTCACAGAGATACATACTCCCAAAATAATTGGTACAGCTACAGAAGGTGGCGCTGAGCTATTTCCACTCTTGTATTATGGACGTGAGGCGTTCTTAGCCCAAAGTCCTCAGCTTTATAAACAAATGGCGTTAAATGCTTTTGAACGTGTTTTTGAAATTTCTGCATATTTTAGAGCACAACCTTATGATACGCCTCGTCATCTTTCTGAGTTCTGGTCGATTGACGCAGAAGCTGTTTTATTTGGACTTGATGACTTGCTAGAAACCCTCGAGAAGCTTATTCACTACATAAAGAAAAAGTTAGAGAAGAATGAATCACAGCATCTCAAGACATTAAATGTTTCAATACCAAAATTACCTGAAAAATTCCCTAGACTTACATATTCCGAGATTATAGAACAACTCACAAATGAAGGCGTATCCATTAAATGGGGAGACGATCTCTCCGCAGAGGCCTTACATCACATAGCAAATGAAGTAAAAAGTCCTTTCTTCATTATCGAATGGCCTGCTACAGTCAGAGCTTTTTATTATAGACCTGATCCATACAATCCGAAAGTAACTCGTAGTTTTGATCTAATGTGGCCTACTGGACATAAATCTTTACCTATTGAATTGTCAAGTGGCGGAGAAAGAATAAATGACATTGAAATATTAAAACGAAATTTGCAAGAACGAGGCTTGTTCCCAGAATCCTATGGATGGTATATTGAAATGTTTAAGTATGGTATGCCTCCACATGCAGGATTCGGTTTGGGCTTAGATAGACTCGTTCAAGCAATTTTGGCAATTCCAAATATTGTGGATACTATCATGTGTCCGCGAAATCCAAAGTATCTTGTACCATAAGGGTGTGATATTATGAATATTTTAAATGCTTCTGCTGTAACCCTCAGTAGAGAAATAATGAGTGGATCATTAGACATAGAAGATGTTGTATTCAAGTTTGTTAAACGCACGCGAAAAATTGAGTCATTAGGATTAAATGCGTTCATACAAGTTTTAGATGACGACATTATTAAGAAACAAATAGATGAAATTAGGAAGAAAGAGGCTCGTGACTTATTCTTAGCTGGTATCCCTGTAGCCATAAAAAACAATATTTCAATAGCTGGGATACAAACTACATGTGGTTCTGCCATGCTTAAATCTTATGTTGCACCGTTTGATGCATCTGTTATCACATATCTAAAAGATGCAGGTGCAATCATTATTGGAACTACAAATATGGATGAGTTTGCAATGGGCAACAGTACTGAAACAAGTTATTTTGGGCCCACATTGAATCCGTGGGATACTTCAAGAGTTCCTGGAGGTTCATCAGGTGGAAGTGCAGCAGCAGTTGCATCTCGGGAGGCACCAATAGCTCTGGGTAGCGATACTGGCGGCTCAATTCGTCTTCCTGCCGCATACACATATATATTGGGAATAAAACCAACTTATGGTTTGGTCAGCAGGTATGGACTAGTTTCTTATGCAGAAAGCCTTGAACAAATAGGCCCGTTTGCACATAATTCACGGGATTTGGCATTACTTCTTTTTGTGATTAGCAGAAGAGATGATCGGGATATTACACAATTTAACACACAATACAGAGAACGCATTAGACAAGAACTCTTGTCTTTTGCTTACTCTGAAAGTAACGATATCGATTTATCAAAATTAAGAATAGCAGTTCCATACGATGCTGTGGATAAATCAAAGGAGAGCGTGAAATCAGCGTTTTACAAGGTTCTTGACTTCTTAGCTTCTGAAGGCGCAACTGTTGAGAAAATATCGATACCCGTGTTAAACACTACACTGGCTAGCTATTATGTCATAGCTCTAGTAGAGGCCGCTTCAAACTTAGCCAGATATAGTGGCGTGAACTTTGGTTCAAGGGCTAGTGCAGGTACTTATTTGCGCATGGTTACTGAAACAAGAGCTAAATTCTTCGGCCAAGAAGTAAAGAATAGAATAATGGCTGGAACTTTTGCTTCAATGGCTGGTTATCAAGGAAAATATTATCTAAAAGCACTAAAGGTAAGGTCTTGGCTTATTGACGAATTTAGTAAGCTCTTTAAAAAATATGATTTTATTGCAATACCAACCGCACCTGATGTGCCTCCTAGGTTCGGTGAGTCTATAAGTGTTGCCGGATACATCTATGATATTTACACGACACCAGTTAATATTGCTGGAGTGCCCGCTATATCAGTGCCAGTAGCACTTGTTGATGGATTGCCTGTGGCCATTCAGTTCATAGGAAACTATTATCAAGATGCGCAACTTATAAAATTAGCAGCAGCGCTAGAAGGACGTATTTACAATACAAGTAAATATCCTACAAGCATCCAAGTTGCAAAGTTGAAGAAAATTAGAGAACAAGAGTCTAAAGAAACACTTGATGAAAGTATTTCTGATGATTTAATAAAGCGAATAGCCTATTTTGCTCGAATAAAAGTTAAGCAGAATGAACTTTCGTTATACCGTAGCTACTTTATGCAGATTCTTTCTTTATTTAACCAGCTTGACGCATACATGCAAATGGCAGAGAGATACAAACCCACGTTTCATCCGCTTCATATATCAACCACACTACGTAGTGATGTTCCCACAAAAACAGTTGAAAAAGAAATTGTAAAGAAGATAGCACCAGATTTTGCTGAGGATAAATATGTTAAAATTCCTCGTCTTCACTAGACTTTGCTCTTTATTGTCAAACTATTGTTTACTTATCTAACTTTAATGAATAATGACACTATAAATGTTAAGAAGTAGAATAAAGCTATTGCAAAGAAACCGTCTACAAGTCCGAAGGTGTCAAAAATAACTCCTGTAACGAAGGGGCCAATTACATAACCTATGTTTGCGCCTGTATTTAGCATGCCATAGCCAATATCTGCGTCTTCTTTCATTATTTCTCCAGGAAGCGTAAATATTGTGGGTGCAATGAATAGCGCACTAATCCCAATTATAATTATGTCAAGAACTAAAAAGATACCATCAAAAAAATAAAGCAAAGTTACACCAACTGTGAAACCAAGTGTAGACCACGTTATGAAAATCTTTCTTCTATTTACTCTGTCAGACAATGCGCCTGCTAAAGGCCTAAAAAATCCAAATATCATAAACAAACTTGAAAGTAAATCAGCTATTGTCAAAGCTACGCTTTTCACATAAATCAAGTAGATTTTAATCCAAGTTAAATATGCGCCAACACCCATATTAAAAAATAACCAGAGGATTGTTACTAGCAACATTTGTGAATTCTTTAAACCGTCTAGCAAGGTGAATTCTTTGGCGACTGTATATGCCTCTGGGAACATTGACGAGAGCCAGTAGAAAATAGCTGTCGCTGTGACGCTAAATCCAAACATGACCCATAGCGATACAACATAATCAGTTAAAAGTGCAATACCTCCTAAGCCATTAAATGCCGTAATTATTGCAAGTGCATATGTTAACGTTACCATTCCCATGGGTTTTCCTTGTTCTTCAGGACGAAAATATGTTGATACAAGTGATAGTGTTGCAATAAACGCAAAAGATACTCCAATTCCAACTATGAGACGCCCAACTTGTAGAAGTAAAAAATTAATATTCGCTCCTAGTGCTACTGTTAAGTTTCCAATTGTAAGCAGAGATGCACCAAAAAGTGTTACTTTAACCGCGTTGTATTTTGCAATAAGCTTACTTGCGTAGATTGAAAAAATAATTTGTGGCAAGAACATTAAGTACATTAAGGAACTTACTGTTGTATAATTCACACTGAATTGCTTAATGATATCTCCTATTAATGGCGGAATTGAAAACATTGAAAGGTACACTAAAAGATCCATAAGTGTTATTGCAAGTACTAGTACCTTTTTCTCATTTGTAAGTGCGCTCATATGCTTCACTATTTAGCCTATTTAATCTTATTTTTCGTTAATGCTAATGTATAAATAGTTTTCCAATACACACATGCCAAAAAGATTACTGAACATAAATGTAATAATATTTATATTTCGAATAGGTAATCTTCTGATGGATAAAAAATTAATTTCATGGATGGGAGTTGCCATAACGAACCATGACTTCACCCCTAGAGGATACCAACTTGAAAAACGCTATTTTAGTACTTTCATAAAAGCAGATGATATAGCGTTCTACGTTTTTTGCCCATATACAACTCTACTGAAGTTTGTAGAAAGTAAAAAAGCCAAATTTCCAAAGAAGTTACACTGGGAGGGGCTTCATAAGATACATTTTATTCTTCACAAATTTGGTGTAGCTCCCGCAGAAGAAGTAATAGCAGAAATAAAGGATTATGAAAGAAAGCCAAAATTAAAAGAATTTCGTGAGTTAGCCATTAAATTAGTAGCAGCGCATAAAGATTCTGTAAAACCAAATGAAAATGTATTGGAATATGTTGAAGTTAGATCTGAAGCGCTGGGAGTTCATGAAAAAATACCCCTCGTGATTGATAATCATCCAGTAATTGAATATTTCGTAGAAATGGTTCTACCACCATCATATGAAGATCAACTTCGTTTGACGCTTTATGCACTCTTGTTAGAAGAAAAATTCAATATAGATATCGATTATGGATTTGCAGAATATCCTCTAATGAAGGTGTCCCATAAAATTCAAATAGATAGCGACTTACGGAAAGATGCAATTACGAAGCGAGCAGAAATGGAGAAGATAATTATTGAGAAGAAAGTTGATAGAGAAGTACCTGTTGACATAAAGAAATGTAACACATGCTACTATCAGGACGAATGTCCTTATTGGCGAAGAGGAAAAATACAGTTTTTTGTCTGAGCGTGGGATAATGGATGTACTATTGGTTCTGTATGCATTGTCGTTTGCTATATTGAATGGAACTAGCGCATCGATACAAAAATATGGGCTTGGAAAAGTTCCGTTACTAACACCAAGTGATTTTATCAAAAGACCTGTATGGACTGTACGACAACTTATTTCATCAAAATTTTGGGTTGTTGGAACAATTGCTGGTTTTTTAAGCCTACTGATACAGTTTCTTTTTATAGCATATGCTGACTTAACACTTGTAGCTCCACTTCTTAATTTGAACATGCTTGTTGTCATTTTAATTGGTGTCTTTATTCTTAAAGAAAAAATTACTCGGCTAGAATTAATTGGAGTTACTTTTCTTCTTACAGGATTTTTTGTTATGGCAGTAGAACAAAATATTAAAACATACAACTTAGACATTATGATGCTCTACCTTTATGTCGCCTTGGCATCGCTCCTAGGCATTATATTTATGGCAATACCAAAGCGATTGTCATCATCACAAAAGTCTTATGAGACAATGTTTGCAACTAGCGCGGGGATTCTATATGGAATTTCTAGCACATATGTGAATGCTATTATAGTTCTTGGTCTACTCAGCTTTTCTTTATCTGGTACAGCAGGGATTATGCTGATAGCTAATATACATTTTTGGATATTCATCATCTTAAATCAGCTTGCGTATATAGCTTATCAAAGTGCTTTAAGTCATGGTAGGTCTAGCATTGTATATCTTGCTATGAACAGTACTGGATTACTTGTTCCGGTTATTGCTGGAATTTTGGTCTTCCAGGAACCTTTTTTTGTCTATCCTTATTATCGCTTGATAGGCTTAATTTTGATTGTTGCAGGCTTAATATCTACATCTCTTGAGAGAAAAAATAGCTATAGCAGATAACCTTGGTGCTGATAAAGAAAAAATATCTTTGTTTTACTTCACATGAAAAGCTGCTTTAATTGATCGAGTTTAAGTTTCTCTATTTCAGATACTATTTCTCGTTTGGTTGGTAGATTTCGACCAGCTCCCTTCTTAGTAACGGCTAATGCACCCACTAAATTACTAAATATGCCACAAAGTTCTAAATTATTTGTTTTTTCATAGCAATATAAGAATGCAGCATTAAAGGCATCTCCAGCACCCGTTGTATCTACAACATTTACTTTAAATGCTGGAAATTTTTTAATTAAATCATCCGAAAAAATCGCACAGCCTTGTGGACCCATCTTTATTACAACTATTTTCTCCTCTCTTCTCAAAGCATTGCCTGCCAAGTCTAAGAGATTATAACCTGATAGTTTAAACGCTTCCCTATTGTTAAGAAAAAGAATATCTGTTTTGTCAATTATCTTATCAATTATCGCTTTATCGACGTATTCAACTGCAGTTCCCGGGTCAAACGCGATGACTTTATTTTCGTTCGCAGCTAGCTCTACTAATTGTAATGTAGTGGTTCTGATAGGATCAATTGAAAGTGAATATCCTGAAACATAAATAATATCAAATTTATCAATGTTAATTTTGTTAAGAAATGATGGTTCAATTTTTTTGCCAATGCCTGGAATTGTTATAAATGTTCGTTCACCATCTTTATCAACTAACGTGATACAAGTTGTGGTACGTCCATCTCTTGTCTCAACCAAAGTATCATCTATACTTTCTTCTTTCATGGTTTTCCTGATAACAGGCTCAAAAGGATCATTTCCAATGTAACTTGCGATAGTTACACTCAGCCCAAGTCGTTGAGCTGTAACAGAGATGTTGATTGCTCCTCCTGGAAGTGAAAATAAATCTCGCCCTAAGATATCACTACCTCTTTGAGGGATTCTATCTATAAAAACAAACATATCTATAGTGGGTTCTTCAAATACAAGCATTTTATGAAGTCCATCTTCTTTGTTTGTGCTCTTTAGTACCAAGAAATTTACACCGCCTCATCTTGTATAAATTATTTATATCTTTTATCTTTTCCCATGCCATATATTTTGTCCTATAAAAGCGTGATGCATTGCTAAAAATTATTGATGAACCTTTTTATGATATTATACGATTGGTGCAAAAAAATCTTCTGGAACAATCCAATCTTGTTTGTCTTCGTCCCATAACTCAGGACAAAAAATTTGTATTATGTTAGTTTTTTTTAACATTTTTATAAAAATTATTGTAAAAAACTTAAGATTAGGAATGTAAATCACTTACGCCTATTAAGAAAATAATGATTGCGGCAGTCGAAAAAACTATCGCGATATTCAAAAAAGTCCTCATGATTTCCACAACTGATGTTGTAGTTATAAACCATGCTGTGACTGATGAAAGGAAATATCCTGTAGCAATGCCTAAATTTTGGAATGCATCAAAGAGAGCCATTCCTTTACTTCTGTTTATCTCTGGGGTATGGTCTGAGATTAATGCTGGAGCACCGACAATTATTCCTGCAAAAAGTGGAAGCATCCATAAAATTGCCACTATTATTGGATCTTGCGTGAATATAAGTGCTGTTATAAACAGGAGATAACCAATATGTGAAAACATTATTATTTTTGCACGGCCAAATTCTGGTTTATCTGCCAGTTTTCCAAAGATATATGCAATAATGCCCCCTAAAATAGAAGCACCAGCACTAGAAATTCCATATAAGACCTCACTGCCGCCAATTCCTTCTACGAAATAAACTACAAATATCGACAAAACAATATAGAGCCCAGTATATTGCAAAAATGCACTAACTACAGTTGCAAAGATGTATCTATTTTTCAATAATTTTAGATATTCGTAAATTCCCATAGACCTTGAAATAACACTTACTTTTACCTCTTTCAGAAACATTGCTACAATGCCAGAAAGAATGAAAAAAATTGCTGCTGCAAGGAATAAATAACGTGGGCTCATACCCAGACTTAGAAAATATCCTGATGAGAATGTACCAATAGTCCATCCAACTGCATTTGCACCAACATTCAAACCAACGGATTCGGCTTTTTTCTTACGAATTAACGTGATATATGCATTTATACTAACAATATGTGCTCCACCAAAGAAGTTTGCTAGAACATATGATGCAAGCAAAAAGAGAGTATCTTGCGTTGTCCAAAATGGAATCAGAAAAATGCCATATCCAATACTGGCTATGATTAGTGGAATTTTTCTTAATTGAAATTTATCACCAAAATATCCCCAAATTAGTGATGCAATAATCCAAGTTATCTGTGGAAGAAAATTAAAGAGTGTGACTGTAAAGATATCCTCACTTATGTCATATATGTAGAGCCCAAGGAAAAGCCAAGAAAGTGCGATACCCAGACTCCAGAGTGCTGAGGACATTAGAAGTATATAAAATGACTTATTGCCAGTAAAGCTTTCTGGCATGCCGTCCACATATAACACCACAAATCATCAATCATTATCTTATAATTATACATTTCTTTTGGTGAAATGCACAGCACTTTCTTTTTATATAATAGTGTTAATATACATTTGGTGATTTATATGAAAACAGTAAAAGTGCAGTATCCATATCTTCTTGTATATCCATTCCCCACGGTGCTAGTTTCATCGGTTGATTCAAGGGGGAAATATAACTGTTTAGCAGTATCTTGGCAAACACCATTATCATTTGACCCACCATTGATTGGTGTATCTATTGGATACAAACGATATTCATACCACCTAATTCACCATTCTGGTGAATTTGTGATTAATGTTATGCCTATTGATAAGGCAAAAGTGGTTCTTAGAGCAGGAGAGATTTCTGGGAAGAATGTAGATAAATTTAAAGTGCTTGGATTAACTGTTGAGCAAGGGAAATCAGTGAAAGCACCAGTTATTCAAGAGGCAATTGCTGCTATAGAATGTATGGTTGAAGAAGAGGTGGCCGTTGGGGATCATGCTCTTTTCATTGGGCGTGTAGTTGCAACGCACATAAATCCAGAATACTATGACCGAAGTGGAAAACCATATCTTAAGAAAATAAAGCCTCTGCTTTATGGTGGCAAAAATCAGTTTTGCACAATAGACCCATCATCTATTGTTGATTTATCATAGTTTTCTTCTATTATGATACCCATAAACAAAAGGAAACCCCCTATCACTAATCCTAGAGTTATTTGTTCTGAGAGAAAAACATTTGAGATTAATGCAGCTGTTAAAACTTCTAATAGCATGTAGATTGACGATGATGTTGCATCGATGTATTCCAAGCCTTTAAACCATAGTAGAAATGCAATGGCAGTACAAAGGATTCCAGTATGAAGGATGGCATAAATGGCTTCAAATGAACTCACAAATGTAAAGGATAAGAATGGTATAGAAAATATCATATTAAAGAGGAATGTATAAAATATCATGGCTGATATGAACATTAAGTAATCATAGTTCTCTACAGCTGATTTTTTCATTTCTATTATATACACTGCCCACAAAATACTAGCTGAAAATACAATGGCATCTCCTATAATAGTTCCAGAGTATAGAAAATTCACATTTCCCTCTGAAATTATTAGCATAATACCTAAGAGTGCAATTATTATTCCGATTCCTCTTTTTATAGTCATTTTTTCATGTAAGACAAAGTATGATATCAAAGCTACAAAAATTACGTTTGTATTAATCAGCATAGCTGCTTTTGTGGCTGTTGTCATTGTTTGGCCAATAAATTGAAAAATAAACCCAAGACTGTTAATAAATCCGAGTATAGCTATATGTTTGTTCAAAAAGTATTGTTTAAAGATAGTAAACTTAACCTTTTTTTGTTTAACAAAAATGACAACAAGAAGTATAATACTCGCTACAAGGAATCGGGCTGTTACAAATGAAAATGGGTTCACATATTGCAATCCGAATCGAATAACTGGAAAACTAGTACCCCAAAGAATTGCTGCCGTTATTGTTAATATTCTGCCTATATGCTTCGGTTGCATAATGCCACCAACATCAAAAGAGTATTATTCTATACTAAAAGCTTTTTATTTGTGCCATATCAATTTACATAGTGACAAATTAAATTTCATAGAGATGGTTTTATATGAATGTAAAAATTGCAGCAGTCCAAATGCAAATAGGATATCTGGACATAGATGCAAACTTAGAGCGAGCATTTCATTTTCTTGAAGTTGCACACAAGAATGAAGCAGATTTTGTAGTTTTCCCTGAATTATTTATCACCGGTACAACTAGCTCAAAAGTCAAAGAAGTTGCTGATACTATTCCTGGTCGTTATACATCTCTTTTCAGCAAATACGCAGAAGAGTATGGATTTCATATAATAATGGGGTCAATTTATGAAAGATATAAAAATGTATTTTATAATTCAACACCAATCATAGATGACCACGGTTCTCTTATCGGTGTCTATCGAAAGAATAAATTATGGATAACCGAAAAAGAAAATATATCATCTTCAAGTGACCGGCCAGTGTTTAATACACGATACTGCAAAATTGGTGTTAATATTTGCTGGGACATAGCGTTTCCTGAAGTTAGTAGAACAATTGCAAAAAAGGGCGCAAAAATTATTTTTGCACCAGTTAATTGGTCCGTAAATGATTTCACCCCACCCCCATACACAGATGAAGTATTACGAACAAAGTCAAACATACATATGGAACAACTCTTTGTTAACACAATGGCTCTGGCTCGTGCTATTGAAAATAATGTCTTCTTTGTTCTTGTTAATGGACATGGATCTTTTGAAACCAGATTTGGACCACGTACATTTATTGGACAAACTCAGATTACTGCACCACTTTATGGTGTACTTTACCGTGCTGAGAACAAAGAAGCAGTTCTAATTGGCGAGATTGACCTTAACCTTTTAGAAGTTGCAGAAGAAAAGTATCATCT
>Ga0164318_10005291_pt1 | contig 12470 bp, 7 predicted proteins | sample GuaBasSedimGuay9_FD_113734 | JGI IMG/M metagenome (GOLD analysis project Ga0164318, IMG submission 113734) | Subseafloor sediment microbial communities from Guaymas Basin, Gulf of California, Mexico - Guay9, Core 4571-4, 0-3 cm | ecosystem: Environmental > Aquatic > Marine > Hydrothermal vents >... | reverse complement strand
TTTGTATTGCTCCTTCATCCTTGCGTATTCCTTGAGAAGCGCCAATGTCTCCACTGAGAGAAAATAACCTTGGTTAATGTTGTCTTTTAACTTATTCGCTGCTTGCTCCTCTTCCCCCTGTTTTAATAATTCAAATACCTCAAAACTCCGTATCACCATTTCTATGATCATGGCCTCTATACTGGCTGTAGTATATTTTCGCAAAATCTCTTCTCGGCTAGTAAAAAGGGGCTCCAAAGATGAAACCCTGTCCGAAAATTTCTCGAGTGCAGGATTTACAAAAGAGTGGGAAAACTCATGAAATAGAAGAAACCGGAAACCCAGCGAAGAAAAGTCAAAAGATAGGCGGCGTCCCTTAGTAATTTTTCTCATTTTCGCAAAATAGAGTTCGACATTCTTTGTCCATAAATGGGCTATTGCTCGGCCTTCTTCTGATTTAAGAGGTCTTTCCCTAGAAATAACGGCATTAACAATTAATTGGTTATCCTCTTTTTGCAAAATACCTTTATGTGCACCAACAGATAACAACGCCGCCAGTATGATCCGGAACGGGTGAGAACCCATTCGATAAAAGTTTTCTATCTCCCGAATGACTTCTATCCCTGGATTTATTAGCGCATATTCTTCCAAAATGGAATTATACCAGGTCCTACTTTGCTCGTAGAACACATTAAAATGAGTTGTTTCAGCGAAGTCTTTTGCAGCATTCAGAAATGACTTTGAGGTGTTTTCATCCTTTGGGTCAATCAACCAGCCAGGTTCTGTCAAATTCAAATTCTTGTCCAGTTTTAGTGCCCACATAGCCCAATTTCCATCGGGAACCCAGTCATTTACCATTTTTTGGGCATGAACTACCGCCTCATGGTCTCGATATTTGCCGAAATGTTGCATTGCACGCTGGTAATAAAGATCATCATAATGGGAGATACCTCCAACTGTTTTCTCATGATAGTCAGTTAAACAGAGGATAATACTGACAAGCTCTATCCTCGGATCAAATTGCACAGTCAACTCGTTGAATCGTCTGTTTTCCGGTTTAGGAAGCACGCTCTGAGACATTATTACCTCCTACGTAGAACTCATAAACTCGTAGTTTCGCAGATTTTTTGATCCCGCTAGCCTGCAGCTATTTCTAATCGAAGTATGTCCAGCAATTCTTAAAAACTCTCCCAATTTGGGGTACCTCTACGGTTGTGTAAAAGCAAAATAATTAACTTCTATGTCGGATCATACCGCAAGAAGGATATATGACACATCAGGAACAGAGCGATAACCTCGATAAAGAATAACGCAATTAGCCATTTGCTCTCAACCAATAGGTCAATGGAGGAGGGAAATATCTCCTTAAAACGCGGAATGAGCCCGGGGTCTATCGGCTTTTGTGACATATATCTTGGCAAAAAGGCAAGATGGGGAGAGTCCTTATCCCTTTTATCCAACTCCTTGAACGTATCCATAAGTTCTTTCCGGTACCTCTGTATAGATGTCAGAAACCTGTACTCCCGCTCGACACCGTTATTGGTTAGGGCCTCAGAAATCCTCCGGTACAGGAATGCAGGAGAGATGGAGGCAAAATTATATAGAAACCTCAACTGGTCGATTTTCTTCTTCGACACCGAATACTGGAATCTATTGATCCTTTCCTCAAACTCATTGATGTAAAGCAGGGAGTTGCGTTCCCATAGGTGGCCATCATCCTTGGACCGCTCGGGACCTCCTCTATAACCTGTATTTTTCTTACTCCTCCATAGCTCCATTAATTCATTGTCTAGAACAGTGCCCACATTCTCAATCTCTGCCTCTGAGGGAATCTTCCCCACCGCTTTATCCACAAAGACCTTACCCATGGAGGGGATGATCAGAATAAGGGTTATCCAGATCAGCAACAAGTAGACCAGACACGTCGTGGATCTAGGAAATGAACATGACACGAAGACTGAAAGAAGCACCCATAAAAGGATATATCCAGAGGACACAAAATAGAAGAACACTATTCTTGGAAGAACAGAGCTTTCAAGGGGTATCTTGCCTATGGCTACAACGACCAGAAGTTCCAGTAGGATCCCGATAATTAAGGTAACATTGATGACGGAGAATGCCGCCAGTACTTTCCCAAGTATCACCTTATACCTGGGAAGGCTGTTGGAAAGCACAAGTCTGAGCGTTCCGAGTTCCTTCTCTTTACTAATGGTATTATATGTGAGTATAACTATCATGAATGAGAACAGAACCTGGATGATGAACATCATATCCCACTTTAGAAAGCCGAAATAGGTCACCTCCGTTCTGGGGCTCCTCTTCGGATAATAGTTCCCTTTTGAATAATGTCCGAAAACCTTCTGATTGTTCAGCCATATAACGGATAGGTCTGGGTAGTCCTTCCAACCTCCATCAACGAGGAATAGCAAGGAGTTGGGCCTCTTCATTGCTATATGGCCGATGTCAAAAGCACCGGCCTCTAAAGAAATCCTACACTTATCCGTCAGGCCATTTTCATAGTTCTGTTGAATAAAGTTCCTGTGAGCTATCGCTTTTCCGTAATTACGGGAGGAGACAAAAGCCCCAACAGAAAGAAGAACGGCTATCACCCCCATGAAGATAAAAAGCCTGAGATCATGAATCATAGACCGCAGTTCAAGTAATAAGATTGGTTTCATAATGCCCTCCCCATCAAATTGTTCTTGGACGTCTTAACGAATACTTCCACCGATTTTTACGCAACGTCATACTTTCGTATCTTCCAAAAACCTAAAAACATGAGGAAAGCACTGCTTCCTACCAGTAGGCTTGTATAGGGTAATATGTCCTTCAAAATTTCCTGGTTCTTATTCCACCGATACTTAAACACTGGAAGGTCATCCAATGTTAAGAACCTACTTTGGTCATTGGCCACTTTTCGATAGTATTCGCTTAGCTTTGCTATCTCTTCTGGTGTAAACTTCATAGAGTACATAGGATTATCCTCAGGGTCCGGTGTAAACCAGCGGACGGATTCGGCCGCTCTTTTTCTATGAAGATAGTCCAGTATTTGATTTCTATAGTTCACTGTTTGATCTAAGAAGTTAAGATAATCCTCATAGGATGTCTGAGCTACCTTCATGATAAGGATTTTGGTTAGGGAAAATGGGGAGAGAATAGAATATGAATGAACCAGTCTGACCTTTCGCTTGAAAGGTTGCAGAAAGTATCTTTGTGTTGCTCTGTGCTTCTTTTGGGCATACTCTAAAATCAATGGATATAGTTCTCTAAAATATCTTTTGCAAGCTGAGACCGTTTCCGGATTCGCGCCCTCTATAAATATCTGTTCCTCACCCGGTTCGTACCATGTAAACATCGCCATAGATACGTTTGAAAATGCTAATTCTTGGAGTTTAAATTTGTTTTCTTGAAACTCAGCCGTAATCTGTTCTTCTTCGTGTTGTAAGATCTCTCTTCCCTTATCCAAGTCAATATGGTCGCCCAAATGGTTAATGATGTTGGGCACAACGATGAGGAAAAAGACCCATACCGCAAGACATCCCATCAAAGATGTTGCGGAGGACTTACATATGAGAGAAAGGAATGCACCTATACCCACCCATATAGCCTCATAAAGAAGCACAACTGCAAATATCATCATAAATTTGACGAAGAGTGAGGAGGTAAAATCGATAGACGTTGATATGGCAAAGACAGACATTACAATACCAATGGATATGATGGCTAAAAACGAGACAGAAAGCAGTGAAACCAGGTATTTTGACAACAAAAACTCAGCTCTGGAGACGCGGCCAACCAGCATCAGCTTTAACGTCCCATTCTCCTTCTCTCCGGACACCGCATCGAAGGACATCAATAAGGCCGCAAGGCTCAGTATCCAGAGGAATATTATTGAAACGTCCAGTTTAGAGAAAACAGAAATGTAAGGATTGTTGTTGTAGATATTAGTCGCTTCGTACTGTATCCGAGGAGGTGAGATTTGCACCGTATTGCCCACGTCAAGTTCAACGCCCTGACTCACTATTGACATTACCTGAGGTGGTTTAATGGCCTTAGGGGTAAGCATTGAATAGACCTTTGTCTTTCGGATACTCTCCTGGTTTGCCTTTATATCGGCATAGTATGCGTCAAGGCGTCGTTTATACTCAGAGACATCCACGGTTACCACAAGAATCGTTAAAAGGACCACTGCAACGGTCAGTATCTGGAACCGAAGTTCCAGAAAACCGCTCACTATCTCTTTTTTTATTAATGTCCACATTTGTAAGACCTCCTTCATTTTAGATTTGTGCCTTTCACGAAATTCGCAACCTTCTGCTTATCTTCGTGTTAGGACTACACCTCTTCTCTTGTTGCCCTCCTGCAATCTAATTCCCTGTTATAAAAGGTCTTAAACTGACCAGTTTGTGCCTTTTTGTCAATTTTTTCGCCCTTTGAACACGGGTGGAGGGCAATTTTAGAAACCTTTCAATTTCGTGAAAGCATCTGCCTTTGCATTTCAGAAAATCATGCTACTTTTCTTGCTATCGAAACTTGGAAAGCTTAGATTTTTACCTCCTCCCTTTTTCGGATCTTTTTGTAATAGAACCGGAATTCTTACCTTTCACAAAATTAGCAGGAGGTTCTTCTATGAGATCTCAAACAAGGCTCATATCAGCTGAGAAATTCACAGGGGAGAGACTTCAAAAGTACACATCTCTCTTTTCTCAAATCAACACACAGCCCTTAAAAGGCTCAGTCTCTAAGGTAGGACGACCGCCGGTCTCGCCACCCTCTTTATTGAGAGCCTTGATATACAAGAACATCCGTTGCTTTCCTTCTTTAACAGAACTTGTTATCGAACTTAAGGAAAATCCCGCCATAGCCCAGAGGTGTGGCTTCGACATCAGGTTTAATCTTCCCAACGTACAGAGATTCTCCACCTTCCTTAGAAATACCCCTAATTCCTTACTTCAGCAAATAAGATGTGACCTCCTGTTGCAGTTGGTGGAGTTGAAGGAGATATCCGGAGAATACCTGGCTACCGATTCCTGCCCTATTAAGGCAAATGTGAAAGAGAACAACCTCAAGACAGTAGTCAAAGATCGTTTCGACAAGACTAAACGCCCAAAGGGCGACCCAGAGTCTCGACTGGGGGTCATTATTACTTTCCCTAATCCAAACAAGAAGAAGATCGCCTACTTCTGGGGTTATCGCAATCATATAATCTCCGATGCCATTTCTGAATTGCCTGTGGCAGAGATAACAAAACCGGCCAATGTGTCTGAAACTGCCATTTTTATCCCGCAGTGTAAAGACCTACAGAAAACTTTCCACTTCCCTATCAAGGCAATAACCGCTGATTCTCTCTTGGATTCAGGCACTATTATCGAATTCATTGCTAAGGAGCTTAAGGCTAAGCCCGTTATTGCCAGAAACCCCAGAGCAAACAATGGGACAAACGTCACTGTTTCATCAAAGGGTATCCCTATTTGCGCAGCTGGCTTTGAAATGCTCTCCAGAGGTAAGTTCAGGGATAAAAAGCAGAATCGAATACGCCATAAGTTTATCTGTCCGATCAAAGGCTCCAAGAAATTCGCCAAACAACACCCTTATTGCCCCTGGATGCACCCAAAGTTTGTTGACGGTAACGGATGTATGACCTATCTCAGAGTAGATGTCGATGAATCCATTCGGAGAAGTATTGATTATGGCAGCCAGGAGTTCAAAAAGATCTACAATCTAAGGACAGCAGCCGAAAGAATCTTCTCTCGTCTGTTAACGATCTCTATGCAAGAACCAACTGTTAGAGGACTCAATGCTACTGCAAACGTGTGTACAATCGCCCATATCACCGTACTTGCTGTGGCCTTAACTGCTGTTAGAAATGGACAAAGGGACAAGATTAGATTTGTCAAATCCCTTATCCCAAGTCTATAATTTCGTGAAGCCCTATTGGATCTCTAATTTAGCAAGTCTTCTATTTATAGACTTATTCCGCTTTTTTTCTCCTTCCTTTTCTTTGTTTGCCCAAAGAAAAGGAAGCAAAAGAAAGGGCAGCCCAAAGCCTTTGCCTAAAACCGTCAGCGGCTCAGGCTTAAGCCCACTTTCCCCTCATTCCCCTTTCGGTCTCTTCAAGATGATGGATTCACATAATAACCCCCTTGCAATATCTGTGCCATCTCTGCTGTCCAAATAAAAAAGCCACTCTTAAGTTCCTGAGTGGCTGATTGTGTTGATCTTAGGCCAGCCTTTCGGATTCCTCTCCGCCTTCAAGACGGCCAGAAGGTGTCAGATCATTAGACAGTAAATCTCAACTTGCTTGATGACTTGATCTACTTATTACAAAGCATATCAAATACTTACCGAACTGTCCAATCCTTTGACAGTTAGGTGTCGAACAATTGGACAGGGTTCATTTCTCTACTTGATCCCATAAGCCTGGATCTTGGTGATAAGCGTCTGGCGGCTTATGCCCAGTCTCCTGGCCGCCCTGGTTCGGTTACCCCCCTCCTCCGCAAGCACCCTGAGGATAGTCCGTCTCTCTACATCACTGAGCATCTCTGCTAAGTTCATCTGCCCTCTCTTGCCCCCGGATTCCCGAACACCCTGGATTCTGAGAGGCAGATGCTCTGCCTTTATCACATCCTCCTCGGCCATAAGCACGCTGTTATGAATGGTGTTCTCCAACTCCCGCACATTGCCCGGCCAATTGTAACTCTTCAGCAACTCCATTGCCTCCTGGGCAATGCCGACTACCGATGTGCCCAGCGTCCGATTAAACCTGGGGATGAAATAGTCAACCAGTGCCGGGATATCTTCCTTCCGGTCCCGTAAGGGGGGCAGACGGATGGGGAAGACATTCAGCCGGTAGTAAAGCTCTTCCATAAACTTACCGGCCTTCACCTCCTCTAAAGGGTCCCGGCTAGTGGCGCATATTATCCTCACGTCCACTGGAAGGGTGCCGCTGCCGCCTATGCGAGTGATCTCCCTCTCCTGCAGCACCCGCAGAAGCTTGGGTTGAGCCTGGGGAGAAAGCTTACAGATCTCATCTAAGAAGAGGGTGCCGCCATCTGCCTCCTCGAACCTGCCGGTCCTTCTGGAGCTGGCACCGGTGTAGGCCCCCTTCTCATGCCCGAACAGCTCATCTTCCACCAGGCTTTCAGGAATGGCAGCGCAGTTTATGGCAACAAATCTCCCGTTCTTTCTGGGACCGTGATGATGGATGCTGCGGGCCACAAGCTCCTTGCCCGTGCCAGTCTCACCGATAATAAACACCGTGGTATCTTTTCCCATCACCCTCCTGACCAGCTCCAGCACCTGCTTCATCGGGGCACTGTCACCGATGATGTTGCTGAAGCTGTAGCGGTCGGCCAGTTGGTCCTCAAGTCTCTCCACTCGATCCTCCAACTCGGCAACCTTAAGCGCCTTTTGTATCCGGAGCAGAAGGTCGTCATTTCGGAAGGGCTTGGTGATGTAGTCAAAAGCACCCTTTCGCATCGCCTCCACCGCCGACTCTATGCTCCCGTAAGCGGTGATGAAGATCACCTTGCAGCCGGGTAAAAACCTGTGAATCTGGCTCATCGCCTCGATACCATTTATGTCGGGCATAGCCAGGTCCATCAGGACAACCTGGGGCCAGAAATCCTCGGCGGCGCGGACAGCGGTGCGGCCACAGTCGGCCTCTTTTACATCATAGCCCCGATCCTGCAGGAAGGCCACCACTACCCTGCGGATCTTCTCCTCATCGTCGGCTATCAGTATTCTGTTCATAGACTTCTCCGCAGAGGTCGATTATTTAACTGGTCAATTAGGCGAATAGTCGATCAGCCGGCCACTGCACTCAGAGCTCCACCCTTACGGTGGTTCCCCGTCCGGGCTGGCTCTCTATGTCCATCTCTCCTCCGTGGCTGCGAACTATGGAGTAGGATATGGGCAGGCCCAGTCCGGTACCCTCAGGCTTGGTGCTGTAGAAAGGGTCGAAGGCTCTCTCCAATTGCTCAGGGGACATACCGATGCCGGTGTCAGTGAACTCTATCCGGAACCTGTGGCCACCTGGAGTGGCGAAAAGCTTCCGCTCGGAGCGAGAGAATTCTATTCTCAACCGGCCTCCCCGGGGCATTGCCTGGATGCTGTTCATTATTATATTGAGGAAGACCTGCCTCAACTGGGCCGGGTCGGCCTCTATCCGATCATCTCCAGCAGAGAAATCTGATTCCACCTCCACCCCGCTCTTTTTGGCGGTGCTACGGGCCAGCAGAATAGTCTGCTCTAAAAGTCCCCTCAGACTGATGCGCTCCTTCTTCGGTTGGGCCGGGCGAGCAAAGGAGAGAAGTCCTTCGATAATCCGGTTGATCCTGTCTACCTCCTCCAGCAGCCCATCGACGATCTTTCTCTTCCGGTGGTCAGGGGGGAACTCTTCGCTCAGGTATTGAATAGAGCTGGATATGGCCGCCAGGGGGTTGCGGATCTCGTGGGCAGCCCCGGCGGCAAGCTGCCCGGTGGTGGCCAGTCTCTCTGCCCGATAAAGCCTCCGCAGACGAACCCGCTGCTGCTGGTAAAGCAGTGCATTCTCCAGCGCCAGACCAATATGAAAACAGAAACGCCTCAAGACCCCCTCATCGGCAACAGGTGTCTCTGACCGGGTCCGGACAAAGGCAAACCCCACCAACCGGTTCATAGCACTGAAGGGCAGACAGAGGTCGACGTCGAGTTGCTCCAGAATTTGCCTCTCATACCGGTCGAGATACTCCACTATCTCCCGATCCCTGTGCACCCAGAGTGCCGTCTGGTTGGTCTTCAGCCATCCGACCAGCCGTCCTGGGCGTTCAAAGACAAGCTGCCCTACCTCGGAATCCTGGTAGCCTATCTTTACGCCCAGCGCAAATCTCTCCTCATCGGGGTCTCTCAAGAAAAGCGCCACTGCGGGGGCATCGATAGTCTCGGATATATGTGCCGCTATGGTATTCTGCAGTTGAACCGGGTCGGTAACCAGCTCCAGAGAGCGCATCACCCGGACCAAATACTTAGTCGGGTCTAAAAGGGGCTTTTGCGACGGGCGGGAGGGGAACAGGGAACCTGTCTCCAGGTAGAGTACCAGAGCGGCCGAGCCGACCCCGAGCATCAGGGCAATAGCCCAGCCCGGCAGGGAGGTGGGATCTATCCAGAGCTTCACCAGCTCCCTTGTCAGAGCAAATACCGCTATGGCTGCCAGGGAAGCTATTAGTAGACTCCTGCGATAACTGCTGGCTCGGTGTCTGAACATAGCTGTCTCCTCAAGAAGACATTGGGCATTGCTGAGTGGTAAGATTCTGTAGGTCTATCGGCGTCTGGAGACGCTTCCTACGGGAGAACGGAGAGGGAGAAAAAGCTTCTTACTTCCTCCGGAAGAGGATTCTTCACCTCCGATATAAACACGGGAAAAAGCCCTGTTAAATACAATGGGGATCTTGCCTCTGAAAATATGGCAACTCACTACTTCCTCCTCTGCATCGTAGATCATTAGCTAAAGATATTTAACAGGGCAACCCCCTACACTACGGCTTGGTAAACTCTGGGGGCTCCTTGGGGCTCTCGCCACTCACCAATCCATCTCTCATCCCGGTTCCAGCTCGGCGTATCTGACCAGGAGCCGTTTTTCACCCACGGTGTCAAAATAGACGGCCAGTTTGGTGTTCTCACCGAAACCGGTTTTGCTGAGGATCTTACCCCTTCCCCATTGGGGATGGATAACCCAACTGCCAACCTGGAAACCAGGAAGTTCTTCGGTCATAAGGGTCTTCCACTGCTGTTGAAGCCCCACCCGCTGGAGCAGGTGCGATGGGATCTCTTTTATAAACCTGGACTCTACAGCATACATAGCGGAGTTGTAACGGTGACGGTCGTAGGCGAAGGAGAGGAAGACCTTCTCCTTGGCTCTGGTTATGCCTACATAGAAAAGCCGCCGCTCCTCCTCCAGCTCATCCAGACTCTCCACAGAGCGAGAAAGCGGGAAAAGCCCCTCTTCTAAGCCAGCGATAAAAACTATCGGGAACTCCAGCCCTTTGGCACAGTGCAGGGTCATCAGGGTGACCGCATCCCGGCTTTCGTCCCAGCGGTCTATGTCCGTTAAAAGCGACACCTCCGCCAGAAAAGCATCAAGGGAGCTATCCGGGGAGCGTTCCACGAATTCTGTGATCCCGGAGAGAAGTTCCTGAATATTATCTGCCCTGATCTGGGCCTCCAGTGTCCCTTCCCGTCTCAGCTCCTGTAGATAACCGATTCTCTCCACCAATTCCGCTGCCAGCCGGTCTGCTGGGGTAGTCTCCTTGGCCTTGGCAAAGGAGTCGATCAGTTCGGCGAAATCTTTAAGCCGCTTCTTGGTCGCTGCCGAAATTCCCTCTATCTGCTCGGCCTGCATCAGGGCCTGAAGCAGAGAGATGCCTGCCCCAGTGGCAAACTCCTCCACTTTGCCCACGGTGATCTGGCCGATACCCCGGCGAGGAACGTTGATGATGCGGTTCAGGCTCACCGAATCCCTGGGGTTACAGATCAGCTTCAGATAGGCCAAGATGTCCTTCACCTCTTTGCGTTCATAGAACCGCAGGCCGCCAACTATAGTATAAGGGAGACCCCTTCGTCTGAGCCCGTCTTCTAAGGCCCGTGACTGGGCGTTGGTGCGGTAAAGGATGACAAAATCGTTTAATGAGCGACCGTTGCGACCCCTCTCCTCCAGGATAGTCTCCACAATCCGCTCGGCCTCATCCCTTTCGTCCGCACATTCAAAAATGGTGAGCTTATCCCCCTTTGCCTTCTGGGTCCAGAGGGTTTTACCTTTTCGCCCCAGGTTGTTTTTCACCACTGCGCTGGCCGCCTCCAAGATCCTTTTGGTGGAACGGTAGTTCTGCTCCAGTCGGATCACCTTTGCCTCTGGATAGTCTCGCTCAAAATCAAGGATATTGCGGATATCTGCCCCTCTCCACCCGTAGATGCTCTGATCGTCATCGCCCACTACGCAAAGATTTCTGTGCCTGGAGGCCAACTGCTTCACCAGCACATATTGAGCATGGTTGGTGTCCTGGTATTCATCTACCAGAATGAACTGAAAGCGTTGCTGGTATTTCTCTAAGACGGAGGGATTCGAGTCAAATAGCATCGCTGTTTTCATCAACAGGTCATCAAAATCTAAGGCGTTGTTCGCTGCCAACCCCTTCTGGTACTCCTGGTAGATGCGGGCGATGTTCTGCTCAAAGAAGTTTCCGCTCAATTGGGTAAATCCTTGCGGGCTGATCAAAGAATTTTTGGCCCAGCTTATCTTAGACAGCACCATCTTGGGAGAGAACTGCTCCCTGGAGAGCTTGAGCTTCTCCAGCGCCTTCTTCACTACTGTTAACTGGTCATCGGTGTCATAGATGACAAAATTGGGGTCAACTCCAGCGCTGCCTGCCTCTCTTCTGAGGATGCGGGCACAGATGGAGTGAAAGGTGCTAATCCACATATTCAGGCTTGCAGTGCCCACTAATTGCTCTATCCTCTGCTTCATCTCCTGGGCGGCTTTGTTAGTGAACGTAACTGCCAGGATTTTCCGAGGACTTATCCTTAGCTCTCTTACCAAGTAAGCGACCTTGTAAGTGAGCACCCTGGTCTTGCCACTGCCGGCGCCAGCCAGAATCAACAGGGGACCGTAGGCTTGCTGGACAGCCTCCCTCTGGACAGGGTTCAAATCGGTCAGAATGGAACCGGCCTTTTTATATCCTTTAGAGGTGTAACTGCTCTGTCTTCTTTTCTCCCTCATTTCTCCTTGCTGTGTGTCCTTTCTCTGCTGGAGACCTCTCTCATTACTCTCAGTTAAGAGTGAACCTTCACGAAAATATTGCAATCGAGACATAAGCGACGGAGCTTCTTTATCTTACTCGCCCATCTGTCCCTTCTCTTTATAACAAAAGGGACCAAAAGAAGCGCGCTTTCCGTAGGGGTAGGGAAGAGGTAGGGTGGAATGGCTGAGGCCATAAGCTCTCGATACAGCAGAATGTGGCTTTGTTTCTTCTGGCCGCTGACGGAAAGCGCAATCTCCCCCACCCGACCTCCAGGATTGCTCCGACGGTACTATGCTCTGACGGCTTAGGGATAGATTTTGCACGCTATTTGTGAAGCTTGGGTTAAGGCTTGACTTGTTAGGAAAATATAGATATATTAACCCAGATTCGGAAAACTTATGAAGAATAAGAAAGAGATATCGTCACCAAAGGGACTTCAAGCAAACGGCCAGTCTTATATGATACAAACATTTTGTCCATATCGGCACAGACAAGAGGCGATGTATCAAAAGGCGTTTTCAACCGCAAAGTTCGCCAAGAGGTCGCAAAGACCGCAAAGGGGTAATTATATATTTATAAAAACGTTGCCTGTCTTGTGCCATCGTTGCCTTCTCTGCTGTTATCTTAGACAACTGACTTTTGATACATCCCCGAGATGTGGTTTTAAACTTATGGAGTCGGGCCTTGGTTTTATTTTACACAGGTGCAGATTTCGTC
>Ga0164318_10005287_pt1 | contig 12472 bp, 10 predicted proteins | sample GuaBasSedimGuay9_FD_113734 | JGI IMG/M metagenome (GOLD analysis project Ga0164318, IMG submission 113734) | Subseafloor sediment microbial communities from Guaymas Basin, Gulf of California, Mexico - Guay9, Core 4571-4, 0-3 cm | ecosystem: Environmental > Aquatic > Marine > Hydrothermal vents... | reverse complement strand
TACCCCTTCACTCATAAATACTATCCTTGGGGGAGCCTTAATCTTTATTGCCTACGAGGGTTTTGAGTTAATTGCTACAAGTGCAGAGGAACTTAATGAGCCTGAGAAGAATATAAAAATAGCTATATTTCTGAGCATAATAATTGTATCAATCGTATACATGCTGTCAGTGATCGTTAGTCTAAGTGTTGTAAATGTAACGGAATTTTCATCTAGTGAAGCGCCTTTAGTTATTGCAGCGGAGAAATTTTTAGGCCCACTCGGTGGCATTATGATGGGAATTGGTGCTGTGTTATCTACAAGCAGTGCACTTAACGCAAGCATTTATGGATCTTCGCGAATTCTATATTCACTAGCAAGAGATGGCGGCGCACCTAAAAAATTAGCAGAAATAAACAATCGCACAAATATACCACAATATAGTGTATTATTCACAGCTATGTTGGCAACAATTTTAGCAACACTTGGTGTTGTAGAAGAAGTTTCAGCACTTTCAAGTATGTTCTTTTTAATGATATTCCTTATGGTAAACCTTACTAGTATAAAACTAACAAGGGAAGCAGTAATAAGAGTAAACTATGCTATCAGTTTAATAGCGATAATTATGGTAACAATACCAATAGGGTTTATCCTAGCATATTTGATGACTCCACTTTTATGGGCAATGTTATTTGTTTCACTTATTATCGCATTCGTTATATCATCGATTATTTTGAAGCACTCAGAACGCAGTACAGTAATGGCAACTACACTGCCAGTAGGAAATCAACCCGTATCCAATCCTGCGGAGACTCTATAATTGATGTTAATGCACCTTCAAAAAGTTTAATATCCTCTTTCATTTTACCTGCGAACTCTGATGGCCAAACACCAACGAGAACTAGCGCACCAGTCTCTGTTTTAAAAAACATAAATCCAATTCGTGATTCATCTTTAAAAACACCCAACAACACATAAATTTTGTTTATGTCAATTTCGTTATCGTCTATATCAATTACGCGCTTTACGGATTTTGCAGCTTGATAATGCTCGTATTTCCTAATATTTTCAGCAATTTCATCAATAAATGCTTGACGCAAATATAGCACACGACTGGTTTTTGAAAAATCTGTAAAATCTAATGTGAATTCGCCGTATTTATCCTCAAGAGTTAACTTCCAGACAGATGTTTCATTTTTTGATTGTGATTTCATCTAAAATATTCTCCTTGGATTGTTTATTATGCTCTAAATGTATTTCTCTAACTTTAAGGAATAATGATTGTTTAATAAATCTTTCATAGGGTTATAACTTTAATTTGAGAAAGCTATAATAAGCAAGAATTCGGCGCCTATATGTTGCATACTTTGAAATACTCATGACTGTGGAAAAAGAGAGATAATTAGACCTAAGTGATTCATTCGGCTCTTGAAAAGCTAGGAAGTATTTGTATTACATATATCCAAATCTGCGTTTTAATTCATCAGACATCATACTTGGATTCCATGGAGGATCAAATGTTAATTCTACCACAACATCTTTAGCGCCTAGAGAACGGATTGCAGCCTCAACTTGTTGTACAAACATTGCTTGTAGAGGGCATCCAATAGCTGTTAGGGTCATTTTCACATATACTTTATCATCATCTTCAATTTTAATATCATATATAAGACCTAAATCAACTATATTAGCACCAACTTCCCAGTCATATACTTTTTTCAATGCCTCTATAATTTGTTCCTTTGTCAACAAAATACTCACCTTATTCATTTTACTTTTTATGACCCGAGTCAAGTAAATGTGACTTGACTATGTTAACTTAAAAATTTTACCACCTTATAAAATTAACTATGTTATACAAAATGAGTTATTATCCTAATAAAACACAAAACAAAAAGAGTGAAATGAGTAGGTTTAGATTAGATCGTACCCATTCCGAACATAAACAGCAAATACAACGCATAAGCAGTTCCAACAACAGATAATATTGAAATCGCCCAATCAAAAACTGAAAAATGTATTTTCCATGGATACTTAACTTTAGTAGCACCGAATCCACGTATTTGGACTGTCAAGCTCAAACGATCTACATAAGAGATTATTCTCCTTGTAAATGGGTTAACGATTGGAGCTGCCATTTTGAAGAGTTTAACAGGATTTTTCGTTTTTAGTTTCCATCCCCGCAACGACTGAGCTAGAGACGTCAAATAGAACTCTCGCCAAATCTCTGGAACAAACTTTAGTGCAACTATGAGAATGTAAATTACTTGTGATGGAATTTTTATGCAAGTAAGCGATTTTATCAAATCATTTAGTGATGTCGAGTATATAAATGTAAAAGTCAATGCCATTACGATTACAATACGGAAAATATATGCTAACGCCCAATGAAATCCACCATATATGAGAGTTAATGGCCCTATTTGGTAACCAAAGATGTAATATGGCCCAAGCTGAAATAGAACTTTTCCTGCAAGCTCACCTAGTACGGCAAAGGCTTCTTCACCCTGAGTCAAACCCAATATGCTAGCTTCAATAAAACGATATGCCCCGAAGGGTATCGATAGAAGCATCCATTTTGGTGGCGTCTTTGAAACAATGTATATTATTGCTGCAATGAGTGCAAGAATCGCTAAATATCGTAAGTCCCAATACAAGCTAATGAGTGTAAACATACACACAAGCATAATTGTTTTTGCTAATGGATTCATACGGTGGATAGGTGTGTTTCGGGGGGCATATTCAAACATTACTGGCATTACTCATCACCACTCTCTTCTTCATTTTTTTCTTCTTTATGTTCCTCAATACCACCGCTACTAGAGCGGGCTTCAAAATCGAAAAGTTCCAAAAATTCATCAACTTTATATACAGTTGTTGGAATTTCTAATTCTTCAAGAGCGTATGCAAGCTGTGTTATTTGAGGGGGCTTTATGTATGCGCTCTTGAGAATATCAACTTGAGAAAACACTTGTCTAGGTGTCCCATCAAGAAGTATTTCTCCATCATTCATAACAACAACACGATCTGCATTTTCATAAACAAGCTTCATGTCATGGGTAATGAATATAATAGTGTATCCACGATTTCTTAGTTCCTTGAAGATATTCATCAATGTAATAGAGCTCTTTCTATCAAGCCCTGACGTAGGTTCATCTACTATTAGAACTTTTGGTTTTAAAACAAGGACGCTTGCAAGTGCGACTAATGTTTTCATATCTTTCGTCAGATCAATAATTTGCTTCTTTGTTATTTTTATTCCGAGCATATTAATGACTTCTTCAGCGCGTTTTTTGATTTCTGCTGGCTTGAGTCCTTGCATCTTCAATGCGAAGACAATTTCCTCATAGACATTTGCGCTGAAAAGCTGCATATCTGGGTTCTGAAAAACATAATTTATATGAGTAATCAACTTGGTTGTGTCTGTATTAACAGCATCTATCCCATCGACAATTATTGTTGCGTCATTATTAGTTGGTTTTAATGCACCAGAGAGGGTCAATGCTAAAGTACTTTTTCCAGATCCGTTTTGACCAATAAATGCAACTAATTCTCCTTTGTGAATTGTTAAACTAACTCCCTTGAGAGCAACTGTTCCGTTAGGATACTGAAACCAAACATTATGTGCTACTACAATTGGCTCACGTTCAATATATTTACTTGCTGCTATCTCCTCTTTAAATAGTTCTTTGTGAGTTTCAATCTTTTCTGCATTCAGTTTTATTTTTCCTTCGTTAATGAGCTTTCTAATACCCTCAGCAGCCTCTTGGATTGTCACAGGAATTCTTAATTTTTCACCAATACGAGAAGATATTTTCTTAAACAGTTCTGCAATTTGTGGTACTCCAATACCAAGCTCTTCTAAATAACCTGTAGCAAGAGCATCAGAAGGGGGTCCATCGAAAATGATTTCACCATCTTTCATAATAATTGACCGTGTAGATAATTGAATAACCTCTTCTAAATCAGATCCAGATTCAGCAATCACACAAGCAATATTATATTTTCTGTTAAGTTCTTTAATCGATGACAAAACCTCACTTTTTCCAATAGGATCTAACATTGAAATAGGTTCATCCAATACTATAAGCCTAGGCCTCATGGCTAGTATCCCTGCTAATGCCACTCTCTGTTGCTGACCACCAGATAGTTCTCTAGGATGTTTGTCTTCCAGTCCATTAAGTCTTAAGGCTTTAATGGCATACTTTGTACGTTCTTCAATTTCATCAAAAGGCAACCCTAAGTTAATTGGACCAAAAGCAACATCATCTTCAACTGTAAGATTAAAAATTTGTGTGGATGGGTTATCTAGCACCATTCCAATATAACGCGATAATGTTAAAATATCGTTTTTTCGCGTATTCATAGTCCCAGTCACTATGACATCGCCCTCTAACCGTCCTGGAAAATGATAAGGAATCACACCATTGAAACTGCGCAACAATGTCGTCTTTCCTGCTCCTAATGGGCCAATAACCGATATGAATTCGCCTTCTCGAATTTTTAAATTTATATTCTTCAACACTTGCTGCTTTCGATGAAGGTATGTAAAGGAAAGATTATTTACTTCTACGATACATTCACTCATTCCAAACACCTTTTTTATACCGCAACATTTTAGACTTTTTTTGTTATGTCAAGTATAGATTTCTATTTATAAAAGATTCTATAAAGTTTATAGCAAAAATAGATAAGTTATCACAAAAAATGGAAATTATATAAAAAGTGTAGAGAATTGTGTTTTATACATTTTAGGAGGTTATTCTACCTCCATTAGAGATGTACGAGAGTAGTAAACTGACTCACCAATAACTGCACCAATCAGTACAAAAACTATGGTTGTTGGGTACCATGTTGAGAATGCAAAAGTAATGTAACCAATAAATGCTTCCCATGGGTTCAATGTAAATGCATAGACAAATATCCAGCCAATTACGTGCAATACCACCATTTCAATTAGTCCAATTATGAAGTATACAAGTCTCATTGCACCACTCGCACCTTTACCGAGCTTTCTGACAAGTAACCAGTAAATGTACGATGCCAGAGACCAAACACCTGCGTCAATCCATGCAATTTCAGGAATTAAGAGGGGTGTAGCTAACCAAGCTGCGCCACCAATAGCATATCTTACGAAGAATCCAAAGAATATACCCAAAAAGCATACTATAGGACCAAAGTATGTAGCTGAGAACGAAGTTATTAATGCGGGAACGTCTACGTTGATTCCAGTTAGAATACCACCAACTGCATATACTGCGCCGACTATTGCTGCAGCAGTCAGTATGTACGGAGAAAATGGTTTGTATTCAATATCAGGTGTATATTTGCCTGGTGGTGCTAGCCATTCTTGATTTTCAGCAAACAAAAGCATTGCAATAAGGCCAGGAATAAGGTACATTAGTGCAGAGACTACATAACTCAATGCAAGCCTTGATGCTGAAAAACTTGGCCCTAGCCAGTCAGACCATGGCTGGGCCACAATTGCAACGATAATACCGACAACATAGCTTCCAACCATCGCCATTAACATAGTTGCTTCTTTTCCTTTAGCACCTAAAAAGCTCATATTCTTTCTACCTCACAATTTTTTATTTTTTCATTTTTTTGATTACATTATTACCTTATTACCTTTATTCTCAAAAACAACTATAAAAAGATTATATTAGAAAACATTTAATTTTATAGCTATTTTTTTAGTCTTTACGGTTTTTCAATTTAAAAAAATTAAAAGTTGTGAGAAAATCTAAAACATATAGCAATTTTCAAAAATTTTAATGCACGATAACAGACTTTACTTTTTTTGATTTTCTTTAGAGAAATTATGATTTTTCATGGCCTATTCTTATTAAAAAAATAAATAATATTTAATAAGCGATGTTTTGTAGGTATCTCAAAAGCTTTGAGTGGGAAGTATATGCAATTTAATGTTGGTAAAATAATAAGAACTGGGCATATTCTTAATCGTAGAACCAAGCGTGTTGTAATTGTAGCAATGGATCATGGCTCATTTGCAGGTCCTATGAAAGGAATTGAGAAACCAGGGGAAACAATAAAGAAAGTAATTGATGGTGGAGCAGATGCCATGCTTCTTCCACCTGGAATTGTAAGTAAATTTGCTGATATAATTTCAGGAAATATTGGCGTTATTATGAGAATTGATGGTGGTAGCACAATATACTCACCAGAGACAGATAGGCCAAAGAGTAAAATAATTTGCTCTGTCGAAAGAGCAGTAAAATTAGGTGCAGATGCAATAATCGCAATGGCATGGGTAGGTGCACCCAACGAATCCGAGTTATTGGCACAGTTTGCAAAAATTGCACAAGAAGGTCATGAATATGGACTTCCAGTTTTTGCGGAAACATTACTGATTGGCATGCCAAAAATAGAAAGTGTTTCCGATCCAAAAGCAGTTTCGGTAGCTACACGTGTTGCAGCAGAACTAGGTGCTGACTTTATTAAAACACATTATACAGGTGATCCAGAGACGTTCAAGACTGTTGTAGAAGGAACACCAGCACCATTAGTAATCTTAGGAGGACCTAAGAGAGATACAATTAAAGAAGTGCTCAATGACGTTAAAGGAGCAATAGACGCGGGTGCAATTGGTGTTGCTTTTGGTAGAAATATTTGGCAAGCAGACGATCCGGCAAAAATGGTAAGAGCTATTGCAAAAATTGTTCATGACAGAGCATCTGTCGAAGAGGCTCTAAATGAGCTCAAGTAATGCTACGTATATCATATGTATTTGAGTTATTAGAATAGGGGTGTTAAAAATGGAGTTACCCAAAAAGATGATTGCTACAAAATTATATGGCCCGAATGATTTAAGGCTTGAGGAATTCGACACTCCAACTCCAGGGCCAAGAGATGTTATTATTAAAGTCGAGGTTAATGGGATTTGCCCAAGCGGAAAAGATGCAGTAAGACATGGTAAAAGTTGGGGGCCACCAGGAATGCCAGGATTTCCTGGTCATGAATTTTCTGGTGTTGTTGTAGCAGTGGGCGAGAAAGTTACAAAAATTAAGGTAGGCGACAGGGTTGTCGCAGAGACACAAATAAGATGCGGTGAATGTTACTATTGTCGAATCGGGAAAGCAAATCTTTGTATGCATCGAAAAGGAACTAGTTATTTTGCCTATGCAGAATATCTTAAGACACATGAAAGTGTTACACATAAATTCCCAGAAAATGTATCCTTTGAAGCTGCTGCCTTTACCGAACCATTAGCCTGTGTATTAAATGGCTTTGAAAAATTAAATATGAAAGCTGGAGGAACGACAGTCATTATAGGTTCGGGGCCAATGGGGCTGCTTCACTTACAGATGACGAAGAATGCTGGAGGAAACAAAGTTATTATTAGTGATTTTATAGAAGATAGACTCAAGGTTGCAAAGAAATTAGGTGCCCATGTAACAGTGAATCCGAAAAACGAAGACCTCAAAACTGTAGTAATGGCAGAAACTGATGATATCGGCGCTGATAATGTTGTTGTAACAGTTGCAAGCGTACCTGCCATGGAACAAGCATTAACAATTGTTAGGAAAGGAGGAACTATTCTATACTTTGCAGGAGTTCATAGTGATGAACCAGTCTATGTAAAAATCGATCCTAATATAATACATTATGGTGAAGTAATATTAACGGGCTCTTTCGATAAAACTCCAGAGCAATTTAAGCGTGCACTTGACCTAATTGTTAACGGTACGGTTAACCCAGAGCCATTAATTTCACATAGATTGCCATTAACAAAACTGATGGAAGGATATGACATAGTAGACCGAAGAGAAGGTCTTAAAGTCATGGTATATCCACATAAGAGGGATTAAACTAAAATTATGCTATTTTTTCTTTTTTGAAAGCAATTTGTTTCGCATGAAATAAAAAAAAACTTAAAATATAAAATAAAAGAGATTTGCGATTCATTCTGAAAAGAAATCATCTAAGAAGCCAAATGCTTCGCGATATTTTTTGTAAAGCTTATTATAGAATTCATGTTGTTCCCTTTCTGGAGTGATGGTCTCTTTTATATGTATCATTGCTTGACTGGCTTCTATGAGATTTGAGTACCATCCAATTACTGTACTGGTGAGAATTGTAGCCCCGAGACAACCGGTCTCAACAACATCCAGTATTTTTACTGGTTTGTTTAAAACATCTGCTTTAATTTTGTTCCACAATGAACTTTTTGCTCCACCGCCACTTACTCTAATCTCATTCACTGTAACATTACCTTCTTCGATTCGTTCAATCATCCATCTCAGATGATAAGCAATTCCCTCCATTATTGCTCTCGCCATTTCATTTAGAGTGTGAGTCGTACGTAATCCAATGAAAGCTCCGCTGAGGTGTGGTTTCATAAAGTCTCCTTGCATCGTTGGAATGAATAACAAACCAGCAGCGCCTGCCTTTGACTGTGATGCCCTAAGATTTAATATATTATAAGCATCCATACCAGCAGCCATGCTATATTGTGTGTCATGAATAGCTATTTTATCTCTAAACCATCTGTAAGAGATAGCTAATGGCAAAGATGTGTATGCTAACCATAAATTTTCTATTAGATGCCTGTAGCTTGCAGCATCAGTTTTGTTTTTAGATGAAACTGCAACAATTTCTGTTGTTCCAGCGACATCCATTGCAATACCATCTTCTGTTAACCCAGATCCCAGCACATTACACATGCCATCCCAAGGTCCAACAACTATGGGGGTACCCTCGGGAATCCCAAGTTCTCGTGATATATCTTCAGATAAATAACCAGTCGGCTCTTTGTAGTCATGAGGTTCGCCAAAAAATGAATCTGGAATGTCTAGAAGTTCATTAATCATCTTTACTCTGTCTGGTGATAAAACAAAAGTATCATAAGTCACGCGGCCCGTTAGCTTCATTGCTATGAACTCTTTTGCGTCAATCACTTTCTCTATTTTTTCATACAAATTTGGGTCGTTATCTCTGAGCCATATAAGATTCGAGTAGAATTTCATTTCAACATAGTTCATATTCTTTATCTTGCTAAACAATTCTGGGAGGTAATGTTCTGCACGGGCATCCATATATAAGATAGCAGGTCTTAAAATGGTACCTTTCTTTCCTAAGAAGACAACACTTGTACTTTGTCCAGTTACACCAATGGCTTTAATTGAACTTGGAGGAATATTGGCTTTTAATAAAGCAGACTTCATTCTCTGTTTTACAGCATTCCACCAGTCAATCGGATCTTGTTCCGCCCAGCCACTGGTGTTCGTATAAAGTGGATATTCGCTGTAAGATAGCGATTTAAGACCACCATCTTTATCAAAAACGCCTACTTTACAACCTGTAGTTCCAAGGTCTATACTTAATATATATTCTTGACTCATCAAAGTCACCAGATTATGTGGTTTGTTTTTCTTTTTTTTCAATTATATTTTAATATTCTTAGTCATTAAAAAAAGAAAAAAATGAGCTCAACCTTTAAATATCATATAGCTATTTGATGTGAATAATCAAAAAATATCTGGTGTGTGAACATAAGATGAGTAAAAATGCTTTAATTGCTATACTAGGCTCGGTAATACTACTTGTTTTAGTGTACATACTTCTCCCAGATACTTGGTCAGCAGTATACGCCTCTGGAAACGATTTTTTAGGAGTGGAATATACAACTTTCAAATATCCTATGCTAGGAACAATAGCAGCACTAATAGACGTAGCTTTTAGAAATGATTTCTCACAAATGTATTTAATCATATGGGGCGGTACTGGACTTGCATTAGGGCTTGCGAGAAGAAGCGGCGGTGGCGGGTTTGCAATTGGATTTTACATTGGAATTTACTTAATGATATTTTACTATATAATATTGATACTCAACAACATATACATACTTCCGATTACACTATATGATGAATATGTCTTTATTGCAGGGATTATATATCCAGCGGTTGCAAATGGCATATTCTGTGGGCTTATAGGTGGGATTGGTGGAAAAATCACAAAACCACGGAAGAAGAAGCTAACACCAGTATTTACCGAGAAAATATTAGCATTATTCCCAATAACATGTCCGAATTGCGGTGCTCAATTCTACAGCAATGCAAAATATTGTAGTACATGCGGTGCAGAAATGCCTAAGATGACGATTAAAGGTGCTGAAGCAGCTGCTGAGGGTTCTACACCTTCACAATAATCTTATTTATAATAGTCTTTTTACTTTATTACTCCGTCTTTCACTTTTAATCTATAGGATATTAGTAGTTTAAAGAATATTACTAAATACTAAAATACGATGAAGTAGACAGCAAATTAAAAGTAAATAATAAATATAGTGGTGTTTAAATTGGCAGACTCGGGGTATAATAATCAGTTTTTAAGAGTAAATCTTACAAGTAACACAATAAAAATTGAGGAATTTAAAAAGAGTTGGATTGATGAAATAATTGGAGGCATTGGCTTAGCAACAAAGATAATTACCGAAGAAGTAAATCCAAAGGCAGACCCATTAGGCGAAGAAAATAAAATAGTTTTTGCTGTAGGTCCACTTACTGGTACAGGAACATATATGACTGGAAGACACGTTGTTGCTACAAAATCCCCTCTAACTAATTTTTGGGGGCAATCTGATGCTGGTGGATTTTGGGGAACTAATCTAAAATTTGCTGGATATGACGCTATTGTTATTGAAGGAGTAAGCGACAAACCAGTCTACCTAAATATAAATAATGGTTCTGTAAAAATTGAGGATGCTACGAGTCTATGGGGAAAAGATTCGTTCGAAACAGAACATATACTAAAGAAAAAACATGGAACTAGATGTAAAGTTCTTTCAATAGGCATTGCAGGAGAAAACCTTGTTAAATTTGCATCTATAATGAATGACTTAGGCAGAACAGCTGGAAGACGTGGTCTAGGCGCGGTTATGGGCTCTAAAAAATTAAAAGCAATTGTTATTCAAGGTAGCAAGAAGATAGAAGTACATGATAAGGCAAAGTTAAAAGAATTGAATAAGAAAATGCTATCTATCCTGCGAAGTAAAAACGGCATTCAGTTTCTCTCTAATGGGGGAACTGGTAGGGATCTATCATTCTTACTGAGCGTCAAAGATTTACCTCTAAAAAATTGGATGCAAGATGATTGGCCAATGGAGAATGCAAAGAAAATAAGTGGAATTACAATGAAAGAGAAAGGTTATTTTATTAAACAACGAGCTTGTTTTAGCTGCCCTGTTGCATGTGAAACAGTAGTAAAGATTGATGAGGGAGACTTCAAAGCAGAGCTTCAGAAAGGGCCAGAATATGAAACACTTGCAGCTTTAGGCAGTATGAATCTAATAGATTCTGTAGAGAGTCTAATCAAAGCAAATGAGTTATGTAACAGATTCGGCATTGATACAATCACTACAGGGTCACTCATTGCAGCCATAAATGAGCTACATGAGAAAGGAATATTGCGCAACATTGAAGAACTCGAACTAGGTTGGAACAACCCCAAAGCTGTTTTAACATTGATAGAAAAGATAGCAAAACGTGATGGCTTTGGAAATATTATTGCAGATGGTCCTAAGAGAATTATTAAAACTCTTGGAGAAAAAGCAAAAGAGTGCTTCACTTTTGTTAAAAATGATGCAATTCCAATGCATGATCCACGAACATACATAGGCATGGGTCTAAAATATGTAATAAGTCCATATGGGCCAGACCATACACGTGCTGATGCTGGATTTTTGTTTTATGGCAATCCAGAATTAGGTATTCCACAACTAACAGATCCAACACCATATGATGTTGCAAAAGCAGTTGTAGTTACTGAAAACTTTAGCGAGGTAATAGAAACAATGATATTCTGCGCATTTGCTTTTGAATCATGGGCAGGACAGCTACCACCATCGTTTGTTCCAGAATTTTATTATGCAGTAACAGGAATTGAAAAAACTCTGGATGACCTTCTAAAGATTGGTGAAAGGATTATTACATTAAAACGAAATTTCAATCTAAAAATCGGCATTAAGCGTGAGGATGAAACGCTACCAAAACGATTTAGAGAGATACCTCGCTATGTTAATAACACACCAAAAACAATTAATGTAGACGAGTTTGTGGACGCATACTACTCAATTCGTGGATGGAAGAAGCCATATTGACGTAGATTGAGTAGATAATAAATCTCTTAATCTATTTGGTGAGATTATTTTTTCACTCACTTTTCTACTCATTACTCACCTTATGATGCGATTAAATGAGATGAACGTATATATATGCGTACGGTGGCTCTCCTGCTTAAGATAACCGACTTTGGTGCCATGGCTCAAGGCCAACTTATCGACAAGTCGGGGAGAGCCGCCAAGTTTTTTATTAAGAGTTTTCGTGAGATGCTGCGAGCTCTAAATAGAGAGATGGCTACGAACTGCACGCGTATACACACATATAGAGCGTGGTTCATCTATAAAAAATAATCTATGCCTTATCTAATAATGCAATATTGTATTATCAGAGATTTTTTATAGGAGTACTTT
>Ga0164318_10005285_pt1 | contig 12474 bp, 12 predicted proteins | sample GuaBasSedimGuay9_FD_113734 | JGI IMG/M metagenome (GOLD analysis project Ga0164318, IMG submission 113734) | Subseafloor sediment microbial communities from Guaymas Basin, Gulf of California, Mexico - Guay9, Core 4571-4, 0-3 cm | ecosystem: Environmental > Aquatic > Marine > Hydrothermal vents... | reverse complement strand
CATCTTTGAACCTCCTCGTTCTTTTTTATCAGTCGAGTTTTTCAGCACCATCCTCAGATTATAACCCGAACGGGATGAATTTTATTTTTTTGGTTCTTGTGATACTTTTTTTTCGATTTTGTGCGGTTTTGAGTGAATTTTTATCGAAAGATTGATCTTTTACTGATCGATATGTTATTATTATGGTGCTATGAGTGGATCAAAAAAGAGCGAAATTTTAAGAAATCTGATCGATTTTATAAAAAAAGAGGGCGGAATTTCGGTCAGTGTTGCCTCCGAGTTGTTCGGAATATCCGAAGTAACGGCGAGGAGATATCTGAACGAAATATCACAGATGGAATCTCTACCTTTGAGAAGGGTGCGTGGTGGAATAGTTCTGGAAACTGGGAAAGGATCGATCGAATTCATGTTCGATACGAAGCTCTCGATCAATGAGAATGAGAAGAAGAGGATCGCCAAAAGAGCGGCGGAATTCGTCGACGATGGTGACAGCATTCTGATAGATTCCGGAACCACCGCTTTCTATCTCGCAAGGTATTTGAAGGGTAAGAGAGGGTTGAAGGTCATAACTGTGGATGTGAAGGTGGCTGAGGAATTGGCTAAGAATCCTGATTTTGAAACTTATGTGGTGGGAGGACTTGTCAGACCGGGATATTTCAGTCTTGGAGGAGATCTTGCGGTTGAGATACTGAGAAGGTTCAAGGTGGAGAAAACATTTCTAACCGCGGATGCGGTTGATCCAGATCATGGAATAACAAATTCGTCCATGTTTGAAATGCAGGTGAAGAGAGAAATAGTGGGGGCAGGTAAGAAGGTGATACTGATAGCGGATCACACGAAGATAGGGAAGATTGCCTTCGTCAAAGTTGTGGATTTTGAGAAGATAGATATTTTCATAACCTCGAACGGCGCTCCAAAAGATATGATCACGAGGATAATGGAGAAAGGTGTCGAGGTTATCGTTGTTTAGAGGAGGGATCGAGGTGAGTTGGTTGAAAGATGTATTTGGAACGGAGAAACCGATAATAGGCATGGTGCACTTCCCACCTCTTCCAGGATCCCCACTGTACGATGATTCCAAGGGTATGGATTACATCTACGAATGGATAAGGAAAGATCTGAAGGCTCTACAGGAAGGTGGGATAGATGCGGTCATGTTCTGCAACGAGAACGACAGACCTTATGTCTTCAAATCGGATTTTTCAACCGTTGCGAGCATGTCGAGAATAATAGGACAGGTTCTCGACGAGGTGAAGGTTCCATTCGGTATCGATGTGCTGTGGGATCCATTTGCGGCGATAGCCATAGCCAAAGCGACCGGTGCGAGCTTCATAAGAGAAGTCGTGACTGGTGTATACGTATCTGACATGGGGTTGTGGAACACGAACGTCGGCGAACTCTTCAGGTACAGAAAACTTCTGGATGCGAATGATGTGAAAGTGTTCTTCAACATATCCGCTGAGTTCGCATTCAACCTCGATTCGAGGAGTCTCGATGACATAGCCAAAAGCGTGGTTTTCTCATCCTTGGCAGATGTAATCTTAGTTTCGGGACCAATGACTGGTGAAGCACCGAACGTGGAACACATAAAACTCGTGAAGGAGAAGGTTGATGTTCCGGTGTTTGCAAACACCGGTGTCAAGAAGGAAAATGTCGAGGAAGTTCTGAGAATAGCGGATGGTGCAATAGTTGGAACGAGTTTGAAGAAAGATGGGATAACTTGGAATCCAGTCGATGCGAACAAGGTCAGGGAGTTCATGGAGACAGTCAGGAGGGTTAGAGGGTGAAGGATCTGGTTGTCGGAATAGATGTGGGAACCACCGGGGTGAAGGGAATACTACTTGACAGAAATGGAAGGATACTTCTCGAGAGAAATGAACCTTGCGATTTGCTTTCTCCAAAACCTGGATACGCCGAGGAGGACCCGAAAATTTGGTGGAAGAACGTCTTGAAGATCCTGAAGGAATTCTCCGATTACGGAAAAAGAATCTCCGCGATCGGAATTTCCGGAATGGTTCCAACTTTGATACTCATAGATAAAGATGGGGATCCCATCAGGAATTCCATCCAGCAGAACGACAGCAGAACGGTGGAGGAGATAGATTATTTCAAACGCATTTTGGATGAGGAGGAATTCTTCAAAAAAACGGGTAATACCATAAATCAACAGCTCGTATTTCCCAAATTCTTGTGGCTCAGGAAACATGAACCTGAGAATGTGAGAAAGACCAGGTGGATCATGGGATCATACAACTTCATAAATTTCAAACTCACAGGTGTTCCAAACATAGAGAAGAACTGGGCACTCGAGAGTGGGATGTGGAGAATCCAAGGTGGCTGGGATGATGAGATTCTGAATCTTGCTGGGATCGATCCTTCGCTACTTCCAAGGGTGTATGATCCGTGGGAGATAATAGGAGGATTGAAGGACAATGTTGCGAGAGAAACGAATCTACCGAGTGGTATCCCCGTGGTGGGAGGTTCAGCTGACCACATAGCATCCGCTCTTGGAGTTGGAATGAACAGGGATGGAGACCTCCTGTTGAAGTTTGGAGGAGCCGGGGACATTCTCTACATCACCGAGAAACTGAAACTTTCAAAGAGATTGTTCATAGATTATCACGATGTCCCGGGACAATACGTTCTCAACGGTTGCATGGCATCGAGTGGGAGTATAGTGAAGTGGTTCAAGAACGAATTATCGAGTGGGATGAATTACGATGAGTTGACAAAGATGGCTGAAAAGATTGCAGTTGGGAGCGATGGGTTGGTGCTTTTGCCTTACTTCATAGGTGAGAAAACCCCCATATTCGATCCAAAAGCTCGTGGTGTTCTGTTCGGACTCACGCTTTACCATACCAAGGCTCATCTTTTTCGATCCATCCTCGAGTCCACCGCTTTTGGATTCAAACATCACATCGACGTTCTGAAAGATGAAGGGTTCCAGATAAAAAGAGTCTTCATGTCCAACGGAGGTGCGAAGAACGAACTCTGGAGGAAGATAGTTTCAGATGCGATAGGTTATAGCGCTGTATATATCAAGAACAATCCGGGTTCATCCTTTGGGGTTGCCTTCATCGCTGGAAAGAGCTCTGGATTGTTCTCAGATTGGAGGGAAATAGAGAGGTTCACGGGTGATTCGGAGAAGGTCGAGTTTTCGAAGAGGAACAACGAAATATACGAGAAATACTACAGGATCTACAGGAAAATATACGAAAATCTACGAGATTGTTTCGAGGATCTCTACAAACTTATTCAGGAGGGATGAGTGTGAACTGCAGAAGATTTGAAGATAGCGTCGTCATGGTGACCGGTTCGGCGAGGGGGATAGGGAAAGCCATATCCCTCTCTTTTGCCGAGGAGGGAGCAATTTTGGCTCTCACCGACAAAGATTTTGAGGAGTTGAAAAGGACGCTTGAAGAGGTGAAAAAATTATCACCGAATAGCATGGCGTATGAACTCGATGTGACGAAGGAAGAGATGGTGAAAGAGGTCGTGGAAAGAATAATGAAGGATTTTGGAAGGATAGACGTTCTCGTCAACAACGCGGGCGTTTCCACGATGAACTGGTTCTGGAAGTTGACCGAGGAGGAATGGGATTTCAACATGAACGTTAACGCCAAGGGAGTGTGGCTCGTCTCCAAATACGTCGCACCGAAGATGATGGAGAGAAGGAAGGGAAAGATCGTGAACGTAGCATCCATGGCTGGAAAACTCGGTGCTCCCCTGCTTGCACATTATTCCGCCTCGAAGTTCGCCGTCGTGGGGCTGACTCAGGCGATGGCAAAAGAACTCGCTCCATACGGTATAAATGTCAACGCGGTTTGTCCAGGATTCGTGAAGACCAGTATGCAGGATAGGGAAGTTGTGTGGGAGGCAGAACTGAGAGGTATAGATGATCCAGAGAAGGTTAGACAGGAATACGTGGAGATGACACCTTTGGGCAGGTTGTGCTATCCGGAGGATGTCGCCAAAGTTGTGAAATTCCTTGCGTCCAGTGAAGCAGATTTTCTGACCGCTCAAGCCATAAACGTCACCGGAGGAGCATGTGTTCATTGAGGAGATGAAAAAATGAGAAAATCGGAGAAGAGATGGAACATAATTGCCCACATTATTCTCATAGTCTTCTCCTTCATAATACTGGCACCGATACTTTGGACGATCAGGACGAGCTTCGCAACGGATGTGATAGCTTACGAGATACCACCAAGGTTCTTCTTCAAACCAACGATAAAGAATTACATCAACATACTCGTGGAGAACAACTTCATAAGGCATTTCAAGAATAGTTTTGTGGTTTCTCTTTCATCCACGCTGATATCCATACCGATAGCTTCACTTGCGGGTTATGCATTCGCGAGATACAACACCGGCGGTGAAAGGTTGAAATTCACGGTCATAGCGACACAGATGCTCCCTCCAATAGTTCTCGTTATACCGCTCTTCGCGATATACATGAAGTTTCATCTCGTCAACACCCTTCACGGCTTGACGATCTCGTACTTGGCTTTCAACCTCCCATTTCTCATATGGATACTGATGGGCTTTTTCGAGGGAATACCGAAGGAACTTGAGGAAGCTGCACTCATAGATGGTGCAACCCCATTGAAGGCGTTTCTGAAGATCGTCTTTCCCATATCCGCTCCGGGAATAATGGCAGCTGCAGTTCTGAGTTTCATAATGTGTTGGAATGAGTTTCTCTTTGCCTTGGTTCTCACCGGAGCAAGTTCTGCAACCATACCCGTTGCACTCGCAGCTCTACAAACACAGAGGGGAGTTTTGATAGGGAAACTCTCAGCCGGTGTTGTGATGGCTATAGCACCGATAGTGATACTCTCATTGTTCATTCAGAAATACTTGGTGAAGGGTTTGAGTTTCGGAGCCATAAAGTGATGGTGAGGAGGTGAAGGGCATGAGGTATCTTGTTCTTGCGATTCTGATTCTTTCCACGGCGCTCTATGCCGGTGTCACCCTGCATGTTCTAATGGAAGATGTGCCGGAGACTCACATAATAAAAGAACTTCTTCCAGATTTCGAGAAAAAGACGGGAATAAAGGTTGAATTCGAGATCGTCCAATATTGCGATATGCACGCGAAACTCGTTCCACAGTTGATGAGCCCGAACTGTCAATACGACCTTCTCGAGGTGGACAACTACTGGGCTGGAGAATTTCCAGCAGCTGGATGGCTCGAACCACTTGAAAAATATGTTGAGAGGGATAAGTTCGACATATCGGTTTACCTCCCATCGATGCTGAAGATGGTTGGCTATTACAACGGCAGACTCTACATGATACCCATGTACAACTACGCGATGGGATTGATATACAGAACGGATCTCATGAACGATCCAGATTTGAGAGCCAAGTGGAAGGAGCTCTACGGTTACGACATGAGGATACCGACGAGTGTTGAAGAATACGTCAAACTTGCAGAATTCATGCAGAAATATGCATCAGAAAAATACGGTCAGAAGATATACGGATCCGCGATGCAGGCACAAAGAGGAGATCCAATAGTCATGGAATGGTCAAACTATCTCTTCTCCTTGGGTGGGGATTACTACGATGAGAAATGGAGAGCCAGGGTGAACGATGAAGCCGGTGTGAAATCGGCGGAACTTTACATAAGAGCCCTCAAGAATGCGGCACCTCCAGGTGCACTTTCCTTCAATCTCGACGATGCTTTCAGAGTCATGAGCCAGGGAAAAGCTTTCAGCATGATCACATACAATTGGATGCTCGCCCAACTCAACGATCCGAGCAAATCCAAAGTTGCTGGAAAGGTTGGATTGGCACCGATGCCGGGAGGAATAGGACTGAACGGAGGTTGGGGCTGGGCAATTCCCAAGAATTCTCAACACAAAGAGGAGGCATGGGAATTCATAAAGTGGGTCGAATCATTCGAAATAGCCAAGAAGAGGGCACTGATGGGAGGAGCACCGACGAGATTCGACATCTTCACCGATGAGGATGTGGTCAAGAAGTATCCGTGGTATCCAAAGGTCATGTGGCTCGTGATGTATGCGAAGCCTGTTCCCGAATTCCAGTATTCCACACAGATGATAGAAGTTGTGGGTAGGGAACTTTCACTCGCCGCAACGGGGAAGAAATCCGTTAAGAAAGCACTCGACGACGCCGCGAAAGAGTTGAACAAATTGGCGAAGATGGCAGGGCTTCAGAAATAACTCTTGAAAATCATCGGGGAGGAACGATGTCTCTCAGAAGAAGAGAAAGACTGACGGGATGGGTTTTTGCACTTCCTTCACTCATAACCCTCGGGGCGGTGATAGCCGTCCCGCTGGGTTTCTCCTTGTCAGTCAGCTTTTTTGCCTATACCTTCATAAATCCATCTTTCAGTGTATTTTTGGGCTTTGAAAATTACATGAATGCCTTCAGCGATCCTTATTTTTGGAACTCTCTTTGGGTGACTCTGAAATTCGTGGTTCTGGTGGTCTCGATAGAGTTCACATTGGGTTTTATAGTCGCACTCATGTTGAACAGAGACATAAGATTCAAGGGAGTTTACTACACAATTTTAACCATGCCCATGGTCATGAGTCCCGTTGCAGTAGGTTTGATATGGAAAATGTTATTGCATCCAGATCTTGGAGTCCTCAACTACTTCCTTGGATTGATTGGTATTGAACCAATAAATTGGCTCGGTGATCCCACAATGGCTTTCTGGAGTGTTCTCATGGTGGATGTGTGGCAGCAGATTTCGTTCATGATACTTCTACTGCTCGCGGGATTGGTATCACTTCCCAAGGAACCATTCGAAGCTGCAACTATAGATGGTGCAAGTGAATTTCAAAAGTTGTTTTACATAACCATTCCTCTCATGAAACCGGTGATACTGGCTGCAGTTGTTATAAGGACGATATTCGCCTTCAGAACATACGACTTGATATACGTTCTCACGAGGGGAGGTCCTGGGGTCAGCACCGACGTTTTAAGTTATTTCATTTACAGGAAAACATTCATGGGTTTGAACCTTGCGGAGGCAGCCGCGACCTCCTACGTTCTTTTGGGAGTCGTTCTCCTACTCGTTGTATTCATGTTCAAAATCATCACTTCTGAGAGAAAGGTTGTGGGGTGATCTCATGAAAGCTTTGGTTGTGAAAGATCTGCACAAGAGCTTTGGAAACGTTAGAGCAGTTGTGGGTTTTACCCTCGAAATGGAGGAAGGTGAATTCGTCACTCTCCTGGGACCTTCCGGATGTGGAAAAACGACCGTTCTGAGAACGGTTGCCGGTTTTGAAAAGGCGGATAAAGGCGAGATATACATATTCGGAAAACTCTCGAACGATATACCACCGGAAAAGAGGGACGTTGGGATGGTCTTTCAAAACTACGCCCTGTTCCCAAATATGACGGTTGCGCAGAACATCGCGTTTTCCATGATGATAAGAAAGGAACCCCAGGATAAGATCAAGAAGAGGGTCGGGGAACTTCTCGAACTCGTCCAACTTTCAGGACTTGAAAATAGGTATCCACACCAACTTTCCGGTGGACAGATGCAGAGAGTTGCACTGGCGCGAGCTTTGGCTAAGAATCCCAAGATACTTCTGTTGGATGAACCTCTCTCCGCACTCGATGCCAAGGTCAGACAGCAACTCAGGGGTGAGATAAGGAAACTTCAGATGAAGCTCGGAATAACGACGCTGTTCGTAACACACGATCAGGAGGAAGCACTCACCATGAGTGACAGGATAGTGGTGATGAAGGACGGTGTTATCCAGCAGATAGGATCACCACGACAGATATACGATGATCCAATCAATCCATTCGTTGCTCATTTCGTCGGAACGAGCAGTTTTCTCGAAGGTGAGATGCTCGATGGAAAGATCTTCATCTGGAAAGATGAAAGATTCGAGGTGAGAAAATCGAAGGTGAAAAATGGTAAGGCTCTGATGGTTTTAAGACCTACACATTTGAAGATGGTAAAAGATGAAGAGAATGTTCCTGATGGAAGCAACGTGATGAAGGGAAGAGTTTCACTCGTCACATTCTTGGGTTCCGTCGTTAGAGTGCATGTGATGATCAAGGAGGAAGAGATTCTGGTGGAGATGCCATCCGAGGATTTCTGGGGGTTCAAAGAGGGAGATGAGGTGATCGTGTATTTCTCACCAGATTTTCCTCTTGTTTTTCCAAAAGAACAGAACATACAGTGAGCGGGAGGTGGTTTTCGTGAGAAAGTTCGTGTGGATTTCGTTACTCGTTGTTCTGCTGGTTTTTGTGGCTGAAGCGGTGAAGCTTCCACCGGAGCTTGACACCCAGTACATCAGAGAACTGTGGGAGAAAGCTAAGAAGGAGGGAGGCTGGATCTATTCATACGGAATGCCGGATGTTTGGGCAAATTACGGGGAGATCTTCAAGAAGTTCGAGGAATTCTTCGGGATAAAACACAGAGATATAGATATGGGAAGTTCCGTCGTTCTGGCAAGGATGACGCAGGAGAGAGCCAGAAAGAACGATATAGCGGATCTCAAACCTTCCCTCGCCATGGAACTTGCAAGAAGGGGATTGACCGCCGCCTACAAACCGGTGAATTGGGAAAAATTACCTCCAAATCAGAGGGGACAGGATTCAAACACTGGAAGTGTGTGGCAGGCAGTTTACAGAGGAACGCTCGGATTTTTGGTCAATACGGATATAGTTAAGGAAATCCCGAGAAGATGGAAAGATCTGAAGAATCCGAAATACAAGAACCTGATAATATACCTCGATCCGAGGGCGACGGGAACAGGTGTGAACACGATAGAGGCTATAGCATACGCTCTCACCGGAGATCCTTACAACTACAAGGCAGCGATAGATTTTTTGAAGGAACTCCATGATATGGGGTTGATCCTCTCCGTTGATCCAAAGGTTTCAGTCTCGAAGTGGGAAAGAGGGGAAGCTGGAATAGTCATAAACTTTGATTACAATCTGCTAAAGTGGAAATACGACAACCCACATATAAATTCGGTGATAGTAATCCCAGAGGACGGAACCATATCGAGCGGTGGAGGAGTCATAATAGCCAAAAACGCTCCACATCCATACACCGCAAGATTGTTCATGGAGTATCTGTTGAGCTATGGTCAGAAACTCTACGCAAAAGGGTTCGTTTCACCCATGGTTCAAGGTATCGAACTTCCAGAGGAAGTCAAGGACAAGTTCCCACCTGCGGAAGCTTACAAGAGTGCGGTGTTCGTGGATTACGTGAAAGACAGAGAAGTAACTCCGAAGCTTCAGGAATACTACTCTCAGGTTATAGGATCGAGATGATGAAAAGTAGGGGTGGGAAAAACCCACCCCTTCGATCTCGATACGATCTGATTCAGGAGGGTAAAAGATGAAGAGAATCCATTTGATCCTTTTTCTCTCACCCATGGTGGTTTTTCTGCTGATGTTCATAATTTATCCATACATTTATATTATCATCCACGCATTCATGGATGATTTCACGGGCAGGTTCACGTTGAGATATGTGAAGAACCTCTTTGAAAAATGGGCTTTCACAAATGCGTGGAGAAACAGCCTGATGTTTTCATCTCTTTCAACCGGTATAGCAGCGATCTTCGGTTCCATCATAGGCTGGATATCGACGAAATTCGATGACAGAAAGAGAGGCATAATATCCTCTCTCTTCTCCATACCGATGACCTTATCCGGCCTGGTCGTTGCATTCGCATTCATAGTACTTCTTGGAAGGAATGGAATATTCAACATAATATTCAGGGATTTCCTGAAACTGTTTCACTTCGATCTTTATTCCTGGACCGGACTCGCCATAACGTATGCCTTCTTCAACATCCCATTATTCAGTCTCACGATGATCGCAGCTTTCAGAAATCTGAACACAAGTCTCGTGGAAGCTGCGAGGAACCTTGGGGCGAACATCTTTCAAGTCTGGAGATATGTGATAATACCGGTTTTGGCTCCTTCTTTTCTCGCAGCAACTTCGATAGTATTCGCCGGTATGATGGGAGCTTTCGGAACAGCCCTCGCACTCACGGGAATGGCTAAGAACCTACTGTCCATACAGATCTATTCCCATGTTTCTGAGAGCAATTACAACATACCTCAAGCCGATGCTCTTGCACTCCTTCTCGGTGTAACAACCGCGACGATCCTTCTGGTTCTGAATACGCTCGAAAGGAGGCTGAGGATAAAAGAATGAGGGAGAAGATTTTGAAGATAATATTCTGGTTGGCTGTTCTCTACGTTATCGTTCCAATAATGATGCCAATAATATATTCCTTCAGTGAAGCTTGGACTGGGCTAATCCCTAAGGGATTTACCCTCGATTGGTACAAGATAATATTCTCGAATCCGAATTATCAGCCATCCCTGATCCTGTCGTTGTTCGTTGCGAGTTCTGCGACGTTGTTGAACATTGTTTTAACCGTTCCGGCAGCGTATGCTGTCAACAGGCTCAGGGGAAAACTGGCGATATTCCTCGAGGATACCTTCAAGATTCTTCCTCTGATCTTTCCTCCACTGATCGTTGGATTGGGACTTCTTCAAGCTTTCACATCCCCTCCTCTGGCTATATCTGGAACCACGACCGCAGTTATAATCGCCCATGCCCTCTTAGGACTTCCATTCATGTTCAGAAACGTTTACGCATCCTTGAAAACCATCGATGAAAGGACACTCTCCGAAGCGGCATCGAGCCTTGGTGCGAATCTATGGCAGAGGATGAGATATGTGATAATACCGAACATAATTCCAGGTATACTGTCAGGTTCCCTACTCGTTTTCGCCATATCTTTCGGAGAATTTGAGGTGACCAGCATGGTTGCGGGCTTCGGTTCGCAAACTCTACCGTTGATACTGTTTCAGGAAATGAGAAACAATTTCAGGATAGCGAGTGCAATAACAGCCATACTTGTATACGTATCCTTAACCGCTTTCATGATAATAGTTTACATAGGATCGAAGGTGCAGAAGGGATACAAGGTTTGAGGATTCGAACGAACGATTCAAGGATTCATCCTTCTTCTGAGAAAGATCGGGTTGGTTATGAGTAGTGTTCTCCCATTCGGATCTTTGATCCACAGAAGAACAAAATCATCATTCGTAAGATCGATATCTTTCAACCTACATTCAAATTCCGCAAGGTTTCTACCGATCTTCAGGGTGTTCTTTTTCGTCAGCAGGAAGAGCTCGTAATCCTCCTGGATATTCCATATTCTGAGGTTCAGATTCAGATCATCTTCATTTTCGAATTCGACGGTATCACCGATATCGTGTCCATCGATCGTGAGCTCCACCATTCCGCCCCTACTTAGAATAACCTTTCCATTCTTTATGGAGTGTAAAACTTCACTTAGAATCAACCTTCTGACACACACAATGGTTTTCAGGAAGTTTGGATAGTCTTTCTCCGGCTTGTGGAAATCACCTCCGACTGTTCCAACAACTTTCCCACCCGATCTGAGATACTTTATCCATTCGTATGTGAAACGCTCGTTGACGTGTTCATATTCTCGAGGAAGGTACGTCCATACTTCCACGAAATCCAGACTGAACGGATCATCACTGTATTTCCATTCGCAATTCATGCAGGTTGGGTCTTCCATCAAGAAGGGGTGAGCGATCCCAACTATTCCCTCACCGATTTTCACGAACTTTCGGATCTTTTCGCATTCAACCTCATTCATCATCTCGTCCTTCCAGTCGATGAAATTCCTGCACCCGAGAACCAACATGTGTCCATACAAGGTGTTTATTTCCTGCCCCGGGAATCCCACGATACCATCCAAATCGATCAATTCCTCCCAACCGGATATGTTGCTGTGATCCGTCAGGAAGAAAAAATCGAATCCCATCTCTTCTTTGAAATATTCCCCGAGTTCAGTCACGGTGAAGATCCCATCGCTGTGGATCGAGTGGGAGTGCAGTTCTCCCATCTTCCATGTGTATCTTTCATCCCCAGAACTTTTTATCTCCAGTTCGTAATCGATCTTGGAAGATGCTTCATGTATTTCCAACACCGCCTTCCACTTTCCAGGTAATGGAAAGATGGATCTGGCACCATTCGAAGGGCTCTGGCTTATCTCAATCCTTTTCAAATTCTTATCACATCTTCCAACGAATCTACCCATCGAATCGTAGAGGAGAAGATCTACATGGTTCAAGATCCCCCCAAGTGAGATTGGAGAGTAATCGAATCTGACCTCGACACGGCTGGTCTCGGGTGATATGGAGAATTCGATGACTTTCAATCTTCGAGATTCAGATGGATCGATGAACCCCCTGAAGATCTTTCCCATTCCTTTTCCACACCTCTTTTCATTCCATCTGTTTTTAAAAATTCTGTTTACTTCTTCCTTTATCCTACGTATGTGATATACTTTTCCAGGATGAATTTAAACTCCCGAGTCAGAGGACCTAAGGGTCGCACGACCTATGGTTTCTGACCGACAGGGTGCGACGGGAAACTGTCGTGCCTCCCACTGTGGAAAGGGGGTGTTTTTTTGTT
>Ga0164318_10005282_pt1 | contig 12478 bp, 9 predicted proteins | sample GuaBasSedimGuay9_FD_113734 | JGI IMG/M metagenome (GOLD analysis project Ga0164318, IMG submission 113734) | Subseafloor sediment microbial communities from Guaymas Basin, Gulf of California, Mexico - Guay9, Core 4571-4, 0-3 cm | ecosystem: Environmental > Aquatic > Marine > Hydrothermal vents >... | reverse complement strand
ATCTTTTCTGAACTTTGTGTCCTTTGTGCCCTTGTGCCTTTGTGTTGAATTCCCCTCTCCTCCTCCCTGCGGTCGAGTGCAAGTGAAAATGCGAGTGCGCGAAAGAAGGGGATTGGCCATTCCCCGATTCTGAACCTTCGTTCTATCTTTTCTGAACTTTGTGTCCTTTGTGCCCTTGTGCCTTTGTGTTGGATTCCCTTCTTTTCTCCTCTCCTCCGCTCCTCCCCCTCTGCGTGCTCTGCGGCCTCTGCGGTGAGTCCCCTCTGTTCCCATCTTAATTCCTTGATTTCAAATACGCTCTGAAATTGTCAGAGATGAATTCTCAGAATTGCCAAGTAAGCAGCTAACAGATAATAAAGGCGTTATTATCTATTTTAAGAATCATCCTTGATTATTTCGTTCACATTTTTTACAATGATACTGTGAAGAAAATAGTCCTGAGCCGTATGCGCAACATAAAGACCCTTTCAAAAACAGATTTTGAGCTCTATTCAGAGCGGGTACCAATCATATTGGACTCAATAATCAGTCATTTCGAACAATCCATGGCAGAGAAAAAAGAATTTGAAAGCTATCGGGAACAACTCTTCCAATACACCAGAAATTTCATCGAAACCGGGGACCTTCCTGCGGCATTAAAGTTGCTGACTCAGGTACATGATACTTTTGAATCAAAATTGGATAACCAGACCCGGTTACTGCTCACAGCCATCATTGGCCATCTGTTCGCTGCGCTGGGAATGGATGATGAAGCCGAACATTTTTACGAAGAATCTCTCAAATCATCCGGAGTGGAAATCGCCCCGTGTTTCATTTTCAATATGACAACCCAGGCCATGATCTCCCTTCATCGCAAAGACTTCAATCTGGCAGTTTCCACCAGCAAACGAGCATTGGATTACATGGGAAAAGCCAAATCAGAAAGTCCTTACATCAGTATGCTCCCCATGTACGGGCCGGAGCTTCGCCAGCGCCTGACTCACATTCACACAATCGCTTCCATAGAGCTGGCCTCATCAGAAAAAGCAGGCTCCGGGAAAAGGAAAACAATATTTGAAAACGCACTCGCTTATTCCCAAAGCCTGAACATAGGCGGGAGAAAGCGAAACCGTTTTTTCTATCTCTGCCAACAGGCTTTGATATACGCAAGCATGGGATATCCCACTAAATCAGAAAATGCACTGGAAAAGGCTTTCCGTGTACTCAATGCAAACCAGGATTTTCTAACCGCCCATGGGTACTACTTCTTTGCTGCCCGAGCCTTTCACCATTCCCGCCGGGCTGACTTTTCCGATGCGTACAGCGACGCTAAACTCGCCTTCCGCGCATCTTTTAACACCCCCGATGTTTTCATGGAACTTTATGTAATGGAGGTATTTCTGGACATTGCCCAGAAATTCTCCGTCTCATTCCCGGAGAACAGAAAAAATGTCAGTGAATTCTACATGAAGGGAAATTCTCTTTTAAAACAGTTTGTTGAATTTCTGGAAGAAAAAGACTGGTACACAGGGAAAGAACACTCCAGCCGGGTCGCATCCCTGTCCTATATGATTGGCAAAAAACTTCTCACCCTTTTCCCCTATGTTCAAAACCAACTGGACCTTCAAACACTCTATCTGGCCGCCTACGTCCATGATGTAGGAAAACTGAAACTGCCCTGGATACTGATCAACAAGATTGGGAAACTCACAGAATATGAACTGAGTTATATCTTCCGTCACGTAACCTTCAGTCGGGACATTCTGGAGAACTTGAACTTCAAGGACATTGCCAGAATTGTCTACCAGCACCATGAAAACATGGACGGCAGCGGCTATCCCAATGGAATTCGTGATATTTCCATTGCTGCCAACATCATCTCTCTCGCCGATTCTTTTGAAGCCATGACCAGCCCCTTCAGAAAATACAAAGAACAAAAAACACTCGTAGAGACGAGAGACGAACTGTCTGCCATGGAGGGCCAATTCTACCTGCCGGAGGTCATTAAGGCCTTTCGGATGATCGACCTGGAGAAAGTGGACACCATCCCGGAAGATTGAAAAAAACACCCCCTACGGCCTGCGGCCGAGTATTAGATGCCAAATGACAAAGACGAGAAAAATCAGGGAACCGGCAATTGCCAATTCTCTGATTTTTCTCTTTTCCGGTCAGAACACTGAACACAGGCGCCGAAGGTGAACAGAATACATCTTTTGTGTATCAACCACCCTTGTGTTCGTCGTCCCAGACCATGTTTTCATACTTGTCCAAAAGGTTTTCCAAGTCAGCCGCCATCACAATAATGTCATGCCGGTTCAGTTTATTGTCTATGGCAAAACCAGGCAGCACAGCCACCTCTTTAAGCCCCAATGCACCAAGAATATGCCGTGCAGCCTCCTGCGGCCGAACAAATTCCGCCACTATCTTGGACAACCCCAGTTCCTGAGCTTTGAAAAAGATCAGCTGAGACAGATAACGGGACAGCCCAAGATTACGATAATCCTTGTCCACTACGATTCTCAGCTTCCCGATATGGGCTTTCCAACCAAACCGGGTCCAGTAAACGGTGGCTTCTCCGACCAGCAATCCGTCTTTGTTCCGGGCCCCAATGGAAATTCGGGTTCCCTGATCAATGGCCGCCATGCGGTTTTTCACAAACTCCAGATTACTTACGTCATATTTAAGGTAGTCCCTGTCAACATCAGCCAACCGCCCCAGAAACCCGTGAACATCTTTGTACTCCGAACTTTTCAATAGATCCAATGTGATAGTTTCCCCGTTCTTGAGGGGATAATTGTGTGGAAATTTGAACATCATTGCCTGCCTCCCTGTTTGTTGGATTCGTACAAATTTGATATTGAGTAAATTATAGCGGAAAAAACACTATGCGTCAAATAATTGATTCGGCATCCCCCATTATTTCAGGCCACATCCAGAAAAAGAGGATAGCTAATCAAGCAAGGGACTCCGAATCCCTTTCAGAAATTGGTAATACAAAAACCGAGACCGGTCTTTTATCTTCACCTTTCCCCATGACGGCAAAATCAGGCAGCACCACATTCAATTGTTCTTTCTCAGAGATACGAGCCGGTACTATCCAAGTGAGCAAAGAAATCCCTGCTCATGTCTGAATACGGAAGAACTTGCGAACTGGTGCTTCCTCATTTCCATAGCCCTGCTTTTCAAAGCAATAATCTTCCTCAACGGGCCAGCGCCTGAAGTAGCCTGTAACCCTTTCCAAAATAATTTGAGATAGACGGATCTTCTTTGAGGTAAAAAGAGAGAATAAATGGTATCGTAGTGAAAACGCTCAGAATGTGGGAATATCGGAAATGCTATCCCAGGTTTTTACATGCTGGCGTTAAAATGAGAAGAATAAAGGTGTTATTTAGATGCAAAATCCTGGCTTTAGAAAACCGCATATCCTTCCATTTATGTTCCTTCTTCTCTTGTTTAGCTCAAGCGTGTATGTATCCGGGTTGAACCCCCGAAAGAAGGTCACACAATACACCCTGACCACGTGGCAGGCAAAAGATGGCCTTCCACAGGAAACCATCACAGCTGTCACACAGACAAGCGACGGAGCAATGTGGATCGGGGCACCTTCCGGATTGATTCGGTTTGACGGAACGCGGTTCCGGAAAATTCCTTTCCCGAAAAACACAACGCCGGGAGATCACTATGTCACTGGGTTACTTGCAGATACTGACAATGGCCTCTGGGCAACAACACGTAATGCCCTGTTTCACATACAAGACAACGTTTTTCATAGATGGGGAACTGAAGCCGGCCTTCCGGCTGGCGGCGCATTGGGACTGGCAGCACTCGGTGATCATTCACTGGCATTGGCAACAGAGCAAGGCGTTATCCGTTTTGACCCTGCTACCGGGAAAATCCAACCCCTGGATATCATTGGAGCAAACGCTTCATCTGCTCTTACCGTTGCCCGAGGCCGTGGTGCGCGCGTATGGGCCGGTACCATGCGGGGATTGCTTCAACTTCAGGTTGCCGGGAAAAAAGAACCAACAATCCAATATTTCCACCGGGGTGAAATTGTAAATGCCATCCTGGAAGATTCAGAAAACAGACTCTGGATCGGCACATCCCATGGGCTCCGAGTTGTCCGGAAAGGACAACCGTACAGACTGCCAGGTTTGAATCAACTGAAGGACCTGTGGACTCGCTGCATGATTGAGGATCATGACCACAATATCTGGATTGGTACGCGGGGTAACGGGGCATTTCGTTTTCATAATGGTATCCTGAATCGATTCTCCACAGCAGAAGGGCTCCCCGATGACCTTGTTCGCCAGATATTTGAAGACCGCAATGGTTCTCTCTGGTTTGTTACAGCGGGAGGACTTGCCCGACTTCGAGATGGAGCAGTCACTTCATGGACTGTCCGTGAAGGACTTCCTGTTCCATTCATCTGGTCAGTGTACGAGGACCCGAAAGGCCAACTATGGGTGGGTACCAGTGGTGGTGGAGTAATTCGGCTCGATAACGGAACACCCCATTTACCTTCATTCAGTGATCCTGGATTAATTGGTGTAGAAATCCGGGCCTTCCTGACAGATCGGTCTGGAAATCTGTGGATCGGCACCAGTGGAAACGGATTGGCGCGGGCCAATAATCAAGAAGTAGCCTGGTACCGCTGGGATAAACCCATCGGACGGAACGTTGTTTATTGCCTGCTTCAGGACCGCAGGGACAGATTGTGGATCGGCACAGGAAACGGTCTCGCCTGCTCGGATCAAGGCAAAGTAAGAACGTGGTATCTACGGGCAGACAGTAGCCAGCCTGTCGTTATCCGAAGCTTGACCGAAGATTCGGACGGCAGGATCTGGGTGGGAACCACTACGGGGCTGTATTGGATCATTGACAAAAAATTAATGCCCGTTCCGGGTACTGAGAAACTGGCAAAATCTCGTGTACACTGCATTTTTCAGGATACCGACGGCATTTTCTGGCTCGCCACGGATGCCGGGCTGGGACGTTACGAAAAAGGACAGCTCAATATCATTAACAGTACACAAGGCTTGCCCAACCAGATGCTTTACTGGATTCTACCGGATGAAAAAGGTCATTTGTGGATAAGCAGCGACCTCGGAATTCTGCGGATCAGCCGAAAAGAGCTGGAACAACTGCACAGGGGAAAAATCTCCGGAATCGAAGTCTTAGTCATTGGCCGGATTGACGGTATGCCTTCCACCGAGTGCAATAGCGGCCATCCGGCAGGCACAAAGCTCAGCAATGGTTCTTTCTGCTTCCCCACCACCAATGGTGTCGCCATGGTAGACCCTGTCCGCGTTCAGGCAATCGAGCGACCGCCCCCTGTGAACATTGATGAAATTCTTATTGACGGTAAGGTTGCAGCGTCAATACCTGGCAGAACTCCCCCCACCTTCAAAATTCCAAGCAAGGCCCGTCGGATTGAAATCCGTTACGGTGCAGTTTCACTGGTGGGCGCAGAAAAACTCTCTTTCCGCTATCGCTTAGAAGGATTCGACCCCGATTGGGTAAATGTGGGTAAAGCCCGGGAAGCTTTCTTCACCACCTTGCCTCCGGGACTCCTTCATTTCACCGTTACCGCTCGTCACGGTACAGGCACATGGACTGCACCCGCTGCTGAAATTGTATTGAAGGTATTACCCGCCTTTCATCAGACTCCTCTCTTCTATTTTCTGATCCTATCCGGACTCATTTTTTTCGGGTGGGGGATTTTCAGAGCCAGAACCGCACGCCTCCGCTCAAAGGAACGTCAATTACGCAAAATTGTGGCACAACGCACAGAAAAACTCAACGCGACCAATGCAGAACTTGCATCTGCAAACACACTGCTGGAACAACTTGCAATCCAGGATGCCCTGACTGAACTTGCTAATCGACGCAAATTCAATGAGCTGCTTGCAAGCGAATGCCGACGTTGTTTCCGGGGCCAACGCATGCTGGCACTTTTATTTATTGATATTGACCACTTCAAGAAATTCAATGACTGCTACGGGCATCTGGCCGGTGACAGATGCCTTCACGCCGTGGCACAGGTTATCGCTTCTCACGCCCGTCGGCCCGCCGATCTTGCGGCACGGTATGGCGGAGAAGAATTCGTACTCCTCCTTCCTGAAACGGATGCTTCTTCCGCAGCCGAAATCGCGAAATCTGTCCGAAGTTCCGTGGAAGCCCTTGGAATCCCGCATGCAGAGTCTCCCACAACCCCCACGGTAACGGTCAGTATCGGCTGGACCTGTCTTACCCCGAAAGAAAATACCGATCCAGAAACCGTAATTTCAGCTGCTGACAGGCTTCTCTACGAAGCGAAAAAGACCCGTAACACCGTCATTGGACAATAAAAAAGCGCCAAACCCCAAACTCGACTCAGAATGGGCGTGGGTGGCAATAAGGAAAATGAGAGAATTGGCTATATTCGCTATAGCCCCAAAACTATTTTCATCATAAATTCGTTAATTTCTCCTATCATCCCTTTAGCAAACCTTGCGCCTTTTAGAGATTATGTTCTTTTTTATCTTATATTTGTGAGATTGTGCCAGATTCCCTTCCCTCCTGCCCCGGAGATCTGCAAACTTTCATCCGCTGTCAGTTGAACAGAGGTGGCTTTTGCATTTTCTCTTGCCTGGCCGGGGGTTCTGGCACCGGCAATGACGCCGGAGATGCCGGGCTGGCTCAAAGTCCATGCAAGTATCAGTGCCGGAATCGTAATACCGTGGCTTGAAGCTATTTTTTCTAATTTTGCCAATTTCCGGTTTATGTCCGACACCCGTTCCGATTTCCAGTAACGCCTGTCGTCTTCCGAATCAAATCTCCGGGCTGTTGAAGCCTTTCCGGTGAGTAGGCCCCTGCCCAGGGGAGAATAGGCAAGAAAACGAATTTTATGCTTCTCACAGTATGAAATCAGGCTTTTTTCAGGCTTTCGGTTTAACAGGCTGTAAGAAAATTGGAGAGAAGCCGGTTTCAGCCCGCCATTTACCAGGTTGTGCAATTCACCTGTATTGAGATTGCAGACGCCCCACTCCCGGATTTTGCCACTTTCTTTCAACCTCTCCATCACACCGGCCACATCTACAAGGGGAATTTTGCCATCGCTCCAATGCAGCTGATAGAGATCGATAATTTCCACGCCAAGGCGGTTCAGAGAAGCCTCGCACTCTGTTTGAATGCTGTCGGCGGAAAGGTTTCGCACAACTGCCCGTTTTTGTCCATTGAAAGTCGTTTCAAAGAAAGGCGTTCCTTTCGTGTCCCACCGAAGGCCGAACTTGGTCATGATGTAAACCTGTGAATCAATGTTTTTCAGTGCCCGACCCAACCGTTCTTCTCCCAGACCGAAACCGTACACCGGGGCAGTATCAAACCACTGAATACCCGCATCGGCAGCGCTTTCAGCCGCTGCCATCGCAGTTTTTTCATCTACGCTGCTCCAGTGCCAGCCACCCATGGGCCAGCCGCCGAAGATTATTCCCTCCGGCAGCATTATTCTTCCTTCGGTTGACGGCGCCAGAGCAGCAGGGCAAAAAACAACAGGCCGCCAATCCAGGGCAAGAAACGGTGAATCCGCTGAAACAGGGTAATTTCTTTGATAAAAGGGACAGTCAATGTCAGATAGCCAGATTTCCCTTCCGGCAGATCTTTCACCACCTGCCCGAATTCATTTACCACAACGCTGTAGCCGGTGTTGGTGGCACGGATCAGGTACCGGCGATTTTCAATGGCCTTCAGGCGGACCTGGGCAAAGTGAAGATGGGTAGCACGGGTGGCACCGAACCACTCGTCGTCGGTTGGATTGACAATGAGCCCTGCGGACTTAGCCAGCGTGGCCACATAGCCGGGATAAATGGCCTCCAGGCAGATGGGAGTCGCAATGGCAAAGGAACTGTCGTTCAGCGGCGCCTTTTCAGGGCCGGCACTGAAATTGGCAAACTGCGCAGCGTAGATAGGAAGGCGTTTAAACAGCGAATAAAAGGGGAACTGCTCCCCGAACCACATGAGATGCTGTTTATCGTAGCGGGAAATCGTTTCGTCTTTTCTAAGAAGAAATTCAGAATTGGTCAGCTTGCCGTTTTTGAAAACCACTGCGTTGAAGAGTACACCGTCCGCCTTCAGAGAGCGGCGGATTTCCCGCATCACTTCCATGAAATCCGGCCGCGCCACAATGCTGTCCGGCAATGCCGACTCGGGAATGATGACCAACTTTCCCGTTGAAACCCTGTGAATTGATCGTATTGCCGCAAAAAACTTCCTTTTCTTTACCTGTGCACTGTCCCCGTCACGGACGCAGGGCTGAATCACTGCAACCGAAAGGGAGGGGGCGTTCTGTATTTTCACATTTTCGAAGCGAAACAAAAATATGGCCATGCCTTGCACAAACATCAGCACAATCGCACCCATAGCGAAGCCAATATGCCTTCGACTCCGGTCTTGCCAACCAATAAGCAACAGGAGATTCACCAGCACAATCAACCCGTCCAGCCCCCATTCTCCCCACCATGATGCCGTCTGAGCCAGCACGGGCATGAGAGAAAGAGTGGATGAAATGGAGTAGGGAAAAACCAACGGGAAAAAGCCTGTGAGGAAGGGAAACAGAAGCACCGGCAGAAATATATTTTTCCTGAAAAGATATGGGAAAAAAACAAACCAAAGGGTAAAGGGCAGCATCTGGTACACCATCAACGGAAAGAACAGGAGAACGGAAACCGGGTAACTCATCCGGCCATAGTAATGAATCGGTACAACTGTCCAGTAAAAATTGAAGAGAAAAATCAATGCTCCCCAGAATACACCCATCAGAAAACGACGTTTCCAACTTTCCTCCCTCAATGCAACCCATGCGGCCGGCACGAGAAAGAAAAATATGGGCAGGGAAGCGGTCCACGGCAGAAAAGCCAATGTAATGAGCAGTGCGGAAACCGTCAGGAGCAAGATTTTTTTCATTTAATCTCCATCACATGGAGTAAATTGGTTGTACCGGTCTGCCCGAACGGCAGTCCCATGGTCACTGCGACCTGCTCACCGGCTTTTGCGACACCGATTTCCTTTAACCGGCTACCCACCAGTTGAAACAGTTGGTCCGTATTGTCCACCCTTTGAATCAATACCGGGATTACGCCACGATACATGGTCAGCCGCCTGGCACAATCGGGATGGGAAGTCAGGCCGAATACAGGAACCATCGGTTTCTGCTTGGAAATCATCAATGCGGTATGGCCGGATTCGGTAAACGCGGCAATTCCCACCACGTCAGACAGCTCTGAGATTACAGTGGCGGAAATGGCAATGGCCTGATCCGCCCGGCCATCCCTTGTGGCATTTTTCAATTCATCCATTACCACCGGTTCCACCATCTTCTCCGCTGCCTTCGCCACCTTTGCCATTGTTTCCACCGCTTTTACCGGATAGCGTCCGACAGCGGTTTCACCGGAGAGCATGATGGCATCGGAACCGTCCAGAATTGCTGTTGAAATATCGGTTACCTCCGCCCGGGTCGGGGCCGGAGAATGAATCATGGATTCCAACATCTGGGTGGCGGTAATGACAAAGCGGCCCCGGTCGTTTGCCAGGGTTATCATCCGTTTCTGCTGATATGGAACATCTTCCAGGGGAATTTCAATGCCGAGGTCCCCCCTTGCTACCATTATCCCGTCCGCCGTTTTCACAATCTCTTCAATGTGATCCAGCGCCTCCGGCCGTTCAATCTTGGCAATCAGCGGCACTTTCTTTTCCCCCATCGCCTCCCGTGCCATCCGTACATCCTCGGGGTGACGCACAAAGGAAATCGCGATAAAATCCACCCCTTCGGCCAGCGCGAATGCCATGTCTCCCCTATCCTTCTCTGTCAGCGACGGCGTAGATAACGCCACGCTGGGAAGATTGATTCCCTTGTGGGGCTTCAACTCCCCGTCGTTCAACGCCACGCAATCTACAGTATCATCCTCTTTTGTAATCACTTTAAACCGCAGCTTCCCATCGTCAATCAGCACAATGTCACCACGTGAAACATCCTGAACAAAAGCGGAATAGCTGGTCGAAACTGTTTTGCCATCCCCCACCAGTTTCCGCGTAGTAATCCGAAGCGATTGCCCGGCCACAACCGGATAGACAGCATCTTTCAGCTCACCAATCCGGATCTTCGGCCCCTGCAGGTCGGCCAGAATGGCCACCGGCCGCCCTTGACTTTCCGCAGCCTTTCGAACCGCCTCAATCCTTGCGCGGTGCTCCCTGTGAGTACCGTGGGAAAAATTCATTCTCGCCACACTCATCCCTGCGCCAATCATCGAAGTGAGAGTTTCCACATTGTCGCAGCCGGGGCCGATTGTGCAGACAATTTTCGTCCGGGGAAGTGACAACATCCTGGCCTCCTGAAATTTAATCTTTCCCTCTCAGAATACCTGACAATCATAGCAGAAACAAGTAAAGAGAAAGGTTGACTGTCAAGACAAGGTTGAGAGATTGATTTAAGAAAAGCACAGAACTTTGAACCGTTCAGTTCCACAGACAATTCTTCTTAGTTCGTCTCCGTCAGTAAGATGATTGGGGTTGGAATCAGGCAGAATTCATGAGCAATCGGGACAATTCCCGTTGGCATCCAGTTTCAAAAGATAAACACCCCGGCTGTCATCCTGTGCAGTAGCCGTTCCCTCAAAACCCCGGTAATAGCCTACCACCAGGATTCCCCCATCATTGGAAATACTAATAGCGGTCGGCTCAATTGCGTCAAATAAATCGGTAAACTTCCGCTGCCATAGCATGTTCCCCTGCGCGTCCAATTTAGCAACATTGAGATCAATATAGAAATCCCACGCAGTTCCCTCCAATTGCCCTGTGCGCCAGGTCGGCCACGCAATCACAGAAGACCCGTCCGACAACATCACTGCATTGCAACGGTTGGAGGACGCACTGGTTGAGAAGTTCCAGATGGGATCACCTTCCGCATCAACCATTAAAAAAACCGCAGCATGGGAATCGGTCGTAAGGTCATCCATTCCGTACACAATCAACATAGTTCCATCCGGTTTCAACAGCAACCGCTTTGCCTGCCATACCAAGTTTTCTTCCGCGGGATAAAATGCACGTGCCCACACCACAGAACCGGCCGGTTCAATTCTCAACAACGCAATGCCACGAATCAATTTGATGCTATTTGACTTTACCACACTGGCGAGGGCAACATAGGAAGCATCCGAATCATCGACCACGTCAACAGCAGATCGGATTGCCAATGTCTCTCCCTCAGCAAGAACCGGATCCCATTCATTTTGATAGGTTCTTTGCCATTGAATAGACAGATCCATTCCGGTAAATATGAACCGGGCAGTTCCCTCGTCGTCGCCGAACAAAAGCAAATTATCCGAACCTGAAGAAGCAGCACTGATTGCCGGGAGTGAATCAATGTAGGTCTCAGACTGAACCGTTCCGTTTTCAGAAATCAGCGCAGTGTAACCTTCGGGTCCAGAAGCACCCGGCCGCTCTCCGGTCACCAGATATCCATTGGACAACCGCTCCAGGTGGAAGGCAAAAAAATCCGGAAAATCCGTCCGGGTGGTCGCCACCGTACTACTCATCTGGACGCGAACCAGACTGGCTGATCCTGTACAGGGATTATCCGATGGCAGTTGTGAACATTGCTCCGCCCCCGTCAGAAACACATAAGCATCGCCTGTGTCAAAGATTCGATCCGGCAGGGGTGATACAATATCAGAACCACTTGGAACGAACGCACGGATTAAACCAGTTGCAATGCCCGTTGGGCCATCATTATTACCAGAAGAACTGGAAGAATTGGAAGAACTACAGGCAATGAATAGCAGAACCATTATAATGGCCACGATGATAGCTGTCATCTTCTTCATATTTCCTCCACAACCCAAGACAATAACTTTACTGTATTATATGCAGTCAATTCAAATAGGTCAACCCTAAACCCTAAATCTGCACCCACTCTCCGAGACCCCTCAGGGCCCGTCGGAGCGGGGGAATTGCACTGAAAATAGTGCATTGAATGGATCGGGCCGCAAAGCGGAGGACAGGCACCGCGGCGTTGCCAGTCCCCGTTTTGCTCTCTCATTTCCAGGGCTGCGAAGCAGCCAGGGCTGAAAACTTTAGTTAAAGGTATACAATTCCTTATTTCGATCCCGGGCGGGAGCGAAACTTCAGTTGAGCGCACCAACCTGGGGATCAAGATGCGACGGATTGGACCAGATGCATACCACCTTCGGTGGGATGTTAGATTTTAGATGAAAGATGTTAGATGACTGAGAAAGAGAACTTCTTGATGACATATTATGCACATTCTATTACTGTTCCCTGCTTGTCTTGTCATCTACCATCTTACACCTATCATCCAACATCCGGCGCAGCTAAGCTGCGCCGCAGATGGCCCGGGACTTGAGCGTCAAGCCATAAGGGAGGGGGAAGTTACATGTACTTGTAAGTTACCCACAGAACCCGCATTTCAAAAACTTGTTTTTGAAATAGGAACTTTCACAGAAGT
>Ga0164318_10005280_pt1 | contig 12480 bp, 11 predicted proteins | sample GuaBasSedimGuay9_FD_113734 | JGI IMG/M metagenome (GOLD analysis project Ga0164318, IMG submission 113734) | Subseafloor sediment microbial communities from Guaymas Basin, Gulf of California, Mexico - Guay9, Core 4571-4, 0-3 cm | ecosystem: Environmental > Aquatic > Marine > Hydrothermal vents... | reverse complement strand
TGCTTTCTGGAGCTGGAGCTCTTGAATTTGCCGTGAAACAAGGTTTTGACCGTCATGAGTTACTTACTCCTAAAATGGAAAAAGCTTGGCGTAAATGGGCAAAAACAGCAGAGTATAAACCTGTGGTGAATTTTGAAAATCACGATACAATAGGCCTGTTGGCTTTAGATAAGAACAAACATTTAGCAGGCGCTTGTACCACTAGTGGTATGGCTTATAAACTGCCCGGTAGAGTAGGCGATAGTCCAATTATTGGTGCTGGTTTATTTGTTGATGGAGAAGTAGGTGCAGCAACAGCAACGGGAATGGGAGAGTTGATGATGAAAACTGTAGGCTCTTTTTTAATTGTGGAGTTGATGCGAAATGGACATTCTGCTCAAGAAGCCTGTGAAATAGCCATCAAGCGGATTTGGGATCGCTATAGCGATGATCAGGATAGCAAGTTTTTTCAAGTGGGCTACCTTGCACTAAGCAAAGATGGTGATATTGGAGCCTATTCCATTTTACCCGGATTTCAATATGCTTTAGCAGTTAATGGTGAGAATAAATTAATAGATTCCGATTGTTTAATAAAACAATAGTATGAAAAAAGTTAGTCCGCTTTTTTTAATCGTAATTATCTTAATTGTTGCATCATCTTGTAGAAATAAATTTAATTCCGAAACAGAATATAGTATTATTCCTTTGCCATATAGCCTCAGAGAAGGTTCACAAACTTTTGTTGTAAATGGAGAAACGCGGATATTCATTAGCAGTCAAGAGATTGTAAGTAGTGCCAAACTTTTGCAGGAATATGTTTTGTCACTTGCTGATATAAAACTAGAAATAGTTAGTCAAGATGAAGCCAAAAATATGCAAAATGTAATCTTGCTGTCTACCATAAGTCAGGAGGAGCGCTTGGGAGCTGAAGGTTATAGGATTTTTGTCGATAAAAATAAAGTAATGATTACTTCCAATGATGCTGATGGTGTTTTTTATGGTATTCAAACCCTTTATCAATTATTTGATTTGCAGCGTTTAAACGATAAATCTGGAAGCTTAATAATCCCTGCCATTCAGGTTTGGGACAAACCGCGATTTTCTTATAGAGGAATGCATTTGGATGTTGCTCGTCACTTTTTTGATGTGGAGTTTGTTAAACATTATCTCGATTTGATGGCTTATTATAAATTCAATACTTTTCATTGGCATTTAACGGAGGATCAAGGCTGGCGTATTGAAATTAAAAAATATCCAAAACTTACTGAAATTGGTGCTTGGCGCACTGAGGAGGATGGTAGTCGATACGGTGGCTTTTATACTCAAGAGGAAATAAAAGATGTGGTGGCTTATGCTGAAAGATTGCATATTACTATTATTCCTGAAATTGAAATGCCAGGACATAGTCGTGCTGCTTTAGCTGCTTATCCTGAGCTTTCTTGTACCGGAGAAAAGCAAGAAGTGCCTAATCGTTGGGGCGTTTTTAAAGATATTTACTGTGCCGGAAATGATAAAACTTTTGAATTTATTGAAAACGTTTTAGATGAGGTTATTGATTTATTTCCAGGTGAATATATTCATATTGGTGGAGATGAAGCCCCAAAAGATCGTTGGAAAGTCTGTGAAAAATGCCAAGATAGAATGCAAAAAGAGGGTTTGAAAAATGAGCACGAACTGCAAAGCTATTTTATCAAGCGTATTGATAAATACTTGACTTCAAAAGGAAAGAAATTAATGGGTTGGGATGAGATCTTGGAAGGCGGACTCGCAGAAAATGCAACGGTGATGTCGTGGAGAGGAATGACCGGAGGAATTGCTGCTGCTCGTCAGGGAAACCATGTGGTTATGACTCCGGGAACTCATTGCTATTTTGATCATTATCAAGCCGATAAGGCTTTTGAACCCAAAGCCATTGGTGGATATACTTCTCTAAAGAAAGTCTATGAATTTGAACCCGTTCCCGAAGATTTGTTTACAGAGCAGAAAGAATTGGTTTTAGGTGCTCAAGGAAATGTGTGGACAGAGTATATGCATACAACAGATCAGGTGGAATATATGATCTTACCACGAATGCTAGCGCTTTCAGAAGTTCTCTGGGAAAAGAAAGATGCTAAAAATTGGTCTGCTTTTCAAGAACGACTTCAAGATCATTTTAAATTGTTTGATAAAAAAGGATATCGCTATTCCAAAGGGACTTATCGCCTTGGTTTTGAAATGAGTTTTGATAGTATTAATAATCAAAAAAAGGTAGAGATATTCTCTGAGCAATACCAGGCTAAAATTTACTATTCTTTAAATGAATCAGAACCTGATACCACTTCATTTTTATATGAAGGTCCAATATCAGTTTCTTCGCAAGACAGTATTATTACGGCAGGTATCTTTGAGCAAGGGGAACTTTTGAGAGCTGTTAGTGTGTTTAAAATAAGGTAAAAATACCAATAGCGATTATCCCGAAAGGCAGGTCGTAAATTGCTTTTAAGGTGCTCTTTTTATTTTAGCTAATTCTTCTCGGTTTTACCAAGTACAAATTGATTGTATAAAAATAGTGCAATAATAGTTCCAACTCCAATGGTACTGAAGATTATCCAAATACTATAAGGGTGATAAGTGTCCCAAAGCATATTTGTTAAACCTCTTTGGTCGGTGTGTAGCAATTCGGCTGCTTTATTAAAATAATCGTTTTGTGTAAAAGATTGACTGATAGCAGGTATATCCAAACCGCGTTTTGCCATTTCTATTTGTAGCAAACTTACTTTGTCGGATGTTGATTGGTAAACAGGACCTGAAAAAATACCCGCAAGGTAGTTACCAACGGCTACTGGTAAAAAAGAAGTCCCCATATATAATGCTTCTTTATTTTTTGGAGCAATGCGTCCAATATATTCTGTAAATTTTGGTGAACTTGCCATTTCTCCTAAAGAAAAGATAAGAATAGCAGCTATGATATAAAAACCATTATTGGTTCCGAATGATAAGCCAATACCCACAGACATGACAGCAATACCTGTTATTATAGCATTTATAGGTTTCAGCTTCATTACAAGTGTAGAAATAATAATTTGAAAGAGAATGATAAATCCGGCATCTAAATTCACCATCATTTCTGGAGCAATTATACCTTCCTTTGTTCCCACTGCAGAAGCTATTGTGGGAGAGAAGCTATTAATCCAATTATATATCATCTCGGTATTTACCCATTGATCAATAAAGTTTGGTAATGTATAGAACAGTTGGTTAAACATAGTCCAAAAGCCAATCATAATTATTAGAAACAATGTAAGTTTTATGTCTGAAAGAGCAACAACAATATTTTTAAGTGACTTTGCCAAAGAGGTGAAAAATGGATCTGAATTCTTAACTCTGTCAGGCTCTTTATAAAAAAGAAGTACCAGTACAATATTGACAAGAATTGCAGATGCTGCCATTAGGAAAACAATATGCCAACCATAAATATGTCTTAATTTTGACGAAAATACCGGACCTATAAAACCACCAATATTCACTATCATATAAAATATTCCAAATCCTATGGATGATGTAGATTCGTCAGTTGTTTTTGTAACTGTTGCCGATACTATTGGTTTAAAAATTGCAGCTCCAAGTGCGACAAATAAAAACGTAACATAAACAGCCGTATAACTTCTAAATTGTCCCATTAGATAATACGAGGAGGCTAAAATTACAAATGCAATAATGAGCATTTTTTTGTAGCCAAAGCGATCGGCAAGAGCTCCTGTAAATAGTGGAAGAAAATATAAAATGGCGGTCACAGTCCCCATAATACTTCCCTTTTGTGTTTGGCTAAATCCTAAAGCTCCTGTATCTGTAGACTGAGTAAGATATAGTGCTAATACAGTAAATAAACCATACCAAGCCCAACGCTCAAATAGCTCCATAGAGTTAGCAATCCAGAAAGTACGAGGGAATTTTTTAAAAGTGGTAACGATAGAACTCATAGGATTAGAATTTTTTACTCGGGCAAAAATAACAGAAGCAAATTGATTTTCAAGTAAAATGCCAAATTTTGTTTTAGATTTGTATGCTTTAAAGACAAAGTTATGCTTGTAAAACTATATCCGGAAAATCCATCACATAGACATTTATCCACTATTTATGAGTGTTTAATGGATGGAGGAGTTATTATTTATCCAACAGATACTGTTTATAGTTTTGGCGGAAATAGTTTGAGTATGAAAGCTCTGGATAAAATTGCTCGTCTCAAAGGGATTAAAAAGGAAAAAGCGAATTTTTCTTTAGTATTTAACGACTTAACTCATCTTTCAAATTATACACGCCCCTTTGATAAAACTACATTCAAGCTTCTGAAGAAGCATTTACCGGGTCCTTTTACTTTTATTCTAGAGGCTAATAATCAAATTCCTAAATTATTTCAAAACAGGAAGAAGAGTATTGGTATTCGTATTCCGAATCATCCCATTCCCATGGAAATTGTGAGAATGCTTGGAAATCCAATGTTTTCGGCTTCTATCCATGCTGATGATAGCATTATCGAATATGAAACTGATCCTGAAATTCTTCATGATGCGTGGGGAGACAAAGTAGATATTGTGATTGATGCAGGATTTAGTGGTAATGTGGCTTCTACCGTGGTAGATTGCAACGGTGGTGGTATAGAGATTATCCGACAAGGAAAAGGGGAGTTGGAATTTTAATTTACAATTCAGAAAAATAATATACTTGATTTCTTAACATTTTCTGTCTTTTTAAGAAGCAAATAATTTGTAATTTCGCAGCTCATTTTAAAAAAATACCGTGTCCGATAGTATAGTCATTATCCCAACTTATAACGAGAAAGAGAATATCGAAAGTATTATTCGTGCTGTTTTCGCACTTCCTAAAGATTTTCATATTTTAGTAATTGAAGATAATTCGCCCGATGGAACATCTGATATTGTTAAGCGGTTGATGGAAGAGTTTCCGGAACAGCTTTTTATTGAAGAGCGTAAAGGAAAGCTTGGCTTGGGAACCGCATATATTCACGGTTTTAAGTGGGCTTTAAAGCGTACTTACGACTTTGTGTTTGAAATGGATGCTGATTTTTCTCATAATCCTGAGGATTTACTTCGTTTGTATAATGCTACCAAAGTAGATGGAAATGATGCTGCTATAGGTTCTCGCTATATTACCGGTGTAAATGTAGTTAATTGGCCTATGGGTCGTGTTTTAATGTCGTATTATGCATCTGCTTACGTTCGTTTGGTTACAGGCTTAAATATTAGAGATACAACCGCGGGTTTTATGTGCTATAAACGTAATGTGCTGGAAACAATGGATCTTGATGCTGTTCGTTTAACAGGATATGGTTTTCAGATTGAGATGAAATATTCGGTTACAAAACTTAAATTTAAGATTATTGAAGTCCCCATAATATTTACCGATCGTACTTTGGGAGAATCAAAAATGAATAAAAGCATTTTCCGTGAAGCTGTTTTTGGAGTTATGGCTTTACGTTTTCGGAAAATTAAAGCAAGAAAATAAAATTATTTTTAAATCGGTATTTGAGCCGATTTATGATGTGCTATCAGCGTCGCATTATACCAAAGAAGAGAATACGAAGAACGTAGTCTATCCTCTTTTCCATGTTTCTTTTCTCCCCTTTTATTAATAGAGGAGTTTCCAAGCCTTTAATAGCTGTTACTAATGCAATTGCAGCCAATTCGGGGTCTTGTATGGAAAATTCACGACTTTTCACACCTTCAATAAGGATGTCCTGTAGTATATTAATTTCTCTTTTATGATATTTTTTTCTCAGTTCTACAATAAAATCAAGTTGATGTAATGATTCGCTTTTTATTACTTCGTAAAAGTTATTTAATTCTCGAATCTTATTTAGTCTTGTAAAAATATATAGTTTGAATTTTTCATTGGCAGGAACAGGTTGCTTAATTTGATTTAAAATATTATTAAATAATATATTAGATTCAGCATCGACAACCGCTTCATAGATTTCTTCTTTACTCTTAAAATAGTAATAAATGGAGCTTTTGCCTTTTCTTGCACCAACGGCAATGTCGTCCATAGTAGTCTTTTTGTAGCCATATCTACTAAATACATCGCGAGCAACTTCTATTATTAATTCCTTGACTTTTAATTTATTGGCCATAAGTATTCATTTTTTCGACTAATGGTATTTTAAAGTCCAAAAATACGAATCTCTTGATTCAAATCAAAGATATTTAAAAGAAAAATATTAAGGCTGAATTATTTACCTATAAACTGACTTAAATTAGTTGCAATACTTAAATAATTAGGTGAAGCAACTAAATGTTGAGCATTGCGTGCATAGCTTATCTGGAATTTATAAATATTTAATCCAAAGCCCCAAGAAAAACCAACTGTAGATAAACGGCTAGGGATAGTCATCTCTTTGCGTTTTAGGTAGTTGTAGCCTAATCTTAGACTTAGTGCTTTTATAGGCTTTAGCTCAGCCCCGATTACAATATGTCTCATTAACTTATCGGCAAAATCATCTATTCCTGTGCTTTGATTAGTATCTTCATCATTAATAAAAGAATTTGCTTGGTCGGCAAAAACGTCGGTATAGCTGAGATCCCACTTTTGTAAATTTGTAAGTAAAACAGAAAAACGTAATGGCAAGTGTGCTAATTCTTTAGAAAAGCTTACTTGAATTTCAAAAGGAAGATTCTCACGAGTATTTGGTGTATATGTTTTAATTTGGGTACCAATATTCCTGAAAATAATACTGGCACTCATCTTTCTTGCTGTTAACATATAAGTTGCGGCAACATCAACGGCAATACCAAAGGAATTATATGATTCGTAACTGGAATAAAGTCCTTTAAGATTTGCACCGATAAAAAAGGTAGAATCTAATGCTCGACTCCAGCCAATATTCAAAGCATAGTCGTTAGCTGTAAAGCTTCCGTATCGGTCTCCAGTTTCGTTTGCATAATCAAATTCTCCATAATCCATAAATTGCATACTAGCCACAAAAGTACCGAGTTTTTCAATTGTTCTACCGTAGCTTACTGAGCCGTAATTGATATTAGAAAAATAATCAACAAAATTAAATTGTAACTGATTATGCATATTTGCAGATATTAAAGAAGGATTTTCTACTGCCAAGCTAATATCATTATCGTATACGCTTTGAAAATTGCCTCCTAAAGCGATGCTTCTTGCAGAAAAAGGTAAGTTCAAAAATGCATAAGTAGTTCCTGATTCGCTTTGCGAAAAAACAGATAAAGGAATAAAGAATAAAATTAAGATATAAGTAGTAAAACGATTTTGCACTATTATCGGCTTTTTAATTTAATAAACGAAAGCGAAGCTTTTAAATTGTTTGATAATTTTTTATTTCACAAAGATAAAAATCCCGGTAATTTATAATGTAAATAATGTGAAAATATGTTATGATATTTGTGCTTGCAACTAAAAAAGGTACATTTGTATAAAGATAGTTTTATGGCTAAAATTTTAGTAATCGACGATGAGAGAAGTATTAGAAATGCAATTAAAGAGATACTTGAATTTGAAAAATATGAAGTAACTCTTGCCTCAGATGGCTTTGAAGGTATTTCTATGATTGAACAGAGTGAATTTGATGTTATTTTATGCGATGTAAAAATGCCGGGTAAAGATGGTATGGAAGTTTTACATGAAGCTATGAAATTAACGGAAACTCCTTTTATTGTGATTTCTGGTCATGGCACTATTGAATTAGCTGTTGAGGCTATTAAAAAAGGTGCCTATGATTATATTGCTAAGCCATTAGATCTTAACCGCCTATTAATTGCTTTACGGAATGCTATGGAAAAAGGCAAGCTGGAAGTAGAAACCAAAAAATTACGAAAAAAGGTTAGCAATAAATATAATATGATAGGTGAGTCTGATTCTATGAAACAACTCCGTATTTTGATAGACAAAGTTGCTCCAACACAGGCGCGAGTATTTATTACCGGCGAAAATGGAACAGGGAAAGAATTGGTTGCAAGAGCTATATATGAGGCTAGCAATCGTTCTAAAGCCCCATTTGTAGAAGTAAATTGCGCAGCTATTCCTTCTGAGTTAATAGAGAGTCAGCTATTCGGTCATGAGAAAGGTTCTTTTACATCGGCTGTAAAACAACGTAAAGGCGACTTTGAACTGGCAAATGGAGGAACATTATTCCTCGATGAAATTGGAGATATGAGCTTATCGGCACAAGCTAAAGTTTTACGTGCCTTGCAAGAAAATAAAATTGTTAGAGTAGGTGGAGAGAAGGATATTCCTGTTGATGTTCGTATTATTGCTGCAACAAATAAAAAAATAAAGGAAGAAATAGCAAAAAATAATTTTAGAGAAGACCTTTATCATCGACTTAGTGTTATTTTAATTGAAGTGCCTCCTCTTCGTGAGCGTAAAGAGGATATACCATTATTAGTTGATTATTTTCTTACAGATATTGCCGAAGCACAAAGAAAAAAGAAAACTGAAATAAGCGATAAGGCAATCGTTGCGTTACAAGAAAAATTTTGGTCAGGGAATATTCGTGAATTGCGTAATGTGGTGGAGCGACTCGTTATTTTAGCCGGAAGCAAGATAGAGGTTAAAGATATTGAGAATTATGTTTAAGCTGGAGCTAATATGTCTCGCAGTATAGGTCCTAATCCGGCAAAAAAGAATTCAACAGCAATTACCATTACTATTAGTCCCATTAGTTTTAGCATTATTTTGTTTCCCGTTTCACCTAATATTTTTGTTATTCTACTACCTCCTAAATAGATTATAAGTGTTAATAACATAGTAAAAATAATAGTACCGAATAATATAGCTTTCAAAGTAAAACTGTTTGAATCTTCCATCAAAACAATAGAGTTAGTAATGGCTCCAGGTCCGGCTATCATTGGAATTCCCAAAGGAGTAACAGAAATATCATCTACATAATTCTTAATGTTTTCTTGAGGAATATTCTTAAGCGAACTTAAACGGGCATTAAGCATATCGTATCCCATCATAAAGAAAATTATCCCACCGGCAATACGAAAACTATTTACCGAAATACCAAAAAAATCAAAAAGCATTTGTCCTCCAAATGCAAATATCATTAATGTAATAAGTGCAGTTAATACAGCTTTTAATGCTGTTTTGGTACGTTCGGCTTTACTTAAGCTCGATGTCATTGTTAGGAAAACAGGCATAGAACCCAAAGGGTTTATAAGTGTAAAAAAAGAAGTAAAATACAATAAGCTTATGGTTAACAATTCGTGGGTGTTATTCATATTAATTTTTTTGCAAAAGTAGCAAATAAAGAAACGAATATGGATTAGATAAACCCAAATATACAGTTAAGCAGATCGAATATAGATTTACTTACTTGGTTCTCTTTCAATATCAATACCTTTAAAGGAAAAACATGTGCTTTTAGAAGCTTAATATTAATTCACTAAAACAAATAAGATGAAAAGTAAAGTTCGCAGTTTAAGTATTTTATTTATGCTGATATTTTTAACTACAGTAGTTGATGCTCAGTGGGTTACTGATACGGAATATGGTTTTAAAATAAAAGTTCCAAATGCTTGGAGCAAAGATAAAATTCAGGATGGTACTGACAGGGTACATGATTTTTTAGATCCAACAGAGAATGTTTTTGTTGAAGTAAGAGCTTTTGAGACAGGAGAGGGGTTTACTCCCGATATTTTGGCTCAAGTTTTTGAAAGTTCCGGACTGCCGGGAGCACAACGTTTAGCTTTTGAAGATTATACATTAAATGGGACTTCCGGTAAGTTTGCAGGATATAAAACTACAATAAATGGTTTAACGGTTGGTATTGGAGCGTTTTATGCTGTTACTCGAGATTATTCTTACATTCTTTGGAGTTTGATTCCTATAGAAGTTTATAATCAGTATAGTGCGAAAGGCGATGCCGTTTTAAATACATTTACCTTAATTCCAAAAGTAAATAAGCCAAGATATGTAGCTAAACAAGAACCTCAAATTGAATTGATAGCATTCAAAATTAGTGATAGAATAACTGATGACTATGATATTACTGTTGAGAAGAAGAGGTTTCCTGTAGCAACCCCTAATATTTGGGTGGTTTATGATTGGAAAGGGAATGGAAACGGAAGTACGTTTGTTGTAGATTGGTATTATGAGGGACAGTATATCCGTGGTGCATCTAAGGAATTTAAAATGCCTGATTTTCAAGACGGATATGGTTATGCTAATATTGATATGGATGGAGCTTTTAAAGCAGGGAAATATACTGTTGAAGTCAAAGTTGATTCCAAAGTGTTGGGAACAATTAGTTTTGAGGTTTTTGCTGACCAATCAAATACATTTCAAATAAAACCTCCCGAAAATAGTCGTAATTCAGTTTCAGCAACGGTATGGGGAAAAGCTAATTCAAGTTATAGTGTTTCTGCACCACAGAGAGCTTCATCATCAAAAGTGAAAACCATAAAGCTTGGCGGTTCTAAGAATTATTATAATTTCAAAAAGGGGATTGTTAAATCTTATGATGATGCTGATTTATTAAACGAACCTTGGTGTACAGAATTTCCGGCATTATGTGGTAATTGGGTTAAAACAGGAAAATCGCAGTTAAATCAGGTTAACTCAGCTCCGGCTTCGGGTTATATTAGTGATGGTAAAGGCTTTACGGATTGTCAGCAAGTACCTGTAAACGAAGTTCTTGTTTTTAAATTGAAGGATGGAACTTATGCAAAAGTATTGATTATAAAAGATCAGTTTTCTAAGACCAACAATAGATGTAATCACGATATTACCTTACAAATAATCTATCCTGCTTTCTAATGCAAAAAAATAAGGGCATCTCAATTTATAAAATGCCTTTATATTCTTTTTTAAGCTTTTAAAATTAGTTTTTTGCTCTGCCTTTTAAATAGACAACAAGTCCAACTAAGCCAAAAATTATGGCGAGTCCCGGATAAAGGTTAAGACCTTCCGGAAGGTTTTCGTAAATTTCAATATCTACATAATCTCCCGATTGTAAATCTGCTTCTATTAAAATTGTTTGGTCTGATTTAGATTGATAGGTAAAGTCAAGACCGTTTTCTGCACGTTTAATTCCTCCTGTTTCTTCTGAGTCCGAGACTGTGGCAATTCTTTTTTCTCTTTTGATTAATTCGCCAGATTGCGTTTTAACGCTTACGATTAATTGAATTTCAGCCCATTGTTGAATCCCTGTTTCTTCGTCAACAGCCCAAAAAAACATCGTATAGCTGTTGTTTTCTTTGGCCTCAAGCTTTACCTTATGGATTTTGGTTTGCGTAAAACGTTGCTCATAAATACGATAATTACTTTTGGCATTAGTAAAATAGAAAAAGCCAACAATTCCCACTATCAGTAGGAGAAGCCCAAATTGTTTTTTATTCATATTTTTAATCGATTATTGAACTTGGAACGATTTTGTTATGGGCTCTTTTTCTGTTCCTACAATTGTAATTACAACTTCGTAATTACCCATCGGCCAGCCATTATTAGGTCTGATTAGGCTTGAGTTAAGGTTGAGAGTACCTATATTTTCGCCTGAATTAAGAACTACTGCATCAATAGGAATTTTGTCTTGACCTAAATAAAACCAAGCAAATTCTACATCCGTATCGTTAGGTGCATTATTCAAATGGCAACTCAAAAATATTTCCGGAGTGTTAGTGTTAAATACAGGATTATCAGCAGGACACTGATTATCGGTTATTGATGTACACATTTTAACATTCGTAATATTTGCTGTGCTAAAATTACAAGAGTTAAATACGATTGCGACACCAAAAAAAACAAGAATTGAGATAATTTTTTTCATAGGAGTATTTTTTTTATTTGTCCCCTAATTTAAACTTTTGCAATTTGGAAATAGAGGTAAATAAAAATATGAGCTATTTTGATCCATATTCGATGCTTATTCGTTAAAATTCGTTTAGAAAAAATAAAAATTAAATTGCTAATTAGTTAATACTGAACGAAACTTTGTAAAAAAAATTAAAAAGACGGTATCGCATCATTTTTTTTATGCAAAGTTGTTTTTTTTGTCTATAAAAATATTTTATCTTTGCCGCGATGCGTTAATTTTAAGTGGGAATAATAATTGGCCTCCAGTCATTGATTTGATTGGAGGTTTTTTTTTGATTTGTGGTGATTGATTATTAGATGAAAGAAATAATGATTAATTTAGTAATCAGAAAAATTGTTGTTGGAAATTAAATGTAAAATAATGAAGTCGACTAATATATTACCTGAAAAGGGGAATATTCTTATTTCGGAGCCCAGTTTGCAAGATTTTTATTTTGCCCGCTCGGTTGTATTGTTGGCGGAACACAATGAGGAAGGCTCTTTTGGTGTTATCTTAAATAAACAAGTCGATATTAAGTTTAATGAAATAGTTAAAGATTTTCCTCACTATGACGGAAAAGTGTTTTTGGGAGGTCCTGTAAGTACAAACAATTTGTTCTTTATTCATACCAAAGGCGATTTAATAGAAAATAGTCAAGATTTAGGAGAAGGGTTGTTTTGGGG
>Ga0164318_10005279_pt1 | contig 12483 bp, 12 predicted proteins | sample GuaBasSedimGuay9_FD_113734 | JGI IMG/M metagenome (GOLD analysis project Ga0164318, IMG submission 113734) | Subseafloor sediment microbial communities from Guaymas Basin, Gulf of California, Mexico - Guay9, Core 4571-4, 0-3 cm | ecosystem: Environmental > Aquatic > Marine > Hydrothermal vents... | reverse complement strand
TGAGTCTTTGATTAGTTTGAATATTGTTGAGCAGGTTGATGGTGGGGGTGGTGGGATTAAGTTGTATAGGTTGACTGATTTTGGTAGGGAGGTTGTTTTGTCTTTACGTGGAAACAAAAACAGCAACCTATAGCTAACCAAGGTCCCCCACCATGTTTCGTTATCTGGTTTTAGCATTTTATCTAAAAAAAGACTGTTTTATACAAATCCTTCTTCCCCATTTTTTTTGGTAAAAAATAGAGAGAACATGTAAATGCTCTCACACTTTTTTTCAATCGAAACTGATAAAATAAACCCCTTACATTATACTTACATCATATACCCACAGTTAAGAAAAAAACATGTGTTCCAAAAAAATCAGAGATGGGGTTAGACCAGGCATGACCCAATTTGACATCAAAAAAATGCTTGCAGGATATGACAAAAAAAATCTTACAATAGCCACTGTTTGCTCTCATTCCAGCCTGCAGATATTCAATGGTGCAAGAAAAGAGGGATTCAAAACACTGGGTATCTCAGTGGGGGAAGAAAAAAGATTTTATGATGCATTTCCACTTGGACGACCAGATGAGTTTTTCATAGTTGACAGCTACAAAGATATAAGCAGATATGCATCTGAGCTGCAGGAAAAAAATGTTATTGTTATACCACATGGCTCCTTCGTTGAATATCTCGGCGCTAAAAATTTTTTAAAGCTAAACCTACCAACATTTGGAAACCGGAAGGTACTGCTCTGGGAATCTGATAGAAAACGAGAACGTCAATGGCTTGAAAGCGCTGGTCTCACTATGCCCAGGGAAATAAAAGATCCAACCAAGATAGACAAACCTGTTATCGTAAAATACCATGGAGCCAAAGGTGGAAAAGGATTTTTCATAGCAAAAACATATGATGAGTTTATAAAAAGAGTAGATAAAGACAAACCATACATAATACAAGAATTTGTCATGGGGACCAGATATTATCTACACTACTTCTACTCACCAATACAAAACAATGCATACAAACTCAGCAAAGGAAGCCTACAACTACTATCCATGGACAGACGAGATGAAACAACCATAGATGAGGTACAGCGATTAGGATCCATAGCAGAGCTAGAAGAAATAGGCATACATCCAACATTTGTTGTAACAGGAAACATACCCATTGTCATGAGAGAGTCCCTACTACCGGAGGTCTTCAGAATGGGAGCCGCAGTTGTAGAAAAATCTCTTGAACTCTTCGGAGGAGTCATAGGGTCCTTCTGTCTAGAAACAGTTGTCACGGAAGAACTAAAATTCAAAGTCTTCGAAATATCAGCACGTATAGTAGCAGGTACAAACCCTTATATCTCAGGCTCACCATATTCAGAATTAATACAACCAGATCTCTCCACAGGCAGAAGAATTGCACAAGAAATAAAATATGCAAACAAAAGAGGACTACTACACGAAATACTAAGCTAAAAAAAACAAAAAATAGTTGGAAGAACAGGTTGTTTGTTTTTCCCCCAAAAAATCTGAGGATGAGGTGATATATCATTTCTATGTTGACACTCATACTAGCAGAAACTGAAATAGAACTCATACCAAAAGAAATCATACACCACCCCGCTGTTATATCATCTGCCAAAAGAAGAAGAAAAAAACCAGAGAAAATAATACTGGATTCAAACTACCATCACAATGCAATGAAAAAACTATTTGAGGGAGAAAGACGTGGACGACCTGACATACTACACATATTCCTACTGACAACACTAGAATCCATTTTGAACAAAGAAGGAAAACTACATATAAAAATACATACCAGAAATGATGAGGAAATAAACATATCACCAGAAACACGTATCATGAGAAACTATGACAGATTCATTGGACTCATAGAACAACTATTCGAAAAAGAAACACTACCCGGCATAGAAAAACCTCTTCTTCGTCTAAAACACAACATCTCTCTACGGCAGATCATAAAGCAGATACAGCCAGATATCACAATAGCATTCTCCACCCAGGGTAAAAAAACCAGTCTACCCAACTATTTTATGAATCTAAAAAACAAGGGACACAGAAACATAGCATGCATAATAGGTGGTTTTCCATATGGGGAGTTCCATAGCAACATAGAAAAAATTGTTGATGATGTCATATCTATATATAACACCACTTTATCTGCATGGACCATAGCAAACGAGATAATAGTAAACTACGAAAACACTCTACTAGTGACTCAAAACTAGTGTTAAAAAAACATGAAATCTTTTTTCGTCAAACTACTATTGTTCTTTAGTCTCTCAATACATCATCATCTAATACCAGAGAGTCTAACCATGATAGCAGCCTGCGCCCACAAACGGTTTTCAGCCTCATCAAAAATCACGGACTGCGGTCCATGAGCAACCTCTCTTGTAACCTCATACCCATAATATGCTGGCAGACAATGCATAAAAATAGCATCCTTCTTCGCCCTGCTCATAACCTCCATGTTAACCGTGTATCCCTGAAAAGCTCTTATCCTCCTCTCTTTTTCCTCTTCATCACCCATAGAAACCCATGTATCTGTTGCCACGACATCAGCATCTTTCGTTGCATCTCTCATATCATCTACTATCTCCACTCTAACACCAAACTTTTTAGCCTCCTCCACATAGTACTTATCTGGCCAAAAACCTTTTGGAGAAACAATCCTGATATTCATACCAGCAATACCACATCCAAGCAGATACGAATGCGCCATGTTGTTGTTCCCATCACCAATATAAACAAAATTCAGCCCCCTAAGGTCACCCTTGTATTCCTTTATCGTCATAAGATCAGCGATAACCTGACAGGGATGCTCCCTATCATCCAATCCATTGATAACAGGTACAGACGAATATTTCGCCAACTCCAACATAGAATCATGATTATATGCTCTATACATAATAATATCAACATAACGTGAAAGCACTAAAGCGGTATCCTCAATACTCTCACCACGACCTAGCTGCATATCATTCGTACTAAGAAAAATAGCATGGCCACCCAACAACGTCATCGCCACTTCAAAAGAAACCCTTGTACGTGTACTAGGTTTCTCAAAAATCATACCAAGCGTTTTCCCCCCCAAAAAACCAATTGAGCCACCACTCTTCTTTCTCTTCTTCAGACTAATACCTAAATCAATGATACCATCTAGATCTTCCCTAACATCCAACATAGAAATAAGATCTCGTTTCATCAAAAACAATGAAACACAGACTGCTTTTTAAAAGCTACTACCTATCGTCATAATTTCTTACAATATACCTCCTCAAAAAAACTATGGAACAATTTTTTTAGAAAGGCATATATCTACTAAAAAACATTATCCAAAACTTGGATACCAAAAAATGGGAGTAGACCTAGGACCACTATTCAAAAAAGAAAAATGCTCAATCAATGATCTCAAAAACCGAGTCATAGCCATAGATGCGCACAACACCCTCCATCAATTCCTATCCATCATAAGACAACGAGATGGCACTCCACTGAAGGATTCACAGGGAAAAATAACATCGCACCTATCAGGTCTACTATACCGCACTGCAAATCTCATCGAAGCAAAAATAAAACCGGTATACATCTTCGACGGAGAACCACATCCATTCAAAACACAAACACTAGAACAAAGAAAAGAAAGAAAAGAACAAGCAGAAAAAGAATGGAAAAAAGCCCTAGAAAAAGGCGACCTAGAAACCGCAAAAACTAAAGCACAACAAACATCACGTGTAACAGATGAAATCATACAACAAAGCAAGGAACTACTCAATGCACTCGGCATACCACATGTACAAGCACCATCCGAGGGAGAAGCACAAGCAAGCTACATGGTAAAAAAAGGTGATGCCTACGCAGTAGGCTCACAAGACTTCGACTGTCTATTATTCGGCTCACCCATACTAATAAGAAACCTAACCATATCAGGAAGAAGAAAACTACCTGGAAAAAAAATCTACATAAAAACTAACCCAGAACTCATACGACTACAGCCCAACCTTAAATCACTGGGCATATTGCACAGACAACTCATAGACATGGCGATACTGATCGGAACAGACTTCAACCCTGGAATCAAAGGAATCGGACCTAAAAAAAGTCTTGAACTCATAAAAAAAACTGGAAACGTAGAAAATGCTCTTGCGCTAATAGGAAAATCAAACGCACCAACTTTTTCAGAGATCAACGAAATACGGAATATATTTTTAAAACCTAGAGTCACAGATAAATACTTACTCCAGTGGTCAAAACCAGATAAAGAACGTGTTCTAAAAATACTATGTGATCATCATCAGTTTTCTCAAGAAAGAGTAGAATCCGCTCTTGAAAAATTTTCAACCATAGAATATATGGTAAAACAAAAAAACCTGTTCGATTTCTAAAAACAAAGTACATCTCTCTTTTTAAAAAACAACGGTGTAACATTTTAATCCAAAAAAAATTTGATTTGATAAATATAAGAGAATGGCGTAAAAAAATGTATAGAAAAATGCAGATAGATGATGCGGGTACCGGGTTGAACCAGGGTTACAAGCTTGGGAAGCTTCTCTCACATGAGAGAAAAATGCATATTTTGCAATCTGACGTGAAGGTATTTTGTTTTGATGGAAAAAAAATCCAGAGATATTTCTAAGAAATAGTTAGGTCATGAGAGGCGGTATCTGAAATGTTTCTTTGATTTTGTTAGCTGGAGAGTTAATGAAAACAAAACCCTTGAGACTATGTCATATTGGTATGGGATAAGTCGATGGTATCAAGCTTCCACCTGAACCTCTGTATCAATCAAAAAGTAATTATAGAGAAATTAAAAAGCATTACAAACTTGCTTGAAGATACTCTGGAAATGACTATGAATCTACTTGACCATTTTGGGGATAAACTCTTCTAATTATAATTTGATCTATTTATAGAATGCTAAAGCAGTTTGAAGAATTGAAAATTTTTATTGAAGATTATCTAAGTTATTTGAGGGAATCAAAGCAAGTTAGGAAACAGATCCGTATTCACTATAAAGATGATCTACACAAGTTCATTTTAACGTTTCTGTATGGAGTAAGCTGCTGGTTCTTATTCTTTATCGGTGGCAAAATAATTGTTCATTTTGATTTTGTTAATCTGGGGATAATTTCAATCATGTTTGCACTTTTGTATTCATTTGTTATATTTACTCCACTTTCTCTCATTTTTCTACTGAGATACTCAACAAACGTCAGAATCGCACAGAAGGTTTTCGAGAATGAATGGAGGGCTAATAAGATTATAAAGAAGTTACAGACAACAAGAGATAGAGACAGAATACAGCATTTTCAGAGATTGTTGCGTAAATTTGATTATAACTTTTATTACATGATTTGGGGTTATTTTAAGGGTTATGGAAAGCGAATTAAGACCTATAGCATCATACTTACAGAGTGTTACTCAAGGTTTGATACAGTTCTAAACATGGTATGCATAAATGTTGAAATCAACTCAAATAAGGCAAGAGAGATGTTATCTGATTTTTCCAAGTACATGGATGAGATTAGATCGAAAATATTAGTTCCTCTCATTCAGGATAAACTCCAAATACATGATATCAATATTTTTCTTCAGAGATGGGATAAGTATTTTGAAGATCATTATAAAAATGAGTACAGGGACTCTCTCAAATATCTGGAAAAATACATTGAGAAAATGCGTAAGAGATATAGAGATAGGTATCTTAAAGGGATTAAAATATTTGACAAAGTCGTAGAAATTTTGATTCTGGTATTTATAGCCCTTGTAGTATATTATTTCTCTGGAATCAAAATATTATAAAGATCATTTCAATTTTAAAGATCTCGTTTTTAAATGAAAATCATAAACTTTTAGCGCTCATTCAGGATATGGCTTAACATGGAGAAAACAGAAATAGAAATCAAGATTTTAACTCAGCTGAGAAATTGGGATAATAAACACCTGAATAGTTGGTTGTCAAGAGAAGATTTTAAGAAAATGATCGATGAAGAAAATGATGATATTGTTGATCAATATGTTCGCGAATTAGAAGAAGAATGTTATGTTAAGCTGAATTATGGAATAGGAGCGTACTTTCATGACATCAGGATAACAAAGAAAGGACGAGATTTATTAAAGAGTTGGAATGTTTAATAAGCTGGAATTACAAGTGAGATGTTTATTGTTATTTAGAAAACTTTTTCATCTTTAGAATGCTTTTTTCAATGCATGAATCTGTTGAGCGGATAGCGAGGATTGAATAGATGAATCATATGGTTAAAGATACTCTCAAAGGAGTGATCTCTGGACCAGTAAAAGAATGCGGGTACCGGGATTCGAACCCGGGCAATTGGCTTGGGAAGCCAATATCATAACCACTAGATCATACCCGCAATTCAAAGAATTCAAAGAGTAGATGAGGGTATAAATAAATACATTTACTCCTTTTTGAATATTTTGAGAAAACCAGTAAAAGAGAGTGGGGTAGAAACCCCCAATAGATATCTTTCCTATTTTTGTGTCTTATATGTTTTCCAGTATTTTCAGCACATATTTGTAGAATTTGTCAACCGTACTGATATGTACCTGTTCATCTGGTGAATGCGGATATTTAATGGTTGGCCCAATGGATATCATGTCCATACCAGGGAATTTTTCTCCTATGATTCCGCATTCCAGTCCTGCATGTATAGCCTCAATCTTTGCCTCTCTCTTGTACATCTCTCTGAAGATTTTTTTAGCTAGACCGAGTATCTTAGAATCCAGATTAGGTTTCCATCCAGGATATGGCTTTTCCTCGATCACCTTTGCTCCTGCCAATGATGCAATAGCATGTATTCTATCACGCATGTCTTGAAGAGCAGATTTAATAGAACTACGTGAGCTCATACCGATCGCGGCTTTATCCTTCTCAATTTTTACTATTGCCAGATTGGTAGATGTCTCTACGAGATCAGGTATGTCGTAGCTCATCCGATGTACACCATGTGGTAGACCATGTAGTAGATTCAGAAGCTTGGTCTGAGAATCATTGTCTAATGTTTTCTCTAAATTCTCAGCATTTTCTTTTATCTCTAACCTAAAATCAGGGTCGATAGGTTTTATCTCATCTAGAATACTTTTTTCCTCTGATCTGAGATCTAAAACGAATTTATCTTTATCCTCTGGGTCTATGTATATTTTAGCAGTTGCTTCGCGAGGTATTGCATTATGTTTATCTCCCCCTGTGATATCTGATATAAGGAATCTGTGTTTCCTGGAGGTTTTCCATAGCAGACGTGTCAGTATTTTTATTGCATTTCCACGTTGCTCATGTATATCTACACCAGAATGTCCACCCTTCAGACCTGTTACTTTCAATGTTATGCCTATTGTTTTTTTGTTAATACTCTTTGTCTTTATTGGTAATTCTATCCTTGAGTCACCACCACCGGCGCTTCCTATGGTTATGACACCGAAATCCTCGCTATCTAGATTGAGCATTATACGTCCCTTTAAAAAATCTGGTTCCATGGCGAATGCTCCTGTCAGTCCTGTTTCTTCGTCTACAGTGAACAAAGCCTCAATTGGGCCGTGTCTCAGTTTTTTGTCCTCAAGTATTGCAAGCATGATCGCAATGCCCATGCCATTGTCTGCACCAAGTGTTGTTCCCTCAGCTGTTAGTATGTCTCCATCTCGTCTGATCTTTATTGGATCGCGAGAAAAATCATGCTTCACATCACTATTTTTCTCACAAACCATATCCATATGTCCCTGCAGAACAGCAATGGGTTTATCCTCCATACCTGGGCTGCTGGGTTTAATTATCACAACATTCGCCGCCTCATCGGTTTTTGATTTCAAACCATGTTTCTCCGCAAAATCTAAAATATACTGTCTTATCTTCTCCTCATGTTTTGAACAACGAGGTATCTTTCTGATCTCATCAAAGTGTTTCCACACAATCCTTGGTTCTAAATCATTAATAATTGACATACTTCTACACTGCCTCCCTAAAAATGTATTTTGATCAAAAAGGGTAACACAGTACCCAGATAAAAAAGATTTGCAAAAAATCTTAATACCCCATATGGCAGGGTCTAGCAGGATATGATTTATATATCCTTATATCTATTATCCAACTCAAAAATAATCAAATTTATTGTTTAATCTAAAAAAAACCACTTGGGGGAACCTAGATAATTATGGACTGGGGAATGAAGAATCGTTTGTCAAGAATAATCAAACCAAAGGATGGAAGAACTGTTATGCTGGCCGTTGACCATGGATATTTTATGGGACCAACTACAGGGCTAGAAAAACTTGATGAAATAGTCAAACCACTAATACCATATGCAGATACCCTGATGCTCACACGAGGTGCATTACGTAACTACATCGATCCAACAACAGATATACCGATTGTTCTGAGGGTATCTGGTGGAACCAGCATCATAGGAAAAGAATTATTACATGAAGGTATAGTAGCATCTATAGAAGATGCAATACGACTAAACGTATCAGGAATAGCATTCTCGATACTGGTAGGTGCAGACTTCGAAAGAGACACTATTCTTGGTTTGACACAATGCATAGATGAGGCAGAAAGATATGGGATACCTGTGCTTGCAGTGACGGCAGTGGGAAAAGATATGGCAAAAGATGCGCGCTATCTAAGCCTCGCCTCAAGAATGGCAGCAGAACTGGGGGCACACATGGTAAAAACCTATTTCTGCAAGGATTTTGAAAAAGTCATCGAAACATGCCCTGTACCTATAGTAATAGCTGGTGGAAAAAAACAACCTGAAAAAGATGCGTTACAGATGGCATATGATGCGCTCCAGGCAGGAGCTGTTGGCGTCGATATGGGCAGAAACATATTCCAAAGCTCAAACCCAGTTGGCATGATAAAAGCAGTACGTGCAATAGTGCATGAAAGCGCTACACCCAAAGAGGCTCTAGAAATATTCAATAGCACTAAACAATAAAAAATCTCAATATTTTTTATGCTGAAATTATATTCTCAATAAAATCATCTATCTCCATGTTTCTTTTTATAATTTCTCTTTTTCTCATCTTTAAGACAAGAAAGACATCATTGACTATAGCATCATGCTTTTTCAAAACATTTTTGATCAACTCAACCCCTCCTCCCTGTGCATCTGGGTTTCTACTACATGTAGCAAAAACAAACACCCTCCTCCCATGTAGACCAAGACCCTCAGTATTTTTCATAAATGTCTCAACTATTGGCGAAGGTCTACCTATCCATATAGGTGTTCCAACAACTACTACATCATATTTACTGAGATCATAATCTATATTTTCAAGCGGTACATTCCTATATTGTATTGATACAAGAAATGCTTGTAAAAAACCAACTTTTTTAGCTGTTTTAATTTCTATCATCTCAGCATCAGCATTTCTTTCTCTTAGTTTTCTGCACAAAATCTCTGCTATCTCCCTCGTGTTTCCACTTCTAGAGTAATATACTATGCCAATCCTCATCTTCATCTTTTCCTATCCAAGTAGTTGCATGGCGAAAATATATTATGTAGTTTTCTTTTTTTATTTCACAAAAAAACACCATGGTTTCTTAAATCAAAAAAGAACCATCTATTTAGGTGGAGAGGGTGTGAGTAGGATTTTATGAAAACCATGCATGTTGCCATGTATTATTCCAATGACGATGTTCGTATCGAGGAAATGCCTATACCTGAGATCAATGATGATGAGATGCTTGTAAAGGTAAAGGCCTGCGGTATCTGCGGTAGCGATGTCATGGAATGGTATCGTATTAAAAAAGCTCCCAGGGTGTTAGGTCATGAGATGACAGGTGATGTCGTAAAAACTGGTAAAAATGTTAAAAAATATTCTGTAGGCGACAGAGTATTTGTTTCCCATCATGTTCCATGTAATACATGCAGATACTGCCTACTTGGGCATCATACCCTATGCAAGACGTTGCATTCCACCAACTTCTACCCTGGGGGTTTTGCAGAGTATCTACGTGTTCCCAGTATAAATGTGGACAGAGGCGTTTTCCTTCTGCCTTCAGAAATGACATATGATGAGGGTGTTTTTATTGAACCATTAGCCTGCGTCATACGTGGCATAAGAACCGTGGGTTTCACACCCGGATGCAGCGTTCTCATCATAGGCAGCGGGGTCTCTGGTCTCCTATATATAAAACTGGTGAAGGCGTTAGGCTGTGGATCTGTTTTCTCAACCGACATCAACAATTATCGTCTCAGCATGGCAAAAAAAATGGGTGCTGATGCAGCAATACATGCCAGTGAAAACGTGCCAGATATCATAAAAAAACATAATGATGGCAATCTAGCAGATCTTGTTGTAGTATGCACAGGAGCTGTTTCAGCAGCAAAACAAGCATTTGAGTCTGTTCAGCCAGGTGGCGCTGTCCTGCTTTTTGCACCAACACAACCAGGCATAAGCATACCTCTTCCGTTGTTTGATCTATGGAATAAACAGGTTAAAATAGTTTCAACCTATGCTGGTGCTCCTGTTGATATAGAACTGGCTATCCGGCTTATCAAATCAAAACAAGTCATGGTAAAGGATTTGATAACTCACAGATTTCCACTTAAGGATGCAGCAGAGGGATTCAAACTTGTTGCAGATGCAGGCAAATCTTTAAAGGTTATCCTCTACCCATAACAGTTTTTATGGTGGGGTTAGAAAACTATTTTTGTCTATACACCAAATCTTCCCATCCTCAAAGAAGAAAAAAGAGGAGGAGAAAAATGATATGTTTTAAAAATTTTTTACTCGTTTTTCCCTTTTCCTCAGATAGCTTGTATTCACCAGGTATAATCTCTGTTTTCTTCTCTGCAAAATAGTAGAAAAACGCAAAAAACAATATAATGGCAAAGATTGCAATTATGGCAATGCTGATCAATGTTGCTACGATTATACCTACTGCCAGTGTAACTGCAAGCCAGTTTAGAAAACTAAGTATGATGCCAAAGAAATGTAGAATTCCTAATACTACTCCTATGATAACCAGAACTGCTAGTATGGATGCAGTTAATCCCTTTATCATCTCCCCAGTGTCTCCCTGAGCAATGTCCCAGCTATTCCTCCAGTGCTACCAGATGTTCCTCCTCTCTGCTGTGGTAAAAATGGTGCCAACGCAGTAGCTAGGTTTGAGAGACTCATAGATTGAAGAATCACACGTCCAGGTCCCCGTAGTGTGGTTAAAAACAATCCCTCGCCGCCGAAAAACATGGTTTTGATGCCTTTGACCCGTTCTATATCATAAGTTACTGTGTGATCCCAGCCTACAACACTCCCAGTGTCAACCTTGAGAACCTGTTCCTCTTTGAGATCAAACTCTACAAAATCACCACATGCATGTATAAATGCTGTTCCTTGACCCGCTAGTTTTTCAAGTATAAATCCTTCTCCGCCAAAAAACGCTGCTCCTAATCTCCTCTGGAAGGCTATACTCATGTCAACAGAGTCCTCAGCGCAGAGAAAAGCATCCTTCTGAACAAGGAATTCCTTTCCTGGTGTAAGTTCCACTGGTTTGATAGTACCAGGAGCATTTCCACCAAAGGATACAAGGCCTGTTCCGCCTACAGATGTGAACTCAGTTAGAAACATTGTCTCACCTGCAAACTTTCTACCAATGCCCTTCAACAGTCCTCCTCGCATTTTCGCTTCCATATTGATATTAGAACTCATATACACCATGGAGCCAGCCTCAGCATATATCTTCTCACCAGGTTCTATCTGTATTGTCACCAACTGCAAATTATCTCCAGATATTTTATACTCCATAACTACTCACTTCCTCTCTAACTATAGACATCAGTTTTATATCAATTAAATTTTACTATATTTTTTCAGTTTTTTGATCATTACCGTGGAGTTTGTTTTATCCCAAAAAATTGCTTTGGATTTATCCATATTTCTGAAGCATTTAGAGGGATCAGCAATTTTTCTTATCAATTTTATTTCCTAGAACAAAAATGTTATACAGATCTATATGTTGTATAATGTTGTATAGAAAATCAGATATACCTGCGTAAAACAGAATTTGTTCCATCCATAGCCGCTAAGCGTGTTCTCTGATCAAAGATGCTGCCATTGCAAATACTAGTCCAGTTATTGCGAATAGTGTGCTCAGATAAATCGCTTTTTTATATATCCTTTTTTTAAATCCATGTTCAGAACTGTTTTTTCTCAATCTCCTCTCGTTAACATACAAAAAACGTTACAAATGCAATAACAACAACTAAACCTATACATGTCAGCAAACCTGCTGTATCAGCTGAAAAAACCAAATTCTAACCACTTCATTCTCATCCCGTCTTTTTTATTTGTTTTGTTAGTTTTATATTTTTTAAAGTAAAATACTAATCGGTTTTCTTCTTTTTAAAGGGATTAAAGATTTCCCGTTTTGAAAACTTTATTTTCTCATCATACATCACCCCTATCCTTCTTTTTAAATTACATCACAAAAAAAAAGTTCAACAATCCTGGAAGCCACTGCCCCCATCAG
>Ga0164318_10005278_pt1 | contig 12486 bp, 10 predicted proteins | sample GuaBasSedimGuay9_FD_113734 | JGI IMG/M metagenome (GOLD analysis project Ga0164318, IMG submission 113734) | Subseafloor sediment microbial communities from Guaymas Basin, Gulf of California, Mexico - Guay9, Core 4571-4, 0-3 cm | ecosystem: Environmental > Aquatic > Marine > Hydrothermal vents... | reverse complement strand
GGCGTTGGAAAGATAAACGGGACTGTGTTATAGAGGCGGGATGCGAAAAGAGAGTTCTCGATGGATGTAAGGGAGGTGCTTCTGGCTTCTGAACGGAGAGTTTGGTCGTGGGCAGCGTAAGGTATCGCCTAAGCGGTGTGGTCGTCCTAGCGGCCCTGGGGTTATGGGAAGATGTTGAGATTTGAGATAGAGGCGAGAAGCGCCGAGTGCGCTGCGAGAGTTGGAAGGCTTTCTGTGAATGGGCGCACGGTTGAGACGCCGGCCTTCTTTCCGGTAGGGACTCAGGGCACCGTGAAGGGTGTTGCACAGAAGGAGCTGGTGGCGCACGGTGTGCAGGGCATTCTCTGCAATCTCTATCATTTATATTTGCGGCCTGGGATTGACGTCATCGAGGCAGCCGGGGGGCTACACAGGTTCATCAACTGGGACGGGCTGATCATAACCGACAGCGGGGGCTTTCAGGTTTATAGTCTGAAGACGCTCAGGAGGATCGAGCGGGAGGGGGTTCACTTCGTCTCTCATCTTGACGGCTCCTCGCACCTGTTCACGCCCGAGCGGGTGATAGAGATGCAGGCCCGGCTTGGCTCAGACGTGGCGATGGTTCTGGATGAGTGCGTCGGATATCCGACTACGCTTGACTACGCGAGGCGGTCGATGGACCTAACGCTGGAATGGGCCAAGCGCTCGTTACGGACAGTTGGCCGGGGAGGCGCAGTCTTCGGGATCGTCCAGGGCGCAACTTTTCCGGATCTTCGGGTGGAGTGTGCTCAACGGCTGGTGGAGATGGGGTTTGACGGTTATGCGATCGGTGGGCTTGCGGTTGGCGAGGACAAGCCGACTATGTTTGAGATGGTCGATGTGTGCACACGTGAGCTGCCTGAGGAGAGGCCGCGGTACTTAATGGGTGTGGGCTTTCCGGAGGACGTCGCCAGAGCTGTGTCGCTGGGCGTGGACATCTTCGACTGCGTGATGCCGACGAGGAATGCCCGGAACGGGACGCTCTTCGTGGATGGCGGGAGGCTGGTGATCAAGAACGCCCGGTATGCTCGGGACGATAGGCCCATCGAGGAGGGTTGCGACTGCTACACGTGCCGCAATTTTAGCAGGGCGTATCTGCGGCATTTGTATATGTCGGGGGAACTTCTCTCGCCGATGTTGAATAGTATCCACAATGTTCGGTATTATATGCGCTTGATGTCCCGTCTTCGGGATGTAATACGGAATGGCCAGCTGGAGGGTTTTCTGGCCGAACTCGAGAGCAAACGTCAAGAGGAGACTGACATTGTCTAAGTCAGCGTTGTTACGAACTGTGCAAAGATTCACGACAAAAGTGCTCTTTCGCGTCTTAATGACTCTCTCACTTCTTGTGCTGATCGATTCGCCTGCTGCAGCCATGGCGACGGGCGGCAAGGGCGAAGATGCCGGTGGAGGGGGCATGTCCGGACTGTTGCTCATATTCGCCATCTTCGGCATCATGTATTTCTTGCTTATTAGGCCGCAGCAGAAGCGGCAGAAAGATGTCAAGCAGATGCAGAGCAGTCTCAGGGTCGGCGACAGAGTAACGACAAGCGGAGGCATACACGGCACGATCGCGGCAGTCTCCGACAACACGGTTAGCATCAAGGTCGCGGAAAAAGTCAAGATCGAGGTTGACCGAAGCGCCATAGCCGGCATCATATCGCCTGGAGCTGGCGCCTCGAAGTAAAGTTGGCCCGGCGGGCAGGCAACTCTCCCTTTGCCAGCGCCATTTGGGCGATGGCATTCTGCACTCGAATGCGGGACACGAAATTGCGGTGATATTATGGTAAGGGTTTTATATGTAAGCGGAACGAGCAGGCCTGGCGGCGCTTGGGAGAGCCTCAGGGATATTGTTTTTGGTCTCGAGCGAGACCGTTTTGAGCCTGTCGTCGCCTGCTCGAAGGAGCCAGCTTGGCACGGGTCTCGGGATGGAATCGAGGTCGTGTCAATCAAAATGCCGATGTTCAGAAAGGGAAAGAATATTTTACGCATTCCGCGGGCAGTTGGCCGACTCAGGCGAGCTGTTTGTTCGTATCAGGTCTCGCTGGTGCACGCCAATAGCGTCTGGGACGTGCCATACGCGCTTCGGGCAGCAAAGCCGCTGGGGGCTCCGGTCGTGGCTCATGTGAGGACACAGACCGATCGGAATAAGGCTAGGAAGTATAGCCTGCATAAGAGCGATGCTGTCATCTGCACGTCCCACCGGGCGGCGGACGTGCTCTCGGATTTTAAGAGTTTGAAAGACAGAGTTTTCTACGTTCCCAACGGGATTGATCTCCTCCGGTTTCATCGCACAACCTCCCGGAGCGAGTCGCGCAGGCGGTTTGGGTTGGATGACAATGCGGTTGTGTTCGGGGCGGTTGGCCGCATCGACCGGCTGAAGGGGCTTGATCTGTTGGTTAGGGCCTTCTCGCGTGTTGCCGGGACAGTCGAGGGTGCGAGGCTGCTCATCGTTGGTGATGCGAGGGGCAAGGGCAGTTCCTTCGAGGGTGAGCTCAGGGGGCAGGTTGAGCAGTTAGGGCTTTCAAAACATGTGATATTCGCCGGGCATCAGGACGATCCCGTTGCATCTTTTGCGGCGCTGGATGTGCTTGTGATGCCAAGCAGGACGGAGGGCTTTGGACGTTCGGCAGTGGAGGCGATGGCGATGGCAAAGCCGGTCATTGCCTCGGACGTCGGGGCGCTTCCGGAGATCGTGGAGGATGGGCACACCGGTTACGTTGTGCCCGATGGGGACGTTGATGGGCTTGCCGACAGGATGAGCGAGCTGGCCGCGGACACTCTGAAGAGGGAGGAGTTTGGCCGAGTTGGCAGGGCGGTGGCAGAGGACAGGTTCGACCTGAAGGTGATGCTCAAGAGGCTTGAGAGTATTTATGATGTCCTGCTTGGAGGCAGCCACAGGGGCCGAGATGGTGCGAGCTAGAGTTCCCATATTCATGTTTCACCACGTTGCGCCCGACGGCCCATCCGCGCCTCGTTCGCCGCTGGTTGTGAGGAGTTCAAAACTCAGAGAGATCGCCGAGTGGTTCCTTCGTCGCGGATACGAATCGATCACTGTCCGAGAGCTTGCCTCGCTTCTAAGGGCCGGGGACGCTGCCTCTTTGAGGCGCAAGTTTGCCCTCACGTTTGACGATGGAGCGAAGAGCTGTTTTGAGCACGCTTATCCGGTGCTTTCAGAGATTGGTTGCACAGCGACTTTCTATGTCTTGACGAGCTGTATTGGTGGGAGCAGCAACTGGCGGAATAAGATGCGGTCATTTGAGATGATGAGTGCTGAGGAGCTGTTGGAGCTCTTTGGGCAAGGTTTTGAGATCGGCTCTCACGGACGAAATCACGTTGACCTCACGGCTCTTACCGTTGATGAGATCGATGCCCAGATGGTCGAGTCGAGGGCCACGCTGTCGTCGATGATAGGCGCGGAGGTCTCAACGTTTGCGTATCCTTACGGGCTTTTTGACGCCAGAGTGGTGAAGGCCGTCCGAGATGCGGGCTACATCGCGGCCTGCTCGGTATTGCGGGGTGCGGCCCAGGATTCTCAACACACTTTCGCTCTTAAGCGCATTATGGTAACAGAGGGCACGAGCCGGCTGCGGCTGCGCTACTTCATGAGCGGGCTTCTGGATTTCGAGTACCGTAGAGAGTTCGAGTCGGCTGTCTTAGGCCGGCAGTGACGGGTATAGCCTTATGATTTTTGAATATGAGGGAAGATGTTACACAGCGACGATCTAAAGGCAAAACTTAAGAGCATCGACAGGTCGGGATATAAGTCATACAAGTCCCTTGCTGGTCGATACAAGTTCGAGGACTACGTCCTCATCTTCGACAAGGTGCAAAGCGATCCGTTTGCACCACCTTCGCGGTTGCGGGTGCAGGTGCCGCAGCAGGTGGCTGGTTTCCCGCAGGCGCTGTTTTCAACACCGACGCGTCGAGTCGCGTTGGAGGATTTTCTGACTCGTCAGTTTGGGTCGGCGAGCGCCGATTCGCGGCGCAAGATACGGGGCTCAGGAAAGAGCGGGACACTTGCCATTGCATCCTGCGGCCAGGAGGTTTTGGAACGCAGCTCCGTCAACGTTACCGACGAGTATGTCGAGGCACGGTTCGTAGCTGGGCTGCCGGCGGACGGTCGCGTCATCCTCGGCAACGAGGCATACGCGATGCTGTTCGGGATTCTGCCGAACATAGTGCGGCAATCTCTCAAATACCAGAACCTGGACAAGAATGCGTTGTCGAAACACATCGATGTTGTGGAGGACCAGGATTTCATACGGCACAAGCTCGAGGAGTTGGGGCTCATAGCTTTCGTGGCGGATGGCTCGATTCTGCCTCGGCGAAGTGGGATAGACGACAGGCCGATGAGAGGCATCGCAGTTGACGTAGAGACGCTGGACGTCGTGAACCCTGGGGAGATCGGTGCGGACATAGTCATCCCGTTCAGGTCTCCGGCGAGTCTGCAGATGGAGATTCAGACGCCTAACCGTGGTCCCGTTAAGGGGATGGGTCTTAGGCCTGGCGTTACGCTGATAGCAGGCGGTGGGTTCCACGGCAAATCGACGCTCTTGTCGGCGTTGGAGCGAGGTGTTTACAATCACATTCCTGGGGATGGTCGTGAGTATGTAGTAACGGTGAATGGAGCGGTCAAGCTGAAGGCGGAGGAGGGTCGGAGCGTTGAGAAGGTTGATATAAGGCCGTTCATTAACAATCTGCCATTTGGGCAGAGCACAAGAGCATTCACGACCCAGAACGCTAGTGGTAGCACCTCCCAGAGCGCCAGCATTATCGAGGCGCTCCAGTTGGGCGCAAAAGTGCTTCTTATCGATGAGGACACTTCTGCGACCAATTTTATGATAAGGGACGTGAGGATGCAGCACTTGGTTCCGAAGGAGAGTGAGCCGATCACGCCGTTTGTAGATAAGATCAGGCAGATGTATTCTGAGCTTGGGGTCTCCTCAATACTTGTCATGGGCGGTTCTGGAGATTACTTTGATGTGGCGGACGTCGTGCTGGTTCTGGACAATTACCTTGTGAAGGACATGACGGTCAAGGCGCAGAGCATAGCGATAGAGCACCGGACGCGGCGCGAGATTGAGGGTGGGGAGCATTTCGGTGAGCTGACGGAGCGGTGCCCTCTCAAGCGGTCGTTGAGCGCACGGTCAGGTCACCATGAGGTTAAGATCGACATCAAGGGCAAGGGCAAGATTCTTTACGGAGAGAGCGAGACCGACCTTTCAGCCCAGGACCAGTTGGTTGACAGTTGTCAGACTCGTGCGATTGGGGATGCGATCTACTATGGTGTGTCCGAGTATCTGAGGGAGCTGGACAGCAGCACAACAATGAGGGAGTTAGTAGAGCGGATTGATAAGGACGTTTCTGAGCGGGGTCTTGACATCTTGTGTCCGTTCGCTCGGGGCGATTACGCCAGGCCGAGGCGTTTTGAGATTGGTGCGGCGATCAATCGGCTGCGTTGCTTGAAGGTTAGACAGTTAAGAGAGGAAGAAGAGGGCCAGGAAGGGGCTACAGGTGAAAAAGAACCTATTGGGTAAGTCGATCTTTGCAATTGCACTGGTCGTGCTTGTCGGTTGGTGTGCATATCCTCCGAAGGAGAAAGTGAAGCTTGGACTCGACTTGAGAGGCGGGATACATCTTGTCCTCGAGGTGGAGACGTCAACCGCGCTTAAGGGAGAGCTTTCGGAGATGAAGACGAGGTTGGCCGACCTGCTTCACGATCATGATATACCAGTTGAGTCGGAGCGTGTGGCCGATGACCTCTCGGTCCGATTCGTTCTGCCGAGCACCAGCGCTAAGGATTCGGCGTTGTCAGAGTTTAAGGACGAGCAGAACCGTTTTAACATTTACCCGAGGAAGCTGGCGGGCGACAAGTGGGAGTTGAAGCTTACGTTCAAGTCCGTTGAGGAGAAACGCCTCAAGGAGAACGCGGTTCGTCAAGCGCTGGAGACAATCCGAAACCGTGTGGACGAACTTGGTGTGGCCGAGCCGGTCATTCAGCGCATAGGCCTGACCGGGAATCGGATTCTGGTTCAGCTGCCCGGCGTGGTTGACCCGCAGCGAGCCAAGAAGATCATCGGTCGAACTGCAATGCTTCAGCTTCGGTTGCTGAAGGACGAAGCCCCCACCAAGGAGGCGTTGCTGAAGAAGTATAACGGCAAGGTCCCGGAAGGATACGAGGTCCTGAAGATGGCGCCCCCTCGGCGGGCGGCCAAGGGAGTGAGCGGGGAGCGTTATGCGCTTGTTGAGAGCGAGGTTCGTGTCTCGGGTGCCGATTTGGAGGATGCGAGGACGGGGCACGACGAGTTCAACATGCCTGCCGTGGACTTCAGGCTGACCAGATCAGCCGGGAGACGTTTCGGGAAGTTCACCCAAAAGCACATCAATGAGAGGCTGGCCATCGTCCTTGATAACGTAGTCGAGTCCGCTCCATCGATAAGGACTCGGATCACGGACAAAGGGCAAATAACGGGCAATTTCACGGTGCAGGAGGCGGACGATCTCTCGGTGGTCCTCAGGGCAGGTGCTCTTCCAGCAAACGTCAGGTACCTCGAGGAGAGAACCGTCGGACCTACACTGGGGCTGGATTCCATCAGACAGGGGGGTATTTCAATAATTGTCGGTGGTGCGCTTGTGGTCCTCTTCATGCTGTTTTATTACCGTCTTTCAGGTCTGGTCGCCGATCTTGCCCTGGTCTTGAATCTGATCTTGATGATGGGTCTGCTTGCCCTGTCGGGGGCCGCTCTGACGCTGCCTGGCATAGCGGGCATTATTCTCACTGTCGGCATGGCGGTTGACGCCAACGTGCTCATTTTCGAGCGTATCAAGGAGGACCTCAGGGCTGGCAAGACGGTGAGAGGGGCCGTGGAGGGCGGCTTTAAGCGAGCGCTCCTTACGATCGTGGACGCCAACGTTACCACGGTGATCGCCGCTGTCGTCCTTTTTCAGTTTGGGACAGGGCCGATACGAGGCTTCGCAGTTACGTTGATATTCGGCATTTTTGCCAGCATGTTCACGGCGCTGTTTGTCTCGAAGTTGGTCTTTCAGATAGCGCTTCAAAGGTACAGAATCAAGCGATTGAGCATATAATAGACCGCTCTTTGGAGAGAGAATATGAACATTATCAAGAACCCCAAATTCAAGTTTATTGAGAGGCGTAAGCTAGCGTTTACGTGTTCGGCCATTCTGCTACTTGCCGGCATTATCTCGCTGATTGTGAAGGGAGGCCCAAGTTACAGCATCGATTTCGAGGGTGGGACACTCATCCAGTTGAGGTTCCTCAAGCCGGTGGATACGGCCGTGTTGAGGCACAGCCTGGAGAGCATCGGCTACGGGGATGCAACGATACAGGAGTTCGGTTCGCCGAGGGAGGTCCTCATCAGAGTAAAACAGGCGAAGAAGTCCAAGACAAGCCAGGAGAGCCTCGTGCCCGAGATTGTAGGGGCAATTCGTGCGGTTTTTGACAAGCAGATAGGCAAGGGACGCACGATTGACATCAACGCTATCGGTCCGAAGGAGCTGGCGCTCGACCTTGGCACTCTCAGCGTCTTCAAGGATAATCAGGAGGGAGCGGAAAAGCTCGCCAAAAAAATAGTCGAAAGGCGTAATGCCTTGGGGGGATTGTTTCCCAGTGTGAGCGCTTTGCTGAGTGTCCCTGGCATCCCTGCCGAGGCAGCCGATTACTTCAAGAACAAGGCCTATGCCAGCAATCTCATCGTGGTTCGTCAGGAGATGGTTGGCCCGAAGGTGGGCAAGGACCTGCGTGGGAAAGCCATACTCTCGATATTCTGGGCCATGCTCGGGATACTCATCTACGTCTCGGTTCGGTTTCGGTTTCGGTTCGCCGTGGCCGCGGTAGTTGCCCTGATCCACGATGTTAGCATAACAGTTGGGTTGTTCTCGCTTTTCAACCGGGAGTTCTCGCTCACGGTCGTTGCCGCCCTTCTGACAATTGTCGGCTACTCGCTTAACGACACGATCGTGGTTTATGACCGGATCCGGGAAAACTCGAAGTCGATGAGGCATCTGCCCTACGCCCAGCAGCTGAATACGAGCATCAACTTGACGCTTAGTAGAACGCTGTTGACATCATTTACCACGTTCATTGTCGTGCTTGCGCTGTTCGTCCTTGGCGGCGAGGTGATACGTGATTTCGCGTTCGCACTGATGATAGGCGTCGTTGTCGGCACCTACTCCTCCATCTTCGTTGCTAGCCCAATCGTTTATGAGTGGGAGATGCACTCCAAGAAGAGACGGAAGAGAAAGCAGATCGCCTCGGGCAGGCCAGCGGCTCAAGCCGCGGGCTTGCCGAAAAGGCGAAGATAAGGGCTGACCGGTGGTCCTTGGCAAGTCGGCCACAGGTCTGAAAAGAGCGGCGGATTACGAGGCTCGGCTCGCGGCGATCAAGCGAGCAGTGCTGTCCAAATATCCTGATACGGCGGCTGATCAGGATATCGAGAGGGCGTTTCGGTTTGCCGCGGAGTACCATAGGGGCCAGAAGCGAGCGTCGGGCGAGGATTACATAAGGCACCCGCTTGCCGTGGCCGAGATACTGACGCAATGGGAGCTTGCGCCGGACCTCATCACAGCCGCACTGTTACACGACGTGCTGGAGGACGCTTCTCCTGCCGACGTGATTGGCTCTGCCGGTCCAGAAGCGACTGGCGAGGCCCAGGCCAAGCGGCGCTTTATCGAGGCAAGAGAGAAGCTGAGTAATAGGATCGCCTCCGAGTTTGGAGACGATGTGGCCGAGATCGTGCAGGGGCTGACGAAAGTCGACCGGCTCATGCTGGAGTCGAGGGAGGCAAGAACGGCGGAGAACCTCAAACGGTTCTTCGCGGCGGTCGGCAAAGACCTGAGGGTGGTGCCGATAAAGCTGGCCGACCGGCTACACAACATGCGCACTCTGAAATCGCTGCCTGACTGGAAGCAGAAGAGGACAGCAAAAGAGACGCTCGCCCTTTATGCACCTCTTGCGTACCGGTTTGGGATGGGCGAGGTTCAGTCGGAACTGGAGGACCTGGCCTTCGAGGCGCTTTTGCCGGACATCTACAACAAGCTCGTTGAGAAGCTCAGGGTCACGGAGGCCGAGCGGCTCGCCGCATTGAAACGTGCAGAAAAGGACCTCCGTAAGCGGCTGCTGGCCGCAGGCATCGACGCGCAGATCACCACACGCAGCAAGCATTACTACAGCATATATCGGAAGATGGTTCGTCAAGGGCTGACGGTTGATGAGGTCTTGGACATAGTTGGGATGAGGGTCATCGCCAAGACCGAGAGCGATTGCTACCGGGTATTTGGGGAGCTTCATTCTCTCTGGCGCCCCATTCCGGGCACATTCAAAGACTACATAGCCACTCCCAAGCCCAACATGTACCAGTCGCTGCACACGGTTGTTCTCGTAAGGCCCGGCTACCAGCTGGAGGTCCAGATACGAACCGAGAAAATGCACCTGGTCGCCGAGCGGGGCATAGCCGCGCATTGGCGTTACAAGGCAATGGTGGACAAGCGGCTGCTGAATAAGCTCTACAAGGAGAGCGACGTCAGCCAGTGGGTCGAGGAGTTCATAACAAGCTACATAGAGAAGGACAGGGGCACGAGGCTTTTGGATGACATCAGGACGATGCTCCAATCCGAGGATATCTACGTGATGACACCGAAAGGGGAGATAAGAAGCTTCCCACAGGGCTCGACGATCGTTGATTTCGCATATAGCATACACACCGACGTCGGCAACCATTTCCTGGCGGGGAAGGTCGGGGGCGTTCAGAAGCCGCCAGACCAGGAGTTGAAGACCGGCGACGTAGTCGAGATCATAACGGACAAGCGGGCAAAGCCGCGGAAAGAATGGTTGAAATTCGTCAAAACGCCGTTCGCCCGCGCCGCGATACAGAAGTGGTTCAAGCGAGAAGAGAGGCATTTGATGGCCAAGATAGGCCGGTCGGTATTGGACGAGAAATTGAGGATGGCGCGCATCCCGAGCAAGGAGTTCTACAAGTCTGCCCGCCTTGCGTCATTCATTGACCGGAGCGGGCTGGTGGATATGCAGGACCTATTCGTTAAGGTGTCGCTGGGCAAGATAAAAGTGCTGCATGCTTTGGAGTTCGTTCTGCCCAAGAACCTGTACGAAAAAGTTCACACTCTCAAGGTGGCCAAAACGCCCCCGCAGGCCGACCTCCTCGACCGCATCCGTGCTTACAAAAGTGGGCTAGTAATCTCTGACAAGACGGTCTCGGAAGTTACTTTCGCCAAGTGCTGTCACCCCCTGCCGGGAGACCCCGTGGTGGGCTACATCAAGCGGGGGAGCGGTGTTTCAATTCACAGGATTGAATGTTCGCGGGTGGAGGGGCTCCTGCCGGACAACATCCGGATAATAAGGCATATAAGGTGGAACGTCCCAAAGTCATCTCTGTTTGACACTAGCTTGAGGTTCGTCTCGGTGGACAAAAAGGGTATCTTGGTCGATATCACCAGGGCGTTATTGAACGCTGATGTTGACCTGCGGCAGACCAGGAGCGACAGGCAGCCGGATGGCACGATTCGGTTCAAGATCGACGCCCAATGCTCCTCAGCCAAGCAGATCGAGGAGGCAATAGATCAGCTGAAGGATATCGAGGGTATCATTGAAATAGAAAGAAAATAAGCGAATAGTGAATGGGAGCAAGAATGCCAAAGAAGATCATCGCAACGAACAAAGCGCCGGCCGCGGTCGGGCCCTACTCGCAGGCCGTGCTCGCCGGGGATTTTCTCTTCATCTCAGGCCAGATAGCGATTGACCCGAAAACAGGAAGCCTCACAGGCGGCTCATCCGCCGAGCAGACCAGGCGCATAATGAGTAACATTGCCGCCATCCTTGACGAGGCTGGGGCCTCGCTCAGCGATCTGGTCAAGTGCGACATCTTCGTAACCGACCTGGGGCAGTTCAAGGCCATCAACGATGTATATGCTGAGTTCTTCGATGACCAGCCGCCGGCAAGGGCCACGGTGCAGGTCTCAGCTCTTCCGCTCGGTGTTGACGTCGAGATCGCCGCGGTCGCTGCGGTGGGGCACTAGCGCTTTTGTGGCAATGAGGCTTACCACATGTTAGCTACAAACGATGTGCGAGAGTTGTCTGACGGCCTGCACCTCGCCCGCTCTCGGAGTGAGTAGTCCATGAAGACCGCGGTATGCTTCCCCGGACAGGCCTTATCGCCCGTTACAGACTTGCTTCAGCGTCTCCAGCAGTTTGCGGCGGCTAACTCGACCGTCGAGGAGGGCGAGAAGTTCATCGAGCAAGCCAGGTCCCCGCTATCGGAGCGAACCATTCAACAGCTTGGGACCTTCATCGCGAGCGTCGCCTCGTTCAAGGTTCTGACGGACGAGATGGACTTGCCGGTATCACTTCTGGTGGAGCACGGGGTGGGCATGTATGCAGCCCTAGTTGCTGCGCGGTCTATGTCGTTCCATCAAGGGCTGGAGATTGTGGTGATGGCCGGCGACCTCCTCGACGAGGTTGCCGACCGGGGCGATTTCGAGATGGCCTCGATAGTTGGGCTAAGCCGCGAGGAGCTGAACCTCGTGTGCTCGGTGGCGGCCGAGAGTGGCGAGGTCTATCTGGCAAACATCAACAGCCCAACTCACTTCGTGCTCTCGGGGCACAAGAAGGCCCTGGTTGCCGCCTGCGACGGCGCAATTAGGCGAGGCGCAATCGAGGCGAAGCTCCTTGGGATAGGGACGCCAATCCACACAAATATCCTTGAATCTCGCGGCCGCAGGCTCGCGAAACAGCTGGCTACCGTGCAGTTTCAAAACCCCGCAGTGCCGATCGTCGAACACATTTACGGCCAGCGAATCATCGAGTGCAACATCCTTGACCTGCTCTCGCAACAGCTGTTCATGCCCGTCAAGTGGACGAGGGTTATGGATGTTGTGCATCGCAAAGGGATAGACACCCTCATCGCCTTGCCGCCGGAAACAGGGCTGGCCGAGGTCATCGAGGCGAACCTGGAAGATGTGACGGTCATCTCCCCAGGGGAGGCCGGCGACCTCGAAGCATGGCTTGGGCAGCTCGCTGGATTGAGTTGACGCAGCTCCATCAAGCCCGCCCGGGCGCTCGGTAAGGGATGGCAACGTTCAGAATGCGTCGTAAAGTTTAGCCCCGAGTTAGCAGGCGTGAGGTCTGGGGATCAGGCCCAAAAAAGAGATGCCAATCCGTTCGGTGAACCACAGGGCCGCCCATGTTGTTCTACTATTCCCCAATAACCAGGTTGACGCAGCCGGTTGTAGCCCTTTGGAGTGCGGCGGCTTGACGCCGCTTTTTTCTCGTCGCGGTTTCACGCGACATCGATCCTATGTCAATCATCGCTGCAGCAATCGCTTTTCGGAAGGAGATGAAGCTGTCTATTGGAGCGCGGTGTCAAGCCACCGCAAATGAAAGCCGCGTCAAGCCGCCGCACTCCAAAGTCACCCAACGGGTGCAACTTACAG
>Ga0164318_10005277_pt1 | contig 12487 bp, 10 predicted proteins | sample GuaBasSedimGuay9_FD_113734 | JGI IMG/M metagenome (GOLD analysis project Ga0164318, IMG submission 113734) | Subseafloor sediment microbial communities from Guaymas Basin, Gulf of California, Mexico - Guay9, Core 4571-4, 0-3 cm | ecosystem: Environmental > Aquatic > Marine > Hydrothermal vents... | reverse complement strand
TACCAGTAAAGGGCAACCACAAGGGATTGCCCCTACAAATCGCCCGTAGGGGCAATCCCTTGTGGTTGCCCCTTGGTTGTTTCTATTAATTAAAATACCTGTTTATTTGTGCTTCAGTACTTATGATGAGAACTTCATAAACCATTTAATCTAAATATCTCAAAAAATGTATTAAAAAATATAATAAGTGTTTACCACCTATCAGTTTCATGCAATCGTATAGACGCGATGCCTCGCGTCTCTATATCGCGTCTCTAGTCATCGTGTTTCTACAAACGATCGTAGAGACGCGATGCCTCGCGTCTCTCTATATTGCGTTTCTACAAACGATCGTAGAGACGCGATGCCTCGCGTCTCTATATCGCGTTTCTACAAACGATCGTAGAGACGTGAACAGAGAGGTGGATAGAGACGCGAGCAGAGCAAATCTACAATGAGTTTGATAAAACTGATAGGTGGTAAGTAAATAAGTGATTTGGACTTGATAGTAGCCACAATTCATGAAATACTACACCGTTTTTAGTTTTTAGTTTAACACTTTTAATTTATCATTTAACATTTAACGGCGCATCAAGCGACTGTTCAGTTTTGAATTTTGATGCGTTTTTAAAAACGACGGAGGTATTTTATGAAAATTTATCATCGGCTACGAACAAAGTTAGTCGTTGTGTTTTTTATTGTGACTTTAATTCCTGCATTGATTACAGGGATATACGCCATACAAGTGTCGAGTAAAAGCTTGCGTAAACATGCCTTGGCGACACAAACGGAGCAAGGCAAAACCCTAGCGCATGGCATCACCTCCTTTTTGTCGGTGGTAAGAGGTGATCTCCTGTTTCTCAGCCAGTCCATGCCAATGAAGGACTACTTGAATTTGCGTTCTGCGATTGCCCTGAGTTCTAAATCAGAACCACCGGCTGAAACAATGCCGCCCGATTCAGAAAACTCGGCTTTACAAACCTTCCATAACATCTTAGAAAAAAAGCAACAGAACCTAGAACAGGAATTTCTAGCCCTGTCTCGCAACCGTCGGATTTATTACCAAATCCGCTATCTGAATGAAACAGGACAAGAAGTCGTGCGAGTCGACTTTGATGGCTTGAGAACGCAGGTTATTCCTCAAGATAAGTTACAAGACAAATCGAATCGTTACTACTTTAAAAAAACGGTTCGTCTGTCAGGTAAACAAATCTTCGTTTCACCTTTGGATCTGAACCGCGAAAAGGGGGAAATTGAAGTGCCTTATAAACCCGTTATCCGTTATGGCATTAATGCCTATGACGACAATAGGAAAAAGGCTGGGATTGTGATTTTGAATATTGATGCCAGTCAGTTTATCAAACAGCTAGACAAGATCCGTTTAGTTGATAATCAGGGCTATTTTTTGAATCATCCCGATCCTGAAAAAAGCTGGGGAGGCACTCGCGATTTGAACACGGGTTATGACTTGAAAAAGGAATATCCACAGCTCGCAAATAAAATATTGGGTCAACAAGGTATCATCAGTAACCGCGCTTTGACGCTTTCCTATTTGCGTGTTTCAGTACCCGCTTCACCTCTTTTTTGGACTTTGATTATCCAACGTGATACACACGATATTCTCAAAAGTGTGACCGACTTTCGCGCCACCTTTACCTTCATTCTCATTATCGCCATATTAATCGCTCTGATCTTTGCGTTATTCTTTAGCGCCAAAATCACTCGTCCGATTGAGTATTTAACTCGTATTGCTGATGCTATCAGCAAAGGTGAATTGGTTGATAACCGTGTCGAAATCAACGATAAAGGTGAAATTGGTCAACTGGCCCATGCGTTTGAACGGATGCGCGTTAGCATGATCAAATCTTTTGAAAGATTGCGTAGACACTCAAAGGCTTAATTAGATTATGAGTAGCACTACTTCGCTATTACCTTATTCTGACTTGATGGCAAAAATACATCATTTGTCATCAAAAGGACAAACGGGCACGCTCTTTATTACATCCGATGAGGGTCATTTAGTGCGAATCGTGTTAAATGATGGGCGTATTACCTATTTAGTTTTTGATACCCAGCATCGCGGCTATGATGCCATTCCGCTGATCAATACCATCAAGTTTGGCCGACTACAGTTTGCCGAGGGTGTTTTTGAAACGGCTCAAGAAGTACCCTTACCCAGTACCAACGAGATTTTTAAGCTTTTTCAGGAAACAGAACAGGGTAATCTTGACATAGCAGCCACAGTCGTGTCTGATATTTCTCCTAACCTGATTAAGGCTGCCGAACAAATCAAAAAGGCATTGGCAAATTACATAGGGCCATTTGCCGCTATTGTTTGTGATGAATATATTGATAATATTAACAACACTACGGGATTTCGAACAATAGATGATGTCATGATTATGATTGAGGTTGTTTCCCTAGAAATTGATGATCCGGCAGCAGAAAATGCATTTAAAGTACAGAGTAAGAAGGAATTGATTCAGAAAGGGCTGCTTTGAGTCTGAATCAGAAATGATCGCATCTCAAAACATAATTAATCAAATAGGCCAATTTCCAGGGGCCTATATCTTGTTCAAAAACAAGGGTATAGAAAAAAGCAGATTTATTTTGCCACGGAAAAACACGGAAAAACACAGAAAAATTCCGTGCTTTCTGTGTCATTCCGTGGCTAATCTCTCAATTCTGTAATGAACAATTACCCAATTCCCATTGTTTGAACACCTCCATTGGTTTGGAGAGACTACCAAAACCCACTACCCCAATTTCAATTTTCAAATAATGTGAGCCCAGCCACTTGTAAACTCAAACGCTGCAATTCATCCCAAGGGTTACCACTTGCAACCCCTTTTATCATACGTTCAATCAATACCGTTTTGTCTAAAAATTGTTGCCAAACATTGGGCTGTGGATATCTTTTAATGGCATTTGAAACCGCATTTTGACGTATTCCCCAAATGCGATAAGTTTTAAACACTTGATTCTGACGAAGCCCCGTTTTTAACGCATAAGTTATTTGACACAAATTGCGTATTTCCCGCGTCAATACCCACGCCACTAAAATTGGCTCAACACCTCCAGCACGTAAACCTTGCAATTGACGCACACTGCGTTGCACATTGCCAGCTAACACCGTATCCATCCAATCAAAAACTTCAAAACGGGCACTATCAGCCACCGCTTCAAGCACTTGTGCCGTTTCAATACGGCCGCTACCATACAATAAACGCAACTTTTCAATTTCTTGGGCACAAGCCAGTAAATGCCCCTCGGAACGTTCTGCAATAATATCAATCGTTTCTGCGGAGGCTTGTAAACCGTACTGCTTCATACGCCCCGCAATCCATTTCGGCAAATCTGAGACATTGAGCGGCCACACTTGTATAATGACACCCCATTCATCTAGGGTAGTAAACCATTTCGTTTTTTGTTTACTCGCATCCAGTTTATCAGCCGTTATTAATAACACCGTACCAGGGGGCAGATTGCTGGTATACGCTTTCAATGCTTTAGTACCCTCATTACCAGGGGATTTATTACCTAAACGAATTTCTAAAAGACGTTGATTAGCAAACAAAGAGAGGCTATTGGCATACTCATCGAGACTTGCCCAATTAAACCCGGTTTCTACGGTTAAAACCTCTCGTTCTGTAAAACCTTGCTTACGGGCAAAAGTCCGCAAAGTGTCAGCACATTCCATCATTTGTAAGGGTTCATCCCCCGTCAACAAATAAATGGCCGCTAAGCCTTGTCGTTTAAGATGATTATTGAGTTCGCTAGGTTTAAGTCTCATCTAAATCTCCTTCAGTTATCAGTTTCAGGCAAAAGTTTCGCTTCGCTTCACTACGCGCGTGAAATCAAGTTTTTGCGCGCAAAAACATTATTTCACATTTCACGCTAAAGACAGCGAAGCTTCACGACGCGCGTGAAATCAAGTTTCGCTACGCGAAACTTGAGCGTGAGCCTTCGGTGCGCGAAGCTAAATAATATTTTTGCGCGCAAAAACATTATTTCACGCGCTTTGTTTCGCGGAGCGAAACAAAGCGCGTGAAATGTGGAACTGATAACTGATAACTGATAACTGAATGATAACTGATAACTGATAAAATGAACAAAATTTTGTTATGCTTATTATTAGTCATCGCGTCATACGCAATGACTCCCACTTTGGTTGCTCAAGACTCTGACAGACATACTGTCAAATTATCACCACAAATACGGGTGATGGAAAGAGAACAAAAGGTACCAACCATAAGGTTGGAAATGATACAGCATTTTCTCAATCGTCCAAGACTCATTACGCCAGAAGAACTTGAAAATGCCGGTTATATTATTGCTAATGCTAAACAAACTATCTTTGCAACGCAGGATAGTCAAATTTATGTCAATGGACTTGATAGCGGCACTCTTGGAAGCCAATATATCATCGTGCGTCTTGGACAAGCCTATCTTAGCCCATTTGAAGATGAAGAAGATGAAGTATTAGCTTATGAAGCCGTTTACCTTGGAGAAGCGCAACTCATCGTAGCCGATGAACCGGCCACTTTAAAAATTACCGCGGCCGAGCGCGAAATTAAAAACCATGATCGTTTACTGCCTGTTGAGGCACATGGCTTCCAAGAAGATTTTAGACTTCATTCACCAACAACGCTGCAAGATGCCTACATCATCGCAGTCGTCAATGAAATTTTAACTATCGGTAAATACCAAATTGTCGTCATTAATAAAGGTTTAGACGACGGTATAGAACGATCTCATCTACTCAGCGTTTATAAAAAGGGCCGTTTAGTTAAAGAAAGCGTCTTTGACGAAGATGTCATCTTACCAAAACGACGGGTAGGCACCTTGTTAGTGTTTCGCGTGTTTGAACGCGTGAGTTATGCGTTAGTTCTAGAAGCGAGTACGCCGATTAATATACTTGATATGGTAACTGTACCTTGAAGCAAAATTTAGGCGAAGAATATTGGCTGGCCTTAGCGCGTGCCCCCAACCTTGGGCCAATCAATTTGAGACATCTTCTCAATCATTTTGGTAGCCCACGCGGCCTATTTGAGGCCGGACACCGGGAATGGCGAACCCTACATTTGAGAACCGATTTGCGTCGTTATCTACAAAAACCCAACTGGCTTGCTGTTGAAAAAGATATGTGCTGGTTAGCACAACCGGGTAATCATTTACTCACCCTAGAGCATCCCAATTATCCGCCCCTGTTGCGTGAAATTTATCAACCTCCTCCCTTATTATTTGTACAAGGGAATTGTGCTATCTTAACCACGCTTCAACTGGCAATAGTGGGAACACGCCGCGCAAGCCGTGAAGGTATTCAAACCGCGCAAACATTTGCCCAACAGTTATCTCTTCACGGTTTAACCATCACCAGTGGCATGGCTTATGGGATTGAAGGGGCCAGTTTATGGGGCGCATTATTGGGTAGCGGCAAAACCATCGCGGTAGCGGCAAGAGGATTAGATCGAACTTACCCAAGTGGACATCAAACACTCGCTTATCAGATTGCTCAGACTGGCGCATTAGTTTCAGAATTTCCCCCGGGCACACCCGTTAAGCGAGCCCATTTTCTACGTCGAAGTCGAATTGTCAGTGGCTTAACTGTAGGTACACTGGTTATAGAAGCGCCAACACGTAGCAGTGCTCTATACACAGTACGCTTTGCAGCAGAACAAGGACGTGAAGTCTTTGCGATTCCAAGTTCAATTCACAATCCATTAGCAAAAGGTTGTCATCAATTGATTAAAGAAGGAGCGAAATTGGTAGAAACGCTAGATGACATCTTTGAAGAATTACAAATTTACCGATCTTTTATTCATTAAAACTGTTTCTCACCAAAAACCTTGAAGCCAAAAAATACTGAACAAGAATATTGGATCGCTTTATTACGTGCGCCAGGTATTGGGCCTATCAATTTTGCACGTTTGGTCAAGCATTTTGGTAGCCCAAGTAGCGTGTTTGAAGCGGGGCGTGAACAATGGAAAGCATTGAATATGAAACCAGCCCAGATGAATTATCTGCAAAATCCTAATTGGGCCGGTGTCGAAAAAGATATAGAATGGTTAGCCCAAGCTGACAATCATTTACTGACTCTCGATCATCCAGACTATCCCCCTTTTTTGCGCGAAATTGATGACGCACCACCGGTGTTATTTGTACATGGCGATTATACATTACTAAAAACGCCACAATTAGCAATAGTCGGCACACGACATCCGAGTAGCGAAGGGGAACAACTAGCCAAGGATTTTGCAGAATATTTATCAAATCAAGGATTCACCATCACCAGTGGCATGGCATTAGGCATTGATGGTGCAAGCCATTGGGGCGCGTTAGCAGGAACAGGTCAAACCATCGCCGTTGCCGGCACAGGATTAGATCGCGTTTATCCCGCCAAGCACCGTGAACTGGCCCATCAAATTGCCCAAACAGGCGCATTGATATCAGAATTGCCGATAGGCACACCCGTTAATCGTCACAATTTTCCAATCCGCAGTCGATTAGTCAGCGGTTTAAGTTTAGGGACATTGGTTATCGAAGCCCCAGAACGTAGCGGTGCCCTATACGCAGCACAACACGCTGCTAAACAAGGACGTGATGTTTTTGCCATACCCGGCTCCATCCACAATCCGTTAGTCAAAGGCTGCCATCAATTGATCAAACAAGGCGCTAAATTGGTCGAAACTGCCGCTGATATTCTTGAAGAATTATCAAATTATCAGGCCTTAATCGCCCAAAATAGAAATCATCGAAATCATCGAAATCAAATTAAATCAACGCCAAAAGCGAAACCAACAACCCCTAAACAACTTGATTCCTCTAACAAGCCAATTATTGAAGAAACAGAACCCTCTACCAATGAAAACCCAACGACAACAGCACGAAAACAGCCAAAACAGCCTTCTATGCCTGTTGTCAACCCAAGCACGCTAGAAAAACCCAAAACCAACCCAGTTCCTCAACTAGGGGGAGAAGCCAATGATTTAGATGAAGACTATAGCCGTTTATTGGAATATTTAGAGACAGGCCCCACTTCAATTGACAAATTAGTTGAACAATGTGGATTGACTGCAGCAGCAGTTTCATCCATGCTATTAATATTAGAGTTGCGCGGATTAGTAGCCGTCCAAGGGGGCGGACTCTATGCGCGAATAGGCTAAGGAGGCAATCCGTGAAAGACGATATTTTGGATGTCCTAATGTATCTATTTGAAAATGATATAGATGAAGAAGAGATGGGATTGAATGATGACCCAGCATTATTAAAGCGGGAATTAATAGAAGCCGGCTTTTTGAGTAGTCAAGTCAACAAAGCCTTTACCTGGCTAGAAGGCCTAAGCGAACCGGCTAATTGGATCAACATCAATCCTCAAAGGACAGCCTCCATTCGAGTTTATGTACCTGACGAATGTGATAAACTTGATATAGAATGCCGAGGTTTTTTACTCCATTTAGAACAAATAGGGGTATTAGATGCCATGAGCCGGGAATTAATTATAGATCGTGTTATGGCCTTAGATACCGAAGACTTGGAACTGGAACAATTGAAATGGATTGTGCTCATGGTATTATTTAATCAAGCTGAAAACGAAGAAGCCTTAGCTTGGATAGAAGATATAATTTACCAAGAAGAAAGAACCGGACATTTACATTAATAGGTTTCGCTTTCGCTAAAATCTAGAAAACGCGCTTTTTTTGCAACAGACGCTAGATCAGAAATCTTGCCTGTTTGCGTCTCTTGCGTCTCTTGCGTCTCTTGCGTTTATCAAAAACAAACCACCCATTCGCCATTCCCTACAAAAAAGGAAGTGAACAATAGTGAGTAAATTAGTCATCGTTGAATCGCCGGCAAAAGCCAAAACGATCCAAAAATACTTAGGTAAAGATTTTGAAGTTTTGGCTTCTTTTGGTCATGTGCGTCAATTACCGCGCAAAAATGGCGCTGTTGCTCCAGAACATCAGTTTGCCATGGATTATCAGCTCATTCCCAAAAATACGAAGTATGTTGAAGCAATCTGCAACGCAATGCAACGTGCTGAAGCCTTATATTTAGCGACCGACCCTGATCGTGAAGGGGAAGCCATTTCTTGGCACCTGCTGGAAATCCTGAAAGATAAACAAATCTTGCAAAATAAACCCTTCTATCGCGTAGAATTTCACGAAATCACGCAACACGCGATTCAAGATGCCGTCAACAATCCACGTACTTTGTTAATGGATTTAGTAAACGCCCAACAGGCCAGAGTCGCATTAGATTATCTGGTTGGATTCAATCTCTCGCCCTTATTGTGGAAAAAGATTCGTAGTGGCCTGTCCGCAGGCCGCGTACAAAGTCCAGCCCTGCGTCTCATTGTTGAGCGTGAACAAGAGATTGAGCAGTTTAAATCGCGTGAATACTGGGCCGTCAAAGCCGATTGCCAAAAAGCTCAAGAAGAGCGGCCACAAGCTTTCATCGCCAAACTGAATCTCTTTGAAAACACAAAAATCACCCAATTTAGTATTGGCAATGAAGAACAAGCCACCCAGATCAAAACCAGCTTGCTTCAGCTTGCCAACGGCCAATTACAAGTGGCCAAAATTGAGAAAAAAGAACGCAAGCGTAAACCCTCACCTCCCTTTACAACGTCAACGTTACAACAAGAAGCCGCACGTAAATTAGGGTTTACCACAAAACGCACCATGCAAATTGCCCAACAACTCTATGAAGGCATCGATATCGGCAAAGGTGCAGTCGGACTCATCACCTATATGCGGACAGATTCTGTCAATCTAGCCACAGAAGCCGTCACAGAAATCCGCGAAGTGATTACCAATCTCTATGGTCAAAACAATCTGCCCAGCCAGCCGCGCCAATACAAAACAAAATCGAAAAATGCACAAGAAGCGCACGAAGCGATACGGCCTACCTCAGCTAAACACCATCCTGAAGAAGTAGAAAAGGCTTTGAAACCAGAACAATTCAAGCTCTACAGCCTCATTTGGAAACGCACAGTCGCCTGTCAAATGATTGATGCCAAATTGGACACCGTTGCCGTTGATTTGAGCTGTAGTGAAGGGAATAACTTTCGTGCCACCGGCTCCATCATTAGCGATCCAGGTTTTCTGCTCGTCTATGAAGAAGGGGTAGATGACAAAAAGGCCAGTGATGACGATGACAAAATGCTGCCCCCCCTAAAAGTCGGCGAATCGATCACGCTCAAAGACATTCTCGCGAGTCAACACTTCACTGAGCCTCCCCCCCGTTTTTCAGAAGCCAGTTTAGTGAAAAGCCTAGAAGAATTTGGCATAGGGCGACCTTCCACTTATGCCAGCATTATTTCCACACTTCAACAACGTGACTATGTTACCTTAGACAAAAAACGCTTTATACCCACCGAAATTGGCAGCATCGTTAACAAATTTTTAACGGCGCATTTTCAGCAATATGTTGATTATGACTTCACGGCCAAGCTAGAAGACGAATTGGATGCCGTCTCTCGCGGAGAACAAGAATGGATACCGCTGATGGATAGATTTTGGTCAAAATTCAAAGGACGAGTTGATGACAAGGCCAAAACCGTGCAACGTCAAGAGTTTACCCAAGAAATTCTAGACGAAGCCTGTCCAAAATGTGGTAGTCCACTCAACAAACGCCTTGGCAAACGGGGACATTTTATCGGTTGTACCGCTTATCCAAAGTGTGATTACACGCGCAATATTGAAGGCGAAGAAGCCAATAATAATGAGGCCACAGCGGCTCCCGAACCTGAAATCGTTGAAGGGCGAACCTGTCCAAAATGCGGTTCCGCTGTACACAAGAAAAAAGGGCCTTATGGACAATTTGTTGGCTGTAGCAACTACCCCAAATGCAAACACACCGAACCGTTAGAGAAACCCATCGATACCGGTGTCACCTGTCCAGCCTGTGGAAAAGGGAGATTGATTAAGAAAAAAACCCGTTACAACTTTGCCTTCGCCTGTTCTGATTGTAAATATTTAATGTATGGAGATGATATCAAAGTTGAACCTTGCTCCAACTGTAGTTGGCCTATCATGTCGCTAAAAACCACGAAAAAACGCGGCACCCAAAAAATATGTCCGCAAAAAGGCTGCGGCTACACCGAACAAGTTGCCACAGAATAAGCCAGTAGGGTGGGTAACGGGTTTGTTAAAGCCCACCAATTAATGTAGGTGGGTAATGTGTTTTTAAAGCCCACCATTCAAATCAATATTTCACGCAAAAGTTTCGCTCCGCGAAACTTTTGCGTGAAATGGGTGGGTAACGATTTTTTGTTGCCCACCATTCCCCTATTTGCAAACAAGAAACATTCAATACATCATGAAAAAAATAGCGATAGGCACTCTATTACTAACGATTACCGCAGTAGCAGCCGACATGATGTTCCCTGAATTGAGATGCCAGATAGGTTTAGAAAACTGTTCAAAACCGCCCCCATCATCGACGACTCAACCCGCCACTTCAACAAGCCTGAAATCGGCAGGATTGCAAACCAGTACACAGCCTCTGCACTCCTCTGCCGAAGCGACAAAAGAGAGCATTAACGAAAGCTATTTGCAAGCAGAAGCTGAGATATGGATACCAGAAGACGGCAGCTTAGTGCCCAAAAACGTCATGATAAGCGGCTGGTTAGAAAAAACCTCTCAACAACGTAGCTTTCTGATCATTAAACCGCAAGAATTTGAACAATTCTACCCTCAAGGCGAAATTATTCCTGATAAGAAGGGAGTATGGAAAATTAAAGGAATTTACCCCACTCCAGGCTACTACTACGAAACATTTGTCGTAGTCACACACAATCCCGACTCAGCCAAAAAACTGGAAAAGATTCGGACACGGCCTTTATCTACATTACCAGAAGAAACTGAAATTGTCAGTGAATTTATGGTTTTTGAACGCTCACCACAAACGACGGCCTTGATTGAACAACCGATTGAGCCAGAATATGAATATGAGGAATATGAAGAAGAGATTGAGCCCGAAATTGAGAAAAAGAATGAGCCCGAAATTGAGAAAGTGATTGAGCCCCAAATTGAGAAAGTGATTGAGCCCCAAATTGAGAAAGTGATTGAGCCTGAAATTGAGGAAAAGATTGACGACAAAAATGATCAGGCAAAAGCCAAGATTACCTTCCCAGAAGATGGCGCAGCAGTTGGAAAACGAGTCATGATAACCGGTAGCCTAGAGAACAGCACACCCAAAAAACGTAGTTTCTTGATCATAAAATCGCAAACCTTTGGCAAAAAACTCTACCCCCAAAGCGAGATATTTCCAGATAAAACCGGACAATGGACAGTCAAAGGCATTTACCACAGTCCAGGCTATAACTACGAAACATTTGTCGTCATCACAAACAACCCAGAATCGGCTAAGCAATTAGAAAATCAACGAAACCGAGCTTATGGTTTAAAAACCATACCCGAAGATACAGAGATCATCAGTGATATTATTGTTGTCAAACGGCAATAGTTTAGGAATATCAAAAAAATAATGTAGGGTGGGTAACGGGTTTTTGTTGCCCACCATTCCCTCTATAGAGTTTCATAAAAATGTCGATTTATAACGAACTGACAGGTTTTTAAAACCTGTTAGGTATGGGTTATTGAATTAAAAATCAGAGACTTATACTCTGTGGTACTCTGTGGTACTCTGTGTTCGCCGTAAAGAAAAAAAAGCTTCCAAGCTGGGAAAAGGGGAATGGTGGGCTTTAAAAACACGTAGGGAGCCCTACAAAACACAGTGGGCAACGCCCACCCGACAATTGAATATATGACTCAATGGCATTTAAAACAAGCAATACGCTACCTCAAAACCGGTGGCATTATCGCCTATCCCACCGAAGCCGTTTATGGTTTAGGCTGTGATCCTCTGAATGAAAAAACCGTCGCCCGTTTATTGGCACTGAAACAACGCGCTTGGCAAAAAGGGTTGATTTTAATTGCCGCTGACTATGCACAACTGGCCCCCTTTCTGGAACCTTTAACCCCAACTCTTGAAAAAAGAGTCTTTGCCACTTGGCCGGGGGCAGTCACTTGGTTATTGCCAGCCAGGGCAGAAGTACCGTATTGGTTACGAGGGCAATCAAGCCAATTAGCGGTGCGCGTCACGGCCCATTCAGGGGCTGCGACTTTATGTCAACATTGGGGCACGGCATTAGTTTCTACCAGTGCCAATCTCAGCGGCCACCCGCCCGCTAAAACAGCTTTTCAAGTGCGGCGTGCTTTTGCACAAACACTTGATTATATTATGCCTGGACAAATTGGTGGGCGACAAAGGCCCAGTGAAATTCGTGACGCGCTAACGAATGTGGTGTTGCGAGGTTAAGCGATAAATCGCCTACAACTTTTTTTTTCAACATTCCATGTTCAAGTTTTTGCGCGCAAAAACTTGAACATGGAATAGAGCACACAGAGTGCCACAGAGTGCCACAGAGAATAAATATTTGATTTTTAATGATATACTTAGTATCGATCATAAGTACTGAAGCACAAATAAACAGGTATTT
>Ga0164318_10005276_pt1 | contig 12488 bp, 10 predicted proteins | sample GuaBasSedimGuay9_FD_113734 | JGI IMG/M metagenome (GOLD analysis project Ga0164318, IMG submission 113734) | Subseafloor sediment microbial communities from Guaymas Basin, Gulf of California, Mexico - Guay9, Core 4571-4, 0-3 cm | ecosystem: Environmental > Aquatic > Marine > Hydrothermal vents... | reverse complement strand
CTACCCTGTCATCCGTCAGCCGACGGACTAAACCAAAGAGCTAACAGCCCTTTTTATCTCAAGAAGAACGCAAAAATACAAATAATCAAATCGATAAAAAAACAAAAAGATTCAAAATATTATACGCTATTTTCTGTAAAACATTCCTTTATATCGTACTATGATTAATATCTTGAGTTATTAAACTACGTATGGATTTACCTAAGTATTTTTATATCTTTGCAAAAGGATAAAAAATTAAAACTATGGAATTGTTTATAATGTTAGGGATTCCCGGAATATGGCAAATAGGAATAATTGCCGTTATTATTCTTTTACTTTTTGGGGGTAAAAAAGTTCCGGAGCTAATGAAAGGTCTTGGAAGTGGCATTAAAGAGTTTAAAAAAGGTATTTCCGAAGACGATAAGGAAGACTCTAAAGAAAGTTCAAAAGAAAGTTCAAAAGAAGACAAAAAGTAGATTAGGGTTCTCGGTATTTTCTATTTTAATTCTAAAACATAAGCGTCAAATTCCGCTCTTTCTTGTACCGGAGTTAGTTTTTTCATTGCATCCATACGTGTTGCAAAAGGACCAATTACTACCTTAAAATATGGACTTCCATGATCAACAAAATCAGGAATCCAATAATAAGAAGCAGCAAAACCTTTTGCTTTTAACTCTCTAACTTTTTTTACTGCTAAGCTTTCCTTTCTAACAGCAGAGCAGGCAACAAAATAAGCAGGCAAAGTAATACTTCCTTTTTTAATGTATACACCTCCTAAATAAGAAGGTGCTTGTTTTTTTGTAGTAGTTTTAGCCTTTGGTTTAAGAGTTTGTTGTATTACTTTCTTGCTTTTAATACTTGTCTTTTCTGTAGAGTTTGTAATTTCTTCAGACTTGGTAACTGTTGTTTCTTTTGTAATTGTTGTCTTAGGTTTTTCAGTAGTTGTATTAACTTTTTTGGTAGTTGGAGCATAAAAGAACACGAAAAAAACAAGTACGGCAAGAATAATGACTAATAAAACACTTCCGAAAATATATAAAAAATATTTTTTCTTAAAATTTTTATCTGTTCCGAAAGGAGGTCTCTCTATCTGAGCTGACGATGTTTGTTTTGATTTTTCGTCAAACCAAATATCTTTTTTTGCAGGTTTTTCTTGGGGTGAAGGATCTTTCTTTTTCTCGTTTATTATCGGGTTTTTTTCATCGCTAATATCTTCCTTCTTTTTATTTTCCTCAACTGATTCTTTTACAATCTCTTTCTCAGTAACAATGGGGCTGACTACAGTCTTCTTTTCATCCGCCGTCTTAATCGGAACATTAACTTCTTTAGATTCCGTAACAACTTTTTTGGTAATTTTAGGTTTGCTATCCACCTTCGCTTTAGATTTATCATCCGATTGAGCTTTTATTCGAGCTAAAGCCTCTTCAATAATCTTTTTACTATCGGACACCGGTTTTTGTTTTTTATATTTAGCCTGTTGACTAACATAAAATTGTCTTTCTTTACCTTTATATCGTTTTAGAAAATAATCTATTTGTTTAATTCTTTCGGGATCATTAACAGTATACAAATCCGTTAAAAGTTTTTTATAATCTTCCATAACTACAAGATTCTGATGGCTAAATTCAAATGGGATATATCTTATCCAAAAGCAAATATACAAATTTTACAAAGGGCTTTCATCCATTTTAATACGGAAGAAATGTTAATATAGTTAATGGATATTTAACAGATATTATATTTTAGACTGAATTCGATAAACAATTTTATTATCATTAGGTTTTATTATTGAGATTGCAGCTAAATTTTGTATCTCTTTAATTGAACAATATTTATCCCATCCTTAGTCCATAATCTAAACCTATACGGTAAAGCACCAATATTACAATAGTAGCAATCAAAGTGGAAGTAGATAATTTTATTTGTTTCTTCTTCTCGTCAAAATAATACTCCTGATGATACCTGCTAAGTAATAATACAGGAATCAACATAAAAATCAGACTTAGATTTACCAAAAGATCATAAGCAATTAATTTAGGTTGATTGATTAAAAAAATTAATCCATTGCCCACCACATAAGGAATAAAAACCTGACTAGTAATAAATAACTGACGTTTTGCCGGCCTTGAGAAATTATAATAAGTGTTAGCCGAAAAAATCCAAAACTTAACGCTTGAAGAACCCAAAACGACCATCACTAATAAAACCAAAAGCGCAATAACGAGTTTGCCCGTATCAGAATAATACAAATACATTATTGTATAACCAAACTCCTTTCCGGTTAATGCTCCTATTAAACTTCCACCCAAAATAGTATTGAAACCGTGAAACATTCCCCACAACAATAGCAGCTTCATTAAACCATCTTCCAAATACACCTTACTATATAAAATAAGTAATAATGTGGCTGCAATAACTGAGAAAACAGGGCCTGAAGCAAAAATAGCTTTTACCGAGTCGGCATACCAATCTTCATTATCAACAAGATACTCAACTTTATAATAATACATTACGGTTTTATAATCGAAATGCATAGCAGTAAATGTCATTCCCAGTTTATTGATAAACGAAATAATAAAATAAGCTAGTAAAAAGAAAAGCAAAGAATTAAAGGCAATAAGTAAATACTCACGAGTAAATAATTGTTTAATAAATGATTGCTCTTTCTTCTTTCTTTTCGGAAAGCCTTTTCCTTTTAAAAAATCAAATAGAATTTGAGTGTTTCGCTTTAGAATAAATTTATAAATCCGATGTCGGCGATAGTGGTAAAAAGCTCTTTCTTCTTTTTGTTTTTGCTTAATTGAAAGACGAACGTTACTTTTCTTTTTCCTCTTGAAAAAACTCTTCAATATTACTTTTCTAATCCGCTTTTTACGGCGTTTTTTCCAAGCTTTACGATGTTTTATTTCCAATAATCGTTTTTGCTGAATACTGTTTCTCTTACCTAAAAATGCAGCTCGAAAAATAATTTTTATCTTTCGCCAAAGCAAACGCCTTTGAAATTTACGCTCTTTACGTTTTTTATCCTTTTTCTTTTTCTTTTCCTGTTTTTTTTGCTTTCTGCGTTTTTGTGCGGAACGTCTTAAAAATTTAAAAATACGAATTATTCTTCCGAGAGTAGAATACTGCCCTGTGGAGCGAGAAGAAAACATCAACATAAGTCTATCTACAAATAAATTGAAAAGTAAATTCAATTTAAAACTCAAGCTAAGTATCGGAAGTTGTAAAACAGGACTCATTATCACAAATGTAGAAAAAAAAGACAACCCAAGCTCAAAACCTCAAACATAAAGGCATAAAAAAACCTTGTCGGTAACTTACAGACAAGGCTTTTTTTTAATATAATGAGCTTATTCTACTGTCATAGATTTCATCTCTTTACTGTATTTTCCTGTTTCGAGTTTACGCTTAACATCTTTAAAGCATTTGATAGTATAATCTACATCTTCTAAAGAGTGATCTGCTGTGGGAATTAAACGTAATAAAATAATTCCTTTAGGAACAACAGGGTAAGCAACAATAGAGCAGAAAATATTATGATTCTCACGTAAATCGTAAGTTATCTGTGTAGCATCTGCTACTGTACCCGAAAGAATAACGGGAGTAACCATAGACTCTGTTTGTCCAATATTAAATCCTGCCTCGCGTAATCCTTTTTGTAAAGTATTTACAACTAACCATAGTTTTTCTAAAAATTCGGGACGCGTTCTAATCATATCCAAACGCTTTAAAGCTCCAATTACCATAGGCATTGGTAATGATTTGGCATAAATTTGTGAACGCATATTATATTTCAAGAACTTGATAATCTCGGGTTTGGAAGCAACAAAAGCACCTATTCCCGCCATCGACTTGGCAAAGGTTCCAAAATAGACATCAATTTCATCTTCAACACCATAATGAATGTGAGTTCCACGACCTTCGGGTCCCATAGTACCAAAACCATGAGCATCATCAATTAAAATACGGAAATTATATTTCTTCTTTAGAGCAACAATATCTTTCAAGTGACCTAATCCACCCGTCATCCCATAAACACCTTCGGTAATTAAAAGTATACCGCCGCCTGTTTTTTCAGTCATCTTATTGGCTCTTACCAATTGCTTTTCAAGATTTTCCATATCGTTATGAGGATACACAAAACGTTTCCCAACATGTAAACGCATACCATCAAGAATACAAGCGTGAGCTTCAGAATCGTAAACTATTACATCGTGACGATCGACAAGAGAATCGATAATAGAAACCATTCCCTGATAACCATAATTAAGTAAGTATGCTGATTCTTTTTTTACAAATGCAGCCAATTCTTTTTCTAACTGTTCGTGATACTTAGTGTGACCAGACATCATGCGAGCTCCCATAGGATACGCAAGACCCCATTCTTTGGCAGCATCGGCATCGGCTTTACGAACTTCTGGATGATTTCCAAGACCAAGATAATTATTAAGAGACCAAACAAGACGTTTTTTTCCTAAAAACTCCATATGGCTACCCAATTGTCCTACTAATTTTGGAAAAGCATAATAGCCTTCGACATCTTTGGCATATTGTCCTATTTCGCTATTCTCGACATTTAATTTATCAAATAAATCCATTGTATATTTAGTTTTACCGTGTTAAGTTTAAAGAATGCAAAGCTATCTTAAATATTAATATTTGCCAAAGATAGCAGTACTATTTATCGTTAAGACCCGTCTATATTATTAAATCTCAGATGATTATTTCTAAAGTTAAGAAATATATCTATTTGTTTATTAAGCTGAGTTATTACAATAGCAAACAAATTACAAAAACTTCTTTCCCTATAAAAAGTTTATTGTGATAACAAAACAAGCCCCAAATACCTAAGCATTTGAGACTTATTTTCGATTTGAAATTATTTAACTTTTTCTGTCTTTAAAATTTTCGCACCTAAGAATTCACGATTCATACGAGCAATATTAGAAACAGAGATTTCTTTAGGGCACTCCATTTCGCAAGCATAAGTATTAGTACAATTACCAAATCCTAACTCATCCATTTTAGCTACCATTTTCTGAACACGCCGTTCTTTTTCAACTTGACCCTGTGGTAATAAAGCAAATTGAGAAACCTTTGCTGAAACAAATAGCATAGCCGAAGCATTTTTACAAGCAGCAACACAAGCACCACATCCAATACAAGCAGCAGCATCCATTGCAAGATCAGAAGCGTATTTTGAAATTAAAGTTGCGTTTGCATCGGGAACACCTCCGGTATGAGCAGAAGTATATCCTCCGGCTTGAATAATATCATCAAAAGCTGAACGATCGACAACCAAATCCTTAATTACAGGAAATGGTTTAGAACGCCAGGGTTCAATAGTAATGGTGTCTCCGTCTTTAAATTTACGCATATGCAATTGGCAAGTTGTAATAGCATTATCAGGGCCATGAGGATGACCATTAATATACAAACTACACATACCACATATACCTTCACGACAATCGTGATCGAAACAAACAGGTGATTCTATTTTATCTACCAAAGATTCATTTAATACGTCTAGCATTTCGAGGAAAGAAGAATCTGCAGAAACTCCTTTGACTTCATAATTTTTAAATCCCCCTTTGGCCTGGGCATTTTCTTGACGCCATATTTTTAATGTTAAATCCATTTTTCTATCTTTTATTTGAATATGAAATGTTTTGCAAAAGCAAAATATTTCATAAATAAAATTCTATTTATAATTTCTGGTTTTTACCTCAATAGCTTCATATGATAACTGTTCTTTATGAAGCTCCGGTTTAACACCTTCGCCTTTATATTCCCAAGCAGCAACATACATAAACTCATCGTCTCTACGTAAAGCTTCGCCTTCAGCTGTTTGATATTCTTCACGAAAATGTCCGCCACAACTTTCTTCTCGGTTTAATGCGTCAGTTGCAACCAACATACCCATATCAAAGAAATCTATTATACGTAAGGCTTTTTCCAATTCAGGATTAAATTCGTCTGTAGTTCCTGTAATATGTACATTCTCAAAAAATTCTTTACGTAGTTTAGGGATTTCCTCTAAAGCATGTTCCAGACCTTCTTTATTACGTCCCATACCAGCATAATTCCACATAATATGCCCAAGCTTTTTGTGGAAATAGTCAGGTGATTTAGATCCTTTTAGACTCATTAAGTGACTTATACGCTCTTTAACAGATTTTTCAGCCTCGTCAAACTCGGTAGTATCTGTTGGTATAGCTCCAGTGCCAATTTCAGAAGCTAAATAATTCTGAATAGTATAAGGTAATACAAAGTAACCATCAGATAATCCTTGCATTAATGCCGATGCTCCAAGACGGTTTGCACCATGATCGGAGAAATTAGCTTCGCCAGCAGCAAATAATCCGGGGATAGTAGTTTGTAATTCATAATCAACCCAAGTTCCACCCATAGTATAGTGAGCAGCAGGATATATCATCATAGGAAGCGTATATGGATCTGTGTCTACAATCTTCTCATACATTTGGAATAAGTTCCCGTATCTTGCTCTAATTACATCTTCGCCTAAACGCTTAATAGCATCGGCAAAATCAAGATATACGGCTAAGCCTGTTCCAACACCATATCCGGCATCGCAACGCTCTTTAGCTGCACGAGAAGCAACATCACGAGGAACAAGATTACCAAAAGCAGGGTATCTTCTTTCCAAATAATAATCGCGATCTTCTTCTTTTAAATCTATCGGACTTAATTTACCATTACGAATAGCTTCTGCATCTTCTTTCCTTTTAGGAACCCAAATACGTCCGTCATTACGTAAACTCTCACTCATTAAAGTTAATTTAGATTGAAAATCGCCATGAACAGGAATACAGGTTGGATGAATTTGCATAAAAGCAGGGTTGGCAAAGAATGCTCCACGTTTCCAAGACTGAATTGGAGCTCCAATATTAGAAGACATTGCATTTGTTGACAAATAGAAAACATTGGCATATCCGCCTGTAGCAATAACAACCGCATGTGCAGAATGGCGTTCTATTTCACCTGTTATCAAATTTCTAGTTATTATACCTCGTGCTTTTCCGTCAACAACAACTAAATCAAGCATTTCTCTACGAGTGTACATTGTAACGCTACCTTTATTTACTTCTTTACTCAAAGCACCGTAAACACCTAACAACAATTGTTGTCCGGTTTGACCGCGAGCATAAAAAGTACGCGATACCTGAGCACCACCAAAAGAACGATTATCTAAATATCCACTATAATCGCGAGCAAAAGGAACTCCTTGAGCAACACATTGATCAATAATATTATTACTTACTTCTGCTAAGCGATAAGTATTTGATTCACGACCACGATAATCGCCACCTTTTACAGTATCATAAAACAAACGATAAACGGAATCGCCATCGCTTGGGTAATTTTTTGCTGCATTTATACCTCCTTGTGCTGCGATACTATGTGCACGACGAGGGCTGTCTTGAATACAGAAATTCTTAACATTAAAGCCAAGTTCGCCAAAAGAAGCGGCAGCACCACCACCGGCTAATCCTGTTCCTACTACTATAATGTCAATTTTTCTTTTGTTCGAAGGGTTCACCAAATTTTGGTGAGCTTTATAATTGGTCCACTTTTCGGCTACTGGGCCTTGGGGTACTTTTGAATCTAATTTTGTCATTTTAATTCTTTTTTAGGGATTAGCAAATTATTGCATTATCAAAAAATACAAAGGAATCATAATAAATCCCGCAGGAACAACTATAGCATATACACTTCCGGCAATTTTTATAACAGATTTATATTTAGGATGATCCCATCCTAATGTTTGAAAAGCCGATTGAAAAGCATGATTCAAATGGAAACCTAAAATTACAAATGTTATAATATAAATTACAGAATAAATAGGTTGTGTAGTAAACAAGGCTACAGCAACATTAAAAAAATCGGGATGACCATGTGCATCCACAAATGTTGTTGAGTTTAAGCCTACTTTTAGAAAATAAAACTGATATAAATGTAAAGCTAAAAATAAGAACACTAATAATCCGGTATAAATCATAGTTTGTGAAGAGAATGTCGTATTTGTCTTACTCCCTGACTTATATCTTACGTTACCACGTGAAGCCCAATTTTGTAGTTGAACAATAATACCATAAATAATGTGAATAATAAATCCTCCAAAAAGAACTACTTCGAAGACTTTAATAACCGGATTGGTTGCCATAAAGCTAGCAAGTAACTCGAAAATCTCTTGGTGATTTTCTGTTAACGGTATTAAAAACAAATTGATGCCCAAATGGACAAGCAAAAAGGTAATTAAAAACAAACCCGCTAACGACATGATTACTTTTTTTGTAATCGATGAAAAGGTTCTTTGTTTAATCATAATGAATTTTTATTTAGTATATGTTTTAGATTTTTGATTGATAATTTCTGTATGTTTGTTCTAAACAAAACACAAATGTAAGATTTAAAGCCATTAAAAAGGCAGCATTTCAGAAGGATTTAATTAATTTGTACTTATTATAAATAATTCAGTTTCAGGATGAGATATCATAAAATTGATAATCAATTTTTTACAAAAAACAGAGAGAATTTCGTAAAGAGAATGGAATCTAATTCTATTGCTCTTTTTGTTTCAAATGATGAACAACCAAGAAATGGGGATCAGTATTTTCCTTTTCGACAATCATCTGATTTATTTTATCTCAGCGGTATCGACCAAGAAAAAAGTATTCTGATGTTGGCTCCCGATTGTCCTAATCCCAAACTTAGAGAAGTACTTTTTATTTTAAAAACCAATGAAACTATTGCTATTTGGTATGGGCATAAGTACACCCAAGAAGAAGCTCGCGAAACTTCCGGAATTGAGAACATACATTGGTTAGATGAAATGAATATGATAATTAGAGAAGCTGCATCTTATGCAAAAAATATCTATCTCAACGACTACGAATATCCAAAATATGACTCAAAAGTTGAAAGTGGAGAAAAGCGTTTTGCAAAAGAAATAAGACAGCTCTATCCTTTACATATTTTTGAACGCTCTGCTCTCATTTTGTATAGGATGCGTATGATAAAATCAGAGACGGAAATTAATCTTTTAAAAGAGGCTTGTGAAATTACAAATAAAGCTTTTCGTCGGGTGCTTAAATTTGTAAAGCCTGAAGTTATGGAATTCGAAATTCAGGCAGAAATTGAACATGAATTTACACGAAACAGGGCTAATGGTCATGGCTATTATCCTATTATCGCCTCCGGTAAAAACGCCTGTACGCTACACTATATAGAAAATGATAAAGTCTGTCAGGATGGCGATGTGATTTTGTTTGACTTTGGTGCCGAATATGCCAATTACAGCGCAGATATGTCGAGGTCTATTCCTGTAAACGGAAAATTTACAGAAAGACAAAAAGATGTTTATCAAGCCGTTTTACGCACAATAAATACACTTACCGAAAACATGACTGTAGGAACTTCTCTCGATGATTTGGATAGACTTTCTAAAAAATTAATCGAAAAAGAGCTTATTGATTTAGGACTTTTTAGCGAGGAAGAGAAGCAAAATCAAGACCCGAAAAATCCACTATATAAAAAGTATTTTATGCATGGTGTAAATCATCACCTTGGATTAGACGTACACGATGTAGGTGATAGAAATACTCCACTAACAGCAGGCATGGTTTTAACTTGCGAACCCGGAATTTATATTCCCGAAGAAAAGTTAGGGATTCGTCTTGAAAACGACATTTTGATTACCGAAGATGGACCCCTAAACCTTATGGCTGATATTCCAATTGAGATTGAGGAGATTGAAAAATTAATGAGTAACGGGTAAAATGTAACGAGTTACGCGTCACAGATCACTTGTTACATTCGACTTAGAATCTCTTTATTAATTCTTTTTGCTAAAAACGGGCCTTCGTAAATAAACCCAGTATACACCTGAACAAGTGAGGCTCCTGCATTCAGTTTATCTATTGCATCCTCAGCAGTAAATATTCCGCCAACGGCAATAATTGGAAAAGCTCCATTTGATTTTTCTGTCAAGTATTTTATCACCTCTGTGGATCTTTTATTCAATGGCTTTCCGCTTAAACCACCATTGGCAATAGCTTTTACTTTTTCCTGATCCGTTTTTAAACCTTCACGACTCACACTAGTATTCGCAGCAATAACACCGTGTATTTTAGTTTTTTTGATAACCGTAATTACCTCATCCAACTGTGCATTATTTAAATCTGGCGAAACTTTTAGTAAAATGGGTTTCTGCTTTGGCTTTGTCTTATTCTTTTCCATTACAGCATTCAATATGGCTTCGAGGTATTCTTGATCTTGCAATTCGTGCAAATCGCTGATATTTGGACAACTTACATTCACCACAAAATAATCTACTACACCGTATAATCCTTCAAAAACAGCAACATAATCATCTACCGCTTCTTTGTTAGGCGTGAGGGTATTTTTCCCTAAATTTCCACCGATAACAGCTTTTGTTTTTCGGTTTCTCAGATTATCGGCGGCAGCTAAAACACCACCATTATTAAAACCCATCCGATTGATTAAAGCCTTGTCCTTAGGTAAGCGAAATAAACGTGGCTTTGGATTCCCAGACTGTGCTTTTGGAGTAACTGTCCCTATTTCTATATGACCAAAGCCCAAATAACTCAGCTCATTAAACATAGTGGCATCTTTATCAAAGCCGGCAGCAATACCTACAGGGTTAGAAAATTTAAGTCCAAACACTTCTCGTTCCAAGCGTTTATCTTGAACAACAAATATTTGTTTTGCCACATATTTAGACCCGGGAATTTTGAAAAATAACCATAAGCAAAAACGCACAAAATGATGAACATCTTCAGCATAAAACTTAAATAAAAGTGGACGAATAACAGATTTATACATTGCTTAAAATTATAAAAAAAGCCCGATGTAAATCGAGCTTAATATTTATTCTTTTTCGTTGTCCTTGTCTTCCGAATCGGTTTCTTTTGTTTCAAGGTCTTCACTAAGATCAATCAAGCCTTTTGATTGAAGTATATTGTACCATTGTACCATTTTCTTTATATCCGAAACATAAACACGATCGCTATCATAATCAGGCAAAACACTTTCAAAGAAATCCGTCAATTCTTTGGCACTTGATTTGTGACTGAGAGCCGGTTGCTGATTCATAATATTGTACATCGACTGAAAAATTTGCTTTAATGGAACATCGTCAGTTTCCGTAAAAATGCTGATTTCCTCTAAAGAACTAATCCTTTCGTGCGAAAATGCCGGAATACGTTTTCCGTCGAGTAAAGATTCAACCAAAACTCCATTTTTGGTATTTGAGATCATTTTGTACAATCCGGGTTTACCGGCTATTGATAAGATTTTACTTAAGTCCATAAATTATAATTAAAAATTCATTGCAAAAATAGTAAAATACATTAATTAGCAAATGCTTTTCCTTAAGTCATTCTTCCGGCAAAAAACAGGCTAACTCCAATAATTGTTTTAAATTCGCTACAAAATTAATGCACTCATGAAGCGGCGAACGCTATTATTTGCTTTTGTAGATGTTTTTATCGTCTTCTTTGCCTTCTTAATTGCTGCTTATTTTAAGACCGGCAAGGAGAAAGCTATATTCAATTATTATTGGATGCCGTTTTTGATATTTGAAAGTACTTGGATTATTTCTTCTTTTCTATTTAAAAAGTACAAACTTCAGAAACTAAAGAATAAAAGCAACAACCTTTTCAATATTATTAAAAGTAATTTGTTTGTTTTATTCACCATTACTTTTGTTATCTTTTTTGCTAGCTTAAGCTATTCGCGATTGATGATAGTTATAACGGTTGTAATTGCAACTGTTATTGAAGGTGCTATAAGTTACTTCTATTTGCTCGATAAAGAGATGAGTAGTGGTATGGAACAAGTTGGTGAGTGGGAAATCCGTCAAGAGAAAAAAGATAAAAATAAAATTGGCAAAGAATTCCCTGTTATTGATGATACTACTCCAAAAGGCAAGTTCTACGAAAAACTCAAAAAATTAATTGTTGATGAAATTGGATCTAACCCATTTAAGTTTATAAGAAAATATGCTCGGCTTACTACTGACGACGCTTTAGTTATTTCCACCACAACTAAATTCAATTTAACAAACCAACCCAAAGCAAACTATAAATACATTATTAATCTAAAGAGAATCAATGATATTCAATATATCAATAAATTTTTTGAAGCTGTTAATGCTAAACTCGAAATGGGAGGCATTTACATTAATAATGTTGAAACCTATACTGATAGAAAAAAACGATTACTCAAAAAATATCCTCCGATACTTAATTGGATATATTATTTCTTCGACTTTTTGGTAAAGCGTGTAATGCCTAAACTAGTTTTTACAAAGAAGTTTTATTTCCTTTTAACGGGAGGAAGGAATCGTGTTATGTCAAGAGCAGAAACACTTGGCAGGTTATACAGTTGTGGTTTCGAGCTTATCGATGAGAAATTTATTGACCAGCAATTTTATTTTGCCGCAAGAAAAATTGACATCCCGG
>Ga0164318_10005275_pt1 | contig 12488 bp, 11 predicted proteins | sample GuaBasSedimGuay9_FD_113734 | JGI IMG/M metagenome (GOLD analysis project Ga0164318, IMG submission 113734) | Subseafloor sediment microbial communities from Guaymas Basin, Gulf of California, Mexico - Guay9, Core 4571-4, 0-3 cm | ecosystem: Environmental > Aquatic > Marine > Hydrothermal vents... | reverse complement strand
AGACAGCGCAGACTTAAAATCTGCTGGGGATTTATCCCCGTGTGGGTTCGAGTCCCACCCCCGGCACACACACAAAAAATCCGCAGACTGCGGATTTTTTGTGTGTGTGCAAGTAGCCAAAAATTTATCCTTCTAAAATCTCTATATAAGTTCTTTTCGCTCCGAATTGCTGGGCTTCTTCTTTTGTAGGAAACCAGATATCTATATGATAATATCCCTTTCGCCAATGCATTCTATCCTCTACCACAAATATCTTATCCCCAAAAATTTCAGGAATTTTGATTTCTGTACCAAATGGTAAAAAGTTATTTGCTACTACTCCATCTCTTACATAATCTCCACTAGCAGTAATCAAAGGAGAACCATCGGTTTCTTCTGGAGAAGAAGAATACGCTGTAACAATCACAAACATTCTCTTTGAGGGAATTTTGTTTCTTATCGGGGCTAATGTGTTTCCTTGGATAATAACTAAATTATCTCCTAGCCCCTGTCCTATGGAAAATTCCTTTACTTTCCCCTCGTCAGAATTTGCATTTATTTTTTGGGCTCCAAAGGAAAAATAAAAACCAATCACGGCTAATCCACCAACCAGAAAAAGAATTGTTGATTTCTTTGATATTTTGAGCATTCCAATAAATTAACCTATCTAAAAACCTCTGTCAAGCCCTTCTCGAGAAAAATAAAAAAATCCTTCAAAAAAGGATTAATTGAGCGGGTGAGCGGAATCGAACCGCCGTTTCTGCCTTGGCAAGGCAGTGTAATAACCACTATACGACACCCGCTTGCTAGTGCCGCGGACCAGACTTGCACTGGTGACCTCAGCTTTTTCAGAGCTGCGCTCTACTGCCTGAGCTACCGCGGCTTTGTGGACCCAGTGGGACTCGAACCCACGACCTCCTCGATGCCATCGAGGCACTCTAGCCAACTGAGCTATGGGCCCTGTTTTTCAAAATTGTCTTTAACCTTTTGGTCGGCCCAGCAAATATTTTTCTACAAGTAATAATATACTTATCAAAGATTCTCTTCCATATCTCCGATAGATAGACTGCATTCAACAGAAAAACCGCTATAATAATCACTGCATCATAACTCTGCCTTAACCAATAGTCGTTTCTTAGGTGAAGCCACATTCCAAACTCGTCAAATGCAAGCGCCAATCCTATACCGTAAATTTTAGCGATCCTGAGACGATTTTTCAAAGAAGGACCACTAAGTAAAAGATAACCCGCAACCACCAATAAAAGTATACCAAAATTAAAATGATGTATTTCTATCCCATCAACTACTAGAGATAACTCGGGTATATATTTATATGTCCACAAATAAACCAAACCTCTCACCATAATAAACGCACTCAGAAAATAAATCAATACGACAAATGATACTTTCTGGTTATGTTTAGTAAACAATCTGTAATAAATTTTTCCCATACTCCTATGCCCTCGGGAAGAGTCGAACTTCCATTCCCTCTTTAGGAGAGAGGAGTTCTATCCGTTGAACTACGAGGGCATCCAGCCGATTTTAACAATTACTAATATTCAATAGTATAACAAAAATTTTTCTGGCTGGCAATAAATTTTTGTGTTAAAATTTATAGTATGAGACACGAATCTGAAGTAGTTAAAACAATAAAAAAAGTCTTGCCGGGCGTAGTAAGTATCGGAATCTCAAAATACATCACTGTCACCGAAAAAGCTTTTCCAGGAATTTCTCCTCTCCCAGATAACCTTTCTGGTGTTTCTGAAAATAAAAAGAAAGTAAAAGTGGCAGGAGGATCTGGTTTTATAGTTGATAGTTCAGGAATAATTCTTACAAACCGACATGTAGTAATCGATCCAAAAGCTGATTATATAGTAGTTCTAAACGACAAGAGGAAATTTACAGCCGAAATTATTGCCCGTGATAAAATCAATGATATTGCAATCTTAAAAATTAATGAAAAAAATCTTCCTTATTTAAAATTAGGTAATTCCTCTAAACTTAATCTTGGTCAAACGGTAATTGCTATTGGCAACACTTTAGGTAATTTTGAAAACACTGTCTCGGTAGGAGTAATTTCGGGTTTAAGCCGCAGAATTAAAGCCTTAGACCTTCTAGAAAAAAGTTCTCAAAATCTAAGAGGTTTGATTCAAACAGATGCCGCTATCAATCCGGGTAACTCCGGAGGACCACTGGTAGATCTTAAAGGAAAGGTAATAGGTATTAACTGCGCTATGGTGTTCGGAGCAGAAAATATAGGATTTGCTATTCCAGCCGATATTGCCAAAAAAGATCTAGATGACCTTAAAAAATACGGGAAAATTCAAGAACCCTTCCTTGGAATAAGATATATAACTATTGACAAACTTTTCCAACAAAAATATGGATTACCTGTAAGCTATGGAGCACTGGTTGTCTCGGAAGAAATTACTGGAAGAGAAGCAGTTATTCCGGGAAGTCCTGCTTACAGGGCAGGTATCAAAGAAACTGATATAATTTTAGAGATTCAAAACAAAAAAATAACCCCAGCAACTCCCCTCCAGGACATTCTTCAAGAGTTTAAAGTAGGAGACAAGGTTGCTCTAAAAGTTTTAAGAAAAAACAAAGAAATAATTTTGAAAGCAATTCTAACTGATAAAAAATAAAAAACCACCTATATAAATGACTACAAAAAGGTGGTTTTTTGTTTGGGTGAGCGACGCGATTCGAACGCGCAACCACCGGGACCACAACCCGGAGCTCTACCAGTTGAGCTACGCCCACCGGATAAGTGCCCTCAAGAGGAGTCGAACCTCTATCCCAGGCTTAGAAGGCCCGTGTTCTATCCATTGAACTATGAGGGCTTTGGTATTATAGTTTAATCCAAGAAAATCAATGCGTCAACTCCTCTTTTAATTTTTCAAGCAAGAGCAAGTTTTGGTATTTCGTTCCCTTGTATTGATCTTTTGATCCTAATCCCTTATCCTCCCACATTTGAGCCCTTTGCCAAAGATAAGGAACTTTTTCTCCTTTAATCGAGTAAAACTCAAATAGGCTTTTAGCAGCAAGAAGCCTCTGAATTCCAATAGAACAACTTATACAGGGTTCTGGAGGGTTCTCTTGAATTTCTTCTGATGTAGAAGTTGATGTTGTAGCTGTTGTAGAGCCAGAAATAGATAAAACCTCTCCAGAAAAAGGATCTTTGTATTGATGTAATTCAATATTTGCTAAATTTTCTTCCATTTCTTTCCAATAAGACACTACTTTCTCGTAGGTGTTTTTTTGAAAACGAACATTTTTTTTAACATATTGTCCTTCTGACATTCTTTCTAGATTACTACATTTATAAAAAACAAATAATCCTACCAATAATGATAAAACGAATACAACAATAAAGCTCCAAAAAAAGTGTAGAGCAATTTTTTTAGGAAGAGATTTAAAAAAATTAATAATTTTTTTTGCTTCTATTTTCATAATTGAGTTTATCTATACATACTTTATTTTGTAATCACCTTAAGAGAAAAATTAGAGGAAACTATTACAGGAATCCGCTTTTCCTCTTTACTGTTTTTCTGTTGTATCCTTTTTATATTAATATTTTCTATCTCAATAAGATAAGGACTATTGTGAATTCTTTCAATAAACCTGGCAAAATCAGAAAAATCACCAGAAACCTCCAAATTAAAAACTAAAAAGGGCCAAGGGTTTTCTTTGCTTTTCTTTGCTGAGGTTACAGAAGATATTTTTATAGAGACGTCTGAAGTAGAAGCAGTCTTTTCCAAAAAATTAATAAAGTCGACGGGGATATCTGCGTTAAAAAACAAACTGTCGGCTTTTGCTAAATTATTATTTACTTCTTTGGAAATGGCGCGAAATTTTTGAAATGATATTTCTTCCTGAGAAAAAGATTCCATCATTTGCTGATTTATATAAAGCTGGGAAAAATCTTTTTCTATTTTCCTCATCAAAGGAAAAATTACAAAAACCAGTATCAGAAAAAAGAGACAAATATATACAACAAAAAAGATATGATTTTTGGAAATTCTATTTTTCATTTTCAAGTTTGAAATTCGAATTAAAGTTTATATCAGTAGACTCAAGCCAAACTGACGGAGGAAAATACGGATCCTTAAAATTCTGGTTTTCCTCAAGATTCTCACGGAACTTCACTAATGATTCTCTTGTTTTAGCAAAACCCGCAATAGTAATCTGGGAGGTCTTTTTTTGATAAGAAAAACTATCTAAATATACCCCTTCTGGCAATAAATCATATAATTCACTCAGAACTTTCAATAAATCAATTCTTTGCTGATAAAAAGAATTAATTGACTTAAATGTTTGATTAGCTTTTTTAATAGTTTCTGGAAAATCCTTTATTTCAGAAGACTCAAATTCTTTTTGTTGTTGATCTAAAACAATCTCCTGGGCTTTTAATTCACCAGATATATAAATTTCAAGGCAATACAAAACAAAAGAAAGCATAATAAGAAATAAGAAGACAAGAATCACCAGAAGCGTGATTATTTTTTTCTTTTCTTCAGAAAGAAGGTATTTTTTTTCTTGGGGAGGTAAAAAGTTTATCATAAAACTATTCTTTTTCTCTTATGCCTCTTAGGGCTAAACCTAAAGCGGTAGTGTATTTAAGGGATTCTCCTTGAGATAAAGGAGGCTTCTGATGTAAAGAAGGAAGGATGTTCACCCAAGGATTACCTAATTCTACAGAAATCCCAAGCTGCTCCGACAAGAAATCGGCTAATCCTTTTATTTGAGCACCCTTCCCGCAAAGAAGTATCTTTCTTATTCCTTTTTCTTCGGGAGGAAGATGCTCATGAGAAGAGTGAGAATAGTAATAGTCAAGGTATTTTTTAATCTGTTTAACAAAATCAGCAAGAACAGGAACTAAACTTTTAAAAACTTTCTTTCCTTCTGGGTTTTTACTAACTAATCCGCGCTTCGTTTGAAGTTTTTCTGCCTTAGCCGTATTGGTTTTAAATTCTTCTTTCGTCGCTTCAACAAAATCAAAATAAGAAATAGAAATAGAAGTTGTAAACCTCAAAGAATATCCCGAATAGATAATAAATCCTGTCCTAACGCTACCTATATCAATTATCAAGAGCGAATAAGGAATAACTTCTTTTTTTATCAAAGCTCTAGCAATCGCCAAAGACTCAAGCTCTAATGCTCTTGGTTGAAGTCCTGCCTTTTTTAAAAAAGAAACATAAGAGTCAACTACTTTCTTTGGAAAAGCAACAAGCAAGACATCAGAGTGGTCTAAATGATTACAAATTGGAGGAATAATCTGAGAATCAATATAGACTTCTTCTAAAGGAAGCGGAATGTAATTTTCTGCTTCGTATTGGACAGCTTTTTTAAGATCCTTTTCCTGGAGTTTGGGCATCTGAATTACTTGAAGAAAACTTTTTTCTTCCGGAAGTGAACAAATAACATATTTAGTTCTTATCTTCTCTCCTTTTACTTTATTTAGAGTTTCTTTTACAGCAGCTGCTAATTTGTCTTCGTCTTTAATCTGACCGTCTCCCACTATTCCTTCTTTAATTTTTTGTTCTCCAAAAGAAGCCAAACCGAATCTCTTTTTTTCTTTTTTGAGCTTCACAATTTTTACAGAAGAGGCAGAAATATCTAAGCCAAAAGCTTCAGGATTTAAAGACAAAAATTCCCACATATAATTTATTATAACATAAAAAAGAGACAAAAGTCTCGCTGATTAAGATTTGGGTAGTCTTTATTCTATCTCCTGCCAATTCAAAATTTTAAAATCCGATTCTACATAAGGAACAAAAGGAGGAGGAAAATACACTAGATGAGAATCAAAATAATTTTCTCTTTTTAAATAACCGGAGATAATTATGCTGCCAGAACTCCATTTAGTTCCTACGCGGCCATTACTAACCACCGAACCATATATTTCCAGCTTACTTTTTATATTCCATGGATAGTGATTTCTTCCAAAATGCCCTTTTTGAGCAATAAAAATTCCTCTTAATTCCATTGTGTCAGGAGAATCTGGAGGAATCAAAACATCTTTTTGACCAACCACCGCAAAACCATCGGAGCCATCTAAAGTAGTGTAGTTGATGTTTCCCGAAAGAACCACGCTTGTATCTTTGCCAGGATCTATCAAATCAGCAGAAACAATAGTAACCTTTCCTTTCACTTCCCCGTCTACCCATAGATTATCTTCCACAAAGATTGCTGAACAATCAGGGTCTATAGAATAAGTGCCGTAAAGATATTCGTCGCCAATAATAAAATAATCGTAATGCCAACCATCTTCTAAGTTGTATGCCCAAGTTGGTTGAAGATCAGTAATTATCCATACTTCAAAAGTACCGTTATTGACAAATTTTACATGATAACCTTTTCCATCTGAATCAAGGTCTGTTACTGGCGGCCAGTAATATTGTTCAAGATAAGGCTGAGTTAAACTCTTTATCTGGGCTAAATCTACAGTAATACCATCAAAATCAAAAGAAGGAACAGGGAAATCAAATAGGTCTGGATTAGAATTATCAGTAGCAGTAAAAACACCGGGACATATACACTGAGAGTCTTCTATTCTACATCCAGCATCCGTAGGACAAGGGCTACACCCGAAAGAATCAGTACAAACCCATTCTTCCTGAGCGCTAGAAACCAATGATTGGTTTTCTCCATCCATTCTAATACCGCCATTTGAATGATATGGCTCTCTTATCTCGCGGTCAGAACCTGCCCAAACATTATCGTTTATAAGGTAGGAGTATTTTCCTACCGAAGTCCGACCATAAAGAACCCCGACCCGTCTTTTTATATTAGGAAATTGATAGGTCCAACCCGTAGAAACAATATCTTTCGAAACTGTCTGACCACAATTTGCTTGAGAAGAAACTTGCAAAGAAAATTTTCCGATTGGATTCCCTGCAGGATCAGTATATTCCTTCTCTGTCTCGCATTGATCTTCAACATCATTGTTTAAACACCATCTCCAGTAATTGATACCTGCTTCGGCAATATGTAAAGATTCGTTCCAAGCAGCTCTCTGAGACGCTTGCTTTAATTGCAAAAGCACAAAACCAAGAAAACCTGCAAACAGAATTAGGAAGATTGCTCCAAAAACAAGAGCATAAGTAGTAATTATTCCTCTTGAATTTTTATTTAACATATTATTCGTTTTTTAGATTACGCAACTGAACAGCAGTTTCTAACTCAACAGGAGACGGAGAACGGTTAGGATCAACATCTACTACCAAAAACAACTTTATTAATTTTGTGTCTATCAAACGAGAAGGATAATCTGTAATCTCGTTACCGTTTGCGTCGTAATATTTAAAAACAGGAGGGGAGTTGCGCACGTATGAACTTATCGTCCACACTTTTTCCTGATCTAAATGATACTCAGGAGGATCACCAGTGGGATTAACAACTCCTTTCTTAAACTCAGAATTCCCTGAAGAAAGATTTTCTGTCCAACTAAATTCAAATTTGACTTTCATAGAATGGTTTGGTTCTTCCCAATTGCATACATCATTTACTCTGTTACTTGCATCAGCGATGAATTGAATATCGCCATCCGATGCTTGATCAGTAACATCAAAAACTTCGTCTCCTTGCCATGTTCCAGCGCAATCAGAACAACCATTTCTGCAAACTCTCCCCAAATACACCCCGTCTGCGTAAATATCGGCATATTCTCGACTCCATCCAAAATCCCCTTCTACTGAAACTTTAACCTCTGCTGTTTGAAGTGTTCCATTTAAAAATCCAGAAAAAGAAACATTACAGGAGCCCCCATCGTCAAAACTTACACATTCCTGAGTCTGTTGTCCAGAACCCACTGTCCCTAAAAAATACCTCACTCTCTCAGTATCTCCATCTTTATCAATATCAGAATAAAATATAAGTTCTTTGTCATCTGCTTTCTCAATTGGATAATGTCCATCGTCTCCGCTTCTCGCTTCTCGTATTTCTCTTGTCATCATTTCTATACCTCTCCTTGCATCATTAATTGCCACTGCTTGCTGAAAGGCATATCCGTAAGACCGGTAAGCCATAAAAACAAAACCCGTCACTGCTCCAATCATTAGAGCAAAAATAGCAATTACAACCAAACTTTCAACTAAAGTAAAACCCGACGCTCTAAAAAAGTTTTTGGGAATAATTTTCATTCTACTCGTTTCAACATAATTGTTTTGGTATTATTTCCTGTTACTCCTACAGTAGTAGAAGTTGCTGAATAACCCGGCGCTTGAACTTCTAAATTATACGTTGCTGTCTCAAGAGGAATAAATAATGTCTGCCCTTTCTGATCAGTATACTGACTATTATCATAGCCAAGACCACTGTTATATAATCTAACAGTGGCAGAAAAAACTGATTCAAGAGTATCAATGTTTTCTACTGTAACTAAAAGAGAATTTTGTGCTTCCAAATATAGCGTCACATTCTCAACCACATTATCCGGAGGCAAACTGATAGGCTGGGGAGAAGGATCTGTTTCTATAAGGTTCAAACCTGTTGACGGATCAACTGAAAAAGTATACGAATCCCACTCTAAATCGGAAATATCAATATGACCGTCACTACCAGATGTGTGGGTTTGAGAATATTTATAAACAGGCTGCTCATCCGCATCAGTGCCAATAGTTTTAGATCCTTGAAGCGAAAAATCTACATTACCAATAGAAGTAGTCTGGGAGGTAATCCAAGAAAGCTGCCAACTGTAAAGTTCTGATGTTGTTGCTGAATCATTTGTGGAAAAATTTGCTTTTAATTTGAGTTCGGAATAAGTAGTAGTACTAAGGTTAGAAAGATCAACAGGTGCAGTATCAAAACCCACTGAATTACCTGATAAGTCAGCATCGGGAATTAAATACCATTCACTTCCTGAGGCATAATAAACTTGATATTTAAGTTCTGTATTTTGAGGAGTATAATCAATCCAAGAAAGCTCGTCCCAAGAAGAGAGATTTTCCGGTAAACTCGAAGTAGAAAACAAATATCCAGAAGAAAGATAACCACTCGTAGTAGTAGCAAGAGTAGCTTCTCCTTTTGCAATTAAAACGTTGGAAGATTCAGAAATTTTTGTTTCGTCATCAAAAGAATCAGAAAAATAGCCAGCTCCCCATCCCGAAACAGTATCTACTGAAAAACTACTGAGTTGGTCAATAGAAAAACTAATTTCAGTAGTTTGGTTTTCGAGCACTTTTGGATGAGGTTTTTGGGGTGTTGCTACTTCGTCAGTCCCGTAAGTTCTCTCTGCGCTGAAACCGTCTTTTGTAACAACCACTTTATAAGTAGAAGTAGCTAAAGAAAAATAATGATGGCCGTCGGCAGGAGTAGCAGTTTTTACAATTTCATCAGTAGAAGGATCTCTTACCTCAATTGAAGGAAAGGGAACCATTACTCCATAGGCGTCAAAAACAGAAACAGACAAAATTCCTCCTGTGGTACCACATTCTTGGGCAAGTGAAGAAGGAGCAACATCGGTAGATATTTCCACATTTCCCCCGAACTTTCCTTGCCAGGAAACTTTTACTTTAACTCTTTTATAATCGTTGGGGCACTCATCGTCCGGAGATGCAATTCCATCGGCGGGATCTACTACAAAATCTACTCTGGTCTCAATAGTGTATTCTTTTCCTCCGGATATAGTAGTTGTAGAAGGAAACAAAACTCCGTCAGGAAATCCCCCTTGTACTCCTACATCCTCGTAAGGAAGATTTCTTATTCTTTCTATCTGCGCATTAGCAATGGCAGTCGCTGTTACTCTGTCTTGTGACTGGCCAATTACTTTAAGGGTTAGTTGAAAAACTCCAAAAATACCAAGGAAAATAATTAAAGTCAAACTTACTCCAACAAGCACATCTATGAGTGTTAGCCCCTTTGATAGTCTCATAAACTTTGAAGCATTGAATACATTGGCTGAATCATAGAAACAGCAAAAAAACCTACTGCCGACCCAATAATTATCATAATTACTGGCTCAATAGCCGACGACAAATTGTTGGTTAAATTTTCCACTTCTGCCTCGGCAAAATCAGCAAGTTGTTCCAAGATATTAGAAGTTTCTCCTGTTTCTTCTCCCACTGCTATCATTTCTGCAAAAGAATATGGAAAAATACCTGAATAGGAACGGAGTGCTTCGGAAAGTTTCGTTCCTTTCTTTACTTCCTGAGCTGATTTGAATATTGCTTCTTTAAAATAATAATTACCTAGAGTATTTGAGATTATCTCCAGAGATTTTACAATAGGAACTCCAGAATTTATAAGAGCAGATAAGGTTCTTGCTGTGTAAGCAGTGTTTGTTCCTCGCACAATTGAGGAAACGATAGGTAATTTTAAAATTAAACTATCAAAAATTTTGCTTCCTTTTTTGGTCTTTAGCGCCTGTCTGATAATTAAAGCAAAAACAACAACTATAACCAGGAAAATATACCAGAATTTAGTCATAAAGGTAGCGCCATAAATTATTAGACGAGTAGTAAAAGGAAGTTCCATTCCTATTTCATCAAAAGTTTGAGACAGCTTTGGCACTACTGTTATTAACATAAAAATTCCTATCCCTATCATTGCCACAATAATAACCGCTGGATAAATCAAAGCTCCTTTTACTTTTTCTCTTAGTTCGTAGGTTCTTTCCATTTGCAGGCTAAGGTTTTTTAGGACTTCTTCTAAATTTCCTGATTCTTCTCCTATTTTTATCATATTCCAGAAGATCTCTGGAAAGATATCCGGCCACTTTTTCATAGACTCTGAAAGAGCCTTTCCTTTTGTGACCTCTTCTTTAATATCTAAAAGAGCTCTCTTGAACTTCTGACTGCTTGCCTGAGAAGCAAGCATCGACAACGCACGAGGCAAGGGAACTCCTGTTTTTATCATCAAAGCAAAATTTCGAGTAAAAAATAATTTTTCTTTTAAGGACACCCTTTTTAGAGAAAAAGAGAGTTTTATTTTGTTCTTCTTTTCTTCTTGGGCAGAAATTAAAATATATCCTTTGTCTCGAAGGATTCTTGATAATTCACGCTCGTTATTTGCCTCAATTACGCCTTTTTCTATCTCTCCTGTTTGAGAGGTAGCTGTATAAGAATACTTTGGCATTTACTGACATTAATTATAAATTATTCCATAATTACTCTGAGTACCTCTTCAATCGAAGTAATTCCTTGAGCAGCCTTTATAAAGCCGTCTTCTATCATTGTTCTCATTCCTTCTTTTTGCGCTCGCTCTTGAATTTCGTCGGCGCTCGCCGATTTATTTATGAGTTCTTTAATTGTTTCTGAAACAGAAAGAACTTCAAAAATTCCTATCCGACCGGAATATCCTTCCGGACAATTCTTTGACGATTTCGGACGATAAAACACCACATCTCCTAAGCCATCTCTCGGCTTTGCCAGTTTTTCTTCCTTCAAAACCTTTAGGACTCTTGATACATCGCAATATTTTTTTAAACTCTCTATTTCTGATTTTTTAAGCGTGTATTTTTCTTTTTCCCCGCATAATTTACGCACTAACCTTTGAGCCAAGACAACATTAAGAGTTGAAGAAATCAAAAAAGGTTCTGCTTTCATATCAATGAGACGAGGAACTGCCCCAGCTGCATTGGTAGTATGGAGAGTAGAAAGAACTAAATGTCCGGTAAGAGCGGCATTAATAGCAAGAGAAGCAGTCTCTGCATCACGAATTTCCCCCACCATTAAAATATCGGGGTCTTGCCTAAGAAGTGACCTTAGACCAGAAGCAAAGGTTAGTCCAATCTTTGGATTAACTTGGGTTTGATTAACTCGCGGCATTCTATATTCAACAGGATCCTCAACTGTAGAAATATTTACCTCAGGCGTATTCAAAATCTCCATCATTGCATACAAAGTAGTAGTTTTTCCAGAGCCAGTAGGTCCTGTGACAAGAATCATCCCTACTGGTTTTCGTAAAGCCCTCTGGATACTCTCCAGCGCTTCTCCTCTCAACCCAAGTTCTTCTAGTGTGTATGCCTTCGATGTCTCTGATAAAAGCCTCATTACTATTTTTTCACCGTTTATTGTAGGTAAAATAGAAACTCTAATTGAATATTTATAATCTTCGGATTCTACTTTAAATCGTCCGTCTTGAGGAAGACGATGTTCGTCTAATTTTAGATTAGATAAAACTTTTATCCTTGCCACAATTCCCGAAGCTGCCTTCTTGGGAAGAGTCATTGTCTCTCTCAAAATTCCATCTATTCGATACCGAACTATGATCTCTTTCTCTGTAGGCTCTATATGAATATCAGAGGCTCTCTGTAAAATAGCATGACGAATCAAAGTATCTACAATTCTTATAACCGGAAGTTCTTCAGCAACTTTTTTAAGCTCTTTTTCTTCTTCAAAAGGTTTTTCTTTTATTACCTTAATCCCCCCTGCTTCCTTTTTAATAAGCTCTCCAAATTCAGCCTCGAGAGTTTTTTGATATTGCTTTAGGGCATTCTTGATACTTTGAGGGTTGGTAAGACGAGGCAGAATTCTAAGGTTTGCCTTTTTTCTTATAAATTCAATAGT
>Ga0164318_10005274_pt1 | contig 12488 bp, 13 predicted proteins | sample GuaBasSedimGuay9_FD_113734 | JGI IMG/M metagenome (GOLD analysis project Ga0164318, IMG submission 113734) | Subseafloor sediment microbial communities from Guaymas Basin, Gulf of California, Mexico - Guay9, Core 4571-4, 0-3 cm | ecosystem: Environmental > Aquatic > Marine > Hydrothermal vents... | reverse complement strand
TCCTCCTTCTCGTAGAGGAACGCCTGTCCCACAGCTATGCCAGGGGAGGCCGCTATGCCCTGAAGCACGAATTCATTCTTCATAAAATCCTTCCTCCACAAGCTCGGAGAGCGCCTCCACGGCCTCCTCGCAGTCCTCCCCCTCGGCCCTTATCGTAAGGTCGCTGCCCTGCTCTGCCGCCAGGGAGAGCACTCCCATTATGCTCTTCCCGTTCACCCTTTCCCCGTCCTTTATGATATAGATATCGGACTTAAACTTGGACGCTCTCTCCACGAACAAGGACGCCGGACGGACATGGAGGCCGAGTTTGTTGCGGATCGTGACGGTGCGCTCGGCAGCCTTCATATCCCTCCTTCAGAAACGCCAGACCGCCCCTATGTCCACCCCCTGATCTCCATCCTCGTTCAGCCCGAATAGGGCCTCGAACCTATATTCGAGCGAGGGGTTCGCCGAAAAACCTACGCCGATGAAGAGGACGGAGGACGCCTCGGGCTCCTCGGATACGGGCAGGTCCACATCCAACCCCAAGTAGGACACGAGCTGTGGGAACCCGAACCCTAAGGACGCCCTGATGTCCACCCGGAGGCTGTCCCGGTAGTGGGCCCCTAAGGAGGCCGAGATCATGGGCCCCCTGTCCCCTCCGATTATCCTGCGCTCCAGATCTATCCCTATATAGGTTGGCTCCTCGGCCTCCACACCGATGTGGAGCCCGAAGTCCGTCCTTCCACCCAGGCCGTACTCCATGTGTTCGAAGAGGCCGAACTTGAAGGACGGCTTCATCCAAACCAGATGCTCTATGCCCACCTCGTACGCCCCCCTCGGGACGGTCCGAGGACTATCGAAGACCCCCGCGCTGACCGCACCGGAAAGCGCAAGCACGGACCCGAAGGCTCCGAGGGTACGCATGTCCCCCTCCTTTTTAGGACCGACGAAAGCAAAATAGCCAAATAACATCCCCTTGTCAAGACCTTTGGGCCCGCCTCATAAGAGCGCACTCTGCGACCAAAGCCCCCGCTATGACCGAGGTGCAGAGGAGGTACGGGGCCCTGAGCCCCCAACCCTGTGCCACCCACCCTCCGAGGAAAGGCCCCGAAAGGAGCCCGCTTCCCACTATGGCCTCGTTCAGCCCGCTGTACGCCCCCATCTGTACCTGGCCGTAAAGGCTGTAGAATATGCCGAAGGAATACGTCGTCCCTAAGAGGAGGCCCAACAGCAGGAACCCTAAGGCGAAGCCTTCGAACCTCTCCGAGGTCATGACGGAGGCCATCCCGACCGTACCCGATAGCTGGGCGAGCAGGAGGTTCCTCATCTTTATGCCCTTCCCCCCCCTCGCCCTGTAATATGCAAACGTTGTGAGTTGTGTTAAGGATATGACAGCCATAAGTATGCCTAAGGTCCTCGGGGAGAAACCTATCTCGGTCCCCAGCTTGGGGAAGAGCGACCTCACTGTCCCCATCGTGAAATACCCTGCGAAGTTGGCCACCCAAACCGCATAAAGGAGCGACCTTCCTCCGCACCGCTCCGATGGAGGTCCCACATCGGGAGCAGAGGTCCTCCTTCCCTCGGGAACCCTTACCAAGATAGCTAAGATCGCCAGGTCGATCGCAGCAGCCCCCCAGAAGGGAAGCTTGAAGTCCGTCTGGAAGGCCACGCCTCCTAAGAGAGGCCCCACCACCATCCCAGCGCACCATGCCATGTTATACCCCCCCAAAGCTTTGGCCAAAGCCTCCCTTCCCTTCCCCTCAGCTATCCACGTGGCCAAGGGAGGCCAGAACAGGGACATGACCCCACCCCCGAGCCCCACGAGCAGGAGGAGGTATCCCACGCTACCCGTCCAGACCGCCACGGTGTACACGCCCGCATATATCGCGGCCCCTATCAGCATGAGCCTCTTAGGCCTGAACCTGTCGGCCAGCCTCCCTGCGAACGGGGCGGCCAAGGTATAGCACAGGGAGCCCACCGTCCCCACGAGCCCGAGCTGAAAGGGGGACGCCCCGAACCTTATGGCCAAAAGGGGGAGTGCGAAGTTGACCATGGAGACCACGACCGCCATCCAGAAGGCGGCCACCTCGAAGACCCCTATCTGCCCGAACCTTCCCATATCCCCTCCGAAAACGAGACCAGAATATAACCTCGAACCGCATCCCGGTCAAGGGACAAAAAACTCTTGCCTCCGGGGTTCCAAACGTATATTTTTTGTATGTATGTTGAAGGAACTTTACATAAGGGACTTCGCCATCGTGGAGGAACTTTCCCTCTCCCTCGGACCGGGCCTCACCGTTATCACGGGCGAGACCGGGGCGGGGAAGTCCATCCTCGTGGAGGCCCTCGGCCTCCTCCTTGGAGGGAGGGCATCTTCCGAGGTCGTCCGTCTGGGGGCCGAGAGGTGCAGGGTGGAAGGGCTGTTCGACATCTCGGGCTGGGAGCCGGCGTTAAGGGCGGTAAGGGCCTTAGGGGTGGAGGTGGAGGGGGAACTCTCCCTCTGCCGGGAGGTCTCAAGGGAGGGGAGGAGCAGGTGTTACATAAACGGGAGGCTGGTGCCACTCCACCTCCTCAGGTCCGTAGGGGAGGTCCTGGTGGACATCCACGGCCAGCACGAGCACCAGGCCCTCCTGAGGGAGGAGACCCACATAGGTTTCCTCGACAGGTTCGGGGGGCTCGGTCCGCTGGTGGACGAGGTGGGGAAGCTCTACGAGAAGTTCGCCTCCCTGCTCGAGCGGCTGGAGGAGCTCAGGGCGAAGGAGAGGGCCATATCGGAACGCAGGGAACTTTACGCCTTTCAGCTCAAGGAGATAGAGGAAGCGGAGGTACAGCCCGGGGAGATCGAGAGGTTGGAGGAGGAGAGGAAGGTCCTGGAGAACGCTGGGCAGCTTCTGGAGTCGGCCTCCTCCCTGGTGGAGGTCCTATACGAAGGGGAGGACTCGGTCGTCTCCCAGGTGAGCCGATGCCTGAGGACCTTGGAGGAGATGGCCAAGGCGGACCCATCCCTCGGCGAGCGGGTCGAGATCTGCAGGAACATGCTCTACGAGGCCGAAGACCTGGCCGACTTCCTGAGGGACTACGCATCCAGGATAGAGGTCGACCCAGAGCGCCTTGAGGAGGTGGAGGAGAGGCTCCTGCTCCTCAAGCGCCTCGTCAGGAAGTACGGGGGCTCCGAGGAGGCGGTGCTCAAGTACAGGGACTTCCTGAGGGAGGAGCTCGAGGCTTCGGAGGGCATAGGGGAGGAGATAAGGAAGGCCGAGTCGCAGGTTCATGAGGCCCGTAGGGCGCTCTCCCTGGCCTGCCTGAGGCTCTCCGAGGCCAGGAGGGAGGCAGCAGAAAGGCTCTCCCGGGCGGTCGAAGCGGCCCTCTCCGACCTGGGTATGAAGGGTGCCTCCTTCCAGGTCCGCCTGGAGGCCCAGGAGGACCCCGAGGGCCCCGTCGAGGTAGGGGGGAGGAGGTTCCGTGCGGGTCCTTCTGGGATGGACACGTGCAGGTTCTACTTAGCGGCTAACCCCGGCGAGGGATTCCGCCCCCTGGCCCAGGTGGCGTCGGGCGGGGAGACCTCCAGGATAATGTTGGCCCTGAAGTCCATCCTCGCCGATGTGGACCAGGTCCCCACGGCTGTCTTCGACGAGATAGACATAGGGATCTCGGGAAGGACCGCAGATTCTGTCGGAAGGAAGCTGAAGGAGTTCTCCCGCTCCCACCAGGTCCTCTCCGTGACGCACCTGCCGCAGATAGCCCGCATGGCCGACCTCCATCTCGTGGCGAGGAAGAGGAGGAAGGGGGGCCGCACCGTGACCGAGGTCCTCGAGGTGAAGGGGGAGGATAGGGTGAAGGAGATCGCAAGGCTCCTCTCCGGAGGGAGGATATCTCCGACCGCGAGACGACATGCCGAGGAGATGCTGAGGGAGGCCAGCTATGCTTAGCCCCCACAGGCTCGCCAACTTCCTCACCCTGAGCAGGATAGCCCTCGTCCCCCCGTTCCTGGCCTTCCTCATATCCGAAGGAGGTCCTGGTCCCATCTCCAGGGCCCTCTTGGTTTATATGGTCCTCTCGGACCTTCTGGACGGCCCCGTGGCCAGGAGGAGCAGGACCGACAACCCCACAGGCCGCTTCCTTGACCCCTTGGCGGACAAGCTGATGGTGGGGTTGGGATATATCGTGCTCTCCTTCAAGTTCGATCTGATCCCGTCCTGGCTCACAGCATTGATCTTGGGGAGGTTCGTGCTCGTAAGGGGGCTCTGGGGCCTCGTGTTTTTGACCTCGGGTATGGACCTCGGCTCGTTCCTGAGGCTCGGGAACGCCCTCACGAAGCCCAACTGGCTCGGGAAGGCGGCGGCTGACACACAGATGGGCCTGTTCTTGGTGGTCTTCTTCCCGTTCCTGGGCTTCCTCCACACCCCGGGAGTGTACATCGTGGCCGTACTTACGGCCTCCTCCGGAATCTATTACCTCATCCTGTCGGCCAGGGCGCTCCGGGACACCGAGGTCCTCCTGAGGCCCCAGGTCAGGTGGAGGCGCCTGGGGAGAACCATCCACAGGGCGTCGTCGGCGATTGCGGGACTGGTATGGAGGGAAAGCTCGTAAATTGGGGATATATATGAAGCCCAAGGTAGCTGTGGTCATGGGGAGCGAATCCGACAGGGAGGTCATGAAAAAGGCCGTGGAGCAGTTGGAGGCCTTAGGCATATCCTGCGAGACCTTCGTCGCGTCCGCACACCGCACCCCCGAAAGGGCGGTCGGGATAGCTCAGGAGGCGGAGGAACGGGGGTTCAAGGTTATCATAGCGGGGGCCGGCCTTTCCGCCGCCCTTCCGGGGGTCCTGGCCGCACACACCACGCTCCCCGTCGTAGGCGTGCCGATAGCCTCGGGGCCCTTGGGAGGTATCGACGCCCTCCTCTCCATGGTCCAGATGCCCACGGGGGTCCCCGTAGCCACCGTGGGGATAAACAACGCCAAGAACGCGGCGATCCTGGCCGCAGAGATATTGGCCCTGAGCGATGAGGGAGTAAGGAAGGCGTTGGAGAGGATGAGAGGGGGATGGCGAGGATAGTGCCGTTCGAGCGAGGTATCGAGGAGGCCCTCGAGGTCCTCGGTTCGGGAGGAGTGGTCGCCCATCCCACCGAGACGGTGTACGGGCTCGGGGCCGATCCCTGGGACCCAGAAGCGGTGGAGAAGGTACGCCGCATCAAGGGGAGGGCCGAGGGTAAGGGGTTCATCCTCGTGGTCTCGGAAGTGGGGATGCTGGAAGGACTGGTGGACGAGGTTCCCGAGGCATTCCAAGTTCTGAGCGAAAGGTTCTGGCCGGGCCCCCTCACCTTGGTGTTGAAGGCAGGACCCAAGGCTCCCTCCTGGTGCGAGGGTACGGTGGCCGTCAGGGTCCCAGGGCACGAAGGCCTGAGGAAACTTATAGCGACCTTCGGCAGGGCCATCATCTCTACGAGCGCCAACCTTTCCGGAGGCAAACCCGCCGAGACAGCGGAGGAGGTTGCCCGTAACTTGGAGGGCGTGGACCTGATATTGGACGGGGGGAGGTGTTCCGGCCCTCCTTCCACGATCCTGGACCTCTCCTCCGGAAGGCCCCGCATCCTGAGGCTGGGAAGGATACGGCCTTAGTGCTCGGGCCGGCTCTTGAAGGTCGGGGTGTCCAGGTAGGTCACAGGACCGGAAGGTACTCCTCGAGCTCGTAGGCCGTAACCCTGGTCCTGTACCTTTCCCATTCTATCTTTTTATTTTCTATAAGCTTGTAGAATATGTGGCCTCCGAGGGTCTCCCTTACGAGCTCGCTTCCCTCGGCAAGCTGGATGGCCTCCCATAGGCTTCCGGGCAGGGTCCTTATGCCCAGCTCCTCCCTCTCCTCGTCCGTCATCTCGTAGACGTTCCTCTCCACCGGAGGAGGAAGCTCGTAGCCCCGCTTTATCCCCTCTAGCCCCGCAGCGAGCATAACTGCGAAGGCAAGGTACGGGTTGCATGCTGGGTCGGGGGCACGGTACTCCACCCTCATCGCCTCCTCCTTGCCGGGCTTGTACACAGGGACCCTTATGAGGTCGGAGCGGTTCCTCAGGGCCCAGGTTATGTAGACCGGAGCCTCGTACCCTGGTACGAGCCTCTTGTAGGAGTTCACCCACTGGTTGGTCACGAGGGTTATCTCGGGCGCGTGGCGCATGAGGCCCGCTATGTACCGCTTCCCGACCTCGGAGAGGTGGTACTCGTCGTCCGGGTCGAAGAAAGCGTTCCTGTCGCCCTGGAACAGGGACTGGTGGGTATGCATGCCGCTGCCGTTCTCGCCCTGGAGGGGCTTGGGCATGAAGGTTGCGTAGGCTCCATGTTTCAGGGCTATCTCCTTCACCACGAGCCTGTAGGTCATGGTGCTGTCGGCCATGGTGAGGGCGTCGGTGTAGCGCAGGTCTATCTCGTGCTGGGAGGGAGCGACCTCGTGGTGGCTGTATTCCACCCCTATCCCCATGGCTTCCAAGGTCAAAGCTATGTCCCTCCTTATGTCGCTTGCGACGTCCAAGGGCGTAAGGTCGAAGTACCCCCCCTGGTCCAAGGGCTCCGGGGACTCGCTGCTTTTGAAGAGGAAGAACTCGAGCTCCGGCCCGACGTAGAAAGTGAAGCCCATATCCGCCGCCTTCTTCAGCATCCTCTTGAGAGCGTAACGGGGGTCCCCCTGGTGCGGGCTCCCGTCGGGCTCGAGGATGTCGCAGAACATCCTGGCCGTGGCTCCGCCCTCAGTCGGCCTCCAGGGAAGTATCTGGAAGGTGGAAGGGTCGGGCATGGCTATCATGTCGCTCTCGTCTATCCTTGCGAAGCCCTCTATCGAGGATCCGTCGAACCCCATCCCCTCCTCCAAGGCTCCCTCCAGCTCCTCCACGGTTATGGCGAAGCTCTTGAGGAATCCGAGGATGTCGGTGAACCAAAGGCGGACGAACTTCACTTTGTTCTCGTGGGCGGTCTTCAGCACAAATTCCTTTTCCTCGTCCATATCCCCTCCTTTCGGGTCAACGGGACAGGTATAAATTACAGAGGGGACGTTTCGTCCCTATGACGGGAACGTTAAATCTACGTTACAGGGGTAACCGGCCGTACGTTTAACAATGTCAAGTTATGTCAAGCATCGAATGTTGCCCTTGCTTATGCGATGAAATTGTTATATTTTTCTTAGCCAACCGAAGGAGGGGACATGAAGGAGATCGTCGGCATGTGGAGGAGCACGAAGATGTGCGCCCTCACGGCCCTCACCGCGGCCGTCTACGCTGCTGTCCTCATCCCGTTCAAACCGATCCCGATAATCCCCGGTTTCACGGAGATAAGGCCGGCCAGCGTGCTTCCCGTGGTCTGCTCCCTCCTCTTCGGCCCTGCAGCAGCTTGGGGGGCTGCCTTCGGCAACATCGTAGGGGACCTCTTCGGGACCTTGGGACCGGGGAGCCTGTTCGGGTTCGTGGGCAACTTCCTCTACGGGCTCCTGCCTTACAAGCTTTGGAGGGCCCTGGGTGGGAGCACATCCCTCCGCTCTGGCAGGGACCTGGCGGTGCTCGCCCTCGTCTGCTGGACCTCGAGCGTGGCCTGCGGGGTGACCATAGGGTGGGGCGTGGACCTGCTCGGGTTCGTCCCCTTCGGAGCTTTGGGGAACATCATATGGGTTAACAACTTCTTGGTCTCCATGGTCCTGGGGCCCGTGCTCTTAAGGCTGCTCTGGAGGAGGGCGGAGAGGTGGGGGCTGCTCTACACTCAGATCGTGGAAGGGGTCGGAAGGCCGAGGACGTGGGTCCTGGGCCTCGTGCTCCTCGTCCTCGGGACGGTGGGAGGTCTTGTCCTGGGCAACGCTATATCCTTGGGGGTGTACAAGGCCGTTCCCTTCGCCTTCGGCAAAGGGGTCACAGGTGGGCTCGGCATAGGCTTAGGGCTCGTGCCGTTCGTAGCCCTCACCTTCGCCGGAGCGGTCCTGCTGTGAAGGCCGTACACCTCAAAGGGGTAAGCTTCACGTACAGGGGCTCAGGAGTCCCGGCCCTGAGGTGCCTGGAATATGCGCAGGAGGTGGGGGAGTTCGCTGTCTTAGGGGGGAGGTCGGGGGCGGGAAAGTCTACCCTATGTAAGGCCATAATGGGCATAGTCCCCACGCTCCAGAGGGGGGAGATGGAGGGGGAGGTCAGGGTCTTAGGGAGGAAGATAGAAGGTCTAAGGCCCTTCCAGGTCTCACGTTGGGCGGGCTTGGTCTTTCAGGACTTCGAGGCCCAGCTCTTCTCGACATCTGTGGAACTTGAGGTGGCCTTCGGTCCGGAGAACCTGGGCCTGTCCAGGGGGGAGGTGGAGAGGAGGATAAGGGAGAGCCTAAGGGCGGTGGGCCTTGAGGGCTTCGAGAGGAGGGAGCCGTGGACCCTCTCTGGAGGTGAGAAGCAGAGGCTCGCCATAGCTTCGGTGTTGGCCATGGGACCTCCAGTCCTCGTCCTGGACGAACCCACCACCGACATAGACCCCCTGGGTAGGGAGGAGATCCACAGGGTGGTGAAGGAGCTTAAGAGCAAGGGGCACACAGTTCTATTGGTAGAGCACGAGGTCGGGGAGGTGGAGGACGCCGACTCCCTCGTCCTCATGTCCGAGGGGAAAGTGGTCTGGAAGGGGAAGATGGGAAAGGCCGACTCTGAACTTCTCGCCTCCTGCGGGGTGAGACCTCCCGAGCCCTGGGCCCTCGCCTTCCACCTCGGCGTACCTCCCTTGGGGCCGGAAGGGATGGCGTCCGAGATAGAGCGCGTCCTCGGCGGGAGGCTGGAGGAGGTCCGGAGGAGGTGGAGGGAGACGGTGGACGAGGGGGCGACCCCCGGGGATGTGGTCTTAGAGGTCAGGGACGTCGAGTATTCCTACCCATCCTCCCAAGCCCAGGCCCTTAAGGGGGTGTCGTTGGAAGTCGGGGAGGGGGAATTTATGGCCGTACTCGGACCCAACGGCTCGGGGAAGAGCACCTTAGCTAAGATCATGGCAGGGCTCCTTTCCCCTTCGTCCGGAAGCGTGCTCCTCAGGGGGCGTCCCGTCCGTCCCGGGAAGGTGGGATACGTCTTCCAGAACCCCGACCAGCAGCTCTTCGCCCCCACGGTCTGGGAGGAGGTGGCGTTCGGGCCGAGGAATATGGGGGTCCGGGGAGGGGAACTGGAGGATTCCGTGGAGGAAGCTTTAGAAGCCGTCGGGCTTTCTGGGTATAAGGACAGGGACCCGTTCTCCCTTTCGAGGGGGGAGCGCCAGCGCCTGGCGGTAGCGTCCGTGCTCGCCTGCTCCCCCGAGGTCCTCATATTGGACGAGCCCACCACGGGCCTTGACTACGAGGAGCAGAGGAGGATGATGGAGTTTCTGAGGGAGTGGAACCTCAAGGGGAGGACGGTGGTGCTCATCACCCATTCCATGTGGGTGGCGGCGAAGTACGCAAGGAGGTGCGCTTTGTTGCTGGACGGGAGGATCGTGGCGGACGGGCCCACGAGGGAGATCTTCAGCCGGGAGGACCTCCTGAGCCTGGCCCACCTCAAGCCCCCCTTCGTGACACAGGTCGGGGCCAGGCTCGGGATGCCCTTCCTGTCCCTGGACGAGGCCCTCGAAGCGTTGAGGAACTAAGTTATGTTCCTCTACCAGGATAAGGTTTCCTTCCTACACAGGATGCATCCTTCAGCCAAGCTCGTGGGGCTTGTACTGGCGTTCTGCCATCCCCTGCTCTCTTCTGACCCGCTCTACCTCTCCTCCTCCTTGGGGCTCGCTTTGGCCGTGGGGGCCTTGGGAAGGTGTCTGGGGAACTATCTGAGGATGAGAAAGTTCCTGATACCCCTTTTTATAGCCAGCGTCCTACTTTGGGCCCTGTTCCGGAGGGTAGGGGAGCCCCTATTGATGCTGGGGCCCCTGAGCGTCTCCTCGGAGTCCCTAAGTTACGGTCTGGCCATGGGCCTCAGGATAACGAGCCTCCTGCTCTTCGGCGTGGCCTTCCTTTCCACCACCAGGATAGAGGAGCTTACCGCAGGACTTGAGGCCGTGGGGGTTCCCTTCAAGGCGGGCTTCGTGCTCTCCTTAGCGGTGAGGCTACTTCCCACCTTCGCTGCCACGGGTTCGGAGATAGTTCAGGCGCAGAGGGCCAGGGGACACGACCCCTTCTCGGGAGGCCCCCTTGCGAGGCTCAGGAAGGCCGTGCCCCTTGTAGCTCCGATCCTCCTCTACGCCCTGCGGAAGACCGACCAGCTCTCGGTAGCCTTGGAGGCGAGGGGGTTCGGAAGTCCGGATAGGCGTCCGTACCTGACCTACAGGTTCGGGCTCAGGGACGCCCTCGCCCTTGGGGTTTCTGCGATGGTCCTTGTCCTTTCGTGGAGGTTGAGGCCGTGATCCTCCTCTGGACCGTGCTGACGCTGACATGCTGCGGGGATTCCCTGATATGTCCTCATGCCTCGGTGGAGGTGGACGGAAGGCTCGCTGAACCTGCGTGGAGGGAGGCGCCCAAAGTAGCCCTCGTAGGTCCGGGGCTTAAGGCCTATGCTATGTCGCTCTGGGACGGAACTTACTGGTATTTAGCCTTCGCTGTGGAGGATACGGACGTGTGGGCCACGAGCCTCAAGGAGGTACCCGAAGTCCTCGTGGAGGACTGCGTCGGGGTCGTCCTGGAGGGGGTAGGTGTGTACATAAGCCCCATGAACGTGGTGGCGGACTTCAAGGTGAGGGGGAGGAGGAAGCTCTTCGGATGGGACCTTCCCGGGCTCGTAAGCGCCACCGAAGTATCCGGGACCTTGAACTTCCCAGAGAGGGATTCCATATGGACCGCTGAGATAGCCCTGCCCTGGAAGGGGCTCGGAGGCCCTCCTTCGCAGGTCAGGCTCGTGCGAGTGGACGATGGAAGGGTCCAGTTCTGGCCGTCGAGGAGAGGGTTCGGGAGGGTGAGGCGTAAAAAATGAGCCCCATCCGGAGTTCGGACGGGGCCCCTCGAAGTTCTAATCTTCCTCTACCACCAACCTATGTAACACCATAGAGGCCGCCCCTACGACTCCCCTGTGTTCGTCCAACTTCGAGGTCTCGATCCTGACCTCCAGGGGGAAACCTCCGAGCTTAACCTTTTCCAAGAGGACCTCCGCCCCTTCGGCCTCCACCATCTCCCCCGCTAAGACCACGAGCTCGGAGTCGTAGGTGTAGGCCACGGTCTCCAGGGCCATCCTCACGAAGTAGGCGAGCTCTTCCAGAACCTTCCCAGCAGCCTCGTCGCCCTCCCCGGCTGCCCGGTAGAGGGACCTCAAGCTAAGCTCCTGCCCCGCAAGCGAGGAACCTGGATGCTCCTTCAGAACTTCCCTGGCCCTCTCCAAGACGGCGGGCACGCTCACCTTCGTCTCCAGGCAGCCCAACTTCCCGCACCTGCACCTCTTCCCTTTCGGGTCTACGGTAATGTGCCCTATCTCCCCGGCAAGCCCCTTACTGCCGCGGTATAGCCTTCCGTCCGACACCACCCCAGCGCTCACCTCGCTGTCCAACTTCAGGAACACGAGGTCGTTCACATCTTGGCCTGCTCCGAACCAGAACTCCCCTAAGGCCTCGGCCCTGGAGTCCTTATCCACGAGCACCGGAACCTCCGCCCCCTCTTCCAGCCCCTCCTTCAGGGGGAACCTCCCCCATCCGGCATCCGCCCAGAGGAGACAATCTCCGGTCTCCGGGTCCAGGACCCCAGGGAACGACACTCCTATGCCCAAGAGCCTCGGCCTCCTCTTGAGCTTCGCCCTGAGACTTCCTACCAGGTCCCTCGCCTCGGCCGTGAGCTTCTGGGGGTCGCCGGGGTCCTGGACGTTCCTCTCCTTGTAGCTTAGGACCTTCCCCGAAAGGTCGGTCACAGCGCCACGGAGGACCTCTTTCCTTATCTCCACCCCGATCAGCCTCCCCCCGTCCGGGTTGAGGCTGAGCCAGACCGGCCTCCTCCCCTTGGCCCCTGTGGCGGGGGACTTCCTCTCCGAGATCAGGTTCTTCCTGAGGAAGTAATGGGTTATGTTGGTTATCGTGCTGGGGCTCAGACCTGTCCTCTTGGACAGGTCTATCCTGGATATGGGCTCTTCCCTCTTGATGTATCTGAGCACCGTTATGCGGTTGATGCGCTGTAGGAGAACCTGATCTGCCCTGAGCGATGACATTTTCCCTCCCTTATCGGATTTCGATACTTATCGAAACCAAAAATATAAGACATTACCCTCTGAATGTCAAGCTGCGAAATTTACCGTGATTGTTCCAAATTTGGTGAGGTAGGCGCAGTTGAGGATGTTCTAAGTGCCTTGGGGGTAAGGCTGAGCAAGAGCACAGTATTCAGAGATGTCCAAGAAGCAGGGCTTAAGGCGAGGGAGCGCATAAAGCAGAGCAAGGAAGCAAAGGTTGTAGGAGCTGATACGACTCACATCAAGGTGAAGGGGAAGGATGTTGTAGTTGGGATAGTAGTAGAAGCAGATAATGGGATGGTGATAGACATTGAAGTTTTGGAAGATGAGACTTCGCAAACAATCAAGTCTTGG
>Ga0164318_10005273_pt1 | contig 12492 bp, 4 predicted proteins | sample GuaBasSedimGuay9_FD_113734 | JGI IMG/M metagenome (GOLD analysis project Ga0164318, IMG submission 113734) | Subseafloor sediment microbial communities from Guaymas Basin, Gulf of California, Mexico - Guay9, Core 4571-4, 0-3 cm | ecosystem: Environmental > Aquatic > Marine > Hydrothermal vents >... | reverse complement strand
CGGCGATGATTAGTTGCCAGTAGAGGAGAGCCGCCAGGGCCAGGAGGCCCCCGGCGATCAACAGGCCCACTTCCCAACTCATCCCGGCGCTATCCCTCCGATGGATGCAATCAGCATGGCCGCCATCAGCCAGGGGCGGACATAGCGGGAGTAGTCGGTCTCCGATAGGGGGCGGGGGGTGCCAGAGGCCAGCCAGGGGAACAGGATCATTTGCGGAGCCAGCAACACGAGCAAGCCGCCGCCAGCCAGGGCGTGCCCCTCGGCGATCAACAGCGCCCCGGCGAGCACCTGGGCCGCGACGGTAAGGAAGCGCCCTCGGAAGCGGGTGACGTCGGCGGATGCCCCCCACGCTATGGCGAAGAGCAGCGCCATCAGAGCGAGCGAGAGCGAGAGGGGCGCACTGACGAGGCGACCGGCCCACCAGGGTAACATTACCATCAGGAGGGCATCCCAACCCGGCTCAGGTTCTCCCCGGCCGCCGCCCCACATCAACCCCAGTTGCATCACGGTCAATGCGACCCATGTCACCAACACCAGGTCGCTGCCTAGCAGGATGGAGAGCAGGATCGTGATCAGGAGCATCATCAGGGCCAGAGCCAGAGCCGGGCCGCAGGAGGGGTAGAAGGCAGTTTGCCACCAGGAGCGGAAATGTCCCAGGCGATTGGCGATTCGCTCGGCGATGGAGCCGGGATGGGCATAGGGCAACGTCTTCACAGGGTCGCCCACCGACCAGGCTTGCCACTCGCGCATGGGAGTGGCCCAGTCGGTGCGCCCCAGCGCCATCCACAGCAGGTTCCAGCCGATACTGACCAGCAACAGGAGTTCGCTTAGCCGGAGGAGAGCGCCGTCCTGTGTCAGGTCTGGCAGATGGCCGCCTGAGAGCAGGCCACACAGCGCAGCCCAAGCCGGGAGAACCCAATCGGCATGCGCGATGTGGGTTTCGACGGTTGGCTTCACTCTGTCGTTCTTCTCCTCGGCGGTAAGTGTCGTCATCGGGTGTTTGCCTCTACTTGACCTCTTGCCGACATGCCGCTATCCTGTCGGCGAGACACTGGTGGATTATACCACAGATCATCCACTTTGCTCAATCGTTTGCAGGACGGTGCGGGCGCAGGTTCTCCATGAGAAGACCGGACGTTGCACGTTGGCCCACCCGCGTTCCCGGAGGTTCTGACGCAAGCGTGGATCACCAACGACCCGCGCTATCGCCGCGGCGATGGCATCCGTATCGTGGGGGTCCACCAAAAGGGCTGCCTCGCCGGCGACTTCGGGCAGGCTGGAGGTGGTGCTGGTGATAACGGGACATCCACAGGCTTGAGCTTCCAGCACAGGCAGACCGAACCCCTCGTACAGGGATGGGAAGACGAAGGCCAAAGCACCGCTCAGCAGAGGGGCCTTGTCTGCATCGGGGATGTAGCCGGTGAAGCGGACGTGGTCCGTCAACCCCAGCCGCTCCACCTGCGCGAAGAGGCCGTGATAGAGCCAGCCCCGTTGACCGGCCAGCACGAGTGTGATGGCGCGGGTGTCCGGCATGCGTCGTCGTAGCTCAGCAAAAGCGGCAATGACGCGGGCGAGATTCTTGCGAGGTTGGAGGGTGCCCAGGTAGAGCAGGTAGTCGCCGGGGATGCCGTAGCGTGCCTTGACTGCCTCCAGATGGGCCGTCGGCTGGACCGGAGGCGGGGTTAAATCCAGGCCGGGATAGGCAACGGTGATCTTCTCCGGAGGAGTGCCATACCAACGAATCAGGTCAGAGCGAGTGGCTTGAGAGTCGGCCAGAATGTGGGCCGCCGCGCGGGCATTCCAGCGAGTCGAGAGGTCGAGGTAGAGGCGCTGAAGGCGGGGGTGCGCACGGGGAAAATAGCAATAGCCCAGGTCGTGGACGGTGACCAGACTGAGGGGCGGGTGGACGAGGGGAAGCACGTGCGCCGGTACGAAGAGAGCTTCGGGGGGATGACGGGCGATCTCCCACGAGAGCCGAATGTGCGTCCACAGGCGGGGGAAAGGGATCACCGTGTGCTCCGCTCCCCTCTCCTGGAAGTGACCCGCCGGAGGCGCGGTTCGGAAGTAAAGCCGGAAGCGGTGAGGTGTGTCCTCTGCCAACAGGGCCGCGATCAGGCGTTGGGAGTAGCGCTCGGTGCCGGTGGGATGAGAGGCCACCGCCCGGCTGGCATCTATGCCGATCAACACGTTTACTCGCTCCCCAGCGTTACGTGGACGGTGTGCGGCCGGCCGTCGTCTGTCAGGGGGATGGTGTCATCCGGCAGTAGCCGACCATCCAGCCGAATTTCTTTCACCTGCATACGGCCCCGGGGGCGTAGCTGCTCGTCGGATGGGTTGACGACCTCGATCCGGTAATCACTGGCACCGTACCGATAGGTGATGGTGTAGCCTGGCCACACCGGTGGGATGGATGGCGTCAGGCGAAGGGCGTCGCCGACTCGTTGCAACCCCAGGATGCCCTCAACCCCCAGACGCCACATCCAGGCGGCTGAACCGGTGTACCAGGTCCAGCCCCCTCGCCCCACGTAGGGCGGGACGCTGTAGATGTCGGCCGCCACAACGTATGGCTCTACCCGGTAGCGACGGGCCTTTTCCGCTTCGTCGCTGTGGGAGATGGGGTTGAGCATTCGGAAGAGATAGGCGGCGCGATTGTTGTGCCCCAACTCGGCGAAGGCCCACGCCGTCCAGATAGCGGCGTGGGTGTATTGGCCGCCGTTTTCCCGGATACCCGGTGGATATCCCTTGATATAGCCCGGATCGCGTCGGGTGTCGTCGAACGGCGGCGTGAAGAGCAGGATGATCCCCTCGTCATCGCGCACCAGGTGCTCAAGGACGGATTCCATCGCCTGTTCCGCTCGTTGGGGGTCGGCAGCGCCGGAAAGGACAGCCCACGATTGGGCGATGGCGTCTATCTGGCAGGAGGCGCTCTGGGCCGATCCGAGGGGGACACCATCGTCGTACCATGCGCGCAGATACCACCGGCCGTCCCAGGCGTGCGCGTCCAAAGCGGCGCTCAACTGCTGGACTTGTTCCCGGTAGCGGGCCGCCAGGGCCATCTCTCCCCGTCGTTCGCAGAGGTCGGCGAAGCGTTGCAAGGTGGCGTAGAGGAACCATCCCAGCCAAACGCTTTCCCCCTTGCCCTGTAGCCCCACGCGGTTCAGGCCATCGTTCCAATCGTGGCTGCCGATCAGTGGCAGGCCGTGGGGACCGGCCGTGCTGCCACGCTCCAATGCGCGCCGGCAGTGTTCGAACAGGGAAGCGGTCTCGGCCCCGGACTCGTAGAGACTGTACCGCTCGTGCTCCTCCGGTTCCAGCGGTCTCCCCACCAGGAAGGGGGCCGTCTCGTCCAGGATCGTCTCATCGCCGGTGGTCTCGACGTAGTGGGCAGTGACATACGGAAGCCAGAGCAGATCGTCGGAACAGCGGGTGCGCACGCCCCGTCCGGTGGGCGGATGCCACCAGTGGAGGACGTCTCCCTCGGTGAATTGATGGCCGGCCGCCCGGAGGATGTGTTTCCGTACCAATTCAGGGGCCGTGTGGACCAGGGCCATTACGTCCTGTAGTTGGTCACGGTAGCCATATGCTCCGCTGGATTGGTAGAGCGCCGACCGTCCCCACAGTCGGCAGGCCAGGGCCTGGTACAACAGCCAGCGGTTGAGCATCAGGTCCATCATAGGGTCAGGGGTCTGCACCGTCACGGCGCTCAGAAGATGGTCCCAGTATTCGTTGGTGGTCTGCCAACTGGCCTCGATCTGTTCGTCCCGCCGATAGGCCTGTACCAGGCGATGGGTGTGATCTCGGTCTACTCCCTGTCCTAGCAGAAAGCACACCTCTTCGCTTTCCCCCGGCGCCAGCCAGAGATGCACCTGATAGACAGCGCAGGGATCGAGGCCGGCGGCGATGTTTCCGGTCAACCCGACTCGTTCCAGGGCGGCGGGTTGGCGGGTGCTCCCCATCCAGCCCAGGAACTCGGTTCGGTCGCCGGTTAGCCCGTAAGGCTCCTTGTTGGACGTCAGGAAGGCGACACGGGCGCCGAATTCGACATTGTACGGGTTGCGGGCCAGCAGGGCGTTATCCACGGCGTCGAATTCGGGGATGATGTGTTGCTGGTGAATGTCCCGGTCGGGGCCGAGTTGCCATTCTGCATAGTAAGTGGCAGTGATACGGCGGTTGCGGTCGCTCGTGTTTTCCAGCCGGAGACGGGCGATCTTGAGGGGGGCGTCGGGGGGTACCCAGATGGAGAGGCGCTGGATGATCTGATGGCTGTGATGCTCGAAGATGGTGTATCCGGCTCCGTGGCGGATCAGACTGGGAGCGGAAGTCCCCATCGGCAGTCGCGTAGGGGACCAAACAGCGCCGTTCTCCTCATCACGCAGGTAGATGGCCTCGGAAGGCGGATCGCTCACCGGGTCGTTGCGCCACGGGGTGAGCCGATTTTCACCGCTGTTACCGGCCCACGTGTAGCCGCTTCCTGCCTCGGAGATCAAACAGCCAAAGTCGGGGTTAGCCAGGACGTTGATCCAGGGAGCTGGGGGCCATTCTCCCGGGCGGAGGTAGATGATGTATTCCCGTCCATCGGGGCGGAATCCCCCCCATCCGTTGTCGAAAAGGAGGTGGGGAGGGCGTTCCAGCACCGGCATCTCCTTTTCCCCCTCGCCTCGTTCTGGGAATAAGCAGGTGGGGGTGAAGCGGGGAAGCCGAACCGGCTGCGCGGGCCTGGCGTGAGCTTGTTCACTCAGGCTGCCTTCCCGGTCGTCCAGGATGACGCGGGCGGTGGCCTCCAGCAATGTTCGTTCCGCTGCACGCATCTGGTCGGCCCGCAGGACGAAGATGCCTCCTCGCTGGTTCAACCAGCCATCACTACCGGCTCGCTCGATCTGTTGAAGAAGCTGTCCCTGTACCTCCTGGTGGTAGCTGCTTTCACGCTCGTTGAGGATCACCAGGTCAACCATTGCGCCTCGGTTGCGCCACCAGGTGTGGGCTTGCAGTGCCTCTCGCAGTAGACGGATTCCGTCCTCGCCGTGGATGCGGAGCAGCAGGATGGGATAGTCGCCGGAGATGGCAAAGGGCCACAGCCCGGATTGCCCCAGTTGGTTGGCGGATAATGTGTCGGCCTCGGCCCGCCAGGTGGCCTGCGGGTACCAGAGGGCCGAGAGGAGCGCTTGGATGGGCTGGAGTTGTTCCGTCGTCAGTTGGCGTCGCTGTAACTCCACGACGCTGTAGGCATAGGCCCGGTCGAAGGTGCGACAGATGCGAGGCCAGGATTGGTAGCGATGTGCAAGCGCCAGTGCGTGGGCGTATGAGGAGGCCGCCAGGGTCACGAAGGCCAGCCGGACGGTCGAGTGGGGCGGTAGCGTGACCATTTGTTGCAACGCCATTATTGGGTCCAGCGTCGCGCCGGTGGAGCAGGACAGCCCTTCTGAATGCTCCACATGATCCGAGTAGTCGGTTGTCAGCGCGACCGGACGGCGGGAGTCACCGCCTCGCCCCAGGAAGTTACTCCGGTCGCTCTCCCAGGTTGGCTCCACGCCTGGGTTCGATTCCATTGGTTCCAGCGATTCCATAACAAGTTGGTGAACCAGGTAGACGGGTGTTTTTTCGTCCTGTGGCGAGCGGGGCCGTCGTCGGAAGAGCAAGCCGTGGATCTCTGGATGGTATTCGCTTTCGATGAACAACTTGTTGAAGGCGGGATGTCGGCGGTCGGCGGATAGGGGGGCTAAAACGACTTCGCCATAGCTGGTGATTTGCAACCTGCGGGGTCGGTCGCTATGGTTGATCAAGGTGACTTGTCGTACTTCGGCGTCGTCGTCTGCGGCGACCGCGACGCGCAGGTGGACGGAGATTTCTCCATCCCGTCGCCGGAACTCGGCCTGATGGGCGTGGAATTGGATTTCCTGATTGTTGGGAAGCACACCGGTGGGCTGGAGTGTGGCCGACCAGAGAGCCGGTTCGCCTTCATCCGGCGCATCGGCTTCGCTCACGTAGATCCATAGGCCATGGTCGTCGCAGGTGGTGTCGGCCCGCCAGCGGGTGAGGGCCACGTCGCCCCATTGGCTATACCCGCCGCCCGTGTGGGTGATGAACAGAGTGTATCGTCCGTTAGAGAGGAGGTGCATCTGGGGTGTGGTGGTGGTCGGCGGGATGGACCAGGGGGCCAGAGAGGGGGGTGACTGAACTCTGCGTGGAGCCTGGAGCGATCCGGAGCGGATCGGGGTGACGGGAACCTGATGGGGAACTTGCTCGTGGAGCAGCAGTTCCACACTGCGAACCCGAAGGTCAGTATGGAAGCGCTCGATCATCTTGTTCTGACAGAGCGCATTGTCTATTGCCAGCAGAGTCATCCCGTGGTGATGGACCATATAGGAACGGACAATGGCATATCGGTGTCCAGCGGGCAGCCGGCGGTCGGTATAGTCTAACGCCTCGTAGAAGCCATACCTCCCCAGCATATTCAACTGCTTCAGGTGGGAAATGTTTTCCATTACCGCCTGGGGGTGAATGGGGAGGGCCATCAACGAGGCGTAGGGAGCGATGACCAGGTCTTCCTCCAGGCCCCGCTTTAGCCCCAGGCCGGGGACGCCGAATCCGCGATACTGGTAGTTTTGTGCGGCATCGAAGCGGTAGTAGCCAGACTCGGATATACCCCATGGCACGTGCCGACGACGGGCGTAGCGGATTTGATGGTGAATGGCCGCCCGGCAACTTTGTTCCAACAGAGTGTTGGGGGGGGTCTTTATCAACAAGGTAGGCATCAGGTATTCGAACATCGTGCCGCCCCACGAAAGGAGCGCTCTAGCCCTGTCTATCTGGGTCAGTGGACGACCAAGATGAAGCCAGTGGCTGAGAGGGACGTTCTTTTTGGCGATCGCCAGCAGGCTGGTGATGCGGGCCTCAGAGGCCAGCAGATCGTAACAGTTGCCGTCCAGAGTCTCACTTTCCACATTGTAGCCGATGTGGAACACTTGCCGGTGGGCATCGAACAGGAAACGAAAGTCCATCGCCTGGAACAGACGCTCGGCCTCCTGGCCCAAGTCCCGATAGCTGATTAGCAGGGCTTCCGCCGTCATACATGTGGTGTCCAGTTCTTCCCCCAGACGGGTACACCAGTGATAGGCAGCTGAGAGCGTTTCGGGAGGCGCTGTCCCGATTTTGGCGGCATTTGCCTTCCTCTCCATCTCCATCAGATTGTTGCGTAGGCGTAAGAGATGGGTTTGGGCTGCCTTGCAGGCGGTGGGCAGCCGTTCCAGAGTCAACCCGTTTAGCAGGGTGGCGGTCAATGCCTGTCGGGTTTCTTGCCAGGCTGATGTCGCCGGTATGGTGGCAGGCGGGTCGGTGAATAGGGCCGGGGGGTGTGCTATGGACGTTAGCCAGGGGAGAAGCATATGGGATTCGTTCTGCATCGCGCGCAGGTGGGCTTGCAGGCGATCTGCCCATATGCGCATATCTCGCAAATGGCTGACGTCCAGACGGTCGGCGTATGCTTCGACCACCGCGATAAGATGCTGTTCCAACCGGGGCCATATCTCGTCCCGCAAGCGATGTAACAGGTCCGGCCACGTCAAGGGGCTGTCCTGGTTGGCCTGGACTTGATCTCGGATGGTGTCCAGCAGGCTCACCAGTGTCTCGATGGGCACAATGGAAGCGCCCGGTTCCGCCTCGCCGATCGCCTTTCCGATCTCCGCGATGACCTCTTTCAGTACATCCAAAGTGTCCACCAGGCCTTCCCACCGCGCTGGCCGCAGGAGTGGTTCGTGGGGAATCGCTACCAGCCCCTGTCGGAGGGTCAACAGACAGGCCGCCAGATTGCCGCTATCTACGGCGGAGACGTACCAGGGGGACAGAGGTTTGAGGGTGTGGGTATCGTACCAGTTCAGGAAGTGACCGCGATACCAGGCCAACTGTCCCATTGTATCGAAGGTGGGGCGCATGCGCAGCATCAATTCAAGAGGCCCAATGTACCCCAAATCGTAAGCCGTCAGGGTGGAAAGCAGCAACAATCCAATGTTGGTCGGCGAGGTGCGGTGGGCCGGTAGGCCTTTGGGGTATTCCTGGAAATGGTCGGGGGGCAGCCAATGATCCTCCGGCCCGACGAATTGCTCGTAGTAGAGCCATGTCCGGCGAGCCAGCAATCGCACCTGGCGGCGTTCTTCGGGGGAGAGGGGAGGGGCGGCGTGGCTGGTCGGCTGGCTGATCCAATAGGCGATGTATGGAGAAAGTATCCACATCAACAAAAAAGGCGTCGCCACCAGTAGAGCATGGGGATTGAAGTACCAGACGATCCACGTCAGCGCCAGAGAGAGGATGGAGGCGTTGCCCATTTGCCTCCACAGTAGCCCTAGCCGGGTTTGTTTCCCGAACAAGCGGACGGTGTGGGAGGCGGTCGTCCACTGGAGGAGACGCTTGTGGGTGATGAACATTCGTATCCCGGTGGCTGCAATGGCATCCACCATGACTAACGCCTCGTATGGCAGAAAAGCCATGGCCAACACCCAGCGAAAGGCGGCTGTCCACCAGGTGTGGGTGATCCATAACATGAACTGGCCACGCAGACGGCGGAGCCAGGCAGTGAGCACACCGGCAAAGGCCAACGCTGCCAGTGCAATCATAACGACCGATGTCCACAGCAACGTCGAGCCGGGGAGCCATACCCACCCAACCACTAGAATGGTCAGCAGGGCGGGGGCCAGCAAGCTACGACGCATATTGTCTATGATCTTCCAGCGGTCAATTACAGAGAGTGGGTTAGGTAGCCGCCCTCCGTCGGCGGCGGGGACGCGGGGCAAAAGCCAGGGTAAGAGTTGCCAGTCGCCGCGCACCCAGCGATGGAGGCGACGCACGTAGGCCAGATAGGAGGTGGGATAATCCTCGTAAAGAACGATGTCGGTGACCAGTCCTACGCGCCCGTGGATACCTTCGAACAGATCGTGGCTTAGTAATCGGTTTTCCGGCACCCGGTTCTCCAGGGAGCGCTCGAAGGCAGCCACGTCGTAGATACCTTTCCCGGTGTACAGGCCGGCGCCGAAGAAATCCTGGTAAACGTCGGAGACGGCCCGGGTGTACAGGTCCAACCCGGCGTCACTGCCGAAGATCTGAGTGAAGCGGGAGTGGGCAGCGACCGTGGGTTTGATCTCCACACGGGGCTGGAGGATCGTATACCCGGCGATGACCCGCCCGGTGTGCGGGTCGAACCGGGGGCGGTTGAGGGGATGGGCCAGTGTAGCGATCAGACGACGTGCGCCACTCTGGGGCAAGAGCGTGTCAGCGTCGAGCGTAATGACGTACCGAACACCGGACAGCCGGTCAAGGTCGCCGATCTGAATGACGTATGAGGTCGGGCGTCCGGCCAGGAGGTGGTTGAACTCCATCAACTTGCCCCGTTTGCGTTCCCATCCCATCCAGCACTCTTCGCCTGGATTCCACTTCCGCTCTCGATGGAAGAGATAGAACGGTCCGCCGACGCGACGTGCATATTTGCGGTTCAGAGCCTGGATGCCGGCCGTGACTTGTGCCAGCAGGGCGTCGTCTCCCGGCATGTGGGCCTGGGGGGCATCAGTAAAGTCCGTCAACAAGGCGAAAGAGATATTGGGGTCGTCGTTGCCGAGAAAGTGTAATTCGATCTGTTGGAGCAATGCCTTGACGTCGTCTGTGTCACCGATAAGCGCCGGGATGACGATCATTGTGCGACAGATGTCCGGTACGCTCTCCTGGAAGTCCATTTTGGGCAAAATGCGCGGGGGGATCGTGTGGGTGATGAAGCGATTGACGGTGCTGACGGCTACCGTGGAGACCGGCAGTAACAGCAGAAACCCCAATGCGATGGCTTGTAAAACGGACCCGCCGGCATAGATAGCGTAAACCAGTAGGCCACTCATCAGCAGGGCTGTAAGGAAGAAAATGCTGCCCAGGTAAACAGGCGTAGCGTGGGCGGAGATCCACCGTCCTATCCGGATTCGCCAGGAGGGGCGATGGGCCAGGCGGGCCTCCAACATCTCCCGCCCGGCGTCTAGCAGGTAATATCCCACATGGGCCTCGCGGGGGATTTCATCGTTAAGGAAGGCACCTTTCTGAGCCGCCTCTTTGCTTGTCTGTTGGGGAGAAAGGTGAGCCTCGGCCAGACGAATGACTTCCTGTGCCACTACCTCTTCGGACAAGCCAGTCGCCCGGGCCAGCTTTTCGACCTCTGCGCGGTAGCGATCCCGCGTCTCGAAAGTCATCGCGGCATATACGCCGGGTGGGTCACGGCGTAGAATCGCCTCGACGGGGCTGACCTTCTCGAAGAAATCTTTCCAATCCTGGATGGCCAATGTGCGCAGGCCAAGGATACAGCTGGCGACCAGGCCATCGTCGGCAGTGCCGGGAAGGGGCAGCAAAGGGGGGCCTTCGGCCTCCAGGGGAGATGGCCGACCGGCTACCTGTGCAATGGCGTCGGTGAGATATTCCAGCACGGTGAGCCGTAACATGGCCGGCAAGGCCCACAGCTCCCCGGTCGTCAGTGGGGTGACCTGTTGATAAGCCTGAACGAAGCGGACGATCTGTTCAGGATCGAGATGTGTTTCACAGTAGCGCGTGATTTCTTGAGCGATGATGTAGATGCGAGGCAGGTTGTGCCAGGCCGGCGTTTTCTCCAGTGCCGGCAACGCGCGATAGTAGCCCGCCGGCAGGTCTTCGTAGACTTGCTGGAAAGCCTGTTGGACGATGTAGTTGTTATCCAGAAACCACTCGATGGCGTAATGAAGGGGCTGTTGATCGTTGAGGTCTGTGAGCCAATGATCATAGACTTGCTGGAGAAAGTGAGCACACTTTCGCAGGCGGGAAAAAAGACTTGGGTCTGGATGGAGATTGGCAGCAATGGTGTACTCCTTGGCCAGCCGGGTCGCCAGATCGCCGACGCCACCAGATGAAAAGGGCAAGTCGGTCATTGCTGCGTCATTCGCTGTGGCGCTTTCTGTGTCGTTCTCCGCCTTGGATATATCTGCCACGGGGATAGTAGCTGTGTCGCCTGTTCTTTCCATCATCCTTTTATCATCGACTCTACAGGGATTCGAGTAGGAACGAGCCTCCCGCAGGATGAGGACGCCGTATGAACCTGCGGGAGGCTGGCTCACCCCACGAATCCACGTTGATCCTTAATCTCAATGGCCTGTGCGTTCACGGGCAGCCAACTGGGCTTGCGTTCCTCCCAATTCATCGCGGGATAGGTCCTGCACGATGAGCAGCGGTGTGGTCCCATAGGCGATAAAATTGAGGGCCACGCTGCCATAGGGCCAGCGATTCTCTCCAGAATAGCCATGCGCGCTGAGGATCACCAGATCAACCTTTTCTTGCTGAACGAGGTTGTGGAGGGCGGCAGCGACGCTGTGGCTGGATAGCAGGTGGATTTGGCTGGTTGAGCGAATCGGGCCTTGGACCTGTTCCAGATATTTTTGAGCCTTACGGCGGCTTTGTTCGACGATCTGAACGACCAATGCGTGTTCTGCAGGGGTCGGCGGTGCGCGGTGGGGCATCTCTGGTGTGCAAACCACGTGTGCCAGAAGAATATCGGATTGGTGATGCCGAGCCAGCGTGGTGACCAATGGAAGCACACTCTCCGCCCGTTGAGAACAATCCAAGGGGACGAGGAGGCGACGATAACGCAGGTGGGCCAGGTCGGTGGAGGTCATCCGGTACGCCCGTACAATCATCGTCGGAAGGCAGGCCATCAGGGCAACTTTTTGAACGACACTGCTGATGTTCCAGCCACTCAGACCACTCCGCCCATGGCTGCTCAACAGGATCATGTCAATGTCGTTGCCGTGTGCAAACTCGACGACCTGTTCGGCAATGCGTCCTTCTGTGACGACTGTCTGCACGTCCAGATGCATCTCTTTCAACCGGCCGGAGACGCCATCCAGGTATGATGTCGCTTCGGCCTTACGGATGTGCCAATCGAGCAGGGGGATAGACTGAGAGCGACTGATTGTGGGGGGACGATCCAATACTTGTAGAAGAGTGAGAGTAGCATCGAAGGGCTGTGCCAGGGCCACTGCGTGTGGCAGCACACACTCCGCCAGCGAGGACCCATCCAGCGGAATCAGTATGTGGTTCAACATGCTTTCGACTCCTTCTCATCGTTCTCAGTACAGGGAGATCGAAGGGTACGTTGAGTTAAAGAGCATCGCGGGTATTCCCTGATCGTTGTTCGTTTATGTATGAAAGCCCGGTAGTGGAAGTAGGCGAGGAGACTGTTGCCATATGCGGCAACAGCTATTTCATCCTGCCTGTCCATCACAAAGCACAGCCCGCGCATACGGCTTGGGTGAGTATTTTAATTGGGTGCGTTTCATTTCAGTTGGAAAGCGGGCAACCCTCCCGCAGGTTGCCATTTTCAATACCAAAACACTCGGTTTTTGAAGGCAAATCCGCGCATAAATCGCCTTTGAGTTCAACCGGCGGGAGGGTCTCCAACTCAGTTGAAACACACCCATTTTAATTTCACGTTGGTATTGTTGGTCT
>Ga0164318_10005272_pt1 | contig 12493 bp, 5 predicted proteins | sample GuaBasSedimGuay9_FD_113734 | JGI IMG/M metagenome (GOLD analysis project Ga0164318, IMG submission 113734) | Subseafloor sediment microbial communities from Guaymas Basin, Gulf of California, Mexico - Guay9, Core 4571-4, 0-3 cm | ecosystem: Environmental > Aquatic > Marine > Hydrothermal vents >... | reverse complement strand
TGTTAGCTTCTCCAAGCAACATTGCATTAAAATATATTACCATTGATGATGTTTTGTCAATAACAGTTAGGTCATTGCTAATGTTGAATACTGAAAGATTAACTTTATCTAAAAATATTTCACCTGGTACAACTGACTTTTTACTAAGTTGTTTATAAAGTATATATGAGTTATGAGTTTTAAGCGAATCGATTGTAATTATTTTTGATAAACTTAAAAGTGCTTCCTGAGGCATCTTCTTAAAAAGATTAGGATCCATTTCATACATCTTATTTCTAAATATATGCATATCTAAACCATAGGTATCAATTCCTCCAATATGTATATTGCCACTCTCAATAATTTTCTCAAATCTTATATTACTGCAAATAATCTTATTAACACCAATATTCATCATCCCAGTTTGATAAACAGCTTTTTTGAAAAACTCAGTTGAATTATATCTGGGCTTCATTAATAATGTATCGATAGTAAACCTGTTCTCATAAAAATTATAACTAGCTGTATTAATACTTGTAACATATAAACTATCTTTGGATACAAACTTGCTATTTTTAAGATTTAGTGAAATATTCTCAATAAATCTAAAATTAGTATTGTTAATTGTATTCGAGTCTATTTTAATGGAGCTTATAATAAAGCCCAAGTTATTTAGTGCTAATTTCTTTTCAGTTGTATCGGTAATAGTTTGATGAGTTACGTTGATTGAGTTGCCAGTAATTGCATCAATTTTAAGGCTGTTTATTAAACTAGGTAGTTTTATTTTCTTTTTTGCAGTAGGTTTTGTTGATGTTTTAGCCTTTTTATGATTTACAAGATTAATGTCAAAGTCATCAAGCGCAATCTCCTTAATGGTAATATTGTGTGGATATGTTTGTGTAACATCAAGTCCTTTAAAAGTTAACCCTGAAGAAGAATACAGCAAATAATTCTTATCTTTTAATTGTTTATTTAGGCTTCCACCTTTAATACCAGATATTGTAATCTCATTATCCTGTTTCTCGAAGATGAGATTTTTAATGTCATAAAATGAGTTCTTTGTACTATCTAAAAGTAAAAAATCAGTTGCACTAAAATGTTCAAAGCCATTAATTAAATCGTTTGTAACCGACATGTTATATTTAAAGTTGAGGTTACCTAAACTTATATTCGAAGTAGAAATACTATCTATTTTTTCAATTTTAAATGATAAACTTAATATTTCAAAATCCTCAATTTCAAATGGCAAGTCTTTTTTATTTAATTGTCCTTTAGGTTTAGTTTGTTTCTTATTTCGAGTGTCAACTGTTAAGTCTAAGTATGGTTTTTTAATTATTATAGAGTTTACAACAGGCCTTTGTTTGTTAATAATTGTATTGTATTTTAAACCTGATAGGGCAATGTTTTCTACGGTTAGTGTCTGTATATCAACCCCATTTTTCATCTTGCTATTGATGTTGTCGTGAATCTTGATATTTTTAAGGGTTAATAGCTCTTTTGCGTTATCTGATTTAATGGCAGTACAGCTAATTATATAATCCTTATAATATATTGTTGGTTCTGACAGGTTAATATTCCATATTAATTTGTTAAGCCATGTTGTGTCGTTACTGTTGTTTAAAAAAATATTATCAACTAAAATATCAACACCAGTTTTTAATTTAATCTGTTCACCTTTATGATTTATATCTAGGTTAATATTGCCTTGTTGGATTTCAAAATCATTTATATTTATTTTGTAATCAAATGCCAGTTGTTGTTTATTATTAGTCTTGTCTGATTTGGGATGTGTTACCAAATTTCCTTCAATTTTAGGTTTGGTAATAATAAATTTATTTAGGTTTATTGTTTTGTTATTTATTATTTCTTTTATGTTAGTGCCTTCAAAATCTATTTGACCTATCGTAACAGATGTATTAATACTGTTGGGGTTAGTTACATTTGTTGAAACATTATTAATCCTAAAGCTATTTTTAAAAAAAACTACTGATTCAACGGAAACAAATATATCTTTCTCAATTAAATTAATATTAAATAAGGAAGTGCTTAAAACAAAATTATCTGAATTAATTTCATGTAATTTGCTAAAGTCTTTTAGTTGTATTATTCCTGAGTTAAAATTAAGGTTGTCAATATTTATATCGAGCTTATTATTTTCAAATATGTGGATATTACCGTTTGATATATTCACCTCACTAATTTCAATATTATCTAAGTTTAGTTTCTTCTTTTTAGTAGTACTATTTAATTTCTTTAGTAAATCTATATCAACTAATGGGCTACTAATATCCAAACCAATCTTAATCGAATTGCCAACTAGTATCTCCTTTGCTGAAACTCCAGATATCCCAATTGAAGCTACATCAACCATAAAATTTTGTGAGTTTGCTTGTTTATTCTCTCCAATTTGTAAGTTTGATAGCGAAATAATACCTTCTTCTTCAGTAAACTTAATGTTATTTAGTTTAATATTTAATCCTGATTTTTTCTCAAATATTTTTAATTCTCCCGATGAAACTACTATGCTATTAAAATCAATATTTGGTATTTTGGTTATAAGTATTGTTGAATCAATTTGAATATTATTTACACTAAAATTGAGATTTTTTAAATCGATAATAGTATCACCACTCTTCTCAGTATTCAATAAGTTTATATTATTTAGCGCAAATAAATTAAGTTTTAGCTTATGAATTTTTTTGAAGATGTCTTTTTTGTTTGATGATGTACCCGATGGTTTATAGGGTTTAGTGGTATTGTTCTCAGTTAGATGTATATACCCATCAGATAGAGTGATTTTGTCAAATTCAAGATTATGCAAGTCTTCAATTGCTTCGAAACCAATTCCCGACAATAGGATATTGTTAATTTTTGCAGTTAGGGAGTTTATTTTTGATTGTGCAGAATCGTTATTTATTGATACCTCTAAATTAGAGGTGATTAAATTGTTGGATTTGGAATCGAAAACTATTGAGTCAAAACTAATTTTGTCACCATTTGGTAGTGTGTAATTAAATTTACTAAGTTTAACAAAATGTTCCTTGGCAAATAAAATTTTATCTTTCTCAAAGTTATTATCTTTCGAAGTGTTAACCTTTTCTAATAGTAACTTAAATTCAAGTGATACATTATGGTTTGTATTGTTTATAAGTGACTTAAGATCTATTTTGCCATGCGTAATTTCAATTTCGTTTACAATAACAACTAAGTTCTTTAGTATGTCGTGATGTTGTTTTAGGCTATTGATTATTTCTTTTGGTTTTTCTTTAAAAGGTTTTGGGTTGTGATTTTCCTTAAACCATAACGAAGGTTTATCAATAATAATTTTATTTGCAACTACTTCTCGTTTGAAAAGTAGTCTTATTATTGATAAGTTATTTATTTTTATTTCGTTAAACCTAAGTTCAGAGAATTCAATTGTTTTTTCTTTATTTATAAATGTATTTCTAAATAGTAATTCAGAATTGCTAAAAGAAACTGATGAATTTAGTATATCATAGTAAACATTACCAATGTTGAGGCTAACTGTTTCATTGGTTTTTTTGCTGATTGTAATTTTTAAAGCATTACCTATAATTATGTGTCTAAACGAAAATAGAGCTACCACAATAATAATGATAATACCGATAATTATTTTTAAGATGTACTTTTTCATCTGGTTATATAAAAAATGCTACCAAGCAGTTTAAAAAAAATAAACTCACTAGTAATTACTTAACAAAGAAACAAAAAAAACAAACCATATTACTTGTTTGTAGTATTAGTAGTTACAATATCTATATAAATTGGCAGATGATCACTAAATCCACCATGATATTTAAATCCAATATTTGTTCGGTTAGTTTTTAGTCCAAAATACTTTGTGTCTGATTCCAATAGAAAATCAGCATCATAAACATGTCCAACTGGTAAACACTTAAGACCATTTGAGCCAGTCTCCATTGGGTTTGAAATTAATATCTGATCAAAATTAGACCAAGTATCTTTATATTTCAGAGTTCCTTTAACATTTGGATTTGAATTTTTAAGTTCAATATTATTAAATCCACACACACTATTATTAGTTAACAATTGCATGCTCCTGTTTTCAGGATTATCATTAAAATCTCCCAATAGTAGTATGTTAGCATTTGCATTTATATTACAAATAGAATCAGTAAATGATAATAATTTTTGAGAAGCTAGTAGCCTAAGTGGCTCCGACTCTAAGTAACCTCTGTATCGTGAAGTCCAGTGGTTTACAATTACATGAATTGTATCGTTATCTAATAATCCTTTTGCATAGAGCATGTCGCGAGTTGTAAAGCTAGGGTTATCGGGGTCGATTATTTCTATTTTTTCTGAATATAGTAACTTAAAACTTTCTGTATGGTAAAGTAGTGCAACATCAATTCCTCGGAAATCATTGGATTCATAGTGTACATAACTATATCCATCATTGGCAAGTGGAGTGCTGTTTATTAAATCTGAAATAACAAACTCGTTTTCAATTTCAACTAAGCCAATTAATGCAACCTCATTCCATCCTCCAATGGCTTTTATTACCTTATATATATTATTACGCTTTTTTGTATACTTATTATTTGTCCAATGTAAATCTCCATTTGGAGTAAACTCATTATATGTTAATGATGAGTCGTAGATAGCATCAAAGTAGTTTTCAACATTGTAAAACATTACCCGATATGAGTTTTTATTGGTTGTATTTTCTTGTGTGTATGAAATTAGTGGAAGAAATGATATAATAAGATATGTAATAATTGTTTTTTTCAAGGCTACTGTAATTTGGTTACAATTTTAATCAAAAAAATGCAATAATACAAGTAGATGTTTGTAAAAAGATTGTTTTTAGTATTCATGAAAATGAAAAGCTGCAATTTTTATGACTTATATTTATGGTTTGACTTTCTGATTTTAACTTGCCTTGTCCAAATATCTGTAAAATAATTTAGATTTTAATTCTGTATTTATATGGCTGATTTACAGGTGTGTAATAGATAAATATGACTTTTTATATTTTTTATTGAAAAATAATTGCAAAAAATGGTATAATTTTATTTTTTTTCGGTACTAATAGATAGAAGAGTGAAAGAATATACAACTCAGGAAATATTAAATGGAATATCAGAAAATAATAGTGTCGTAGTACAGTACATCTACGATCGGTATTTTCAAAGTATTAGAAAGTTCATAGAAAAGTTTGGAGGAGGTAAAGACGATGCCTTGGATGTTTTTCAGGAAGGAATAATTGTAATTTACGAACAAGTAATTGAAGCTAAAATTAAACCAATCAATAATTTTAGAACTTATTTTTTTTCAATATGTAAGTTTAAATGGTTTAATATGATTAGAGATGGGAAGTTTGACGAATTTACAAATGTTGAAATGGAAGAAATCCTACCGGCTCTTGAGTATCAACAAAGTTTAGATAACTTGAATAGTGCTTTAGAGAAGGAGCGAAGGGTAAAGATTTATTTTAATGGCTTTATGGAGCTTAGCAATACATGTAGAATGATGATTAGATATATTGCACATGGATGGGTCATTGAAGATATTGCTGATGAAATGGGTTTTTCGGTTACATATACTTATCGAAAAAGACAACAGTGCCTCGACAAACTTGTTAAACTTGTAGAATATAAATTGAATAAACACAATACACAGCCATGAAACAAAAGGACAAAACATTGTTAATTGATAGGTACATAAGCGGTAAACTCGAAGATACCGAGTTATGGGAATTTAAAACAAATATTGAAAAGGATGCATCACTAGCACGTGAAGTAAAGATCCGTAAAGAAATATATAATACCATTAGTAACGATAAAAAGATGGAATTGTTAAAAATACTTAGTAATATAAGTGCAAAAAAACAAACTCGATTCTTTAAAATTAATATCCATTCAAGACAGGTTCAGGCTTTTGCAGCATCAGTTATCGTATTAATGATTATTGGAGGTGGGTTATTGTCAAATTATATTGGATATGGCAATAGTTCAAATTATGATGTTTATACAGAGTATTTTATTGATGAAGGTTCACTCTTGTCAACAAGGTCAGATGTTAAAGCTAGCAATTCGTTAGTCGAATCAGGTGTACTATTATATAGTGATGATAAGTATACTGAAGCTATTTCATTGTTTGATTCAAACCCTGAAAACGTAGTTGCACGTCTTTATAGCGGTTTCTCATACATGAAATTACAACAGTTTGATATGGCAGAACAGCAATTTGAGTATATTATTAATCATAATGATAATATATTTATAGATCAAGCAGAATGGAATTTAGGGCTCAGTTATTTAGCAAGTAACAAAATTAAACAAGCAGTTAAAATCTTCACCAAGATTGTATCTGGAAATGGAGCTTATAGTTCACAAGCAGCTAATATTATGAAGGAATTGGAGAACAAATAACAAGCACAATTTTTCATAACAATTCAAGCACGGGCGTAAAGGATGTGGTGGTTCTTTTTCGCCCATTTTTATGTCTATTTGAGTAAAATAATTCTAATTAAACCTATGGTACTTTCAGTCCGTATTGGTTTATTTGTGTTTTGTAATCTGGTTATATTACATTAAGCCATCTCACTTATCAGTTTACTCATTTACTCATATCTGAGCGATTCAATAGGGTCAAGCTTAGCAGCTTTGTTGGCCGGAATAATACCTGATAGTAGTGCAACTACAATACATAAGCCAAGACCAAGAAGTATCCACAACCATGGAATAATAAATGCACTACCCGTTGCAAACGAAACAATGTTACCCATCAATATTCCTGAAATAATTCCAAGTACACCTCCAATTTGAGCAATAACTATTGCTTCAACTAAAAACTGATTTCTTATGGTTCTACTGGTTGCTCCAACAGCTTTTCTAATACCAATCTCTTTTGTTCGCTCGGTAACAGAAACCAACATAATATTCATTAGCCCTATTGCGGCTCCCAGTAGTGTTATTAACCCAATTACAGTAGCCCCAATTTGTATTTTTGAAGTTAGCCCTATTAGCATATTGGCAATGTTGTCACTTTTTATTATTGAAAACGAATTATCGTCACCTAATTTATCCTTCCTTATTCGCCTAAAGGTTCCTATTGCTTCACCAACTGCAGCATCCATCTTAGTTTGGTCAGTTACCATTACGCTTATTTTATAATTCATATTTGGTCGCGAAAAGTATTGACGTACATTTCCCAAAGGAGCAAGACAGTATCTGTCACCACTAAACCCCACGCTGGATCCTCGTTCTTTTAGCACACCAATTATTCTGTATTTACCACCACCAATTGATATTATTTTTCCAATGGGCTCTTCATTGTTTTTAAATAGGGTTGTAGCTATTTCACTTCCAATAATAATTACATGATTTCCTTGGTGCACTTCAATTGGTTTAAAGTCACGTCCTTTTTCAAGTTCTAGTCCTGCCGTAGAAATATAGTTTTCGTCTACACCCATAATTTGAGTGTTTGGGTTGGTTTTCTCTGACTTGTATTTAACCGTAGCTATACCAGTTCCTCGTGTGTAAAGTGATGTTGTAGCAGGAAAATCATATTCTTCCTTAAATTTATTTGCTTGTATATAATCAATAGGTTCGTACGATTTTGTCTTATTTCTATTACCCCCAATATGAACTCTCATTTCCCTATTTTGGATATTGAAAGTATTTGATCCCATCATGGAAAAGTTGTCATTTAAATAATACTCAACGGCATCAATAGCAGTAAGTATCCCAATAAGAGCCATTATTCCAAACGCAATTATCATTACAGTTAGCACCGTACGGAGCAAATGGTTTTTTATCGAACTTAATGAAATAAGTACGTTTTCTTTTATTAGTTTTATGTTAGCCACAATTATTCAAGTTTTGTTCCAAAAGCAAGATCGCCAGCATCACCTAATCCAGGTACAATATAAGCTTTTGCGGTAAGCTCATCATCAATTGCACCTACCCAAATTGTAATATTTTGTAACGAAAAGTTTCTTTTAATAACCGATAATCCTTCTTCGCTAGCTACCAGACACACAATATGTATGTGTTTAGGTTTGCCATTTTCCAACAGTGCTTTTATTGATGTGCTCATCGATCCACCTGTTGCGAGCATTGGGTCGCTAACTATTAACACCCTGCCATCCAGTGATGTAGATGAGATATAGTCCATCGAAATATCAAACTTAGAATTTTTTTTGTATTTACGATAAGCCGAAACAAAAGCACAATCGGCTGTGTTAAAATAATTTAATAAACCTTGATGCAGTGGTAGTCCAGCCCGTAAAATGGTAGCAAGTACTGGTTTGTCACTAATTAATTTCATGTTAGCAACACCAAGTGGAGTTGTTATTTCCTTTTCGGTAAAGTCCATTTCCTTACTAATTTCGTAAGCAAAAATTTCACCAATCATCTCCATGTTTTTTCTAAAACGCATACCATCACGCTGTACCTCCTTGTCCCTAAGTTCCGAAAAAAATGTATTAAACAAAGAGCTTCCTTTTCCTATTTCCCTAACCATGTTGTTCATTTTTTACAAAAGTAATAATTTTGGTATTATCACAGTTATTAACATTTTTCTTTTTTATGCTAATTTATCATAACCTTATTCCACATCTCTTATTTCCCCCCTATTTCCTTATTTTTTTATTTCTTTTTTTATGGCGGCCGGGCAGGCTTTCCGTTTGTAGTTGTTTCTTATCTATCCATATTTTGTAGTAACAGTACGTGTGCTTCCTACGTCAGCATCCGCCTGTTAACAAAATAATGGCAGCTAATTCAACAAGCTAACACTGCAATCATTGCCGCAAATGTACGCTTCAACATTTGTGAACCATAAAACTACGTATTACGTAAAACATCCACCATCTGGCATATACATATTAAATAATTACTTATATTTACACCCATCAAAATAATTAATCCCTATTTTATAACTCAAAACTATACTATTATGCAAGAACAAAGAACAAAGTATTAACAATATGCAAAAATTATTATTATTATTATTGCTGCTGTTTATATTACTCTCAACTAGTTTAAACTCTCAAACTGTTGAAAATATAAATGTGCCGGGTGGATCAGCTGGAAGCTCAATGATTGGCGATATTTTACATGCCAATGGTAAAATATTTACTTATTCAGCTAATGGAATTTTAATATACAATGCAGCAACGAATAGTTTTGAAGCCAAAATACCATTTGAAGGATTAAATTACGGGAAATTTAATCCTATCTACTTCAACTCAAGGATGAATGTACCAGACCAAAATTTAATGGTTTATACAAATGACGCTGACAATAAATTTGTATATGTAATAACCCCTAAAATGCAATTATTGGTAATTGACCCAGAGCCTGTGATTGTTCAAGGCAATTATAATTATAATTATTGGTTTTCGTCATTACAATTCCCTACTTCGGAGGGTAATAAATCATTGAGTCAATTATTTAAATCACAAAATGGAAGATCAATTTTAAGATATGACAACGCAAACCAGCGTTTGTACGTTTTAGTTGGAGGCCGTGACTTAACTCCGGGAGCAAATCTGGTTGGTGATTTTCATAGGATTATGCATGTTTTCGGAATTTTTAATGTTGATTATAATGTTGTGCAAAATGAACCACCTATTTTTAACCTACATTATAATGAAATAAATGCAGGTGATGACTTATATGGAGATCAAATAAATAATTTTGTATTTAATGAAACAAATGATTATTTCTATTTAGTAAGGATGAGTATATCTACAAATAATCCTACATCAACAGCCATTATTGATATAAGAGAAGTAACTATTACCGGGGTTACAGAGCCAGGCTATCAGATTGAATTTGAAAATACTGATGGTGCAGGTTGGTTTAAAATGGGGAAAATGTTATATATATATGATCCCAATCCCAATCTACATATTCATAAAATATTAATATTTCCATATAGATATCCTTCAGGAACTGTGACTACACCCAAATACTATGTTATTGACGGAGATGACCCCACAATTAATGGTGCCTTTGTATGCCCCAGTAAAAGAATTTTAGATGCCGTGTATTTGGAAGAAAATCAAGACCTGATATTAAGTTATGCACCTGATGAACCTGAAATTGTTGGTTATGATGAAAACTCAAGTATTGCAATTTTTAGATGGAATGGAACAGTATTTATGAACACGCAGGTAATCACAAACGATCCATCTCCGGTTGTATCTGCTTTTGATATTAATGCATCATTTAATTTAACGAAAATGAATGGATCTACAGCTATAGTAAGTAGGAAAGATGGTGTTGCACAAATTAAATCTAATAATGAAGGGCATTATATATACACAACATTGCTCGACGCAGAGTCAAATTTCTTTAAAAAAGGAGTATCAGTATTTGGGAAAACTTTTCTAATTAATGGCGTATCAAACGGATTAGAAATATTTAGCACAGAAAACCATGTTTCAATTAATACTGGATATCCTGTTTATCATATTTGTGCAAATAATGATGGCAGCCGATTACTTTATTATAATAAACTCAGCTCACAAAATATTGGGTTATACACTCATAGTTACTATCCTACAACTGAATTAATCATAAATATTAATGAGGGGGATATTGGAAATAATATCGAATCTGCAATAGGAGATGTTGTTTACAATAATTTTCAAAACCATTTTTTAATATCTAAATTTGAATCTGGCAGTGCTAAAGTTATGGCTATAGATGCCGACAATAATAGTTTAGTATCACATATAAATTTAGAGAACGAACTACCTAATGTACAATTTGCCAAAGAAATGTTTATTGCTCCAAACGGACGATTATACGTATGGGCTAATATGGCAAATGACCCAAATACAAACCCTACGGTTTTTGTTTACGATGCAACAGATTATAGTTATATTGAACAAAAAACACTAGATGCATTTGCCAATTTTGACAACTTTATTTACTACTCAGCTCATACTACTTATAACCCGGTTGACGAACTGGTTTATAGTACTATAACTTGCCAAGACATGAAGCTATTACCATATAATTCTGAAGTTAATAGTTTATATAATACAACTGATGCTGTACCACCAGGCAAATTATTTGATATAATAAATAACAACGATTTTGATCTTGAGTTCCCCGGTAAGATAATATCTCCTTTAGCAGAAGGTGCAGATAATTCATCACAGTATTATGGTAAGCTATTTATAATTGGAAATGAGTTTTATGAATATGATTATCTAAATCCACCTACCAACACAAGTGATATCCAAAACTACCCTCATCATTTTGTTGACATTACATATAGTGCCAAAGATGATAGATTATTTGCTGTAAAAAATATTCAAGGTGCGCAAGGTAACCCTGAGTACAGAATTTTTGAAATATGGACAATTGATGTAGGTGAAACAGGGCTTGAAATTGAAAAGTTTAATACAGATGGCATGCCAACCGGAGGGCAAATGTCGAGTATATTTTCCAATCCGTATGATGGCAAAATATATATTTATCAAAAAATTGACAAAGAAAAGTTGGGCGAAGTTCAGGTTAATTTATTATCATTTGACACCGATAACCCCAATTGGAATACACTTCCATTGGGTATAACAAGTTATCATCCTGAGTATGACCATACCATTGACCCCATGCAAGCTTATTTTTACAACATTACAACCCCATATATAAACCCATACACAAATCATATTTACCTCCCCAATGGTGGGCACAGTTGTGTTAGTAAAGTTGAGTTTACCCCAAACGAAACAATGACCCTCAACCCAGGTTCAAACTGGATATCAATACCAAGGCATAGTGGTAATGTAACGCCAGGTATTTACGACCCATGGCCAACTAGCTTAGTTTTCCATAAAGATAATTTTGAAATTCCTTATTCGCGGCTAGAACTCAAACATAATAAAACTCAGGCAACTAGCGAAAATGTATATAAAGCAACATATAATATAGAAGTAGAATTCGATTGGGATTATGAAGATGATATGGATGATACGTATAGTTACCGTGGTTACAAGCTTGACTATTTTCAAAGTAGCTCAAATACCATAAGCTTAACTGGCAATGTTGAAGATCCTAATACAACCATGCATCTTTATGAAGACAAAGAAAATTGGATAGGTTATTTTCTCTATGAAGAGCAGGATATTTTTGATGCCATTGCTGATATTGAAGGTCAACTATATATGATTAAGGGTCAGGATTATTTTTGTTATCGTGGTGATCATGAAGGTAGTGGCGGCGTACCACAACCATTTGAACCGTGGATTTGCGACAAACTAAGCCGCAATATTGAGTATGGCGAGATGGTTATACTAAAGCCATATAGTGATATACCTGCATTTCAGTGGAATTATTCAGGCAATCCACCTAGTATAGTTATTGACGAAGAACTTGAATATTATTCATATACAGAAACATCTGACTATTCAGCATTTATTATTGAGTTGGATAGTACCGAAAATCCTGTTGAGATGGGTGCATTTGTTAATGATAGTTGTATTGGTGCTTGTACACTTACCCCTGAAGAT
>Ga0164318_10005271_pt1 | contig 12493 bp, 11 predicted proteins | sample GuaBasSedimGuay9_FD_113734 | JGI IMG/M metagenome (GOLD analysis project Ga0164318, IMG submission 113734) | Subseafloor sediment microbial communities from Guaymas Basin, Gulf of California, Mexico - Guay9, Core 4571-4, 0-3 cm | ecosystem: Environmental > Aquatic > Marine > Hydrothermal vents... | reverse complement strand
TATCAGAACTGTCAGAGCGGCATTCGCAGAATGGGGGGCTCTGTCAGCCGAGTATGAAGTCCCAAAAGAACTGACCGAAACCATCACATACAAGCTTAACGAAATAAGCCGGCACCTGGACGCCTGATACAATTCAAGAGGAGAAGAATATGAATCGCGTATCTTTCAAAATGAAACTCAAATCCGGCATGAAGGATGAGTACAAAAAGCGTCATGATGAAATATGGCCGGAGCTGCTGGAGCTGCTCCGGGGAGCCGGTGTGAAGGATTACTCAATATTCTTCGATGAAAAGACTGATACCCTGTTCGCTGTACAGAAAGTAGATGGGGATGCAGGATCCCAGGATCTGGGTAAGAATCCGGCGGTACAGCGCTGGTGGACATATATGAAGGATATCATGGAAACCAATCCTGACGATTCACCGGTTAGTGTACCGTTGGAAGAAGTTTTTTATATGGAATAAAAGGCCGTAATTCCTTTGATTACAACAGTCCTTGATTGATATTTCTCGTTTTTGACGTATTTTGCAATAATTATATGGCGTTTTATGACGGATTATGGTAGATTAGCCTATGCTCGAACGCCAGCGAAAAGAAACTATTCTCAGACTTGTGGATCTTCACAAATTTACCAGCGTGCATGAAGTTGTAGAGGCTACCGGGGCATCCGAATCGACGATCAGGCGACATTTCATTGAACTTGAGAATGAAAAACAACTGTTGCGTGTCCGTGGCGGCGTACAACGTCACAGTGACGCCGTTTCTGAAGAAGGAATCTCCAACGTGTCCTCTTTCGATCTCCGAACCACCATCAACAAGGAAAAGAAACGCCGAATCGCCAAGGAAGCGGTGAGCTTCCTGAAGGACGGAGAAACCATCTTCATTGATGGCGGCACCACAACATTCCAAATGGTGGAATTCCTCTCGTCTTTTACACTTACTGTCGTTACCAACTCTTTCGCCGTGGCCAGTCACCTCCTCAGACACTCAAAATGCACCATCATCCTGCCTGAGGGTATCGTCGACCCGGAATCACAACTCATCATGAGTAACCTCACCCCGGATCCCTATCAGAATTACGCCGCTGCAAAGGCATTCATGGGTATACAGGGCATTTCTGAAACATCACTCACAAACTCTGCTCCTCTCATCATCCAGTCTGAAAGGGCCATGATTGCTCACGCTCAGGAGCTTATCATTCTTGCAGACGATTCCAAGTTCGGACATGTGGGAAGCATGACCCTATGTTCTGTTGATAAGGCATCCCGGATTATTACAACGAAAGAAGCCGATCCGGAATTAACTGCAAAGCTGTCTGACACAGGGATTCGGATTATCAAAGTCTGACATCGATTGGAAAGATTAACGAAATGTAGACTTCCATTGAGAAGGGCTCAAGCCGGTCTTTTTTTTAAATAATCTGGAGAAGTAGTATTGGTTTTCGAAAGACAAATCGATAGCCACCTGCTTAATTGTACTATTTTTAGTCAGTAATAATTCTTTGGCTTTGTTAATTTTCATCTCCAGATAATACTGATGTGGAGAATGACCGGTGTATTCCTTAAATACCTTCCTCATTCTTGAATAACTTACTCCCAGAGCTTGAACGATTGCATTCATATCTATGTTTTCATAGATACGATCATCAATGATAGCCCGATACTCCTGTACAAGTTTCTCAACGTCCGAACCCTGGGTTATTTGCTGTTCAAAACTGAACGCAGTAGCAATCAATTTGATTACCGAACCTGCAAGTTTTGACTGGAATCCCGGGGGTTGCCGAAGTCCGATATCAAATACGTCCTGGAATAAATGTATCAACTCACTATGCACACCGACATTAAGAACAGGGTGTTCCGAATTGATAATACCACTATGAAGAAGGTGATTGGGATAAGGACCTTTAAATCCGACCCAGTGTTCGTGCCATCCAGTACTGATATCACAGGTATACCAGTGCCAAACATCCGGAATAACAAAAAACATTGTCCCAGGAATTATCGGAAAAGTTCTGGCTTTATTCCGGTAGCTTCCAAAGCCCTCGGTAATGTAGACAATCTGAAATTCATGAAGCACCCGTCCATCAGACCCGACGGGCTGGTATTCTCTGGGATGCGAACCTATTTCAGGCGGATATTGCGTACCCGGAGAGATGGCTCTATTCCCCAGAGTCGTACAGCAGACCTGCCATAACGAATCCTTCTCATTGATAGGAAGATACCTGTAAAAATTACTAGCCATTCTCACTCATGCATAATTAGTGCTATTTTTTATTTTCGTATCGTTCTACTTATACCACCATATAGTAATACTTTACAACAACTATTCACTTATCAGAACTTGATGTTAATGCATAATTTATAAATATCAATTTGTGCATCATTAAGGACGAAACCTGCATGGCTGGATGGAGAATACGGTGGTAATATTTACCAAAATACACAAGGAGGGTTCTATGAACTCAAAGCGCTTAAGTCTGTTTACAGTCGTTTTTGCACTTACAGCAGCATTGCTATTCGGTGCCGGTTCGTCTGACGATGCTTCCGACAGAAAAGGTACAATCGGTTTCTCAGTTTTTGACATGCAGTACGGTTTTTTTCAGCAGATGGAAAAAGGCACAAAGGACGGGGTGACTGATCTAGGTTACAACTATATCCTGCACGATCAGAAAAGCGATGAAGGCTTGATGGTTTCCGGGGTAATGGATCTGATCAATCAAGGTATCGACGCATTGATAATTTCCCCGATTAAACCTGAGGCCATGGGACCTATTGTTGCAGCAGCACAAGCTAAAGGTATTCCTGTAATTGTTGACGATATCGGCGGCGGCGGAACAGATTATGACGTTCTGGTTGTATCAGACAACTACGGCGGTGGAGTTATGGCAGCTGAGTACGCCGTTAAGACCCTCGGCAGCGGAGGCTCAATGGAAGCCGCGACTATCGCTGTTGATCCTTCCCACGTTTACGCATTCCGTCGAACAGAAGGTTTCCGTGACGCAATGGTAGATGCAAACTGGAAGGTTGTTAAAGAGCTAAACGGCCATGATAAAACCGAAGAAGGCTATACGGTAATGCAGGACATCATAACTGCTAATCCTGATGTACAGGTTGTATTTTGCGGTAACGACCCGATGGCTGTCGGAGCAGCCCAGGCTGCGGCGGATGCAGGACGAAACGACATTATGATAGTTGGGTTTAATGCCGATGAAATCGCACTAGAAGCAATAAAAGCCGGTTCCATGGAAGCAACAGTTCAGCAGGTACCCTACCGAATGGGAAAAATGACTGCAGAGCTCGCAGATCGACTTCTCAAGGGTGAAACCCTCGAATTTGATGATGATCCCAACCGTGAACTCTGGATTGAAGTTAATCTGATTACTCTGGACAATGTTGACGAGGCTTTGGCCGAACTGAAGTAATTTTTTGTAAAACCCGGGGATGACGGCTAAATAACGTTTCTCCGGGCAACAACCCTTAAACTAACACTACCGGAATACCATATATGACCAAAGCAGTCGAAATTGTTAAAATCACGAAAACCTTCCCCGGTGTTAAAGCTCTATCTAATGTGGAAATGAGTGTGAAAACCGGAGAGGTTCATGCCATCGTCGGAGAGAATGGTGCCGGTAAGAGCACCTTAATGAAAATTCTCGGGGGGGTTTATAGACCGGACGATGGACAGATTCTGATCCACGGAAAGGCAGTAGTAATAAAGGATGTTTCCGATTCAGTTGAATGCGGCATCAGTATTATCTATCAGGAGCTCAACCTGATGCCTGAACTCACTGTCTCAGAGAATGTCTTTATTACAGAACTACCAAAGATGAAGGCCACTGGAATCGTTCGAAGGGGAGAACTGTATCGAAAAACCAGAGCGCTGATGGAGAGAGTGAATATCGAACTCAACCCAGACTCTCTTGTAAATGATCTATCAGTCTCAGAAAAACAAATGGTTGAGATTCTCAAGGCGCTGTCTCATGACTCATCCATTATCGTTATGGATGAACCAACTGCAGCTCTAAGTAACGTGGAGGTTAGCAAACTTTACTCAATAATTGAGACTCTCAAAGCACGGGGAAAGACCATTATATATATTTCTCATCGCTTAAAGGAAATATTCGATATTGCTGACAGAGTAACCGTCCTGAGAGACGGTAGCTTTGTTGCAACAAAAGACATCAAATCCCTTACTCAAGACGATATTGTCCGGCTGATGGTCGGTCGCTCGGTAGAAAATTTTTACAACAGAGACCATGCCACTTTCGGGGATACGGTTATTGAAATAGACCATCTCAGCTGTGCACCTTATTTCCAGAACCTCAGCTTTTCTGTAAGGAGTGGTGAAGTTCTTGGAATCGCAGGTTTAATGGGATGCGGCAGAGAGGAACTCGCCAAGGTTCTTTACGGCCTGTTGAACCGAACAAAGGGACGAGTTCTGATTAACGGGATACCAACGGAAGTACGGCACCCCCGGGAGGCGCTTAGAGCTGGAATCCAATTTGTAACTGAAGACAGAAAGGACTCAGGAATATTTCCGCTCATGTCAGTAAAAGAAAACCTGTCCATCAATATCATCAAAAAACTTTGTAATATATTCAGCCTTTTAATCAATACAGAAAAAGAGAATAGGCTCCTCGAGTCTTATACAAAGTTCATGAACCTGAAATATGCCTCTGATAGCCAGAGGGTGATGTTTCTCTCAGGCGGTAACCAGCAGAAAGTGGTGCTCGCTCGAGCGTTAGCTGGTGAATGCCGAGTGCTTATTCTTCTGGAGCCTACCCGCGGAATAGATGTTGGCGCCAAGGCGGAAATATACGACCTGTTGGGGAATCTAGCAAAAAAAGGTATCGCAGTCATTATGATTTCTTCTGATCTGCCTGAGTTGATAACTCAGAGCGACAGAGTTCTGGTTATGTTTCAAGGACAGATTACTGGACTCCTGGAAAGAAACGAAATGGATGAAGAGCGGATCATGCAATATGCAACTGGCACCCATTTTGGTGAAGGTTTTACAGGTGGAGCATTATGAGATTTTGGGAAAAGTACGGAATCTACCTCATTGCAATAACCACATTGATTATTTTTACAATATTAACTCCCAACGTATTATCCCTGTCGAACATTGTAAACTTGCTGGTCCAAACTTCTATGGTGGCAATTGCGGCGGCTGGTATGACCTTCGCTATAACAGGTGGAGCATTCGACCTTTCCATAGGTTCAATACTGGCAGTGACAACCAGTGTTCTCTGTAAGAATGTTCCAATATTGGGCATATTCGGAGCTATCGTCCTCGCTCTCTCCGTTGGGGCAGTTCTGGGCGTTATGAATGGATTAATCGTAACAAAACTCCGAATACAAACATTCGTAGCAACACTGGCAACACAGATTATTTACCGCGGCGGGGTTCTTATCTATACCCAGGGAAGAGACTCAGACTTGTTTCGCTACCTGGATATAAAGGTGATCGCTGGAGGACGGGTTCTGGGTTTACCGGTACCGATATGGATAACGTTTACAGTCTTTCTGGCCGGATACATGATTTACAAACATACACAATTCGGCATGTGGGTTCGTGCCATTGGTTCGAACGAAGAAGCTGCACGTATTTCCGGCATTAAGGTGGACCGAACAATAATCGTTATTTTCGTAATTACTGCAGTAACTACTGTAATCTCCGGAACAATATATACCTCACAGTTACTAACGGGTAATGGTCGACTGGGTGTCGGATTTGAATTGGAAGCCATCACCGCAACGATTCTCGGAGGCACCGCTCTTGCGGGCGGCAAAGGAAAATTCTGGGGAACACTTACGGCGGCCATTATTCTGGCTTTAATGAAAAACGGAATGAATCTCCTTGGCGTACAGGATTTTTACCAGCGCCTTGCCACAGGTCTGATATTACTTCTGGCGCTATCTATGGGAGTCGTGAGCGAAAGGATACAAACCAGAGGAAACCGTGCAACTCGGAACCAGTCAGGTGATACAAATGAATAGAAAGAAAATAATGAGAAAATCCGGGCGTGAACTTGGAATACTCTATGCACTTATCGTATTCTGGATAGTAAGCTTCGCTACCAATGTGCATTTTAGAAATATCAATACGTACCTGAATATCCTCCGGGAATCCTCATTTGTAGGATTGGCGGCAATCGGGATGACATTCTGCATAATCAGTGGCGCATTTGATCTCTCTATTGCTTCAATGCTTGCCTTGCTTGCAATGATTACAGCTGTCGGAGTAGAATTTCTAGGTGTCTTTCCAACAGTACTGATCGTCCTGACCTTGGGTATGGTGTTTGGCGCATTTAACGGTATTCTGGTAACAAAACTGAAGATACCTGCTTTTATAGCGACACTTGCGATGTTGTTTATATACCGCGCATTAGCATACATATACTCTGACGGGAAATACCGGCAGACGATGAATGTCCGTTTTACTAATATTAGTAATGGGTCGGTTCTGGGTATTCCTATTGCTTTTGTAATTTTTGTGATTCTGGTTATTGTCGGCACAATTATTCTACGACGAACACCTCTTGGTCGAAATATCCTGGCTGTAGGGAATTCTGAGAAAGCCAGTTTAATTTCCGGAATAAACGTTGATTTGACAAAGATTATCATTTTCAGCCTTGTCGGAACCTTTACCGCAGCTTCAGCAATCCTCATCACTTCAAGATTATGGTCAGCAAATCCGGGAATGAAACCCGGTTTTGAATTCGAAGTGATTGCTACCGTCGTACTCGGTGGAACAAGCCTTGCCGGCGGAAAAGGCAGTGTGTTCAACACCTTTATCTCCGCAATCCTTTTCGCTTCCATCAACACAGCGATGAATATGTTTCATGTAGATTCCTACATGCAGAGAATCATAATCGGTATCATTCTTCTTTTTGCTTTTTCTATGACCAGTATACGTGAAATGACACAAACCGCGGTTCGAATGCGGCGATCCAGACAACAGAATGATCAACCTCAGGAAGGAAACAACTGATGAACGACTCCATAACCGTAGGTTTATTCGGCATTGGGAATAGCGCCTATTGGCCGCAGTTTGATGGTTTAAAAGAAAGGCTCATTGGTTATCTAAACACAGTTGACCAGCGAATGGAATCATTGAATACCAGTGTAATTAACGCCGGTATGATCGACGATCCGGACAAAGTTCCCGATGCAGTAGATCTATTTCGTAAAAACAACGTGGAGCTGATTGTTCTATATATTACCACATATGCCCTTTCAAGCACGGTATTGCCACTTGTACAACATATGAATCTGCCTGTGATAGTACTCAATATTCAACCTGTTCCGGCTATTGATTATAAAAGCCTGAACAATATGAGCGACCGGGGTGCAAAAACCGGCGAGTGGCTTGCACATTGCCAGGCATGTTCTGCTCCTGAGATATCGTCGGTTTTCAAAAGAGCCGGAATCGATTTCTATATTATTACCGGATGGTTGGAAGATCCGGAGGCTTGGGAGGAGATGAAATCCTGGATTGATGCTTTAAAAGTCAAGAAAACCCTTCAGAACACCCGTATTGGTGTTCTGGGGCATTATTACAACGGTATGCTGGATGTTTACAGCGATATGACTCAGCTTTCTTCTAATTTCGGAATACATTTTGAGCTTCTGGAAATGTGCGAACTCAGCCGTTACAGAAATAATGTTACTGATTCTGATATTGATAACAAAGTTGACGAAATTGAGGATTCCTTTCAAGTCTCCACCGACTGCGACCCGGCGGAAGTACGTCGCGCTGCTCAGACGTCCTGTGCACTCGATCAGCTTGTGAAGGTGAATAATCTTGGTGCCCTGGCCTATTACTACGAAGGTGAAGATGGAAATGAATATGAGAATATCGTAGCATCTGTCATAGCAGGTAATACCTTACTCACCGGCCGCCATGTCCCTGTCGCCGGTGAGTGCGAAATTAAAAACTCGATTGCCATGAAAATCATGGATGTGCTGGATGCTGGTGGTTCATTCTCTGAGTTCTATGCCCTGGATTTTATCGATGATGTGGTCCTCCTGGGACATGACGGGCCGGCCCATTTTGCTATAGCCGAAGGGCAAGTATCTCTTGTCCCCCTACCTGTTTATCACGGCAAACCCGGTGTAGGCCTTTCAATTCAAATGACAGTTCAACATGGCCCGGTTACCCTTTTATCTGTTGTACAGGAGCGGGATGGAGGTGTTACGCTGCTCTATGCTGAAGGTGAATCTGTTCCTGGTGAAATCCTACAGATCGGAAACACGAACAGCCGATATAAATTCCCGATTTCTGCTAAAGAATTTACAAATCAATGGTCTATGGCTGGACCTGCGCACCATTGTGCCATAGGTCTCGGACATATTTCTAATGTAATCGAAAAGCTGGCAAGTCTCTCAGGTGTTACATGTACAAGAATCTGCTGAAGGTAACTGATACATCACTCCTTTTAAAGCTTTCAGATTCGTTTTCAGAATTAACTTTTCCTTGATGATACTCGTTTATGCTCTTCCATTACCGAGAACAGGAGAAGTGAAAGAATAAGAATTAGTCCCAAAGTGAAATTATAGATATTACCGCTGAAGTTCAGCAGTGAAAAGCCCTTCTTGAGAACACCGATAATAATAATCCCGATGAGTGTTCCTCTCATGCTTCCGATGCCTCCCATTGTGGATGTTCCGCCCAGAAGTACTGCGGTAATCACTTCAAAGTTCATGTTATCACCCATACTGGTTTTAGCCGCAGAAAATCGTCCCAGATAAACAATAGCAGCCATTCCGCAGAGCAATCCCAGGAATGTATATATTCCAAGAAGGATCTTTTTCGTATTCACACCAGAATAGATAACAGCGTTCTCGTTAAAACCCATACCTTTCAGATTTCTTCCAAGCACCCCTCGCTCATAGATAAAATCGAGAATAAAAAAGAGTACCATCAGGTAAATAAACTGTACCGGTAGGAATCCAAAAAGCCTGGTTGTAGAGATCTTCTGCAAAACATCGGGGAAACCTGCATAGTTATTGGATCCGGCGATTATCATGGAGATTCCCCTGTACAGATACATCGTAGCTAATGTAGTAACAAGTGATGGTATACGGGTTCGGGAAACAATCAGACCATTGAAAAATCCGCCCAGGGTTCCAGTAACCAGGGCAAATGCTATAGCTAAAGCCAGATTTTGAGTGGTCGCCCATGTTAATCCAAAGACAATACCGCTCATTTGCAGGTTATAACCGACACCGAGGTCGATACCTCCAGTGGTAATTACAAAAGTCAAACCCAAAGCCATCAGTCCGATTTCTCCAACAATGGCAAATACGTCAAAAAACACTCGCGGTTTGAAAAAAACCGGTTCGATGATTCCGAAAGTGACAACTACGACAATCAGGGCAATAACGAGAATCACCTGATGGCTTAAATATGATGCAAAACTTTTCTTTTTAACAGTACCCATCATACGGCTCCTTCGGGGGCTTCCGGCCTTTTCTTCTTCCACTTGGAGAAATCAGCTACCGTGATAAATACGGCAATTAGAATAATAATGCCCTGAAGGGCGAATTGATAATAATCCTGAAATCCAAGATAAATCATGGCAATGCTGATGAGATAAACAAACATGGCTCCAAGAACGGCACCAATAATTTTACCTGAACCGCCAAAGATGCTCACACCTCCTACCAGTGCAGCAGAAATAAAGAACAGTTCACGTCCGATAAACATCGATGGCATTACTTCATTTCGGGTTAAAGCTCTCAGAAGTGCAGATATACCGATAAGAAATCCTTCAATGAAGAATACCTTGATAACGATTCGATCCGGATTGATACCGCTGTAAACAGCCGATTGAGCATTACCACCCACGGCGTACAACTTTTTACCGAATTTCGAGTAAGCCATGATAAAGATAAAGATAGCAGCCACAACTACAGCCACCAGGAATGTATACGGGATGATACCGAACATGCGGGCCCGGCCGAACCAGGTGAATCTTGGTCCCAGATTCTCGATCCACCCTGATTGAGGTAGGAAAGTTGCATAAAAGCCAACATGTACCATGTTCATCGCCAGGGTAACAACGATTGAGGGAACCTTGAACTTTACCGTAAGATAACCGTTCAGGCCTGCAAGCAGAGTACCGACAAGGATGGCAGCAGGCACAAATATAATCATCGGTGCACCAGCTTTAACCAGAGCTCCTGCAGTATAGGCTACAAATCCACTGATGGTTCCGGCTGAGATGTCGATATTACCTGTAAAAATAATCATTGACAGCCCGATTGCTGCAACCATAGTTGGACTTACATCCAGCATAAAGCTGTATATTCCGGATTTACTGGAAAAATTTGTAGACAATGACAGGAAGAGAATAAAGGCTGCCACAATAATGGCAAGCAATCCCTCCCGGGTCAGTTTTGGTTTCTTGATTAAACTCATTGCATTACCTTTTTAGAGTGCCATACCCAGGATTTTCTCCTGAGACATCTCGTCGCGCATCACTTCGCCGGCCATCCGGCCTTCTTTCATGACAAAGACTCTGTCGCACATTCCCAGGATTTCCGGAAGATCGCTTGAAATCAGGATGATGGAACGGCCCTCGGAAGCGAGATTGCTGATAATACGGTGCAGCTCACTTTTAGCACCCACATCAACTCCACGGGTTGGTTCATCCAGAATCAGGATCTGGGGGTCAATCACCAAAGCTTTAGCTACTGAGACTTTCTGCTGGTTACCACCAGAGAGGTTCTCAACAATGAAATCACTGTCCGGGGTCTTAATATCCAATTTCTTAATAGAGTCTTCGGTATATAAGTCTTCTTCATTCCTGCGGATTATGCCAATGAAATTAGAAATCTTCGGTTGGAGTTTCTGAGTGAGGTTTACCTTTACTGACATTTCTAAAACCAGACCGAAGGCTTTCCGATCTTCAGAGATATAGTCAACACCACGCTTCTGAGCAGAACGATAATTCGGAAAGGATACCTTTTTATTGTTCAGATACAGTTCGCCGCTATCCAGTTTTGTAAGACCACAGACTGCCAGAGCCAACTCGGTGCGACCGGCACCAGCCAGTCCGGCGATACCCAGAATCTCACCCTTACGGAGGTTGAAGTCAATATTGTTGAGGATTCCTTTCTGATTGAGACCCTTCGCCTCAAAAATCACATCTCCGATATCGACTTCTATTTTGGGATAAAGGGTATCGAGATTTCTACCAACCATCCAGGTTACCAGTTCATCTCTGTTTGTTTTAGCGACATCTTCTGTTTTAATAAACTGACCATCACGAAGAACTGTAACCCTGTCACAAACTTCAAAAATCTCGTCCAGTCTATGACTGATATAAAGCATAGAATGCCCTTCGGATTTCAGTTTTCTTATTGTGTCGAAAAGAGTATCAACTTCCTTACTCGTCAGTGCGGCGGTGGGCTCATCCAGGATAAGTATGGGGGAATCAAACGTGAGGGCTTTGGCAATCTCAATCATCTGTTTTGTGGCCACACCCAGATCGGAAACAATGGCATCTAAATCTATATCCATTCCCAGCCTCTCAAAGATAGCTGAAGCCCTGCGGTGCATAGAGGGATAATCATTTATCTTGATGGACTTGAGAAAGGACAGTATAGGTTTCTGTATTTCATGGCCCATAAAGATATTCTCAAGGACTGTGAGATCGGGAAAGAGGCTCGATTCCTGGAAGATGATAGCGATCCCCCTGGCGTATGCATCATTGGGATCCTGGATGCTGTAATCTGCACCGTTCAGAATCATTTTACCGCCGTCGGGTTGATAGACACCACAGATAATCTTCATTAATGTTGATTTACCGGCACCATTCTCACCACATACAGCATGAACTTCGCCCTGTCTGAGGTCTATGGACACGTCAGAGAGTGCTTTCACTCCGGGAAAGGATTTTTCAATACTGTCGATCACCAGAATAGGTTTTTCATTCATGGGATTAACTCACTTAAGTGCGTCGGACACGCTGTTCAAATTGGATTATATAACGGGGGAAAACCGGCCGGAAGTCGCCTCCCAGCCGGATAGTAGTATTAACTAAGGATTACTTCAGAAAGTATTCCATTCCGTGGTCATCAGTAGGATAGCCGCGAAAACGATCAATATTGGAAAGGTTCCACACGATCGGGGGCCCTAAAATAACTTCGTTATCGGCCAGGATTTTATGCCCGGCAGAAGGATAGTTCACCACAGAACCATCTACGAAGCTGGTAGTCATATTTTTACCACTCAGAGGTGACTTGTAAGTAGATCCGGTAGGTGCATTTCCTTCCAGGACATCAACTGCCAATTGCATTGTGAGGTAGCCGAGATCGAAGGGCTGCCAGAGAACAACACCGGACATTTTGCCGGCTTCCATATCGGCCCTTGAACTTTCAGGAACGCTGATGCCAACGATTTTAATTTCGTCTTCAATGCCCAACTGATCCCGGGCAGAGGAAACTGCAGGAACGGTGTTTGAAGAGAGAGCTACAATACCTTT